>ERZ1026846.2285-NODE-2285-length-10501-cov-5.017231_pt1 | contig 10501 bp, 5 predicted proteins | sample MGYA00380153_ERZ1026846 | MGnify/ENA primary metagenome ERZ1026846 (study PRJEB33269, sample SAMEA4719789) | human gut metagenome | biome: human-associated habitat; feature: organic feature; material: feces | place: Cameroon | collected 2013-10 ... | reverse complement strand
GGATGGGGTTCTTGGCACCACGGGCGGGATCGTGCATCACACGACGGGCGGCATTGAGGACCGTGATCGTCGTGCCGTGGACGATGCCCTGCGGGCCGATATACATATAGGAACCAGCCGTCATCTGTCCGTACTGGCTCACGCCGAGGGCGTTCATGCGCTCCCAGTCGTCGGGCTTGGAGTAGTTGGGGATGACCATACCGTTGGTGACGACCACTCTCGGTGCGCGCTTGTGTGACGGGAAGAGGCCGAAGGGATGGCCAGAGTACATCACGAGGGTCTGCTCGTCGGTCATCTCGGAGAGGTACTTCATCGTCAGACGATACTGTGCCCAGTTCTGGAAGATGGCGCCATTGCCTCCATAGATGATCAACTCGTGCGGGTGTTGTGCCACGCGCGGGTCGAGGTTGTTCTGGATCATCAGCATGATGGCTGCGGCCTGCTCCGAACGATGGGGATAGTCGGAGATGTTGCGGGCCTTCATCTCATAGGTGGGACGGTAGCGGTACATATAGATACGACCGTACTGGCGCAGCTCCTCGGCGAACTCGGGGGCGAGCTGTGCGTGAAGCTCCTTCGGGAAATAGCGGAGCGCGTTGCGCAGAGCGAGCTTCTTCTCCTCCGGGGTGAGGATATCCTTACGCTTGGGCGCATGGTTGATGGTGGTGTCGTAGGGCTGCAATGCCGGCAGCTCAGCGGGAATGCCGGCACGGATGTCGGCCTGAAATTCTGCTAAGGTCATTATTTTGTTACTTTTTGTTCAATGGTGAAAGCCCTTTGGCGTCTTTCGGCCAAAGGGCTTCGGTATGGTGTCTTATCCCTCGATCTTCGTATCGACGATGGCGAGGATCTCCTTCTCTTGCTGCTGTGCGTTCTCGGCCATCTCCTTGGCCTCGGCCAAGATGGCGTCGGCAGTGGCACGGTCCTTGAGAGAAGCAGCGTTGATGCGGACGTTGAGCCATGCGCCGAGCACTGCTGAGCGGGCGGCGAGTGCGCCTACTCCTGCGTCGCTGACAGAGGCGGGGTTGCCCTCCTGTGCCATGGCGCGGCAGATGTCGAAGGCGGCATAGGCGGTCTTCATCGTCTCCAGAGGCACCTTCGTGGCATAGAGCGTGGCGTCCTGGATGGCCTGGCTGCGGGCAGCCTTCTCCTCTTCGGTGCCCTTGGGCAGGCCGAAGGCATCCATGATGCGGTTGAAGGCTTCGGTGTCCTCATCGACGAGGTGCAGGGCGCGGCGGACGATATCCTGACCACGGTCTGCCCACTGAGAGAACTCCTCCCAGCGCTCGTCCCATCCACGCTTGTGGGCGGAGAGGTTGGCCACCATCGTGCCCAGGGCAGCTCCGAGTGCACCCATGTAGGCGGCAATCGTGCCACCACCCGGTGCTGGACTCTCGCGGGAAGTCTCGTTGGCAAACTCGCTCACCGTGAGATCGACGAGCTTCGCCGTCTTGTCCTCATCCTCCAGGAGATACTCGATGACCTTCTCTCTCGGGTTGAAGGGCTTGAGGTCCTCCAGACCCATGGAGTGGATGGCGATCTTGATGATGTCCTCCTCGGGGATACCGGTGGAACGCTGCTGCTTGCGCAGGAAATACTCACCAGCCTCGATGAGCACGCGCTTCGGAATGAGACCGACAATCTCCGTACCCGTCACGCGGACGCCACGCTCGGCGGCGGCACGGCAGACCTCGTCGAAGGCCTTGTGGAGCGGGGTGACATTGATGTTGGTCATATTCATCGAGACCTGTGCGATGCCATACTCGTCGATGAACCATCCGATGGCCTTTGTGGCCTTCAGCGTGCCCGGCTGCATGATGGGTGATCCATTCTCGTAGCGGAGGATCTTGCCCGTGAGACTACCACCCTCGCGCATGGGGCGTCCCTTCTCGCGCACGTCGAACGCGATGGCGTTGGCGCGGCGGGTGGAGGTGGTGTTGAGGTTATAGTTGACGGCAATCAAGAAGTCGCGTGCGCCGACAGCGGTGCAGCCCGTGCGTGCCACCTTCTCGTCAAAGGGACGGTTGCCCAGATCGGGACCATCCTCCGTGCCGAGACGCTCGGCGAGCTTCTCATACTCACCACGGCGGCAGACGGCGAGGTTCTTGCGCTCCTCGGTCTGTGCGGCGGCCTCGTAGAGGTAGCAAGGAATCTCCAACTCGTTGGCGAAACGCTCACCCAACTTGCGGGCCAACTCGGCACACTCCTCCAGCGTGATGCCGGCTACAGGTACGAGCGGGCACACGTCGGTGGCACCGAAGCGGGGGTGTGCGCCATGGTGCTGGCGCATATCGATGAGCTGGCCAGCCTTCTTGACTGCACGGAAAGCAGCCTCACAGACGTCCTCGGGCGAGCCGACAAACGTCACCACGGTACGGTTGGTGGCCTCACCCGGATCGACATCGAGGAGCTTGACGCCCTTGACAGACTCGACCTCGCGGGTAATCTGGTTAATCACGTCCATGTTGCGGCCCTCGGAAAAGTTGGGGACACACTCTACAATTCTTACATCTTTCATGTTCGTCTTGTTTCAGGAGATTGTTTAAAATATGCGACAAAATTACAGTTTTCTTCCGAAACGACCAAATAAATGAGGGAGAAATGTTGGGGACAAGGCAGCAGGGTGCCGTGACGGGGCGGCAAAGGGACTAAAATGGCGGTGGAAATGATGGAAAACGAGAAGAAAATCGCGACGGAAAAGACGGGACAAAAGGATGGAGTCGCTGACGAAAGGCTGCGCCCGCCAACGGCCTGTGAGGGCTGATGGCGGGCGCAGCTATGGGAAATCATGCCAGGTCGCCGTCTGGGCGAACCGTAGCTGACTATCAGAAGGTGACGTTCATACCGAGGTTCAGACTGGCATTGGAACTGAGGGGGATAAACTCCTTGCTCGTCTTGCCGAGGATGTGGTCCATGCCGATGAAGAAGTTGAAGCCCTTCGGATGGGCGTTGATGACCCATCCCATGCTGGCCGTGAAGCTATTGACCGAGAAGCTCATGCCGCCATCGAGCCATGACAGCGGGGCTACATTGGCACTCAGGCGTGCGTCGGTCCAGCTATACTTGCCATTGATGCGGGTGGAACTGAGGAAGCCGAACTTCAGCTGGCGGTAGGCCGGGAGCGTGTATTCGCATCCGAAATTCATCGTCGCACCGATACCCGTGCTGCGGCTACCCTTGTCGCCATCGCTGGAGAGGTTGGCAAAGTCGGCAATCTGGTCGGCATAGCGGTCGCCCTGCGACTCCAGGCTGTTGTCCTTCGGGTTGCCCATGGCGTCCTCTTTCTTGACAGCCACGTCGTGGAAGCCGTTGAACTCGAAACTCGTCTGGCGATTGACGGCCTGCATGTTGTTGCTCCATCCGATGAAGCCAAGGTCGAGCAGCGCGGCGCTCACCGTCCAGTCGTCGTCGATCTTGTAGGTAGCACCGAAGTCGAAGGCCATACCAAAGCCACCCAGGCCGGCACCATCGACATCCACGTCGTTCACGCGACGGTAGGTGCCCTGTCCATCGACCTTGTATTCTTTCTGCTCCTCTTTATAAGTAAAGCCCTTCATCGACACATTGGCCATCGCTTGTCCCGTCATGGTCCATTTGTCCGGACCGCTGAGGTCGGCACGCAGGTCTTTGATCTCTGCATCGGCACGGGCCACACCGAAAAGCAACTTCATCTTGGCACCGACACGCAGGCGGTCGTCGATCTGGCGCGAATGGCCCAAAGCGAGTTGCACAAACGACTGGGCATGGGCGTGGATGTCGCCGATGTCATAGCTTTGGTTGCCCGTGTTCTTGGCAAAAGCAAAGAGCTCGTAGGGCAGCGACAGACCTACGTTGGTGCGGGCATCGAGCGAGATGGTGTTGTAGCCGCCCCAGGCCTTGAAGCCCGCAGAGAGCAGCGTGATATCCACGTCGGCATTGATGCGATTGTTGCCCGAGGCAAAGCCCTTCAGTGCCTCGCCGTCAGCGATATAAGGATTCATGAAGGTGGTCTTCTTCTTGTCGCTGTCGATGCCATAGCGCGGGTTGTCGAAGAGTACGTCGCCGAGTCCGAAATTGCCCTGCGTGCGCACCTGAATGTTGCCGAGAGCGGGTATCGAGACGTAGTTCTGGTCGTTGCCATACGCCGGGTTGAGGTTGTGGCAGAAGGCATATCCGTCGATGAAGTAGCCCGTATTGAGTCCCTGGGCCATCGCGCCGCAGGACAGTGTGGCCAGTGCGGCGGCCATCATATATTTCTTGCTTCTATTCATGATGTAGTGTTAGGTCTAAAAGTGGTTATCAGTCCTTGTTTACGATGATCTTTCCGACGAGTCGCACCTTGATGTCGCGCGCCTTCAGCGTGTGGTTGTAGGCGTTGATGGTCTGGCCTACGATACTCTTGGCACCCTCCTCGCCCGAGGCTGCCTCGATGCGGAATGTGAGTCCATCAACGAGAGCCACGCTGCCCGGCTCGCCCTCGGTCAGTCGTATCTTGAGTGGTGTGACGACAGGGGTTTTGCCGTCCTCGGAGGCATTGATGACGCTGGACACCTCTACCTTGATGCGGTTCTCGGGGATCGGCTTGCCCTGGACGTCGATGGCGGTGGCTGATACGGTCAGGTAGGCGGGAATCTTGTTCTCCACGTTGGCCGTCAGTTCGATGGCGCTGCCCGCCATGAGGTCGATGTCCTCCAGGTCGTCAGTCCATCCGTCGATGGTGTCGTTATAGACGATGCGTGCGCCCTCGTCGAAGGCCAGCGGTGCCATGATGGAATAGGCGGGCTGGATGGTGTAGCTCTTGCCAAGTTCCATCGTGCCCTCGCGGGAGGCATCGGCACGGGCCTCGGCGGCAAAGCGTACCGTCTTCGGAATGCGACGCATGATGTCGGAGAGTTGGGGAACGGCCACCACCTGGTCGTAGGCGGAGGCATCCACACCCTCAGCATACTTGCAGATGCAGACATGGGTGGAGCCATCCGGACGGATGTAGAACTCGGGGATGCGTACCCTGGCCATTTCCTGGCCGTTTGCATCCTCGGCATAGAGTGTGCCGGAGACAAATCCAGCCACGTCGATGTCGCTTTGGATATTGATGTCGATGAGGGGGTTGTAGAGGTTGACCGACACCTCGCCGTCGGTCAGGAAGTCGGGCACGGAGCCGATGGTGGTGCGTCCCAGGTCGCGGAGTGAGATCTCGGGATCAAACTTACCCGTGGCCTCAAGCACCGTGATGGATCCCATCGACATATTAGCTGAGAGGTAGAGGTCGCCACCGCTCTGGGCATAATCGATCTCGTCGAAAGAGATACCCACATTCAGCACGCCATTGAGGTCCACTTGACCATCCTTGCCATTCTGTCCTGGCGTGAAGCGCAGCTTGTTGTCCGTCGTGGCGGGCTTCTGGAAGTCCAAGGTCTTGACCGCGGCACGGAGCTTGATGTTGGCCGTGCTGCTCACGTTGTGAAATGTCACTACACCCGTGGCCGCATCGTAGTCGGGCTGGGAGGGTGAGCACTGGCGCAGGTCGAGGCGCATATAGGAGGGTACGGTGAGCGTGAGGGTCTTGAAGGTCTTCACCGCACGCTTCAAATCGGCACTGACGGCCACGCTGATCTCCACGTCGGACGACACACTGGCCTCTTTTAATTCGCGGATATCGTTGGAGGCGGCACCGGTGTAGTGGAACTCGGCCAGCTTGCCCTCTGCCGTGACGGGGTTGCTCAGCTTCGTCCTGCGTGCTCCTGCACTCTGGCTCGGCAGCGTGATGTGCAAGCGGAAGTTGTTGTTGACGTTGGCCTTCTCCACCCAGATCTTGTTGATGTAGGGATGGGAGGGCGTGGCCTCGTCGCCGTCTTTGTTGAACATGTAGTCGCCATTGGCCGCTATCTTCACAAAGTCGCTGTTGTTTAGTTTCAGCACGTCGTCGAGAATGATGTTCTCCGTGCTGCTCGTTGGCAGCTCCAGGCCCTCGCCGCCCACGCCGATTGTGGAATCGACGCTGGACAAATCGTAGTCGCTGTCGGTACATCCTGTGCCCAACGCCACGATACTGAGGCCCATCAGGCACCCGATCAGTTTTGAGTTGGTGGTGAGTTTCTTCATAAAATTCGTCGTTATTGGTTCTTATTGTTTTAGTATGGTGTTTCGTGGGGGATCAAGAGGTCGAACGTGTCGTCCTTGCCGTTTAGTGGCTTCGAAACTGGCATACAGCTACAAAGTTAAGATTTTTTTGTATAAGGGACAAATTTTTTCAACTCTTTTTGCGTCCCATGCCGAAAGTTTCTTCGCGCGCCCCTATTGGGGTATAGGTATGAAAGGAAGTGCAAGCACTCCCCCACTCCACCGCTTTCGTTGCGCAATGTTGACTTCGGGGCTACGATCATGCAAAATGCCCTATCGTACAGCAAAGGGGGATCCATTGCTGCGCGACAGGGCACGAACTGTAGGAATCTACGGGGTGGCTCGTTTTACTTTTCTCCTACACGGCACGATTCAATTTAAAACTGCCAGTGGTCGTTCCATTCTTCCATATTTTCGAGGTCAACCACAAGTTTACAGGTGTTAGGGTCTTTAAACTTTATCGCTTTTATATCCAACTCGTGTTGCTCGCGCTTGGAATAGTCGATATAGCTGAGTTCAAAGGTGGCTTCAACGGGGCGAGAGTCCTTCGTGTGAGCAAATATGAAGAGCAATTTACGTCTAGTTTCCTCTGCAAAACCAGGATTCCCCACAGTGTATTGATCCGTGGTTATATTGCCATTCTCGTCCTCCACATGAACCTTTATTTGCGCGTTTTTGCAATCTTCCATAATCTTTCCATTAATATCCATTCTTACGGCGACAGCTTCCTCATCATCTCTGAGCCAATCGGCTCGGCCTTCTACCCGCACCTGTTCTAAATTATAAATGCTAAGCGTCGTGCCCGAATACGTAAATCTAAAGGGGTCATGATACTTGCCTTCGAGAACGGGAACTGCATAATAAGCGCTTTCATCAACACCTTTAGGCAGGAAGAAGTCATAACAATACGCAGTAGGCTTAAACGCCTCGTTAGTGTTACCACGGGGTTTGACACATATGCCAGTTTCTTCGCCCTCCTTATAGATATACAACATGGGGACCTCGTTGGGAGTATGCAAGTATTGTGCTTCATCCGTCTTTACTATAGCACTGAATTGGGTGGAGTCTGCATTCGACATGTTAGGATTCGGATAAAGCTGATACACATACAATTTCGGATTCCACCGCCTATGGTAATCACCGGGCAATTTCCATTCCTTCTCTGGCTCAACGTGTACCAGTGGAATTTCCCAAATCTTTGCATCCAATGTCGCGTCGAATGAAACAGTCACTGACGGCTCAATAGAAAGGCCAGAATTGCCTGCATAGCCCAGTGTTTTACCTTTATTGTCTTTTATACGGCCAATATATAATTCTTTAGGCGCGGAGAGGTCTATTCCATATTCGACAGGGCATTTAACAGTAGGCCCTATAGACAACTTTAATATTTCACCAGCCCAAAAAGCCAATCCAAGATTAACACTTGCTCGAAAGCCCAACCCCAACGACTTAAGTTCGCTATCGCATTGACTGATAGCATAAGGTTCAAAGTGTGATGTAGAAGGAGATCCAGGAAAAGGATAGATAGACCATCCATTTTTAGGGTCGGTGTGGAAACCCTGCTTTAAAAGAGTCCCCTTAAGGCCTGCCTCCATAATATATGGGTTGTCCATCTGTAAATATCCATAAATATCCACCATGAAGGCACCGTCCAATCCTACGGAGCAAGGGATACCGCCCAGGAGGAATGGTTGCTTTGGAAATTTGAAGGGAATCCAAAAATCTTCCGAATTGACTTGATTTATTTTTGCAAATGGATTAGGCGCTTTGCTTTTTAAATAATTCAGTTTCCACATGCTTGTTGCCCATGACTTATTGCCCATAATAGGTAATGTCACCCCAAGTTCTGCACGCTCTCCGCCAAAACCCGCTTTTAACTCATACTCTAAAGAGTTCCATACGTCCGCATATTTTTCTTCCTTGCGAACATCTGCGTGAAAATGCATAAACAGTTCGAGACCAGCATACGCATCCATGTCTCCCCCCAAAAGGAGATTGTAAGATGTCTTTCCGCCAAACGGGTCAAAGTTCCAATATGGATCTTTTTCTTTGTATTTTGAATACATTTTGCTATATTGCCCCCGAGTAAGTTTCACTCCAACAAACGCCAACGAAAATCTTTCATCAATCGGCTCATCTGCACAGTAAGGACCAGCCTTTGCCAAAGGATTGAGATAAGTGCCTCGCAGTTTGTACTCATACTCGGGCTCGTCGCCTGCCACTTTCCAAAAGCCGTAGGCGTTGGATTTCTCCACGGGCACTCGAACGATGTCAAAGTCGGTTACGATATCGAGCGTTTTGTACACATCATCATAGGACGCGGGAGATACCTCGACCGTATAGCCGTTGTCGGTAGTGCGGACAAGGTTCACTTGGTGGGCCAGTCCGTTGGGAATCGCATCGGTTTGGTCCGTGGCAAGAAACTCTCCACGCTGCGGCAGCAACTCCAGGGGGATCGACTTGTTGAAGTAGATCTCCGTCACCCGATCAAGCGTGTCGGTCTTGTAGGTCAGAAGGTAGGGCAGATAGTCCTTGTCTATCATCCTCGTTTCTGACCCAATTTGGTACCTCACCTCTCCCATATCGCTCACGAGGCGGCGTGGCGAGGTGATGCCGTCGCCGTTCTCGGTCTCCTGAGGAGTGGTGGCAGTCTCCGGCTCGTCTATCATCAGCGTGCATCCCGTAAAGAGCGCGAGAAGCAGCAGGGGCAGCAGGCAGCGTATCTTCTTCATAGTCGTACTATTTGTCTAAAAGTTTATATCATAGAGTTTTGACAGCGTTCCGAGGGTCTTACCCGTGTCGAATTCGAAGTCTTGCGGCGCGGAGTAAAGTCGGAAGCGGCGGCGGTCATAGCACCGCAGGAGAATGCGTCCCACATGGGTGTCATGCTTCGCCCAGATGCGGAGCAGCGCATAGTCGATGTCGTGGGCCGTCTTTGGCACGGCCATTCCCACGAGTTGCCCGCCAATGAAGGCACCGACCATCATCGAGTCGGGGTTCCATTCCTCTCCTCTCACGGTGATATGGGCATAGATGACCATATCGTGGGGATGGAGACGATTGAAGTCGGGCTGCTCCCACCGCCCTATGACCCGCACGGAGCAGGAGGCGGAGGCCATGGCGTTGGAAAGAACGGCCATGACGCGAGCCGTGCCCGGACTGACACCTATGAATCGGTCGCCAAGGACGTAGGCCGGCGGGATGGAGTCGTCGCTGGTCACACTCCAGAAGACAGAGAGGCTGTCGGGACGGGGTGGCGAGAAGTCCACGGAAAGGGTCATCGTGTCACCCACCATGACCACGGAGCTGTCGTTCTGGCAGATTATCTTGCCGTCCCACGTCGCGCGCTCCTCGCCAAACTCGAAGAAGTCGCCGCAGGAAGTGAGCACAAGGACGGCGAGGGCACAGAGCCACGGCGCGGCGCGGTGCCTCAATAGGGAGGCCGTAAGTCGGCGGATAGGTTTCATGTCCATGATCATTGTTCTGTGGTTGACGGCGGATTGGCCGGAGCGGCCACCGTCACCCGGTTAGACACTTGTCCCTGGCGGCCATCGCGGAAGCGCACCGTCAGGTAGTATTCGGCCCACTCGCCAGGTTGCAGCAGGTCGCCCGTATAAGTATGGACGCCTTGTGGCACGTCGGTGATGAACCGGAACGTCTCCTGCCCCTTGCGGCGGCGATAGACGCAGTAGTAGTATTCCGCTCCCCCCGCGTCCTTGTCGTCCATCTCCCAGGCCAGCTTGACCTCGCCCGAAGGCACGTCATAGTCGGCGAAGAGGGTCGGCGTGAGAGGTAGCACCTTGTCGTAGTTGACACGGCCGGAGAAGGCGGGCGAGAGACCAGAGCTGATATCCCAAAGGCTGATGGTCTCGACAGCATACTCGTAGCGCGCACCCAGCGGGGCGGGCGGGGCATCGTCGATCTGCAGGGCATAGCCATGGGCACGCACGGAGTCACCGTCGGCCACACGGAGCAACGTCCATGCTGCACCAGGACGACGACGATAGACGTTGTAGTGAGAGATCATCTCGTCGCTTCCACCGATCCAGCGGGTGTGGATCATGCGGTTGTCAACCCATGCGGAGTCGAGGTGGGGTCGCGAGGGAGGCACCGTACTGGGACGGAGGACGGCGATGGTGTCGGAAGGCGCACCGATATTGGTGGCGTAATCGACCGCACGCACATAGTAGTAGATGTACCGCTGGTTGATGTCCACCGCCACCGTGTCAGTATAGGACCGCGGGATGACATGACGGCGATTGAGGATCGTAAACTCATCGTCGGGGGAGTTGGCCCAGAAAACATCGTAGTGGTGCACGTCGAGCGTGTCACTCATCTCCCAAAGGATGGCGATGGTGCCATCCAGGCTGGGGAGACCCCGCACTTGGGTGGGTGCCTCGGG
>ERZ1026846.2281-NODE-2281-length-10506-cov-10.113960_pt1 | contig 10506 bp, 6 predicted proteins | sample MGYA00380153_ERZ1026846 | MGnify/ENA primary metagenome ERZ1026846 (study PRJEB33269, sample SAMEA4719789) | human gut metagenome | biome: human-associated habitat; feature: organic feature; material: feces | place: Cameroon | collected 2013-10 ... | reverse complement strand
TGGGTAAATCCATCTTCTTCCTGATTGAAGCTAACCCAGGTCCGGGTATGGGCGTGCTGCTGGCGTACATGTTCTTTGGTCGTGGTAGCGCTAAACAGTCTGCGGGCGGTGCGGCAATCATCCACTTCCTGGGCGGTATCCACGAAATCTACTTCCCGTATGTGCTGATGAATCCGCGTCTGATTCTGGCCGTTATCCTCGGTGGTATGACTGGCGTGTTCACGCTGACTATCCTGGGCGGTGGTCTGGTTTCTCCGGCATCTCCGGGTTCTATCCTTGCGGTACTGGCGATGACACCAAAAGGTGCTTATTTCGCTAACATCGCGGGTGTGTGTGCGGCGATGGCTGTCTCCTTCGTTGTCTCTGCTATTTTGCTGAAAACCAGCAAAGTGAAAGAAGAAGATGATATTGAAGCAGCAACTCGTCGTATGCAGGACATGAAAGCTGAGTCTAAAGGTGCGTCTCCGCTGTCTGCGGGCGATGTGACTAACGACCTGAGCCACGTACGTAAAATCATCGTTGCCTGTGACGCCGGTATGGGTTCCAGTGCAATGGGCGCAGGCGTGCTGCGTAAGAAAATTCAGGATGCAGGTCTGTCGCAGATTTCTGTTACTAACAGCGCGATCAACAACCTGCCGCCAGATGTGGACCTGGTCATCACTCACCGTGACCTGACCGAACGCGCTATGCGCCAGGTTCCGCAGGCACAGCATATTTCGCTGACCAACTTCCTCGACAGCGGCCTGTACACCAGCCTGACCGAACGTCTGGTTGCTGCCCAGCGCCATACTGAAAACGAAGTGAAAGTGAAAGACAGTCTGAAAGACAGCTTTGACGATTCCAGTGCTAACCTGTTCAAACTGGGCGCGGAGAACATCTTCCTCGGTCGCAAAGCGGCCACCAAAGAAGAAGCGATTCGTTTTGCTGGCGAGCAGCTGGTGAAAGGCGGTTACGTTGAGCCGGAATACGTTCAGGCGATGTTGGATCGTGAAAAACTGACCCCGACTTATCTGGGTGAGTCTATCGCGGTGCCGCACGGTACGGTTGAAGCAAAAGATCGCGTACTGAAAACGGGCGTGGTGTTCTGCCAGTACCCAGAAGGCGTGCGCTTCGGTGAAGAAGAAGATGACATTGCCCGTCTGGTAATTGGTATTGCTGCCCGTAACAACGAGCACATTCAGGTTATCACCAGCCTGACCAATGCACTGGATGATGAATCCGTCATCGAGCGTCTGGCACACACCACCAGCGTGGATGAAGTGCTGGAACTGCTGGCAGGTCGTAAGTAATCCAATCCCACCCTCTCCTCACGGAGAGGGTTTGGGTGAGGGAAAAGCCTCACCCCAGCCCTCTCGGGTAAAAACATTGATGAAGGTTAATACTATGAAAGCATTACATTTTGGCGCAGGTAATATCGGTCGTGGCTTTATCGGTAAACTGCTGGCAGACGCGGGTATCCAACTGACGTTTGCCGATGTCAATCAGGTGGTACTTGATGCCCTGAATGCCCGTCATAGCTATCAGGTTCATGTGGTCGGTGAAACCGAGCAGGTAGATACCGTTTCCGGCGTCAATGCCGTCAGCAGCATTGGTGATGATGTCGTTGATCTGATTGCTCAGGTTGATTTAGTCACTACCGCCGTTGGTCCGGTTGTGCTGGAACGTATTGCCCCGGCAATCGCCAAAGGGCTGGTGAAACGTAAAGAACAAGGTAATGAATCCCCGCTGAACATCATCGCCTGTGAAAACATGGTACGCGGCACCACGCAGCTGAAATGCCATGTAATGAACGCCCTGCCGGAAGATGCCAAAGCATGGGTAGAAGAACACGTTGGCTTTGTTGATTCCGCCGTTGACCGCATCGTGCCGCCTTCGGCTTCTGCAACCAACGATCCGCTGGAAGTGACGGTAGAAACATTCAGCGAATGGATTGTTGATAAAACCCAGTTCAAAGGCGCGTTGCCGAACATTCCAGGCATGGAGTTAACCGACAACCTGATGGCATTTGTCGAACGTAAACTCTTCACCCTGAATACAGGTCATGCTATAACCGCGTACCTCGGAAAACTGGCCGGTCATCAGACCATTCGTGACGCTATTCTCGACGAGAAAATCCGCGCGGTGGTAAAAGGTGCGATGGAAGAAAGTGGTGCAGTATTGATCAAGCGCTACGGCTTTGACGCATACAAACATGCGGCGTACATCCGGAAAATCCTCGGTCGTTTCGAGAACCCGTATCTGAAAGATGATGTAGAGCGCGTAGGCCGTCAGCCGCTGCGTAAACTGAGTGCTGGCGACCGTCTGATCAAGCCACTGCTCGGAACGCTGGAATATGGTCTGCCACATAAAAACCTGATTGAAGGTATTGCCGCTGCAATGCACTTCCGCAGTGAAGATGATCCGCAGGCTCAGGAACTGGCAGCACTGATCGCTGACAAAGGTCCGCAGGCGGCGCTGGCACAGATTTCCGGTCTTGATGCCAACAGCGAGGTTGTATCCGAGGCGGTAACCGCTTATAAAGCAATGCAATAATGGTGGACCAGGCGCAGGATACCCTGCGCCTGAATAACAGATTGTCAGATATGCAGGCAACAATGGAACAAACCCAGGCCTTTGAAAACCGTGTGCTTGAGCGTCTGAATGCTGGCAAAACCGTGCGAAGCTTTCTGATCACCGCCGTCGAGCTTTTGACCGAGGCGGTAAATCTTCTGGTGCTTCAGGTATTCCGCAAAGACGATTACGCGGTGAAGTATGCTGTAGAACCGTTACTCGACGGCGACGGTCCGCTGGGCGATCTTTCTGTGCGTTTAAAACTCATTTACGGGTTGGGCGTCATTAACCGCCAGGAATACGAAGATGCGGAGCTACTGATGGCATTGCGTGAAGAGCTAAATCACGACGGCAACGAGTACGCGTTTACCGACGACGAAATCCTTGGACCCTTTGGTGAACTGCATTGCGTGGCGGCGTTACCACCGCCGCCACAGTTTGAACCTGCAGACTCCAGTTTGTATGCAATGCAAATTCAGCGTTACCAACAGGCTGTGCGATCAACAATGGTCCTTTCACTGACAGAGCTGATTTCCAAAATCAGCTTAAAAAAAGCCTTCCAAAAGTAAGCAACGTCTGCTTACTGCCCCTCTACCTGCTTCGGCCGATAAAGCCGACGATAATACTCCAGACGTTGTAGATATAACGGCACGCTTTCATCAGGTATTCCGGACGGAATCGCGTTACGGGGAGGTAGTTTTTTCAGATACTCCCGGAACGCCTGGCTCGATGCCATGAAATCTACGGCTTTATCGATAAGAAGCGGAACGTTTTCACCTAATTTGCCCATGATGATATCTCCGTATTACCCCGCGCCGGGAATGCGCGGCCGCCAATTTTAGTTTAGATCCCGGTATAAATGACATTAAGGAAAACGTGCTCAATCCTCAATAATCATCCGCTTTTGTTAACTATCTTTTTTCTTTAAATTTCTTAATTAATCAATAAATTGCGTAGTTTTTAAGCATGTTAATGTTTACGTTATAGAACTATTGCAATGTCATCAGTTGTGAACAAAGCACCTGGTCGCGCATACTAGGGGCTATAAATTTATCTTTATCAGAAGCCATCACATGAAAGAAGTCGAAAAAAACGAAATCAAACGTCTCAGCGATCGTCTGGACGCCATCCGCCACCAGCAGGCCGATCTGTCGCTGGTTGAAGCCGCAGACAAATATGCCGAACTGGAAAAAGAGAAAGCCACTCTGGAAGCAGAAATTGCTCGCCTGCGCGAAGTTCACAGCCAGAAACTCAGTAAGGAAGCACAGAAGCTGATGAAGATGCCGTTCCAGCGCGCGATTACTAAAAAAGAGCAAGCTGATATGGGCAAACTGAAGAAGAGCGTTCGCGGACTGGTCGTTGTGCACCCAATGACCGCGCTGGGCCGCGAAATGGGCCTACAAGAGATGACAGGGTTCTCTAAGACTGCGTTTTAAGTTCCTTTCTCGTCGCTGTAATTACAGCCACTCACGATTTACTCGCTCCTGCTGGCACATGCAGGAGCCTGTTGTAGAGATCGAATATTTATAACGTTCTTAACATTATATATTTAACTCCACCTACACTTCTGAGCGCCCGGAGCAGGCTAAATTCTGAAAATCAGGTACAAATTAAAGAATGATGTATCAATATTAACAATGAATTGCCGCATATCAATGCTTGAAACATAATTAATTATTTAAATTTTTCTATCAGCATCGCAAAATTCGCAATAAAACATCACTCAACTGAATATTTATCTTTCCCTGCCCCGGGCCTTTATCCGGTGAAACATTTGACATTGATTGACACCGATCATTAAAATCCGCGCGATCAATTTATTTATTGGCTACAAACTAAAATTGTTTGACACTTAAAAACATATTCGCACAACCCATTAATACAAAAATTCTCTAACAAATTTATTTGGCGGATATGCCCCACTCTAATCATTCATAAAAAAAATGATTGTACTGTAATTATCAACGTATCGGGATTATGAAAAGGAATTCATCCTATGAACCTAAAGAAAACACTGTTAAGCGTGTTAATAATAGTGCCTCTCTGCTTATTGGCAGGGTGTGACTATATTGAAAAAGCGAGTAAGGTCGACGACCTCGTTACACAGCAAGAGTTGCAAAAAAGCAAAATTGAGGCGCTTGAGAAACAGCAGGAACTCGATAAGCGAAAGATAGAACATTTTGAAAAACAACAAACTACTGTCATAAATAGTACCAAGACGCTCGCTGGCGTGGTGAAAGCGGTTAAAGACAAGCAGGACGAATTTGTCTTTACAGAATTTAACCCAGCACAAACACAATATTTCATTTTAAATAACGGATCGGTCGGTTTGGCAGGCCGGGTGCTGGCTATTGATGCGGTTGAAAATGGCAGTGTTATTCGTATTTCGCTGGTTAACCTTTTAAGCGTTCCCGTATCAAATATTGGCTTTCATGCGACATGGGGCAATGAAAGACCCACCGATGCCAAAGCTCTGGCAAAGTGGCAACAATTACTTTTCAACACCACCATGAATTCCACTCTGCAATTAATGCCTGGTCAATGGCAAGACATTAATCTGACATTAAAAGGCGTTTCGCCTAATAACCTGAAGTATCTGAAGTTGTCCATCAATATGGCCAATCTCCAGTTCGACACTGTTCAACCTGCTGAAACTCGGCAGCGAAAAAACAAAAAATAAATGCAGCTTCTGCGCTTATATCAAGGAATAGAGAGCATCAATAATGAACAAAATTTTTAAAGTTATCTGGAATCCGGCAACAGGCAGTTACACCGTTGCCAGTGAAACGGCAAAAAGCCGTGGCAAGAAATCCGGGCGCAGTAAGCTGTTAATTTCTGCCCTGGTTGCTGGGGGAATGTTGTCGTCGTTTGGGGTACAGGCTCAGGCAGGAAGGGACAACGGTCAGGGCGTCAATTATGGCCAGGGAACAGGAACAGGCTGGGTTGCTATCGGTGAAGATGCAAAAGCAAATAGTTTTACAGACACCGGGGGTGGCTCCAGCACCGCAGTAGGTTATCACTCAACTGCTGACGGAAGGTGGTCAACAGCCCTCGGTGCTAAGACCCATTCGCTTGGCGAAGCATCAGTGGCGTTAGGGATTAACACTACCTCAGCAGGTGAGCGAAGCCTCGCTATAGGTGCATCGGCAACGTCAACGGGTGGATTTTCAATCGCACTTGGTCGTTATGCGAACTCAGTAGGTGAATTTTCTATTGCACAAGGGGATCACGCAGAGACTGGTGCTGATGACGCCATCGCATTTGGACGTGAAAGCAAGGCCTTAGGAATTATGAGTATCGCCCTCGGAGCCACGGCTAATGCGTCGAAAGAATATGCAATGGCGCTGGGTGCAAGTAGCGCCGCATCTGCAGCTAACGCGATTGCAGTAGGCCGCAACAGTGCTGCAGCTGGCGTAGACAGCCTCGCATTCGGTAGACTATCCGCCGCCAACGCCGCAAACGCGATTGCTATGGGTGCAGAGAGCAAAGCTGCTGAAAATGCGACGGCAGTTGGTACTAACGCGGAGGCAAATGGACTTAATAGTATCGCGTTGGGCTCCGGCAGTATTGCAGATGTCGACAACACGATTGCTCTGGGCAATCAAAGTCAGGCAGTAGCGGCTGGCGCAATTGCCATCGGTCAAGGGAATAAAGCTGACGGCGCAAATGCTATCGCGCTGGGTAATGGTAGTATTACAGGTGGTGTAAATGCTATTGCTCTTGGACAAGGCAGTTATGCCGGTTTAGAAAATGGCACTGCAATTGGTGCTCAAGCCAGTGCTCAGGGGAAAAATTCAGTTGCTCTGGGTGCTGGTTCTGTAGCGACTGACGCGGATACTGTTTCTGTGGGTAACACAACAGCTCAGCGACAAATTGTCAATATGGCAGCAGGTGATATCAGCACTACCAGTACTGATGCCATCAATGGATCACAGCTTTATGCTATCAGTAAGTCAGTAGCGGACAATCTTGGTGGGGGGGCTACCGTCAATGCGCAAGGCGTCGTTACTTCCCCAAATTACAGGCTGAAAAGTGGTATTTTCGGCACTGTTGGCGACGCCTTAACGGGCCTGGACAATAATACGTTACAATGGGACTCCCTTAAAAAGGCATATAGTGCGGCACATGGTACAGATACTACCAGTACCATCACCAACGTTAAAGACGGCGCTATTTCTGATACCAGTAAGGATGCGGTTAACGGTTCTCAGCTGAAAACCACCAACGATAACGTAGCGACCAATACTGCCAATATCACCACCAACACTAACAGTATCAATACCCTGACGGATTCCGTTGGCGACCTTAAAGACGATGCCCTGCTGTGGAATGGCACCGCGTTCAGCGCCGCGCACGGCACCGATGCCACCAGCAAAATCACCAACGTCAAAGACGGTGACCTGACGGCTGGCAGCACCGACGCGGTTAACGGCTCTCAGCTCAAAACTACTAACGATAATGTGGCAACCAACACCACCAACATCACCAACCTGACGGATTCCGTTGGCGACCTTAAAGACGATGCCCTGCTGTGGAATGGCACCGCGTTCAGCGCCGCGCACGGCACCGATGCCACCAGCAAAATCACCAACGTCAAAGACGGTGACCTGACGGCTGGCAGCACCGACGCGGTTAACGGCTCTCAGCTCAAAACCACTAACGATGCCGTGGCAGCCAACACCACCAATATCGCCACGAACACCACTAACATCACCAACCTGACTGACGCTGTTGACAGTCTCGGTGACGATTCACTGCTGTGGAACGCTACTGCGGGGGCATTCAGTGCCGCGCACGGTACTGATGCCACCAGCAAAATCACTAACGTCAAAGACGGTGACCTGACGGCTGGCAGCACTGACGCGGTAAACGGCTCTCAGCTGAAAACCACTAACGATGCCGTAGCAGCCAACACCACCAATATCGCCACGAATACCACCAACATCACCAACCTGACTGACGCTGTTGACAGTCTCGGTGACGATTCCCTGCTGTGGAACGCTACGGCGGGTGCATTCAGCGCCGCGCACGGTACCGAAGCCACCAGCAAAATCACCAACGTCAAAGACGGTGACCTGACGGCTGGCAGCACTGACGCGGTAAACGGCTCTCAGCTGAAAACCACTAACGATGCCGTAGCAGCCAACACCACCAATATCGCCACGAATACCACCAACATCACCAACCTGACTGACGCTGTTGACAGTCTCGGTGACGATTCCCTGCTGTGGAACGCTACGGCGGGTGCATTCAGTGCCAAACACGGCACCAACGGTACTGACAGCAAAATCACCAACTTACTGGCAGGCACGGTATCCTCTGATAGCACTGACGCCATTAATGGCTCACAACTTTATGGCTTAGCTGATTCATTTACGTCATACCTTGGCGGTGGTGCTGATATCAGTGATGCGGGTGTATTAACCGGGCCAACCTACACTATTGGTGGTACTGACTACAATAACGTCGGTGATGCTCTGGCTGCCATTAACACGTCATTTAGCACATCACTGGGTGACGCCCTACTCTGGGATGCGACCGCCAAGGGCGGTGACGGTGCGTTTAGCGCCGGTCGCGGAAAAGATAACACGGCCAGCATCATTACTAATGTTGCAGACGGTGCAATTTCCTCTACCAGCAGCGACGCTATTAACGGCTCACAGCTCTATGACACCAGCAAGTACATTGCCGATACTCTGGGTGGTGACGCAGAAGTCAATGCTGACGGCACAATCACCGCACCGACTTATGCCATCGCTGGCGGCAGTTACAGCAACGTCGGTGACGCGCTGGAAGCGATCGATACCACGCTGGATGACGCCCTGCTGTGGGATGCCACAGCCAATGATGGTAATGGTGCATTTAGCGCCGCTCACGGAAAAGATAAAACAGCCAGTGTAATCACTAACGTCGCTAACGGTGCAATTTCCTCCACCAGCAGCGATGCCATTAACGGTTCACAACTGTATACCACCAACAAGTACATCGCTGATGCGCTGGGTGGTGACGCAGAAGTCAACGCTGATGGCACTATCACTGCGCCGAGTTACACCATTGCAAATGCCGAGTACAACAACGTCGGTGACGCCCTGGATGCGCTCGACGATAACGCTCTGCTGTGGGATGCAACAGCCAATGACGGCGCAGGTGCCTACAACGCCAGCCATGACGGCAAGGCCAGCATCATCACAAATGTTGCTGATGGTAACATTGGCGAAGGCAGCACTGACGCCATCAACGGTTCTCAGCTGTTTAACACCAATATGCTGATCCAGCAGAACAGCGAAATCATCAATCAGCTTGCCGGTAACACCAGCGAAACCTACATCGAAGATAACGGTGCGGGCATTAACTATGTACGTACCAACGACAACGGCTTAGCGTTCAACGATGCCAGCGCTTCAGGTATTGGCGCTACGGCTGTGGGTTATAACGCTGTCGCCTCAGGCGAAAGCAGCGTAGCCATTGGTCAAGGTAGCAGCAGCTCCGTTGATACGGGTATCGCCCTGGGTAGCAGTTCCGTTTCCAGCCGTGTAATAGTTAAAGGTTCTCGTGACACCAGCGTGTCGGAAGAAGGTGTTGTGATTGGTTATGACACCACGGATGGCGAACTACTTGGTGCGTTGTCTATTGGTGATGACGGTAAATATCGTCAAATCATCAACGTAGCCGATGGTTCCGAAGCCCATGACGCCGTTACGGTTCGCCAGTTGCAAAATGCCATTGGTGCAGTCGCTACCACGCCGACCAAATACTTCCACGCCAACTCAACGGAAGAAGATTCACTGGCAGTAGGTGAAGACTCGCTAGCAATGGGCGCGAAAACTATCGTTAATGGTAATGCGGGTATTGGTATCGGTTATGGTGCCTACGTGGACGCGAATGCACTTAATGGCATTGCTATCGGTAGCAACGCGCGTGCAAACCATGCAAACAGCATTGCTATGGGTAATGGCTCACAGACGACTCGTGGTGCTCAAACTGGCTACGCCGCCTACAACATGGACGCACCGCAGAACTCTGTGGGTGAGTTCTCTGTCGGCAGTGAAGACAGTCAACGTCAGATCACCAACGTCGCGGCTGGTTCGGCTGATACCGATGCGGTTAACGTGGGTCAGTTGAAAGTAACGGACGCGCAGGTTTCCCAGAATACCCAGAGCATTACTAACCTGAACAATCAGGTGACGAATCTGGATACTCGCGTTACCAATATCGAAAACGGCATTGGCGATATCGTAACCACCGGTAGCACCAAATACTTCAAGACCAACACCGATGGCGTAGATGCCAACGCGCAGGGTAAAGACAGTGTTGCAATTGGTTCTGGTTCCATTGCTGCCGCTGACAACAGCGTCGCGCTGGGTACCGGTTCCGTGGCCAACGAAGAAAACACCATCTCTGTGGGTTCTTCTACCAACCAGCGTCGTATCACCAACGTTGCTGCAGGTGTTAATGCCACCGATGCGGTTAACGTTTCGCAGCTGAAGTCTTCTGAGGCAGGCGGCGTTCGTTACGACACCAAAGCTGATGGTTCTATAGACTACAGCAACATCACTCTCGGTGGTGGTAATGGCGGTACGACTCGCATCAGCAACGTCTCTGCTGGCGTCAACAACAACGACGCAGTGAACTATGCGCAGTTGAAGCAAAGCGTGCAGGAAACGAAGCAATACACCGATCAGCGGATGGTTGAGATGGATAACAAACTGTCCAAAACCGAAAGCAAGTTGAGCGGTGGTATCGCTTCTGCAATGGCAATGACCGGTCTGCCGCAGGCTTACACTCCAGGTGCCAGCATGGCCTCTATTGGTGGCGGTACTTACAATGGTGAATCGGCTGTTGCTTTAGGTGTGTCGATGGTGAGCGCCAATGGTCGTTGGGTCTACAAATTACAAGGTAGTACCAATAGCCAGGGTGAATACTCCGCCGCACTCGGTGCCGGTATTCAGTGGTAAT
>ERZ1026846.2274-NODE-2274-length-10520-cov-6.469756_pt1 | contig 10520 bp, 8 predicted proteins | sample MGYA00380153_ERZ1026846 | MGnify/ENA primary metagenome ERZ1026846 (study PRJEB33269, sample SAMEA4719789) | human gut metagenome | biome: human-associated habitat; feature: organic feature; material: feces | place: Cameroon | collected 2013-10 ... | reverse complement strand
TCTCGTGGGCTCGGAGATGTGTATAAGAGACAGGCAGGGCACCGTACATACCGTGGCCCTCGATCAGGCTCCAGGCAAAGACGGCGACGGCAATGAGGAGCAGCACACGGTTCATGTCATCCTGTCCGCCCCAGATATCTTTCAGTCGGTTCATAAGCGCCCTCCTTTTCTCAACAGCACTCATCTTACCACACCGCGGCTGCGTATGCAAGGGAAATTGCCATGCGCGGTACAATTTCCTCTTGTATTCGGCAAAAAATCTGCTATAATCAAAACAACGATTTTTTGCGGTGCTATCACCGGAACTAATAGGAGGCGGTTTTTATGTCCGTAAAGCTGGAGCTGTACCGGGTTTTTAAGGAGGTCGCCGAGGTGGGCAACATCACGGCCGCGGCACAGGCACTGTATATCTCCCAGTCGGCGGTGAGCCAGTCCATCAAGCAGCTGGAGCGCGACCTGCAGACCCGTCTATTCGCGCGGAACAGCCGTGGCGTGACGCTGACCGCCGAGGGGCAGATGCTGTATGAGTACGTCCGCAGCGCCATGGGCCTGCTGGAGACGGGCGAGGAAAAGCTGAGCCAGACCCGGGAATTGCAGATGGGACAGCTGACCATCGGCGCCAGCGACACCGTGACCAGCCAGTTCCTGCTGCCGTATCTGGACACGTTCCACAAGCGGCACCCGGCCATCCACATCCAGATCGTATCCGGGCGAAGCCACAAGGTGCTGGGGCTGCTGCGCTCCGGCAAGGTGGACATCGCCTTCGCCAGCACGCCGGCGGACGATGCCGGACTGCGGATATATCCCTGCTTCGATACCCACGCCATCTTTGTGGCGGGGGCGGAGTATCCCTGCGACTTCCGGCACGTATACACGCTGGAGGAGATCGCGGCGTTCCCGCTGATCCTGCTGGAACGCAAGGCCTCCAGCCGTTTGTATCTGGAACGGTTCTTTTTGCAGAATGGGCTGAAGCTGAACCCGGAGATCGAGCTGGGCGCCCGGAGCCTGCTGGTGGACCTGGCGGCCATCGGCTTCGGTGTGGCCGGCGTGACGGAGGAGTTTGTCCGGAAGGAGCTGGACAGCGGACGGTTGAAAAAGCTGAAGACCTCCTTTGAGATACCGGCCCGCAGCGTGGATATGTGCCTGCTGAGCGATGTGCCCCAGTCCGCTGCCGCGGAGCGGTTCACGGACTTTGTCAAGGACAGCTTATCCAAGCTATGAGCAGGGCTTTTCGCTCCGGTAAAACCCACAAAAAACAGCAAAACACGCCTAAATAGTTCTCCGTTTTTCCCTGTCGCTTTTCCCTGCGAAATCAGGTATAGTAGGTGTACTATATCTCACGAGAGGAAGTGGTGGTCATGCAGCAGCTGAAGGAGCGTATCCTGCGGGAGGGCCGCGTCCTGCCCGGCAACATCATCAAGGTGGACGGTTTTTTGAACCATCGCGTCGACACGGCGCTGATGCGGGATCTGGCGGACGAGTTTGCCAAGTATTTTGACGTAAAAAATATCACGATGGTGCTTACGGCAGAGGCCAGCGGTATTGCGCTGGCGACGATCTGCGCCGAACGGTATGGTGTACCCATGGTCTTTGCCAAGAAGGCCAAGAGCGACAACATCGAGGGCGGTCTGTACCAGAGTGATATTTTTTCTTACACCTACAAGAAAAAGGTCACACTGCTGGTGAGCCAGGACTGGATCACCAAGGACGACAAGGTTCTCATCATTGACGACTTCATGGCCAAGGGCTACGCCATGCGCGGCCTGATCGACATCGTGAACAAGGCCGGCGCGCAGCTGGCGGGCATCGGCGTGGCGGTGGAGAAGGGCTTTCAGGACGGCGGCGACAGCCTGCGCCGGGAGGGCTATCCCATCAAATCCCTGGCCGTTATCGACAGCGCCGAGAACGGCGTGATCCGCTTCCGGGAGGACGACTGACATGAAAAAGGTGCTGGTTCTGGATTTCGGCGGGCAGTATAACCTGCTGGTGGCACGGCGTGTCCGTGAGTGCGGCGTATACTGCGAGATCAAGTCCTATCGGCTGAGCATGGCGGATATCCGCGCCTTTGGGCCAGATGCGCTGATCCTCACCGGCGGCCCCGCCACCGTGTTCGAGCCCAACGCCCCCATGGTGGACAGAGCGCTGTTTGAAATGGGCATCCCCGTGCTGGGCATCTGCTACGGGCAGCAGCTGATGATGCAGCTGCTGGGCGGTCAGTGCCGCAAGGCGGAGACGCGGGAGTACGGCAAGATCCAGCTGACCCACACGGCCTCCCCCCTGTTTGCCGGTGTGCCGGAGACGTCCGTGTGCTGGATGAGCCACGGCGTGGAGGTGGAACGCATCGCGCCGGGCTTTAAGGTCATCGCGACCACCGACGGCTGCGGCTTCGCCGCTGTGGAAAACGCGGATCGGAAGCTGTATGGCGTGCAGTTCCACCCGGAGGTGCAGCACACGGAGTACGGTATGCAGGTGCTGGAAAACTTCCTGTACAAGGTCTGCGGCTTCAGCGCCGAGTGGACCATGGCGTCCTATCTGGACGAGGCCGTGGCGGAATGCCGGCGGCAGATCGGCAGCGGTCGGGTACTGCTGGCGCTGTCCGGCGGCGTGGACAGCTCGGTGGCGGCAGCGCTTTTGCAGCGGGCTGTGGGCGATCAGCTGACGTGCATTTTCGTGGACCACGGACTGCTGCGAAAAGACGAGGGCGACCAGGTGGAGCAGGTGATGAAACACCAGTTCCACGTGGATGTGCGCCGCGTCAACGCGGGACCGCGCTTCCTGAGCAAGCTGGCTGGCGTTACCGAGCCGGAGCACAAGCGGAAGATCATCGGCGAGGAATTCATCCGGGTCTTTGAGGAAGAGGCCAAGAAAATCGGCGCGGTGGACTTCTTGGCTCAGGGTACCATCTATCCCGATGTGGTGGAGTCCGGCCTGGGCGGAGAGAGCGTGGTCATCAAGAGCCACCATAACGTGGGCGGTCTGCCGGACTGCGTGGATTTCAAGGAGATCGTGGAGCCGCTGCGGCGGCTGTTCAAGGATGAGGTGCGGAAGCTGGGCACCGAGCTGGGTCTGCCGGACGAGCTGGTGTGGCGGCAGCCCTTCCCTGGTCCCGGTCTGGCCATCCGCGTTATCGGCGATATCACCGAGGAAAAGCTGACCATTCTGCGGGAGGCGGACGCCATCTTCCGGGAGGAGATGAAGCTGGCCGGTCTGGACCGCACCACCAGCCAGTTCTTCGCAGTGCTGACCGATCTGCGGAGCGTGGGCGTCATGGGCGACGAGCGCACCTACGACTACACGCTGGCGCTGCGGGCCGTGCAGAGCCAGGACTTTATGACAGCCACCTGGTCCCGCCTGCCCTATGAGCTGCTGGACAAGGTCTCCGGCCGGATCGTGGGTGAGGTGAAGCACATCAACAGAATTTGCTATGACATCACCTCCAAGCCGCCGGCAACGGTGGAGTGGGAATGATACGACACCAAAGGTGGCCAAAAACTACAAATACGCCAAAACCTCCGGCTTCGCCGGAGGTTTTGGTTGTACCACGACAAAAGTTGTGGTATGCTGATGAAAAACAGCGGAGGAACACACCTATGCGTCTGATCTCATGGAATGTGAACGGGCTGCGGGCCTGTCTGAATAAAGGTTTCCTGGCCTTCTGCGCCCTTGCGGACGCGGATGTCATCTGTCTGCAGGAGACGAAGATGCGGCCGGAGCAGGCGCAGTTTGAGCTGGAGGGCTATCACCGATTCTGGAACAGCGCCGACAAGGCCGGATATTCCGGCACGGCTGTTTTCACCCGACGGGAGCCGCTGGCGGTGACATACGACTTTGGCGAGGATATCCACCGGCATGAGGGACGGGTCATCACGGTGGAGTACGAGGATTTCTTTCTGGTGTGCTGCTACACGCCCAATTCCAAGGACCAGCTGGCACGGCTGAACTACCGGATGGCGTGGGAGGACGACCTGCGGGAATACCTCTTGGAACTGGACGCCAAAAAGCCGGTGGTGTACTGCGGGGACCTGAACGTGGCCCATCAGGAGATCGACCTGAAAAACCCCCAGTCCAACCGGATGAACCCGGGCTTCTCCGACGAGGAACGGGACAAAATGACGCAGCTGCTGAGCAGCGGGTTCGTGGACACGTTCCGGGCGCTGTATCCAAAGCGGACCGGGGCGTACTCCTGGTGGAGCTACCGCTTTCACGCACGGGAGAACAACGCGGGGTGGCGTATTGACTACTTTATCGTGTCAGCACGGCTGATGCCCCGGGTGAAGAATGCGGATATCTGGCCGGAAATCACCGGCAGCGACCACTGTCCGGTGGTGTTGGAGCTGACGGAGTAGAGCATTATCTGTAGCGAGCAAAAAAGACCGCCTTTCGGCGGTCTTTTTCGTATAACGACATTTTTTAACCCTCGCTGCTGGTGTCGGCAGGATTTTTAACGGGGATCAGTTCGCCCATGAGGACGTAGCGGGCATTACCAAAATCGTAGTCGCAGGTGCTCAGGGTCAGGATGCTGCCCGTGGGCACACCGGAGCCGGACTTGAAGGTGGACTCGTTGATACACTGCTGGAGATAGCTGTCGCTGAGAGAGGTGGCATACACATCGGCGTCATGCTCCACAATACAACCGGCAAACAGGTTGACCTTGTAGGTCTGGTTGGGGGTGTACAGATAGAAGTAGGGATGCGCCTCGTAATAGCTCTGGCTCTTGTAGTTCATCAGGGACGCGAACATCATGCCGGTCTTCATATTGTGGCCGTAGATGAGGTTGTTCTGAGAGGTGAAGTCAGAGTTGCAGCGATAGTCCAGGAACACGGTGCCGTTCTTGTTCTCTTTACCGTCGATGTCACGGTCAAGATAATACTCACCTGCATTGCCGTTCGAGCCCTTCTCTGCTGTCTGCACGATGGGCAGCTGCAGCGTGGTGTTGGCGCTATAGACATAACCGACGACATCAGGATACTTGGTCTGCATGGCGGTGAAGTCCACCTTGATGCTCTCTTCATCCTTCTTGACAGGCTTCTGCGTCTCCTGGCTGTCGCCGTCGGTGCCGTCGCCGGCGGTATCGGTATCGCCGGCGGTATCGTCCGGACTGATGAAGTCCTGATTGATATTGTCGTTGATCCTCTCGGTGTCCTTCTGTTCCTTCAGATACGAAATGATCTTGACGGACGAGAACACCAGCACGCCCACCAGGATCACCAAAACGGCGTAATACAGGGCTTTTCCGTTCTTTCTGCCGCCGCGGCTCCTTCTGCTGCGGTGACTGCCGGTACGCTCGACCGGCTGCTCCTGCTGCACACGGGATCTTCTCTTGGGTGCATCGTTCATGGGTACACGCCTCCTTATCGTTGGGTATTGTAACAGGTTTTTTCGTTCGGTGCAAGGGATATGGACAAGATGTAATGAAATTGTAACAGTTTCTCTTTACTTCTGAGAAACCAGGGATTACAATAGAAATGTTGGCTGCCGTATAGACGGCGGAGCCGCCGGCTCCGTTCCATCAAAAAGATAAAGGAGAACCACAATGATCTATTTCAACAGTGATTATCTGGAGGGCGCGCACCCCTCTATCATGGTCAGGCTGGCCGAGACGAACATGGTACAGACTGTGGGCTACGGCGAGGACGAGTACTGTGAGGCGGCGCGTGAGAAGATCAAGACCGCCTGCCAGGCCCCGGAGGCCGACGTGCATTTTCTGGTGGGCGGCACCCAGACCAACACCACCGTCATCGCCGCCATCCTGCGGCCCTGGCAGGGCGTGATTTCCGCCGTCAGCGGTCACATCAACTGCCATGAGGCCGGTGCCATCGAGTCCACGGGCCATAAGGTCATCACCCTGCCCACCACCAACGGCAAGATCACTGCGCAGCAGGTGCAGGACTATGTGGAGTGGCACAGAAACGATGAGTCCACGGAGCACATCGTCCAGCCCGGTATGGTGTACATCTCCCACCCCACTGAGGGCGGCACGCTGTATACCAAGGCGGAGCTGACGGCGCTGTATGACACCTGCCGCCGGTACGGCCTGCCGCTGTTCATTGACGGCGCACGGCTGGGCTATGGCCTGATGGCAGAGGAGAGCGACATGACGCTGCCAGAGATCGCGCGGCTGTGCGATGTGTTCTACATCGGTGGCACCAAGGTGGGCGCCCTGTTCGGCGAAGCCGTTGTCATCATGAACGAAAATCTGAAAAAGGATTTCCGCTTTATTATGAAGCAGCGGGGCGGCCGCATGGCCAAGGGCCGGCTGCTGGGCGTTCAGTTCGACACGCTGTTCACCAACGACCTGTATTTCAAGATCTCCCGCCACGCCATCGAGATGGCTCATCAGATCCGGGACATTTTCGTCTCCGCGGGCTATCCCCTGCTGTTCGACTCCCCCACCAACCAGCAGTATCCCATCATGCCGGATGACGAGCTGGCCATTCTGGGCAAAAGCTTCGGCTATGAGTACTGGGAGCGTGTGGACGAGACGCACTCCGGCGTGCGCTTCTGCGCCAGCTGGGCCACAAAGCAGGAGCACGTGGACGCCCTGCGGGCGGCTGTGAACGCGCTGAAGAAGTAAGCGTTCCTCTGCTGTGAGATAAGCATAGCGCAGGTAGCTGAAATGCACCTTAAAGTTACTTAAAAAAATTCCCCGACGATGTCGGGGAATTTTTTTAGCAAAGCAAAGGCCCCCTCGCAGGGTGCCTTTGTCGATAGCGTACTTACGCCTTGGGGCCGGCGGCCACGACCTCGTCGCTCATGTGGGTGTACTTCTTGAAGTTCTCCACAAAGCTGGAGGCCAGCTTCTTGCAGCTCGCCTGATAGGCCGCCTTGTCCTCCCAGGTGTTCTCGGGGATCAGCAGCTCACTGGGCACGCCCTCGATACTGGTAGGCACCTGCACGCCGAAGGTAGGATCGGTGACGAACACACTCTTCTCGATCTCACCGGTGAGGGCGGCGGTGACCATAGCGCGGGTGTAGCTGAGCTTCATGCGCTTGCCGGTACCGTTCCAGCCGGTGTTGACCAGATAAACCTTCGCGCCGGCCTTCTCCACCTTGTCGGCCAGCATGGCGGCATAGACAGAGGGATCCAGGGGCAGGAAGGGCTCGCCGAAGCAGGTGGAGAAGGTAGGCACAGGCTCGGTGACGCCGATCTCCGTGCCGGCTACCTTGGAGGTGAAGCCAGAGACGAAGTAGTACATGGCCTGGTTCTTATCCAGCTTGCTGATGGGGGGCAGCACACCGTAGGCATCGGCGGTCAGGAAGATGACCGTCTTGGGAACGCTGGGGCTCATGCCGGACAGCTCGGCGTTGGGGATATACTCCACGGGATAGCCCACGCGGGAGTTGACGGCCAGGGAGTCGTCGTCGAAGTCGAACTCACGGGTGTCGGGATCCATGACCACGTTCTCTACCAACGCGCCGAACTTGATGGCATTGTAGATCTCCGGCTCACCCTCGGGGCTCAGGTTGATGCACTTGGCGTAGCAGCCGCCCTCGAAGTTGAAGACGGAGTCGTCCGCCCAACCGTGCTCGTCATCGCCGATGAGCATACGGTTGGGATCGGCGGACAGCGTGGTCTTGCCGGTGCCGGACAGGCCGAAGAACACGGCGCTGTCGCCGTTCTTGCCGATGTTGGCGGAGCAGTGCATGGGGAACACGCCCTGCTTGGGCAGCACATAGTTCATCACGGAGAAGACGGACTTCTTGATCTCGCCGGCGTACTGGGTGCCGCAGATCACCACCTCGTGGGCCTCGTAGTCCACCAGAATGGCGGCCTCGCTGCGGGTGCCGTCGATCTCGGGGATGCACTTGAAACCGGGGGCGGCGATGATGGTATAGTCCTCCTTAAAGTCCTTCAGCTGCTCGGCCGTGGGGCGGCGCAGGAGCTGGTGGATAAAGAGATTCTGGCTGGCCAGCTCGTTGACGATGCGGAAGGCCTTGGTGTACTTGGGATCGGCGCCGGCAAAGCCGTCAAAGATAAAGATCTCCTTGCCCTGCAGATAGGCGATGACCTTGGCGCGGATGGCATCGAACTTGGCCTTCTCGATAGGACGGTTCACCTTGCCCCAGGCGATGTCGTCATGGACGGCAGGGGTATCCACGATAAACTTGTCATTGGCGCTGCGGCCGGTGTATTTCCCGGTCTTGACCACCAGGGCGCCGGTGTTGGACAGCGTACCCTCGCCGCGGCAAAGCGCGTGCTCGGTCAGCTGTGCGGGGGTCAGATTACGATAGACCTCCTTGGCGTTGATGATACCCAGCTTTTCCAGTCCGTAAGTTTCCATTTGCAAAACCTCCTGTTTGAAATGTCACCGCGTCCGCCGCCGGCGGCGCGTTGCTTGCTTGTTCACCTTGGATTATACCATACGTTTAGGACAGTTAACAGTCCTTTTTTACATTTCCCCTAAAAATTTTTCTGCATTGCTGAAAGTTTTTTATCATTCCGTCCGGCGGGAGAGCTGTGACAAAAAACGTTCCGCCGCCGGGTGCCGATCGCATACTTTTCTCTTTACGCAAGGATAACACCGTATTATGATAATGTCAATTTGCGAAAACCACGATTTTCTAAGAGGAGCGCCGCACTATGGCACACAAGATACCCATATGTGAAATACCTCTCTCCCCTGCTGCTGTTCGGCCTGAACGGCGTGGTGATACTCAACGGCGTTAGCGGCGGTACACGGAGCGCCGTGTTTTTCTCCGTGCTGCTGCTGGGCGAAACGCTGACGCCGCCCGCTGGCTGGGTGCGGCGATGGTGCTGGGCGGCGCCATGCTGGCGGAGTTCGTACATCCGCGAAAGTAACGGAAACGATCTCCCCGCCTCCCCCGCGCAAAGTGCAAAACCTCCGGCTGAGCCGGAGGTTTTGCTTTATTTGGCGCATATCTCGCTGATGGCTGCCAGGAGCTCCGTTTTGCCGGTGCCCTTCTCGGCGGAAAAGGGGATCAGCAGTGCCTCCTCCGGCAGGGTCAGTGTCTGGCGGATCAGGGTCAGATTTGGCTCGATCTCACTCTTTTTCAGCTTGTCCAGCTTGTTGGCTACAACGATGACCGGGCAGCCGGTGCCCTTGAACCAGTCGCACATGGTCACGTCATCGGCGGTGGGCTTGTGCCGCGCATCCACGATCAGCACGCCCAGGGTAATGAGCCCCTCCTCGGCGAAGTAACGCTCCATCAGGCGGCCCCAGCGGTCGCGCTCCTCCTTGGAGACCTTGGCATAGCCGTAACCGGGCAGGTCGGTGAAGTACAGCTTGCCGTCGATATCAAAATAGTTGATCTGGCTGGTCTTGCCGGGGGTAGCGCCCACCCGGGCGAAATTCTTGCGGCCCAGCAGCCGGTTGATCACGGAGGACTTGCCCACGTTGCTGCGCCCCGCGAAGGTGACCTGGGGCTTTCCGTCGCGGATAAATGTCTCCGCCTTTACGGCCGAGAGCACGAACTCCGCCTTATTAAAGTTGATCGCCATGACGCACCTCCTGCATAGCCGGACTGCCCATCACCGCCAGATGCTCCACCGCCGCCTCTTTTTTCGGCAGGGTCAGTGCATGGGCAAACACGGCGTCCACCGTCTCGGCAGTGATAAAGCGCAACGCCTCCCGTACGGCGGGATCGATGTCCGCCAGGTCCTTCTCGTTTTCCCGGGGAATGATGACGGTCCGGATGCCGCTGCGCTTGGCGGCCATGGTCTTCTCCCGCAGACCGCCGATGGGCAGCACGCGGCCCCGCAGCGTCACCTCGCCGGTCATAGCCACGTCATGGCGCACGGCGCGGCCTGTCAGGGCCGACAGCATAGCCGTGGCGATGGCGATGCCGGCGGAGGGGCCGTCCTTTGGCACCGCGCCCTCCGGGAAGTGGACATGGATGTCCTTGGTCTTATAGAAATCCGGGACAATGCCCAGCTCGGCGGCACGGCTCCTCAGGCAGGTATAGGCCGCCTTCACGGACTCCTGCATCACCTGGCCCAGATTGCCGGTGAGCTCCAGCTTGCCGGTGCCGTCCATCACACCGGCCTCCACCTCCAGCAGCTCGCCGCCAACCTCGGTCCACGCCAGGCCGTTGACCACACCGATCTGGTCGATCTTGCTGCGGGTATCCTCGGCATAGGGCGGCGTATCCAGGAATTCACGCAGGCTCTTATCTGTAACGTCTATGCGCTTTACACCCGTTTCCACCAAACGCATGGCGGCGCGGCGGCACAGCTTGCCCAGCTGGCGCTCCAGCGTGCGGACGCCGGACTCCTTGGTATAGTCGGTGATGATGGCCCGCAGGGCTTCATCGTCCAGGCGCAGCTGGCCGCGGCGGATGCCGTTCTCCTTCAGTTGCTTGGACAGCAGATGCTCCCGGGCGATGTGCAGCTTTTCCTCGTCGGTGTAGCTGCCCAGCTCGATGACCTCCATGCGGTCAAGCAGCGGGCGGGGTATGGTGGACGTGGTGTTGGCGGTTGTGATGAACATCACGCGGCTCAGGTCCACAGGCAGCTCGATGAAGTGGTCGCGGAAAGCCCCGTTCTGCTCACTATCCAGTAC
>ERZ1026846.2273-NODE-2273-length-10520-cov-6.952031_pt1 | contig 10520 bp, 7 predicted proteins | sample MGYA00380153_ERZ1026846 | MGnify/ENA primary metagenome ERZ1026846 (study PRJEB33269, sample SAMEA4719789) | human gut metagenome | biome: human-associated habitat; feature: organic feature; material: feces | place: Cameroon | collected 2013-10 ... | reverse complement strand
ATTTTATAGAGAATGGGTGATAATGATGGATAAAAAGTACTTAGCGCATATATCTGAAGATAGAGAACAAACAGTATATGAGCATTGTGAAAATGTATCTCGATATGCAGAATTAGAAGCGAGAAAAGTTGGACTAGGTAGCACTTTGAGAGTTGCAGGTTTATTACACGATGTAGGAAAACTGACTGATGAGTTTAATGAGTATATTCATAAGGCGGTTGAGAATCCAAATTCTGTAAGAAGAGGTAGCATCAATCACTCTAGTGCAGGTGCAAAGTATATTATGGATTATGGATCTAAACATAATATAAAGTATTCACCTGAACTCATTGCATATTCTATTTTTTCACATCATGGATTGAACGATTGTGTTGATGAAAATGAAGAAGATAAGTTCACGCCTAGATTAAAGGTGGATGAGCATATGTATAAGAACGTATTGAATAATATAGATCCTTTAGTCAATGAAGTTGATTTAAAAGGTTTATTGCAAGATTCAGAAAAAGAATTTACTACTTTAGTTGAAAAGATAAAAAAGATTTGTATTGATATGAAATCAAACTGTGATGAAAATAGTTCTTTTCTATTAGGGTGTCTAGAACGATTAATTTTATCTTATTTAATTGATGCAGATAGAAGAGATACTGCAGAATTTATGCAGGGTAAGATTAATGATAGAAAAAGCCAAGAAGAAATTAAAGAGTTATGGATAGATTATCAAAAAAAGTTAAATCAGAAATTGGATAGTTTTAAAACTATTACAAAGATTGATAAATTACGTAAACAGATGTCTGATTATTGTTTTGACTTTACTAAAAACGGCAATGGAATATATAGGTTATCTATTCCAACTGGAGGAGGAAAAACTCTCTCAAGTATGCGTTACGCACTAGAGTTAGCTAAGAAAGAAAATAAAGAACATATCATATATGTTGCACCATTCCTATCAATACTAGAACAAAATGCAAATGAGATAAGAACCATTTTAAATGATGATGACAATATTCTAGAGCATCATTCAAATGTATGTATTGATGAAAACAATGTTGAACAATTGAATAGACATGAATTACTTGCTGATGATTGGAGTGCTCCTATCATTATGACAACTACAGTTCAATTTTTGAATACATTGTTTGATGGGGGAATGCAGTCGGTTAGACGTCTTCATCAATTAACAAATGCGGTCATTATTATAGATGAAGCACAATCAATTCCTATAAAGTGTTTGAATCTTTTTACTACATTCATGAATTTTTTATCTTATTGTGGAAATTCTACGATTGTAATGTGTACAGCAACTCAACCGTTGTTTGAGAAAATCAATAGACCACTTCTGTATAATGATAAGTGTAAGGATATGATTCCTAATATTGAATTCTTCTCTAATGAATTCAAGAGAGTTCATATAGAAAGACCTGATAAGAAAGAATATGATTATGAGTCTTTAGCACAGTTTATATTGGATAAGATGGATCAAAATATATTGGTTGTTCTTAATACAAAAAGTGCTGTAAGAGGAGTATATAATGCGATAAAAGAATTAGTAAGTGATGATGTTGATGTTATTCAATTAACTACTTACATGTGTGCTCAACATAGACTAGACATCATTAAGAAGATGAAGCAGTCATTATCAAGTCGTAAAACAATTTGTATTAGTACACAGTTGATTGAAGCAGGTGTAGATATTTCTTTCCAAACTGTTATTAGATCTTTAGCTGGATTAGATAGTATTACGCAAACAGCTGGAAGATGTAACAGAAATGGTGAAACGAGTGAAGGAATTGTTTATATGGTTGATGTGCAGGAGAATTTAAATCAATTACGCGATATAAGAGAATCTGTAAAGGCAACTAAGCGTGTATTGGATGATTATACAGGCGATTTATTGATGCCAGAGGCTATTAGGAAATATTATGAAAGATATTATTATCCTAAAATGTCTAATAACAATGCGAATAGTCCAATGGATTATTGCCTTAAGAATCATCAATCTGTCAAAGATTTATTTCACTATTTATCATCAAATAGAAGACCATCTGGTTATGGCTATTTACAATGTCAGGCTTATAAATACGCAGGAAAGAATTTTAGTGTGATTGAAAAAGGGAATACAGTCGGACTTATTACTCAATATGGTGAAGCTAAAAATATTGTGGAGGAAATGATGAATAATCCTTATGATTTGGCCTTTGTGAAGCAATGTTTAAAGAAGTTGCAAAGGTACACAGTCAATGTCTATCAGACAGACGCAAGATTGAAAGAAATTGAGAATCGCCAAGGCATTACAAGATTTAATGAAGATATTTTGATCTTGGATGAAGGGTTTTATACAAATGAGGAAGGATTAAGTACGGAATTATCATTAGAAATATTCTAAAGGAGGATGAAGGATGGAACATAAGAATAGTATTGAATTCAAAGTGTATGGGAGATATGCCTTATTTACAGATCCACTTACAAAGACAGGTGGTGAGAAATATACATATCAGATTCCTACATATCAAGCACTAAAAGGAATATGTGAAAGCATTTATTGGAAACCTACATTTCAATGGGTGATTGACGATGTAAGAATCATGAATCCTATTAGAACACAAAGCCAGGGAATTAGACCAATACATTATCAGGATTCAAAGAATGATTTGTCTATTTATACCTATTTAAAAGATGTTGAATATCAAGTAAGAGCACATTTTGTATGGAATGAAAATAGAAAAGACTTGGTAGGAGATAGAAATGAAAATAAGCACTGGTTGATTGCGAAAAGAATGGTCGAACGTGGAGGAAGAAGAGATATTTTCCTTGGTACAAGAGAATGTCAGGCTTATGTCGAACCATGTAAGTTTGGTGAATCAAAAGGATACTATGATGATAGCAACATGTCATTTGGAATAATGGTTCATGGTATTACGTATCCTGATGAATCAAAAGTAGAAGATGGTAAAGGCAAAATGAGTATTAGATTATGGAAACCTGTGATGCAGGATGGAAGTATTCATTTTATTACACCAGATGAATGTCCTATTGTGAAAGATGTAGGCAAGCAGGAAATTAAAGTATTTGAAAAGGGTGTTAATTTTTCTGGATTAGATGAATTTGAGAAAGGAGGAGTATTTGGCGATGAGTTGGATAAGCAATTTGAGTAGCACATATGATCAATGTGAGTCATTAATCGGTAAGGTGAGTGGAGATGATAATTCAGTAATTTTATTGCCATTGTTTCATCTACAGTTGAAAGCACAGATAGAAATTTATATTGATCAAGAAGGAAATTTTATTAGGGCTGAAAGAATACCCAAGGATGATCAAGTAACTGTATTTCCTGTGACTGAAGATAGTGCTAGTAGAAGTAGTGGGATAACTCCTATGCCTCTGTTTGATAAGTTGTGCTATATTGCAGGAGATTATGATCAATATAGTAATGACTCAAAGAATAAAAGACAATGTTTTGAATCTTATATTAAACAATTAGGTGATTGGGCTAATTCGGAGTATTCTTGTTCACAGATTAAAGCTATTTATACTTATTTGAAAAAAGAGCATGTGATGCAAGATTTAATTGCTGATGATAAGTTTGATAAGGATTCTTTGGATGATGTTGCAAGATTTATAGTAGAATCTCCTGATTCTATGGATGAAAAAGTCTGGGAAGACAGTTTAGTTCATGATTGTTTTATAGCCTATACTTTGAGTAAGACAAGTGATTTAGGCATTTGTTATGCGACAGGAGAAGTGACACAATTAACAACAAAGTTACCTGCAAAAATTCGTAATGCGGGGGATAAAGCAAAACTCATATCATCAAATGATACTTCAGGGTATACATTTAGAGGTAGATTTAAAAATGCTGAGCAGGCAGTTGGTATAGGGTATGTAACATCTCAAAAAGCACACAATGCATTGCGCTGGTTAATATCTAAGCAGGGATATAGAAACGATACTGAGCGTATAGTGTGTTGGGCAAGTAAGACAATTAAAACACTTGAACCGTTTGATAATCCTTTCGCATTATTTGCTGAAGAAAAAGTTGAGATTGATACTTTAGAAAAGTATGCACATCAGATTAGTTGTTTATTAGCTGGATATCGTACAAAACTAAGTAATGAAAAAGTATCAATAATATCAGTAGATACAGCGGATGGATCAAATCAAGGCCGTTTATCAATTACGTACTACAACGAACTGTTGGGAAAAGAATATCTTGATAGGCTTAATAAGTGGTATCTAGAATGTAATTGGAGATTACATCGTAAAGTAGATGGTGAATATGTTGATTATATAGGAACACCTACGCCGTTAGATATTGCACGTGCAGCTTATGGTGTGGATCAAGAAGGATTATTGAAGATTACCAATTCAAAATTACAGAAGAAGTGTGTGGATCGAATATTGTCTTGTATTGTGGATAATAGAAAATTGCCGATGGATATTCTGCAGTGTGCTGTAAACAATGCAAGTAATCCACAAAAATACGGTTCTTATAACTGGAATTTTATATTAGAAACAACATGTGCACTTATTAGAAAACATAACATCGATTATAAGAAAGGAGAATATAGTGAAATGTTAGAAGAAGACAAGTATAGAAAGGATAGAGATTATTTATTTGGAATGTTGCTAGCTATTCTGGATGATATTGAGAATTCATATTATTATCATGCGCAAATGGATTTTAGAGAAACAAATGCTAGTAAACTATGGAATATTTACTCAAGATATCCTGCTAGAACATTTGAAGAAATAAGAAGAAAGTTACAACCTTATTTAGCAAAAACAAGTAAGCCAATTAGAGAAAATCAATCAAAGAGAATTGAACATATATTGGAATGCTTGCGAGATATTGATGGTTTTAATAACAAACCATTAAATGAAAATTATTTATTAGGCTATTATTGTGAAAGAGCAGAAATAAGAAAAATTAGATCAAATTCAAAGAAAGAAGAGGAATAAAAGATGAGTGAATTTAAGAATAAAATTGATTTTGCAGTATTATTTACAGTTGAAAAGGCTAATCCAAATGGGGATCCATTAGATGGTAACCGTCCAAGAGTTGATGTAGATGGCTATGGTGAAATGTCAGATGTATGTATCAAGAGAAAAATTAGAAATAGACTTCAGGATATGGGTGAAAAAGTCTTTGTACAGTCTCAGGAAAGATCTGATGATGGATGCAATAGTTTATCTGCAAGAGCTGATGCAAATAAGGAATTAGCTAAACATAAGAAAGATAAATCAGGGGATGAGTATGCAAAAATCGCATGTGAATCATGGATTGATGTGAGAAGTTTTGGACAGGTGTTTGCATTTAAAGGAAATTCTCTATCAGTAGGTGTGCGTGGTCCTGTAACTGTGAGAACAGCTGTCAGTGTATCACCAGTGGATGTTTCTACAATGCAGATTACAAAGAGTGTAAACAGTGAAGAAAAAGCAGGTAAAGCTTCAGATACAATGGGAAGTAAAAACCGTGTGGAATTTGGTTTATATAAACTTTGTGGAAGCATCAATCATCAGTTAGCTGAAAAGACTGGTTTTTCTGAAGAAGATGCTGAAAAGATTAAAGAAGCATTAGTAACATTATTTGAAAATGATTCTTCTTCTGCTAGACCAGATGGAAGTATGGAAGTTAAGAAAGTATATTGGTGGAAACATAATTGTGAAATGGGTCAGTATTCATCTGCAAAAGTTCATAATTCATTACATGTAAATCTTCTTCCAGAAGTAGTAATTCCTAAGAAATATGAAGATTACGAAGTTACATTAGATAACCTTGAAGGTTTAGATGTAGAAGTTATTGAAGGAAGATAATTATGAAGTATGCTGAAGAAGATTATTTGATGTTATCTGGAATTCAGCATTTTCAGTTTTGTCGACGCCAATGGGCTTTGATTCATATAGAGCAACAATGGGATGAAAACCTAAGAACTATTGAAGGTGAAATCTTTCATTCAAATGCACATAATGATAATTTTATAGAAAAACGTAATAACATAATCATTACAAGAGGTATGAGAGTATTCTCTCATACCTTGGGTGTGCATGGGGTATGTGATATTGTTGAGTTTGTGAGGGATGATCACAATGGAGTCTCTATTCATGGCCGAGAAGGAAAATATACAATAGAGCCTGTTGAGTATAAAAAGGGGAAACCTAAATGTGACCAAAGTGATATTCTGCAAGTTGTGGCACAAGCAATGTGCTTAGAAGAAATGTTAGTATGTGAGATTAATAAAGCATATATTTTTTATGGTGAGACAAGGCGTAGAGAGACTATTTTAATAACAGAAGAATTAAGAAAGTTAGTTGCAGATAGTTTTAAAGAAATGCATCAGTATTTCGATAAGAGGTACACTCCTAAAGTGAAATGGTCTAAAAGCTGTAATGCGTGCTCATTAAAAGAAATATGTTTACCAGTTTTAGGAAAGAATAAATCGGTAAAGGATTATATTCGATCTAAGGTTGAGGAAAACTAATATGAAAAAACTATTAAACACTCTTTATATCACTAACCCTGATTACTATTTGTCATTAGAGGGTGAGACAGTAACGGTTTTATCTGATAAAAAGAAGATTGGTAAGATTCCTTTACATAATCTTGAAAGTATTATCACTTGTGGTTATATGGGCGCAAGTCCTGCATTGATGGGAAAATGTGCTCAAGAAGGAATATCTATAATATTTCTCTCTAGGAATGGAAAGTTTCTTGCTAGAATTGTTGGCGAGCAATATGGAAATGTGATTTTAAGAAAGACGCAATACAGAGTATCAGAATGTGAAGAAGAGTCTTTAAAATTAGCAAAATGTTTTATTATGTCCAAACTTTATAATAGTAGATGGATTTTAGAAAGAGCTATACGAGATCATAAATTGAGAGTTGATACTGAAGCTTTAAAAAGTGCTTCACTTACCTTAAAGAATTCTTTGAATTCGGCTTATGAATGTAAATCTATGGATTCGTTAAGGGGAATTGAGGGTGAAGCAGCGAGTATTTATTTTGGAGTATTTAATGAATTAATTCTTCAGCAGGAAGAAGACTTTAGTTTTGAGTTTAGAAGCAGAAGACCACCTTTGGATAAAGTGAATGCATTATTATCTTTTGCATATGTACTATTAACATCAATGTGTACTTCAGCATTAGAATCAGTAGGGTTAGATCCATATGTAGGATTTATGCATACTATAAGGCCTGGTAGAAAATCTTTAGCTCTTGATTTAGTAGAAGAATTAAGAAGTGTATTTGCTGATAGATTTGTGATTACGTTAATCAATAAAAAGCTTATTTTAAGCAAGCATTTTATTGAGCAAGAAGATGGTGCTGTATTACTAAATGATGAGGGTAAGAAGATATTCTTCAAATACTGGCAACAGAAAAAATTGGAAGTAATAGAGCATCCGTATTTGAAAGAAAAAGTAGAATGGGGTATGGTTCCTTATGTTCAAGCATTATTATTAAGTCGTTATTTACGTGGTGATCTAGATTCTTATCCAGCATTCTTTTGGAAGTGATAGTATGTTTATATTAATTACTTATGATGTTTCTACTGTAGCAAGTGCAGGCAAAACAAGACTCAGAAAAGTAGCAAAAGAATGTGAGAACTGTGGACATAGAGTACAGAATTCAGTATTTGAATGTCAGGCATCAGCTGCAGAGTGGAGAAAGATGAAGGATAAACTTTTAAAGATAGTGAATCTTAAAGAAGATAGTATTAGATTCTATTATTTAGGCGATAAATACGAAAATAAGATAGAACATTATGGATTGAATGCTAGTGTATTTTTTGATAAGGATGATCTCATACTCTAGTGCGAATATATAGTGTACAGAAAAAAGCTAAGTGATTCGCACCGGATTATTTTATTAAATAAGAAATTTTGTTTTTAATTATCATAATTTCATTGAATATGATAATATGAATTTGTCAAAAATAGTGAAATTCAAGTAGAAATTTTGCTATTTTTGCAGTCGCACCCCACGATGGGTGCGTGGATTGAAATAGAACAGACAAAGCTTTCTGAAAGAATCAGAGCACTGTCGCACCCCACGATGGGTGCGTGGATTGAAATTGCTTCATCAATAGACATTACATACTGTCCTGATGCGTCGCACCCCACGATGGGTGCGTGGATTGAAATCGATGTGGATGAAAAAGTACACAACATTCTGTCGGGTCGCACCCCACGATGGGTGCGTGGATTGAAATCACCAGAGACCAGACTTGAATCAAAGTCCTCATTGTCGCACCCCACGATGGGTGCGTGGATTGAAATTATCCATGCAGTAACAAGGATTGTGGATTTGCATTGTCGCACCCCACGATGGGTGCGTGGATTGAAATAGCTGTCAATTGTAGATGGCACAGGAAAGACAGTGTCGCACCCCACGATGGGTGCGTGGATTGAAATATCTTCTTCAAATTCAACAAAACCTCTGCATTCTGTCGCACCCCACGATGGGTGCGTGGATTGAAATTTCTCAACTTTACGTATTGATTAAGAATAGATGGAGTCGCACCCCACGATGGGTGCGTGGATTGAAATCAGGTTGTCTTTTTTGAATCCATATGTCCCATAGGGTCGCACCCCACGATGGGTGCGTGGATTGAAATTTATTTTATACTGCTTATCTTTTTAGCATGACGTCGTCGCACCCCACGATGGGTGCGTGGATTGAAATATGTTCTGCAAGGTTGACTTTAAGGTTGAACATGGTCGCACCCCACGATGGGTGCGTGGATTGAAATTACTAACTTATCTAACAATGTATAAGTCATTTCGAGTCGCACCCCACGATGGGTGCGTGGATTGAAATGTGCCAGTCTGTCCTGTTTCTTTTGCTCTGCAATGTCGCACCCCACGATGGGTGCGTGGATTGAAATTTTACACCACCTAAAAAAGTTTATATTTCGATGAGTCGCACCCCACGATGGGTGCGTGGATTGAAATAATCATACGCTTTTGATTGTATACATCTATCTCGGTCGCACCCCACGATGGGTGCGTGGATTGAAATAAAAGAAGGCTGTAATTCCAATGCCCTTATAACGTCGCACCCCACGATGGGTGCGTGGATTGAAATTTTTAAAGCATCTGTTTCTTCATTGCCACTTGTACAGTCGCACCCCACGATGGGTGCGTGGATTGAAATTGGTTATGATGATGGAAGCGAAGCAGTGCGAAACTGTCGCACCCCACGATGGGTGCGTGGATTGAAATAGGCCTGATGAATACGACAAGACCGTATTTTATTGAGTCGCACCCCACGATGGGTGCGTGGATTGAAATAGGGTCACCCTCCTCAAGAAGGAGGTAGATAAGCGTCGCACCCCACGATGGGTGCGTGGATTGAAATATACAGTTAATGGTGATGAATATCACATCTGGGAAGGGTCGCACCCCACGATGGGTGCGTGGATTGAAATATATCCTAGTGAGTTTGTAGAAGAATTTAGAGATGGTCGCACCCCACGATGGGTGCGTGGATTGAAATCAACATGATGCAGTTTTATAATCAGTTACTGTTTTGTCGCACCCCACGATGGGTGCGTGGATTGAAATTTGATTACATGTATAGAATATTCAAACGCTTCTTTGTCGCACCCCACGATGGGTGCGTGGATTGAAATTGAGCGACTTTTGAGAAAACAGGCACGATTTATCCGTCGCACCCCACGATGGGTGCGTGGATTGAAATTGTCCTCTCTATGTCTTTAAATTTGATAGCCTTTAGTCGCACCCCACGATGGGTGCGTGGATTGAAATTTTAAAAAAAGTATTGACATACATAGAAAAATGGTCGCACCCCACGATGGGTGCGTGGATTGAAATTCCTGTATCATGGTATATAACGTTATCAGTATCATAGTCGCACCCCACGATGGGTGCGTGGATTGAAATGAGTTAATTAGAAAACATGCTAAGGAACTCAATGTCGCACCCCACGATGGGTGCGTGGATTGAAATTTGGTGTCAATGAACTGTACACTGTCAGCAACTAGTCGCACCCCACGATGGGTGCGTGGATTGAAATAAACTTAGTGATGTAAGGTCTTGTGTGGTACTCAGTCGCACCCCACGATGGGTGCGTGGATTGAAATATTCATAAACTGCTCATATGTAAAGTAGTCGATGTCGCACCCCACGATGGGTGCGTGGATTGAAATATAGTTAAATAGTTCCTCTGCATCGTTGTAAAACAGTCGCACCCCACGATGGGTGCGTGGATTGAAATTGCATTTCTAATAACTGTATGCATAGTTCATCAAAGTCGCACCCCACGATGGGTGCGTGGATTGAAATTTAGTACGTGTATATACTACCATGGAATTAATAGTCGCACCCCACGATGGGTGCGTGGATTGAAATTACCTATAAGCCTTAAAGTGTCTTATACGTCCATGTCGCACCCCACGATGGGTGCGTGGATTGAAATCTTCTTCAAATTGATATTTTAATATTTTAGGACAGTCGCACCCCACGATGGGTGCGTGGATTGAAATTTAGTACGTGTATATACTACC
>ERZ1026846.2257-NODE-2257-length-10577-cov-8.626307_pt1 | contig 10577 bp, 10 predicted proteins | sample MGYA00380153_ERZ1026846 | MGnify/ENA primary metagenome ERZ1026846 (study PRJEB33269, sample SAMEA4719789) | human gut metagenome | biome: human-associated habitat; feature: organic feature; material: feces | place: Cameroon | collected 2013-10 ... | reverse complement strand
CGACCCAAAACATCGCCGGGATGTCTGCCCGCGCATTGCCTGGATGCCGCAGGGGCTGGGGAAAAACCTGTATCACACGCTGTCGGTATATGAGAACGTCGATTTCTTTGCCCGCCTGTTTGGGCATGACAAAGCGGAGCGTGAGGCGCGGATTACCGAGCTGCTGAATAGCACCGGACTGGCACCGTTTCGCGACCGTCCTGCCGGGAAACTCTCGGGCGGGATGAAGCAAAAGCTGGGGCTGTGCTGCGCGTTAATCCACGACCCGGAACTGTTAATTCTCGATGAACCCACCACCGGGGTCGACCCGCTGTCCCGCGCCCAGTTCTGGGATCTGATTAACAGCATTCGCCAGCGGCAGACCAACATGAGCGTGCTGGTTGCGACCGCTTATATGGAAGAAGCCGAGCGCTTTGACTGGCTGGTGGCGATGAACGCCGGGGAGGTGTTAGCTACCGGGAGCGCGCAGCAGCTACGTGAGCAAACCAACAGCAACACGCTGGAGCAGGCGTTTATCGCGCTGTTACCTGAAGCCCAGCGCCAGGCGCATAAACCGGTAGTGATCCCGCCGTATCACGCTGAGCAGGAAGAGATTGCCATCGAGGCGAAAAACCTGACCATGCGCTTCGGTAAATTTGTGGCGGTGGACCACGTTAACTTCCGCATTCCGCGCGGGGAAATCTTCGGTTTTCTCGGCTCCAACGGCTGCGGTAAATCCACCACCATGAAAATGCTCACCGGACTGCTGCCCGCAAGCGAAGGCGAGGCGTGGCTGTTTGGGCAAGCGGTTGACCCGAAAAATATCGATACCCGCCGCCGGGTAGGCTATATGTCGCAGGCATTTTCGCTCTACAGCGAGCTGACCGTCCGGCAAAACCTCGAACTACATGCGCGGCTGTTCCATATCCCCGAAGCAGAAATCCCTGGGCGGGTGCAGGAGATGAGCGAGCGCTTTTCGCTGACCGATGTCGAAGATGCGCTGCCCGGTGCGCTGCCGTTGGGGATCCGTCAACGCCTGTCGCTGGCGGTGGCGGTGATCCATCGCCCGGAGATGCTCATTCTTGATGAACCGACCTCCGGGGTCGATCCGGTTGCGAGGGATATGTTCTGGCAACTGATGGTCGACCTGTCGCGCCAGGACAAAGTGACCATTTTTATCTCCACCCACTTTATGAACGAAGCGGAGCGCTGCGACCGCATGTCGCTGATGCACGCCGGAAAAGTACTGGCCAGCGGTACGCCGCAGGAGCTGGTGAAACAGCGTGGAGCTGCCAGTCTGGAAGAGGCGTTTATCTCCTGGTTGCAGGAAGCGGCAGGCCCGGCGCCGGAAACTCAGTTAGCGCCAGCCAATGTCCCGACAGTGCATGAAAACAGTAAGCCGCCGCGGCAAGGTTTTAGCCTGCGGCGCTTATTCAGCTACAGCCGCCGTGAAGCGCTGGAACTACGGCGCGATCCGGTACGCTCCACGCTGGCGCTGATGGGCACGGTGATCCTGATGCTTATCATGGGCTACGGCATCAGCATGGATGTGGAAAACCTGCGTTTTTCGGTGCTCGACCGCGACCAGACCGTCAGCAGCCAGGCGTGGACGCTGAATCTGGCGGGATCGCGCTATTTTATCGAACAACCGCCGCTCACCAGTTATGACGAGCTGGACAAACGGATGCGTTCTGGCGAAGTTGCGGTAGCAATTGAAATTCCGCCAAATTTTGGCCGCGACATCGCGCGTGGAACGCCGGTGAAGATTGGCGTCTGGGTCGATGGCGCAATGCCAAGCCGCGCTGAAACGGTCAGGGGTTACGTGCAGGCGATGCACCAGACCTGGCTGCAGGATGTGATGGCGCGCCAGCCAAATGCCAGCGGGCAAAACGGGCTGATGACCATTGAAACTCGCTATCGTTACAACCCGGATGTGAAGAGTCTGCCGGCAATTGTTCCGGCGGTGATCCCACTGCTGTTGATGATGATCCCCTCCATGCTCAGCGCCCTCAGCGTGGTGCGTGAGAAAGAGCTGGGGTCGATTATCAATCTGTACGTTACGCCCACGACCCGCAGCGAGTTTTTACTCGGCAAACAGTTGCCGTACATCGTGCTGGGCATGCTGAATTTCCTGCTGTTGTGCGCGCTGTCGGTGTTTGTATTCGGCGTTCCGCATAAGGGGAGCTTTGTGACCCTGACGCTGGCTGCGCTGCTGTACGTCACCATTGCCACCGGGCTGGGGCTGTTAATCTCCACGTTTATGAAAAGCCAGATCGCGGCCATTTTTGGTACGGCGATTATTACATTGATCCCGGCGACGCAGTTTTCCGGAATGATCGATCCAGTTGCCTCGCTGGAAGGGCCGGGTCGGTGGATTGGTGAAATTTATCCGACCAGCCATTTTCTGACCATCGCGCGTGGAACGTTCTCTAAAGCGTTGGATCTGACCGATCTCTGGCAGCTGTTTATTCCGCTGGCGGTAGCCATTCCGGTGGTGATTGGTCTGAGCGTATTACTGCTGAAAAAACAGGAGGGGTGATGCGCCGATTACGCAATATTTATAACCTCGGCATCAAAGAGTTGCGCAGCCTGCTGGGTGACAAAGCGATGCTGACGCTGATCGTCTTCGCCTTCACGATTTCGGTTTATTCTTCCGCGACCGTCCTGCCGGGTTCGCTGCATCTGGCACCGATTGCTATTGCCGATATGGACCAGTCGCAGTTGTCGAATCGGATTGTGAACAGCTTTTATCGCCCGTGGTTTTTACCGCCGGAGATGATCACTGCCGATGAAATGGATGCCGGGCTGGACGCCGGGCGCTATACCTTCGCCGTAAACATTCCGCCTGATTTTCAGCGTGATGTGCTGGCCGGACGACAACCGGATATACAGGTTAACGTCGATGCCACGCGGATGAGCCAGGCGTTTACCGGCAACAGCTATATCCAGAATATCATCAGCGGCGAGGTGAACAGCTTTGTGGCGCGTTACCGCGATAACAATGAGCCGCCGGTGGCGCTGGAAATGCGCATGCGCTTTAACCCTAATCTGGAACCCGCCCGCTTTGGCGCGGTGATGGCGATTATCAACAACATCACTATGTTGGCGATTGTGCTGACCGGTTCGGCGTTGATCCGCGAACGCGAGCACGGGACCATTGAACATCTGCTGGTGATGCCGGTGACGCCGTTTGAGATCATGATGGCAAAAATCTGGTCGATGGGGCTGGTGGTGCTGGTGGTTTCCGGTCTGTCGCTGATGCTGATGGTAAAAGGCGTGCTCGGGGTGCCGATTGAAGGTTCGATACCGTTGTTTATGCTGGGCGTGGCGCTGAGCCTGTTCGCCACCACCTCGATCGGCATTTTTATGGGCACGCTGGCGCGCTCCATGCCGCAGTTGGGACTGCTGATGATTCTGGTGCTGCTGCCGTTACAGATGCTCTCAGGTGGCTCCACACCGCGTGAAAGCATGCCGCAGGCGGTGCAGGACATTATGCTGACCATGCCGACTACCCATTTCGTCAGTCTCGCGCAGGCGATACTTTATCGCGGAGCCGGGTTTAGCATTGTCTGGCCGCAGTTTCTGACGCTGCTGGCGATTGGCAGCGCGTTCTTCCTGATAGCACTGCTGCGTTTCAGAAAGACGATTGGTACGATGGCGTAATCATTATTGCCGGGGGCGCTTCGCTTGCCTGGCCTACAAACGGTAACGGACGTAGGCCGGATAAGGCGTAGCCGCCATCCGGCATCCCGCAACGAAACAGGCAATTACTCTTCTTTCGGCAGGCACTGTAAATGGCCGTGGCGCACGCCGCGCTGGGAAATCACGTCATCGGCAAAATGCTGTACATCGCCCATGTCGCCTTTTAGCACGGCGATTTCCAGGCAGTCGTCATGGTTGATGTGCACGTGCAGCGTGGCGACCGATAAATCGTGGTGGTGGTGTTGGGTAGAAACAATACGGCTGGCCAGATCACGCTTCTCATGCTCATAAACATACGAGAGCACCGCGAAGCCCTGAGTGCCGTGTTCAAGGGTAGTTTCCTGCGCCAGTGCGCCACGCAGAATATCGCGGATCGCTTCGGAACGGTTGTTGTAGCCACGGCGCTGACTCAGGCCGTCGAGCGTTTCCAGTAAATCGTCATCGAGGGTAATGGTGACTCGTTGCATCTGCAGTTAACCTTTCATGTGGCGCGTTGGCGCACAGGGAGTAAGGGGAATAGCGTATTTTGTAACACACGTCCGGCATCCGGGGAAAAGGTTAATGCTCTCGCAATAAACGCAGCAGGGTACTGACCTGTTCATCCAGCGGAGCGAGAGTATCTTTAACGATCAGATGCAAAGGCGTGGCGCGACGAGCACCATGGCTTAACGGCAGTGGGCGTAAAAGCCCCTGATCAAGCTGCGTCTGAATACGTTCCTCGGGCAGCCAGCCGTAACCGACCTGATACATCACCGCATCAATCGCGGCATCAATGGTCGAGAAGGTCCAGGCATCACGCGCCGGTTGTTGTGGGTTATCGCGATCGGCAATGCGAATCAGCGGCCAGGCGCGTAATGCGTCTTCATTCAGCGGCGCATCCAGCATGCAGAGTGGGTGATCGCGGTGGGCCACGGCCACGAAGTCAATATTCATCAGCCATTCGCCGCGTCCGGTGACATCCTGACGCCGGGTCAGGACCATTACGTCCGCATCGGCATGTGCTGCCAGTCGAGCATCACCATTCTCCAGGACTTCGGTCAGACGCACCTGCGTTTGCGGCCAGGCCTGCTGAAACTGTTTGAGAATGGCAAACAGGCGTTTGCGTGGGAAGATGCTATCTACCATCAAATCCAGCCGCGTTCGCGTACCGTTTTGTAACGTTGCGGCCCGGGTTTCCACCCATAAAAAGGCCTTCAGTAACGGTTTGACCTGATTGAGCAATAGCTCTCCGGCCGGGGTCAGGACAGCCCTGCGGCCTTCCGGGGTCAGCAGCGTTACGCCAAGTCGCTCCTGTAACAGTGCCAGATTGTAGCTTACCGAAGACTGGCTACGGTTGGTCTCTTCCGCCGCTTTAGCGAAGCTGCCCAGCTCCACCACTTTCTCCAATAGGGCCCACTGCTCGAGGGTTGTTTTGTGCATAACTCATCTAATAATTGAATGAATTTGATGCAAACATAGCGTTATTCATCCAATTTTTGAAGCGTTAAGATCCTCGCATCAAGTAAGAGGAGAACGAATATGAGCGCGTTTGATAAACATGATTTAAGCGGATTTGTCGGCAAACATCTGGTCTATACCTACGATAATGGCTGGAATTACGAGATCTACGTGAAAAACGACACTACGCTGGATTACCGCATTCACAGCGGTATTGTGGGAAATCGTTGGGTGAAAGATCAGCGGGCCTATATTGTGCGGGTCGGGGAGAGCGTTTATAAAATTTCGTGGACCGAACCGACCGGGACCGACGTCAGCCTGATCGTAAATCTGGGTGACAAACTCTTTCACGGCACCATCTTTTTCCCTCGCTGGGTGATCAATAATCCGGAAAAAACGGTCTGCTTCCAGAATGACCATATTCCGCTGATGATGTCGTACCGCGATGCCGGCCCGGCGTATCCCACCGAGGTGATTGATGAGTTCGCGACCATCACTTTCGTACGTGACTGCGGCGCGAACAACGATGACGTTATTGCCTGTGCGGCGAGCGAGCTGCCGAAAAACTTCCCGGAAAATTTACGCTAAGGCTTCCAGGCGCTGCACGGCGTCTGCGGTCAGGGTAAACGGCGTGGGGGTGCACACCGCCAGGCTCAGGGTATCGAGCTGGCACTGGCTGACGGAGAGTGAGGAAGTTAGCGCGGTACTGTCGACGCTGACGATTTGCCAGGCGCTACCGCCGCGCTGTTTCACGATAGCTTCTTTACGCGTCCAGATGCGCCAGAACGCCGCCAGCTGTTGCTCCGGGCGTTCGGCCTCGACTTCGGCATGTTCACCAAGACTGAATACCGTATTTGCCAGCGTTTGCCAGTTATCGCGCGGGCGCACGACTTCAATATCGCAGCCGACTTCCCCTTCGTCGCTGAGCAGCAGGGCGATATCATCACCGCTGTGGCTGAGATTGAACCACAGCGGCGTGTCAGCAGAAAAGGCCGGTTTTCCTTGCTCGCCATAGACGATGTCCGGTAATGGCGAAAGGGCATGGGAAAGCAGCACGCGACCTGCCAGCCAGCGCGCACGGCGAGCACCTTGCGGCGCTTGCTCACTCAGTGCGGCAGGCAGTGCACCAGCGCTTAAAACAGAAACTTTCCCAAGAACGATCCGGTACATATTAGGGCTAACCTTTAGTAATAATGGGGTTGTGTATCATTCTTCACATGCTGTTTGCAAGTTTATCCCGGTAATCGGCTTTTGGGCCTGCCGGGCCCCAGCAAAATCGCCAGTTTGCTGCCGCCAGTGGTCGTTTCCATCCAGATTTTACACACGCTGGTTAACGGCACGGAGAGCAACATGCCGACCGGACCGAGCAGCCATCCCCATACCAACAGAGAGAGGAAGACGATTAGCGTCGATAATCCCAGCCGATGCCCCATCATTCGGGGTTCGAGAATATTGCCAATCACCATATGCACCACCAGAAACAGTGCGCCAACCAACAGACATTCGTAAATGCCATTAAAAAGCAGTGCCTGGATCATGGGCGGGACGGCGGAAATGACCGAGCCAATGTTGGGCACGTAGTTTAACAGGAATGCCAGTACGCCCCACATCAGAGCAAACTGAATCCCCATCAGTGCCAGTCCCAGCCAGATTATGGCACCGGTCCATAAGCTGAGCAGCGTTTTCAGCGCCAGATAGTGTGACACACCCTTCAGCGCTCGATGTAGCCCCGCAATGTGGATTTGCGGATTATTTAACGCAAAACGCATCTTATAGGGGACATGACGCACCTCAAACAGCATAAAAACTACCGTCATCACCAGCAGAAAGACGCTGGCCATGGCACCAGAAAGACTCGTCATCAGCGTGGTTGTGAAGGTCATCAGCTTGTCAGAGTCCATGCGTTGCAGTATACGTTCCGGGGACATATGCAGATTCAGAAAAGGCACCATCTCTTGCAAATACAGAACCTTGCGCGTTAGCTCCTTATTGTATTTTGGCAGCAGGTCCATGAATTCAGTGATTGACGACGCCAGCACGCCAACCAACGCCGTAAGAACGATCAGCATCACCACCACGACTAAGGTAATAGCGATTGGGCGACCGACTCCCCGGCGGATAAACCAGGTGACCAGTGGATTCAATACAATGGCAAAAAAGAGGGCCAGCAGCAGCTGCACAATGATATCCGCCGCAGCATGGATACCTGCGAGGATCACCACCAGAGCGGCCAGTTTGAGCAAAATGTGCAAACCCGTTTTATCGGGCTGGGTGGTTATCATGTCTTCTTCCTGTTTGCGTTTTTGCATTAAGTGTAGCGGCTGGCTTGCGACTGATATTCCTAAACTGGCTACTGATTTCTGCTCTGCAACATGGTAGAAATGAAACACTGTTGTGAAAACGTGGTGACCCTCCATGCCCGAACCCGTCGCTGAACCGACGCTTAGCGGTTTACGCCTGAACCTGCGTATTGTTTCTGTGGTGATGTTTAACTTCGCCAGCTACCTGACCATCGGCCTGCCGCTCGCGGTGTTGCCTGGCTACGTCCATGATGTAATGGGATTTAGCGCTTTCTGGGCTGGGCTGGTCATCAGCCTGCAATATTTCGCTACGCTGCTGAGCCGTCCGCATGCCGGTCGCTATGCCGATCTGCTGGGGCCAAAGAAGATTGTGGTATTTGGGCTGTGCGGCTGCTTTTTAAGTGGCCTGGGCTATTTACTGGCGGGATCAACGAACGGCTGGCCGTTGGCCAGTCTGCTGCTGCTTTGTCTGGGGCGCGTGATTCTCGGGATCGGGCAAAGCTTTGCCGGGACCGGCTCTACGCTGTGGGGCGTGGGGGTGGTTGGCTCAATGCACATCGGACGGGTGATTTCCTGGAATGGCATCGTGACCTATGGCGCGATGGCGATAGGCGCGCCGCTGGGTGTTCTGTTTTATGCCTGGGGTGGCTTACAGGGGCTGGCGCTGACCGTGATGGGCGTGGCACTGTTGGCAATCCTGCTGGCGCTCCCTCGTCCGGCGGTGAAGGCCAGCAAAGGCAAACCGTTGCCATTTCGCGCGGTGCTTGGGCGCGTCTGGTTGTATGGCATGGCGCTGGCCCTGGCCTCCGCCGGATTTGGGGTAATCGCTACCTTCATTACCTTGTTCTATGATGCCAAAGGCTGGGATGGCGCCGCATTCGCGCTGACGCTTTTTAGCTGCACGTTTGTCGGTACTCGTTTGTTGTTCCCAAATGGTATCAACCGTTTAGGCGGGCTGAATGTGGCGATGATCTGCTTTAGCGTCGAGATTGTCGGGCTACTGCTGGTCGGGATGGCTTCGATGCCGTGGATGGCGAAAATCGGCGTTCTGCTGGCCGGGGCTGGGTTCTCACTGGTTTTCCCGGCGCTGGGCGTGGTGGCGGTAAAAGCCGTTCCTCAGCAAAATCAGGGCGCTGCGCTGGCGACCTACACGGTGTTTATGGATTTATCGCTGGGGGTTACCGGGCCGCTGGCCGGGCTGGTCATGACGTGGGCGGGTGTGCCGGTTATCTATCTGGCGGCGGCAGGGCTGGTAGCGGTGGCGTTATTGCTGACCTGGCGGTTAAAAAAACGGCCTCAGGTGGTGTCACCGGAGGCCGCGTCATCGTCTTAACCGTTACTGGATAACCAGCGTGTTAATGATGTTTTCTGCGGTAGTCTGCGCTTTTTGCTGATCGTCAGCAGGCAGCGTGATTTGCAGCGTCAGCAGTTGGTTGTCCACTTTACCCAACACCACGGAAGAGTATGCGGTCTGGCCTTTGGCCGAGATGATGCTGTCTAACTGCTGCAGCGTGTGGCCTTTCAGCTCAATAGATTTATTGGTGACGACCTGCAGCTGCGGGTCACGGCTACGCTGCTGATCTTCCAGACGTTTTGCCAGCACGGCCAGATCTTCGTTGGTGTTGTCGCCAACAATCACAATCACCGCTTTCTGGCCGGTTGCGTCAGAATATACGTGCATATTGTTCGCCTGGGTGCCCAGCTTGCCGCTCTGATCGGTCATATCAGCTGGCAGGGAAAAACTGAGTTTGCCGTCCAGCAGGCTGACCGGTTGTCCGGTGGCGTTACTTTCTGCGGCAGCACCCTCGGCTGGCGCTTTTGTATCGCTATTATCACAGGCCGCAAGCCCCATAACCAGCAGGCCAATACCGACATATTTAACCAGATTGCGCATTGACTTCTTCCTTTCGATAAACGGCCATAACGGCTCATTCGTCCATCTTATCACAACTCGGAAAATGAACCTTTAACTCGTCTGCAATGCAGAGATTTCAGATTTATCTGCCAGCCTTTTCAGTAACATATTCAGCAGCACGCCATACATTGGCAGGAAGAAAATAATGCTGATCAGCACTTTGAAGCAGTAATCGACCAGTGCGATTTCCATCCAGTGCTCGGCCATAAAGGCATCCGGGCTACGCCAGAAAGCGATAAAGAAGAAGGCCAACGTATCGCTGATATTGCCAAACAGCGTGGACGCCGTCGGTGCCAGCCACCAGCGACGGTTCTGACGCAGGCGGTTAAAGACATGCACATCCAGAATTTGTCCCAGCGCGTAGGCCATAAAGCTGGCGGCGGCGATACGGGCGACAAACAGATTAAAGTGCAGCAGTGCGCCGAATCCTTGCCACGATCCCATATAGAACAGTGATGAAACGACATAGGAGATCAGCAGCGCGGGGATCATAACCGCAAAGATGATACGTCGAGCCAGCGGCGCGCCAAAAATACGCACGGTCAGGTCGGTCGCGAGGAAAATAAACGGAAAGCTAAACGCGCCCCATGTGGTATGGAAACCAAAAATGGAGATTGGAAGCTGCACCAGATAGTTGCTGGAGGTGATCACCAGCAGATGAAATAGCGATAGCCAGAACAACGCTTTTACGCGCTGAGTTTGTGTAAACGGAGTCATATTGTGACCTTTTTGTTGGATGGGGTGAGGGAACCCAATAAAAAACCGTCGCATGATACTGCTTTAAGAGCACATTGCAATGGTTGTTTTTCACGCAATCGTTAACCTGATTGGCTTACGCCACAACAGAGCGTAAAATAACGCCGTTTTTGTATGAATGAGACGACGATGAGCGACCTGTTTACTTCCCCCGACCATACTCTTGATGCCCAGGGGCTGCGCTGCCCGGAACCGGTAATGATGGTGCGTAAAACCGTACGCGGCATGCAGGCCGGTGAAACGCTGCTGATTGTCGCCGACGATCCGGCAACAACCCGCGATATTCCTGGCTTCTGTACCTTTATGGAACATGAGCTGGTGGCCAAAGAGACCGACTCGCTGCCGTACCGTTATTTAGTGCGCAAAGGGCAGTAATCTTGTCATGCCGGATGGCGCTAACGCTTCTCCGGCCTATAAAGACTGAGTAACCTGTAGGCCTGATAAGCGAAGCGCCATCAGGCGAGAAACAGGCACTACCCTTTACGCAA
>ERZ1026846.2248-NODE-2248-length-10595-cov-10.084535_pt1 | contig 10595 bp, 8 predicted proteins | sample MGYA00380153_ERZ1026846 | MGnify/ENA primary metagenome ERZ1026846 (study PRJEB33269, sample SAMEA4719789) | human gut metagenome | biome: human-associated habitat; feature: organic feature; material: feces | place: Cameroon | collected 2013-10 ... | reverse complement strand
TCGTTGGCCATCAGGGTCGCAACGGCATATATCCCGTCGTGGGACAGCAGCCGTCGGTAGCCTTTGGGCCTGCAATCCAGATATAGGGTCGTATCGTCTTGTTTCAGCTCCACCGACGCACCGCCGTATATGGCGTCCGATAGAGCCCGAACGACTTCGGGATAACCGCCGAAGCGAATGGCGCTGATTGTCTGCTGCGTACCGCTGTCGATGATAACGGTATCCGCATAGCCGGTCAGCCGGATCTGAAATTTGGGGTCACTGTAGCTGAGTTCCATCAGCTTACTTCTTATGGGTGCCATTCATTTTGAAATCTCCTTTCTTCCGGACAACGAAAAAAGACCGTAACTGCCCTGAAAGGCAATTACGGTCTTCTTGATGTCCTATATTTTTACATACTTCAAGTCTTAGTCAGAACGAAGAAGGAAAACTTACCTCCTTTCTCGCCCGTGCCTGCTCTGCTCCGTCCTTTATGCTTTCACCTAAAGTACAGGTTTATTGTACCGCAGGGAAAGCAGGGCGTACAGGTGGAAAGTACTTCTCTTATCAGGGTACATCTGCTCATTGAAATGTTATCAGGTTTACCCACAAACATTTTAATGGGCTTCTTGATTTTCTCCCGTCCATGAGGTATACTATCCATTGAAAAGTAGCATGATAATACCAGCAAGTTTTCAATGGAGGTTGGATTATGGAAATAAAACGAGATCGCTATTTGAAGAAAATCATCTCCTTTATGTGGGATGGTCAGGTGAAGGTGATCACCGGTATTCGTAGATGCGGCAAGTCCTATCTGCTTCGCAATCTGTTCAAGAGTTACCTTCTCGGTGAGGGTGTTACCGAAGATCATATTCTGTCCTTTGAGTTGGACTTGACCCGTGATATTCGCTATCGCAATCCGTTGGAGCTTGCGGCTCATGTCCGGGAGATTGTAGAACACAGTGCAGACCAATATTATCTTTTTGTAGACGAGATTCAGATGTCCAACGAGGTTCCGAATCCCTACAATCCGGACGGCAAGAAGATCACCTTCTACGATGCTCTCAACGATTTGAAGTCCTTGTCCAACTTGGACATTTATGTGACCGGCAGCAACTCCAAAATGCTGTCCTCCGATATACTGACTGAGTTCCGGGGACGGAGCGATGAGATCCGTGTGCATCCGCTTTCCTTTGCCGAATACTATTCAGCCGTAGGCGGTGATAAGCAGGACGCCTTTGAGGACTATGCCTTCTACGGCGGTATGCCGCTGATCCTTTCCCGTCCCACAGACACCGCGAAAATGGCTTATCTGAAATCGCTGTTTTCTGAGGTCTATCTGAAGGACATTGTAGAGCGGAAGAAGATCAAGCGTGAGGATGTGCTGTCTGCTATTCTTGATCTGCTGTGTTCGTCTATCGGCTCTCTGACCAATCCGACGAAGGTTGCAGCCACCATCAACACAGTGCAGAAGCGTAGCGGTGAAAATGTCGTTGCCTTGAACACCGTGAAAGCCTATATGGATCACTTATCGGATTCCTTCCTTTTTACCGAATGCAAGCGCTGGGATGTGAAGGGCAAGAGCTATTTTGACTATCCCAACAAATACTACTGTGAGGACATTGGACTGAGAAATGCCCGTATCGGCTTCCGTCAGCAGGAAATGACGCATATTATGGAGAATATCATTTTCAATGAGCTGATGATCCGTGAATGCTCCGTTGACATCGGCATCGTCTATGGCAATGAGAAAAATGCCAAAGGAAAGGTCGTGCCGGTCGCGCGGGAAATCGACTTCATTGCGGCCTCCGGCGGCAAGAAGACCTATATTCAGTCCGCCTACGCACTGGGAACAGAGGAAAAGGCAATCGCTGAAAACAAGCCCTTCGCGCTGACCGGCGATTCTTTCCCGAAGATCATCGTGCGTCATGACATTCGCAAGCGTTGGTATGATGACAACGGCATTCTCAATATCAGCGTCATCGACTTCCTGCTGGATGACACGCTTGTCTAAATCCTCTCAAAACAAAACCGCTCACCGTGATTGGCTTATTGCCTCATGGTGGGCAGTTTTTTCACAGTAGACCACATAGCGCTGCCGCCCACCCGAAGCGTAGGGATGGCAGGTCAGCAGCGTCAGCAGATCGCGTCCTTGCTGGATTTTGATCTTGTCCACCTCATGGGGCTGGATGATCTGAATGTCCATTACGGTATAGGTCAGCGTCTCCCAAAGGTTTGTGAGCTGCACGGTGTCCCCCACCTGCAGGCAGTCGATATGCCGGAAGTAGTCCGCGCCGCGCCATCCACGGTGGCCTGCAATGACGCAGTTGGTGTTATCCTCGCCGATGGGTGCGGAGGTGTTGCCCAGCACTGCCGCGCCTGCGGCAAGGTGAGCGTCGGATGCACCCAGATAGACCGGCATGGTCAACTCCATAGCGGGTATCTCTAAGACGCCTATGATCCCATCCTCGATGCCGTAGGCAGTCAAGTCGGCGGCGGGTTCTTCACAGGCTTCGAGGTCAACGAGGTTACACTGCTTTTCGGCATAGATACGCTGGTTGTACTCCTGTAGAGCCGCCAGCAGTTCAGGGTACTGCTGCTCCGGCTCGTTACGCTCGGCGAAGAACTCCTGCACAGCAGTTGCGGCACTGCTTTGGAGTCTGTTCCCCGTGAACACCGGCCATAGCATCACACACATGCCCGCCACGGCCAACAGTACCGCCAGTACAAGGGATGTCTTACGCATGGCGCACCCTCCTTACCAAAAAGTAAGCGCCACCGATTACCGCCACCGCGCTAAGGCCGACACCCAGGCCGGTGAGGTAATGCTGCGTCCAGGAGGATGCCACAGGTTTTTCTGCGGCGGCAGGCGCTTCCTGCTCCGGCACATAAGTCACACGATGCCCTCGCACCAGTAGCCGGTGCGTATTGACCCCGAACGGTGTGCAGGTCACCAACGTTACATAGTCCTTGTCGTCCTCAATTTGGAGTAGGCTCGTGTCCGTAGGCAAGACTGTGTTGATGGCGTCCACTTTGTAGGCTAATGTGTCGCCCAGCACATGGATGTAAAACGTGTCGCCCTCTGCAAGCCGGTCGATGTCCGAAAACAGCTTGGAACTCGCCAGTCCACTGTGCGCCGACAACACCGCATGGGTGCTGCTGCCGCCCACCGGCAGGGAAGTTCCTACTACATGGCCTACGGCGCGTTCCAGTGTCTCCGCGTCCGTACCATGCTGCACGGGCAGATATACGCCGATTTTAGGGATGTCCACATAGGCCATGACACCACCCACCGTGAGTTGCTCCGCATACGGCAAGGGAGGGGCGGAAGCCCCTCCCTCGGTAATGGTCGCCGCGCCGGACAACATGGCGTTGTACTGCTGCGCGGCTTCACGCTGAACGGTCAGCGCGGCGTCATCGGTGTCCTCGATGGCGGCGGTATAAGCGGTCTCCACGTCTGAATGATATTTCTCGCTCACCAGCCCACCGATCAGTGGATAGAGCAGAAGTCCCAACGCCGCAACGCCGCAAGCCGCCGCCAGTATCCAGCGCTTCACTGCTCATTCTTATGCTTGCGGCTGCGGATCACGATGAAAGCCGCCGCGCCCAGCAGAGCCACGCCGCCGATGGTGAACATCCACGTGCCGTAACCGCCCGTTTTGGGCAGATCGAAGCCGGGATTGTTGACCACGGTCAGTGGGACAACAGCGTTGCCCTCACTCATGGTGACATCCTTGCCGTTGACGGTAGCGGAAGCGGTCAGCAACGCCGTACCGCACTTCTCACACCGACCGTTCTCGGTGGTCTTGATAATAATCTTGATGGCGTCCTTCAACAGCACATAGCCCTTGTCGGTGGCGATCTCAGTCAAGCTATAAGCATCGTCCTCCAGCCCCTTGACCACGATGTGCCCGCTGCCGTTGGGAACAAAAGTTGTAGCATCGGATTTCTTGGAGGTAAAGCCCTTGGCGTAATACACGCCATCCTTCTGCTCCGCAATGATATAGCAGTCGTCGGTATCGTTGTGCAGCCGGAACTTGACATTCTTCATATTTCCGCCGTTGTCAGAAAACTGCTTGAGGATGTCGATACCGTAGGTATACACATGGCAGCAGTCCTCCAGCGTGTCATAGTAAGTGGTGTTGGTGCGCTTCCACGTCAGCACGACTTCATTGGGGTTGTCGGTATCACCCATCTGAGCATCTGCGGTCAGTGTCGCCGCGTAGGTGATACGCATAGTGCAGTCGGAGTACCCGCGCTTCACGCTGTCGGTATACACGGTGGCCGCTTCGTTGATCTCGCTCAGGCCGGTGTCGGTCATGTGGATGGTCATAATGTTCTGCGCGTCATCGTAGGCCACGGTGAACTTGCCGGAATCCTCGGCCCATGTAGTGATCTTGTCGGTGCAGGCGGAATCGCGGAAGAACTCAATGACCACGTCGTTCTTGTTATACTTGATGCCCTTGCTCATGGTGTCCACATAGGTATACTCGCTGAGAGAGGATGCCTTGGAAGTAATAGTGGGCAGCGTACTGATGATCTGATAGTCCACAGTGTCACCGATAGAGGCGGACGCAGTATGCTCGTAACCATCTGCGATGTTGGTCAGACTATCGGTATTCTTACCAGTGCTGCTCTTTGTTTCACGCACGGTCTTATCCAGCGTAGGGTTGCCGGTCTGGTTCTTGGGGTAGACGGTAACATCGTAGTTCCACTCTGCGCCGTCAATGGTAGTCATGGGCAGGGACACAAAGAAGGGGTTACAACTGGAAGTCACATTTTCAGGGACACGAGTTTCTACAATCAGATACAAACCCTGCTCCAGCTGGTCAGCGGAGGTGTGGCCGGTGACATCTGTTTCGGTCATGGCCACGCCGCCGTTCTTCACGGCGGCCTCCAGCGCATTCTTCACGGTGGTGGCATTGGCAGCCAGCGCAGCGGCCAGCTTGTTGTTGAGCACATCGCTGGTAAAGTAGTTGACGCCGTTCTCGGTCTTGTGGGTGTCTGCGGCAGTCAGGCCGATAGCGGACAGCACGGCGTTGCTACGTTCAGAGCCATCGAAGCCATACAGCGCACCCGCCTGACGCTGGCCGTCCACCAGTTCGTTGTTCATAGCGATGTCGGCCACGCGAAGATAGGTAAACTCCACGCCTTGGATGGCATACTTTTCCAGCTTGTCCACGACGGCATCATCGTGCAGACCGGTGCTGACGTAGGACTCAGCATCCCACACACCCTCTGCGCTGGCCGTGGTGATGTCGTACTTGTAGATGGAAAGGGATGCTTTTTTGCTGGTGTCGATGGTCGGCTCGGCAAATGCCGTGGTCATCAGGCCGATGGCCATGAGCGCCGCCATCAGCAGCGCCAATACGCGATGGATATTTTTCATTTGGTATTCTCCTCTTTGATGTTAGATTTTTTACAAAAATAAACACCCGCCATGAGAGCGAGTGCTGCAAACAGGAAATAGATTGTGAACCCTGCGCCGCCCGTAAACGGCAGGACGAAGCCTGCATTGTTGCAGGCGGTAATGGTAATGTCGCGGTTATTGCTGTCCAGCGTTCCCGTGAACAGCGGCTCAGTCAACAGCGTGTACCCTGCCGGAGCCTTGGTTTCCGTCACGCGGTACTGCACACCGATCTTGAGGTCGCTCCACTTGGCGCTGCCGGTCTTGTCGGTGGTCATTTTGCCAACCTCCGTCCACGTCTTACCGTCTGCGGAAGTCTCCAGCAGCAGCTCCGCAGCGGCAAGAGGTGCGCCTGTGGCATCCACCTTACGGATGGTGATACTGCCCTTGGCTGGTGCGTTCTCGCGGGTAACTTTGATGCTGAGATTTGTTGTGGTCAGGCTGAAATCGTATTTTGTTTCATCCAGCACATAGCCGCCCAAGGCACTAACTTCCTGATAGAAGTATTTGCCGAGTCTCAGTCCAGAGAATGTCACCTTGCCGGTGGCGTCGGTCGTGCCATCCGCGATCTTGCTGCCATTGGCGTCGAAAAGCCGATACACCACACCGGCCAGCGGCTGCTTGGTGTCGGCGTCCACTTTGAGGATCTCGATGCTGCCTTTGACCGGCGCATTCTCGCGGGTAACTTTCAGCACCTGCCCGTTTTTATTCAGCACAGCAGAGTACGCCGTGTCATCCAGAACGTACCCGTCCGGAGCCTTAAACTCCTTATAGGTATAGCTGCCCAGTCGCAAACCGGAAAAAGTCAGCTTGCCGTTGGCATCCGTATAGCCCTCCGCGACCTGTTTGCCGGAAGCATCGTACAGCCGGAAGCCCGCGCCTTGCAGCGGCGTCTTATTGTCACCGTCCACCTTGACGATCTCGATGCTGGCCTTGGCCGGTGTGTTGGTTCTCTTTTGCGTGATATTCAGTGCTGTGGCTGAGATGGTCACGGTGTATTTCTTCCCATCCACCACATAGCCGGAGGGAGCGCTGATTTCCTGATAGCTATACTTGCCCTGCGGCAGATCCTTGAACACCGCTTTACCGTCCGCGCCGGTGATGGCGTCTGCCACCTTTTTCCCAGCACTGTCGCATAGCCGGTATGTTACGCCCGCCAGCGCTTTACCAGTCTCCGCATCCACCTTATTGATGGTCAGACTGCCTTTTTCTTCCACAGTCCTGATCTTGATATACACCCGCACAGGGTCGCGCCCGACGCCGGTGTAGCTGACCATCGCCTGATACCGGCCTGTTCTGTCGTACCAGCACAGCACTGCCTCGTCCGGATCCATCTCAAAGGCGCTGCCGGTGGCGGAATACGTTTTCTCACCGAGCAAATTCTTGGCCGCCGCAGCCGTGGCCGTGATGGTCAGGGTGTTGCCCTTTCGTGTAAAAGTAACGCCGTTACCGCTGTTGGTAGTAAAGTTGTAGGCGCTCAGCACACCGTTGGTGTCTGTGACACTGGCTGTGTAGTTACCCGCCGCGTTCTTCTTCAGCTCGATCACATCGGCCCATAGCTCGGCGTATGCCGCGAAGCTGGGGATCTCATTGGCCGACTGCATCGCCGCGGCGATCTCATCGTACCACAGCTCAAAGGTGGGATACCGGCTGGTATCTACACAGTCATAGAACGGACTGTAACCCCAGTCATCGTAGGTATAGGCGCTGCGGTATTCGCAGATAAGCTCCCAGATAATCGCCTGTGTTGCCGCCCACTTTTCCGCGTTGATGATGGCGCTGCTGTTGCGGTCGCCGGACGCCGTACCGTAGTCGGCGCTGGGATAACCGCAGGCCAGTGCCAGCGCGATGGCGCTCTGCACGGATGCAGGCAGATTGTACCAGCAACCGCTGCTGCCCTGGACATAGCTGCCGCTGTCATCGGAATGGACACCGGGCTGGATGCAGTACGCCACCGTTCCGTTGGCGTACTTGACGTGGTACAAAGCGCTGCCGCTGCCGAGGCTGCTGGTAGCCGAGATGGTCATGTTGATGACAGTCGGGGATGTGCTTTGGCTGTAGTCATACTGCCGGAAGGTGATCTGACCGGAATAGACGAACTCTCTATATTTGACCGTTACGGTGGCGGCGTAAGCGGTCACCGCCAGTGCTGCCGCCATGACCAGTGCTAGCACAAGGGCTGTCATGTGTTTGAACACTTTCAAGTAGTTTCCTCCTTTGGAAAAGATAAGACCCCTCTGTTTCCAGAGAGGTCTTCACATATTGTCTTTTTCTCAGCCCGCATAGAGAACATAGATGAGCAGACTTGCGCCATCCTCCACGATACAGACGCTGCAGCGAATGCCCGCATCGGCCAGCGTGTCCACGCCGGCCTGTATCATGAGCTGTTGGAAGGTGTAGTCCACCATGTCTCGCGCCTTGGCCTCCAATGTCTCCTGCGAAGCATCTGCTGACACCGATGCAGGGAAGCGATATGCACTGTTGCCCAGTGTCATGCTGCCATCCGTAGTGACACCGTACTGTGCGGCGGCATAGGCGTTGACCGCCTCAACAGCCGCCCAGCGGTCTGCCGGTTCGTACTCCGGCTCAGGTTCAGGGGCGGGTGTAGGCTCCTGTTCCTGCACCGGCGCAGGTGTAGGTTCGGGTTCGCTCGGTGCAGGCTCCGGCTGCGGCATAGGTGTCACCGTCTGCTCAGGGGTAGTCGGCTGCTCCGGCACGGCAGGCTGGCTCTCACCAGTGGGCGCAGACGGTGTTTCCTCCGTCTTGGTGGAAGGTCTCTCCGCGTCCTTGGCAGGTTTCGGAGTCTCCTCACCGCCTCCGGGTGTCGCCTCCTCGGCAGTCTCCTCAGCAGACAGATTTGCCGTATCTTCCTGTGCATTGTCCCCTGCGGGTTCAATGACCTGCGTTGCACTCTGTACCGCATCCAAAGGCGGCATTGTCAATGCGGAGTTGTCCTTTGCCTGTCCACATGCTGTGAGCAGCAGAACACCCTCCAGTGCGAGTAGTGCTAATCGTCTTTTTATCATTTTCTACACTTCCTTCTTTTCGTATTATTTTTATTCTAATCATGCTTGCACTTGGAAATCAATAGGTTGCGAGACTTTATTTTGGGCGGCATAAGCATTTAAAATAAAAGCTTGACAAGCCTCTTGGTTCTACCACTTGGAGAGGATCTTTCCGTACATCTGACGCTTGTTGCTGTCGAACCGCTTGACCGTCAGGATCACGGTGTCACCTATCTCGAAGTCGCTGTCCTCATACTGATAAGCATAGGAGCACATGCAGACAGTGCCATCCGGCAGGTTGCAGAAAACGCCGCCGGCATACTTGCCGGAGATCACAGCCTGCCGCCGGCTGTTGACAGGGTGACGCCGCTCGGCCCCTTCAAAGGGATCGGACAACGCCGCCTTCACGGAAACCCTGAGCCGATCCGCATCGGCGTCGTAGTCTGTCACAACGCAGTCCAGCTCCTGTCCGGGGCGGTAGACAGCGCGCAAATCTGACACGGACATATAGCAGAGATCCTTCTGCGTCAGCCGAATGTCATGACCATAGCACTCCACCGTACAGCGGACGGGGCCAACATCAATGACACGGCATTTCAGCCGTGTGCCGGGCGCGTTCAGCTCTGCCCGATGGGCAAAGTAGGATCGGCGTGTTTTCATAGCCAACTTACGGGAAGCCAGTGCAAAACCGTTTTCCCTGTCCACCTTGATAATGTTGAAGGACAGCGTGGCGCCCATGATATGATTCAGGGACATTCCGGGCCGCCCCTCTCCTGACCACATTTCTGTTTCGGGGATCAGGATACGCACACGGTAGGGGACGACGATGGCGCAGGACAGCTCCCGCTTTCGCACCTCGCCGGTCCTGCGGCTGCGTACATTCAGCGAGAACATATCCACACCGATCACCGTACCGCTGAGCGGGCTGCCGCCGCGATAGGAAGCGTAAATGGCGTTCCATTCCCGGCGTTCCTCCTCAGACAGATTGCGATCCAGTTTATGGAAATCCAGATGGAAGAACTTCTCGCGGTCACTCATTTCCGGCTTCGACGCAGGCGGTTCCTGGTTCTCTGCGGAAGGAATTTCATTCATGGACGGCAAGGTGTCTTCTTCCGAAACAGCTTCTTCGACCTCTGCAGTGGTTTCCGGCTCGGGCGGAGAGTCCTCCTGTGATGCGGGTTCCTCCGCAAAGTCTATGGTCATATCCGCATCGTCGGAGGGCGGTTCTTCTGCATCTTCAGATGCTTCCGTTGGGGTCACTTCGGCTTCGGCGTCAGTTTCTGATGACGTAGATGGAATCCCCAAGTCCTCCTCAGGCGGAGCGCTCCCAGCCAGGATGTCAGGGGGCGGCTGCTCGATGGGAGCGGCTACCGGTTCCATCGTGGCTTCCGTGATCTCTGTGGGGGGATCGGACAACGGTTCAGTCGGGATGATTTTCTTTCTGGGCATTCGGTTACCTCCTTTACAATGTCGTGTTTTTATTCGCAAAGAAACGGTGTGTACCGTCCTTTTGCTTCTGTGCAATAATCTGGCGATCTGGCAGTTCCTTACCGTGCAAGGCAAGGGATTGTTCCGGAAGCCAGACGAGCCGCTCTTTTTCTCCAATCTCTATACGCCGAAAAAAGGGTTCGCGTTCTGCGGTCAAAGCTGCCACATAGTAGGCGGTCAGCTCATCGCCGTAGAGAAAGCAGAGCAGAGCGGGCAGACTGGTGGGGATGGAGAACTGGATTGGACATCCACCCGTGATCTCCAGCATCACATCGATGCTCTCCAAAAGCAGCGGATTTGCCGTTTTTGTGATAAGACGAATCACGTCGTCCTCCACACAGACAGCGTGGGAGATCCCGCTGAGCTGGTGCAGCATGGGCGTCAGATGCTCCGGGCGCATGGTCAACACACGCTCCCGATACTTGCCATACAGCAATGCAAGAAGCTGGTCACGCCGGATACAGCCGACCATGCCCAAGATCTCCATGATGCACTTTTGCTGGTTGGTCAAAAGCATGATATAACCTCCTCGGAGTTGACAAATGGCTCGGCAAACGGTAAAATGGCGTTAGTGAATAGGTCACAGATGCTTGCGGGGCCTGTGATCGGGGGAGTCCCTGCGGGGGCTCCCTTTTCCTATGGCCCGCCAAGGCTGTTTAGATAGGGATCGACGACCAGATCGCTTTCACCCTCCGTGATACAGTTGAACAGGACAG
>ERZ1026846.2246-NODE-2246-length-10601-cov-5.453347_pt1 | contig 10601 bp, 9 predicted proteins | sample MGYA00380153_ERZ1026846 | MGnify/ENA primary metagenome ERZ1026846 (study PRJEB33269, sample SAMEA4719789) | human gut metagenome | biome: human-associated habitat; feature: organic feature; material: feces | place: Cameroon | collected 2013-10 ... | reverse complement strand
CTTACCTTCATAAGGTGATGTCATAAAGTAATGCGTCGGCCCTGCGGTCGATGCGAGATGACTTTTTTATTGCTTTTACCCCATTTTTTGTTGGCCTTTACCTAATAGTATCCTCGTTTTTACCTAATAATATCCTCGCCTTTATCTTTCTTTTCTATTGCTTTCGTCTTACAACATAACTTTAATTACATAAAACAACGTTGCTTATCATAAGAAAATAATTAGTGGTATCGCCTTAAAACTGCAATATTTTTTGTAAGTTTGCATTGTTAACATCGCAAACGTTTATAATAACAACGCCATAATCATGACACAAGAAGAAAAGACAAGTATAGAAGAGCGCATTGTTGATGTGCTGAAAACCGTTTACGACCCCGAAATACCCGTCAATATCTACGACCTCGGGCTCATCTATAAAATAGATGTGCAAGACGATGCCACCGTTGACCTCGACATGACTTTCACGGCTCCGTCGTGCCCCGCTGCCGACTTTATCTTGGAAGATGTGCGACAGAAGGTTGACGCTCTTGATGGCGTGAAGACGTGTAACGTAAACCTGGTGTTTGAACCCGAATGGGATAAGAGCATGATGACCGAAGAGGCGCGCGTAGAACTGGGATTAGATTAAACCCCATCGTCCCTTTCCGTAACGCCGAATATACTTTAATAACGATTGGTGAAACAACAAAACTATTCATTAACAGCCTATGAAGAATGTATATTTTCTTAGCGATGCTCATCTTGGATCGTGGGCCATACCGCATGCCCGCACACAAGAACGACGCCTGGTGCGCTTTCTCGATAGCATAAAGCACAAGGCTTCGGCCGTGTATCTGCTGGGCGATATGTTCGACTTCTGGAACGAATATCGCTATGTGGTGCCGAAAGGGTACACGCGTTTCTTGGGCAAGATATCTGAACTGACAGACATGGGGGTTGAAGTACACTTCTTTACAGGCAATCACGATATTTGGACCTACGGCTACCTGCAGCAAGAGTGTGGCATGACGGTGCACACTAAACCCGAAACCACCGAGATAGCCGATAAGGTGTTCTTCCTTGCGCACGGCGATGGGCTGGGCGACCCCGATCATAAGTTTAAACTGCTGCGCAAGGTGTTTCACAACTGTTTCTGCCAGCGTCTGCTCAACTTCTTCCACCCCCGCTGGGGCATGTGGCTGGGCCTAACCTGGGCTAAGCATAGCCGCATGAAGCGTGTTGATGGCACCGAACCGCCGTATATGGGCGAGGATAAGGAACACTTGGTGCTCTTCACAAAACAATATATGAAGAGCCATCCCGACATCGACTTCTTTATCTACGGCCACCGACATATTGAGCTCGACCTCATGCTCTCGCAAAAAAGCCGTATGCTGATTTTGGGCGACTGGATTAGTCAGTTCACCTATGCAGTGTTTGATGGCGAGCATCTCTTTCTTGAAGAGTATGTTGAGGGCGAAACGCATCCTTAACACGTGGTCTGCCGAGGGCGTGCAAAACTCGAAACATGTTTTGTGGCGCACCTCTGGTGCAATGATAACAATATTATTTGTAATCTAAATAACTAAAAAACGTATGAAACGAAACAGTGTGTTGTCGTTAAAAGCTATGGCTTTAACGGCGCTGTTGGCATGGGGTGGCATGGGCATCGCCTCGGCACAACGTCACGATTTTGCCCAGTTCGACCGTTATGCAAAGGCTAATGCCGAACTGCCAGCGCCAGCTAAAGGCGAAAAACGTGTGGTGTTTATGGGCAATTCAATCACCGATATATGGGCTGCTAAGCACCCCGACTTCTTTAAACAGCATGGATATGTGGGCCGCGGCATCAGCGGACAAACGTCTTACCAATTTCTTTTGCGCTTTCGACAAGATGTAATCGACCTGAAACCGAAGCTCGTAGTGATTAATTATGGCACCAACGACATTGCCGAAAACACAGGCGCTTACGATGAAGATAAAACGTTTAACAATGTTTGTTCAATGGTTGATATGGCACGTGCCAATCATATTAAGGTGATATTGTGCTCTACTCTGCCTGCCGCAAACTTTAGTTGGCGCCCTAATATTACTGATGGTATGCAGAAGATACGCCACCTGAACGAGCGTGTAAAGGCGTATTGCAAGGCAAATAAAATACCGTATGTCGACTATTTCAGCGCCATGCTGTCTGAAGATGGTATGGGTATGAAGAAAGAATATCAGAACGATACCGTACACCCTAACGTAAAAGGCTATGATGTAATGGAGGCCATCATTGTGCCTGCCATTGAAAAGGCGTTGAAGTAAAGATAGGCTTTCATGCAAGGCATAGCGCTGCGTGTGCTCTGATAGCCCGTTTTACGCATAGAATAATTGCAAAAAGAAATAAAAAAAGTCTCCGTAAGAGGATGAAGATGAATGATGAAACATTCGCTCTTCGGCCTTTTACGGAGACTCTTTTTTTGCTTGCACCTATCTTTTCTGCCTCGTTATTTGGCTTATGTCCTACCGAAACGCGTAGGCGCAACGCTTATAAAAAGGGGTTACTTCTGCAGCAAGTTCATGGTGTCTTTAGCAATCATCAGCTCCTCGTCGGTAGGAATAACGCATACCGTAACCTTTGAGTCGGGGGTAGAGATGATAGCTTCTTCGCCACGCACCTTGTTAGCCTCGGCGTCAATCTTCACGCCTAAGAACTCAAGGCCTGAGCAAGCCTCAAGACGAGTGCCTGTTTGGTTCTCGCCCACACCTGCTGTCCATACAATAATGTCGACGCCACCCATAGCGGCAGCGTAGGCACCAATGTATTTCTTGATGCGATAGTTGTACATATTCAGGGCCAACTGAGCACGCTTGTTGCCTTCGGCAGCAGCGCTCTCAATCTCGCGCATATCTGAAGAGATGCCTGTGATGCCCAGCACACCGCTCTCCTTGTTCAAGAAGTCGGCCATCTCCTGGGGCTTCTTGTTCAGCTTCTCCATCAAGAAAGTTACGGCCGAGGGGTCGATGTCGCCTGAACGGCTACCCATCATAACGCCTGCCAGCGGGGTCAGACCCATTGATGTGTCGATGCACTTGCCAAACTTAACGGCCGATACCGAAGCACCGTTGCCGATGTGGCAGGTGATGATGCGCTGTGTGTTGATGTCGCGGCCCAAGTATTCGCACACGCGCTGTGATACGTAGCGGTGGCTGGTGCCGTGGAAACCATAGCGACGCACGTGATACTTCTCGTACAGCTCGTAAGGAATGGCGTACAGATAAGCATAGTCGGGCATGGTGCTATGGAAGGCGTTGTCAAACACACACACCTGAGGGGTGGTGGGCATCAGCTTGTCAACGGCACGAATACCTTTCAGGTGGCCAGCGTTGTGCACAGGAGCCAAGTCGCAAAGGCTCTCAATGCCTTTCTCTACGCTCTCGTCAACGATGACGCTCTTCTCATAAAGGTCGCCACCTTGCACGATGCGGTGTCCTACGGCATCAATCTCGTCAAGGCTCTTGATAGCGCCAAACTCGGGGTTGAGCAAGCACTGGAACACGAAGTTTACGCCCTCTTTGTGGTCGGGCATGTCGTGCATAATCTTTTTCTTCTCGCCGTTGGGCAATGTTACTTTGATGAACGCCTCGTCAAGGCCGATACGCTCAACGCCGCCTGCTGCCAGCACAGCGTTGTTGTCCATGTTATAGAGTTTGTATTTGATTGAAGAACTGCCACAGTTCAATACAAGTACTTTCATGATTTCTGATTAAGAATAATGAATTAAGAATGATGAATTATTTCTTGGCATCCATGGCCTGGCAAGCGGTGATGGCTACCATGTAGTAGATGTCGTCTACTGAGCAACCACGGCTCAGGTCGTTAACGGGGCGTGCAATACCCTGGAGAATAGGACCAATGGCAATGGCTCCACCCAAGCGTTGAACCAGTTTGTAACCAATGTTGCCTACCTCAAGGCAAGGCACTACCAGCACGTTGGCATGGCCAGCAATGTCGCTACCAGGAGCTTTCTTCTCGCCTACTGAGGGAACGAGAGCGGCGTCTGCCTGCAATTCGCCGTCAATCTTCAGCTCGGGGTCGAGCTCTTTTGCCAGCTTTGTGGCCTCTACTACCTTGTCTACTACCTCGTGCTTAGCGCTACCCTTTGTCGAGAAGCTGAGCATAGCCACGCGGGGGTCGGCAATGCCTGCTACCGATTGTGCGGTGCGAGCGGTGCACACAGCAATCTGGGCCAGCTGGTTAGCATCGGGCATGGGGGTAACGGCAACGTCGCCCATCACCACTACACCGTTTTCACCATACTCTTTCTTATCGGTGATGAGCAGCATGGCACCGCTCACGCAAGTGATGCCAGGAGCGCATTTAATGATTTGCAGGGCAGGGCGCAGCGTGTCGCCAGTGGTGCTGAGGGCGCCGCTAATCTGTCCGTCGGCTCCCTCGGTCTTGATAATCATGCAGCCCAGGTAGAGCGGATTCTTTACAAGTTCGCGAGCCTGCTCGATGGTCATGCCTTTCTTTTTGCGCAGCTCTGCCAACAAAGCAGCATATTCCTCACTCTTCGGGTTGTTCAGCGGGTCAATGATGGTAGCTTTGTCGAGGTGTGTGAGGCCCCATTCGGCGCCCAGTTTCTTAATTTCATCGGGGTTACCAATGAGGATAATGTCTGCGATGTCGTCAGCCAGTACACGGTCGGCGGCTTTAAGCGTGCGCTCCTCAGTAGCTTCAGGGAGCACGATGCGTTGCTTATCGCTTTTTGCGCGAGCAACAATCTTTTGTAATAAATCCATAGTGTGTACGATATATGTATGTTTTCTGATTGTCAGTATTCTGTTTTCTGATTGTCAGTATAATGTTTGCGAACGCCTTCGTTCGCGGTGCAAAATTACTAATTTTTATTGGATAAACATACCTTTTTATTGGATAAACATTGCCTTTTATTGGCTATAAGTATAGCCTTTTGCTTATTATTTGCTTGTGGCCCTATGTGTGGCGCTATACGTTCATCTCGCGTGCCAGTATGCCCTCAAGCTCTTCGGCCGAGAGACGTAGATGAAATTCGCCCTTGATGGCCACCGATATGCGGCCCGTTTCTTCAGAACAAACAATGGCAATGGCGTCGCTGTCTTGCGATATGCCCATAGCGGCTCGGTGCCTTAGGCCCAGCTCTTTCGGTATGCTATGACTATGACTTACGGGCAAGATGCAGCCTGCGGCCTTGATACGTTTGTTTGATATCACCATGGCGCCGTCGTGTAGGGGCGAGTTTTTGAAGAAAATGTTTTCGATGAGGCGCTGGTTGATATTGGCATCAATGCGGTCGCCCGTGTCAACAATGTCGTCAAGACGTATGGCGCGCTCAATAACAATGAGTGCTCCCTCCTTGCTGCGTGCCATATCCATGCAGGCCAGCACAATGGGCATAATGGTTTCTTTATCTTCTTCGTCTTTGTCGTTGCTTGTGGCGAAGAAGCGTGTAAAGGCTTTCACCCGTTGGTGTGCGCCCAACGAGTAGAGAAACTTGCGTATCTCTTCTTGAAAAAGTACAATGATGCCGATAACGCCCACGCTTACCAGCTTGTCTAAGATAGAGCCCAAGAGGCGCATTTCAAGCACTTGGCTCACGAAGAGCCATACCAATACAAACACCATGATGCCGATGAACACGTTGAGCGAACGGCTCTCTTTCATCAGTCGGTAGATGTAATAGAGCATCAATGCGACAAGAAAAATGTCGATGATATCTTTTATTCCGAAGTCGAACATATAATTCGTTAGTCTTTCTTTTCCTAACCCTTGTTATGTTAATATTGCTATTGTTTTTTGCTTTGGGTTAAAGCTTCCCTGTTATCTGTATAGCCTCCCATGCTTCTCGCACATCGTGCACACGCAGAATGGTGGCACCTTTTAGCAGCGAGATGGTGTTGAGCACGGTGGTGCCGTTGAGCGAGGTGGTGGAATCGCCTCCGATGAGGCGGAAGATCATGCTTTTGCGCGAGATGCCAGAGAGGATGGGTAGGCCGAGCACCTTCAGATGGTGCATCTCGTTCATGATGGCATAGTTGTCGTCGAGAGTTTTTCCGAAGCCGAAGCCTGGGTCGAGAATGATATCGCGTGCTCCCATGTCGCGTAGTTGTTGCACCTCTTGTGCGAAGGCTTTCAGCATGTCGGGCATATTGCTCTTTACCGACATCAAGATGTAGGGCACTTTTAGTTGGGCCACGGTGCTGAACATATTGCCTTGTTCGTGTATGGGTGTGTCGACAATGCCTGTAATGCCCCCTTCTGACACGTCGTTAATGATGTCGGCACCAAACTCTTCTATGCAGCGTCGGGCCACCAATGGCCGGTAGGTGTCTACCGATATCGGCGTGTTGGGCTGTTCTCGTCGCACAATGGCCAGCGCGCGTTTCAAGCGTTCCGTTTCTTCTTGTTCGCTCACCTCTTGTGCTCCTGGGCGGGTAGAGAAGGCGCCCACGTCAATCATTGTGCCTCCTTGTTCTACAATTTGGTTGGCTCGGTCGGCAATTTCTTTTTCGGTTTGCTTACGGCTTCCCGAGTAGAACGAGTCGGGTGTGGCATTAAGTATGCCCATTACTGTGGGTTGCGAGAGGTCAATAAGCTGACCTCTTACATTGATTGTATATGACATGTTGTTTTCTTCTTGCTTTATTTTCTTTATGCAAAGTTTCCTTTTTTGCTTTGTTATCTTTGAGCTAAGTTTCCTTCTTTGCTTTGTTATCTTTATGCAAATAACGCAATAAATAATGAAACAGCCAAATATTTTATTGTTTTTTAGGCTGAATGGCCTACATAATAGCAGGCTTATCATCCATAAACAAGCCATGCTGGCGCACATGGTTGATGAGTTGAGCAAACACCGTGTTGTGGCTTAGTAGCTCTGGGTTACCCGTCAGCACCAGTTGTTTCTTGGCACGTGTCAGCGCCACGTTCAGCTTGCGGTCGATAATATGATTGTCTTCAACAAAGCTGTTGGCGGTGAGGAAGTCGAGCTGATACAGGCTATGAATGGTGAACGAATAGACAATGACGTCGCGTTGCGAGCCCTGATAACGTTCAACGGTGTCGATGCTCACCTCGCGCAGTAGTGGTAGGTTCAGTGCCTCCAGCTCTTTCCGTATCATGGCTATCTGGTTGCGGTAGGGCACAATAACGCCCACCGTTTTGTTAGGCACAAACTGTTCGCCATAATAGCGGTGTATGCGCGCCAGCACCTGAGCCACGATGCGCGCCTCTTCGCGGTTAGCTTTCTCTGACGCCCCCTCTTGTCGAGCTTCGTGCGAGGCGATGAACAGCATGCGATGCTGCTGCAGAGCACGGTCTAGCGCGTCGCGAGCGGGTAGGGTGTAGGCCAGCGCCTGTTCTTGCTGATGCGGACATGGCACGGGCACGAGGTGCTCGCTGAAGTAGAACATACGGTTTGTAAATTCGGCCAAGTCGGGGTGCATGCGTCCTTGTTTTCGCAGTATGCCCACAAACTGCTCGCGCCCCTGTCGGCGTTCTACCTGTATGAGGCGTTCGAAGAGCGAGTTTCGGCAGTCGGTCAGTGCGATGTTTTGTAGCAGTGGGTCGTCTACCCGTGTGTCTACAGCATCTTGTTGCACCACGGCAGGCAGCTGCTTATAGTCGCCCACCAGTACAAACTTGTCAATGCACACCCTGCCCATTGTGTTGTGAGCAGATAGCAAGCCTACGATGTCGGGCTCGAGAATTTGGCTGGCCTCGTCAATGATAGCCATGGTGAAGTGCTTTAGGTTGAACAGTTCCTGCTTTGATTGCAGCGTGCTGGTTGTGCTCACCACCACTCGAGCCTGTGCCAGTCGGGCACTGATGCCGCTGAGTGTGGGGTCGGTAGCCACCGCCTCGCCGATGAGGTAGGGCGTGTAGGCGAGGTCAGAGCGCAACGCGTTGCCCATACGTAAGAAGTTGATGTGGGCGTTGCACAGCATAGCGCATATCTCGTCAACGGCGCGATTAGTGTATGATAACAGCAGCAGTGTAGCCTCAGGGTCGGTAAGCGCCTCTTGCACCATGAAGCGAAGCGCCATTGATGTTTTGCCCGTACCTGGCGGACCCACCAGCAGATAATAGTCGGTGGCCTGCTTAATGCCCAGCAGCACCTCGTCGTAGTCGGGGTGATAGCTATGTGTGAGGGTGCGTTGTGTGTCGGCTTCGGGTGCACGTTGTGCCAACAGCAAGGCCAAACGTTGTGGAGCCGTGGTCATCAACGTGTGCAGCGCCTGTATGCCGCGCCCGCCGCCATCGGTAGCCGCGCGCTCAATGGCGTAGGTTTGTTCAGCCGCTTTCGCCCTTGCCGTGTGCCCACTTACGGTAGGCAGGTCGAACAGGTGCGGGTTGTTTTGCCCATCGCTCAGCACCAGTGTCAGACGGTGTGTGCTGATGTCGGCCAACGTTCCTTTATATAATATACTGTGTCGCACATCGGGGGTAGCCCCTTTAGCGTAGCGATACAGATACACCATGTCTCCACGACGAAAGTTGGGCAAGAAGTCGTCGCCCTGTTCAGGCACCTCCAGCACCAGCGTGTCGATGCCGCTATGTGCGTGACTGCGTCGTTTTTCAATGATGCGTAGGTCGGTATAAATGTTGCCCGCCTCGCGTTTGCTGCTCAGTGGCATATTCCACAGGTCGGCATCGCTGTTTCCGTTTCCCTCTTGTGCTCCCACCTTTTGCACCAGTTGCTCTTTGATCACAAACGTCATCATGCGGCAGAAGTATGCGTGCGCTACGGGTGCAAGGTGGTGTAGCGGCTCGGTTAGGTCGCGAAGGCGTGGCAGTTCATAATGCGATACGATGTAGCTGTCGTGGTTTTGGGTGACGATTGTTTTGGGCGTGAGGCTGGGTAGTAGCGTGCCGAAGCCCTGTCGGGCAATGAAAAACTCGGTAGCCACCACCTGGTTGCGTAGCTTTATGGCCTCTTCAACCAGAGCTTGCAGTGGCTTCATTTCCAGCAGTCCGCGTTCGCGCTCATATTTCGAGTACATCAGGTGTATGCGTGTGTCGTTCCGTCGGCCAAAGTTTTGTTGCAGCACAGCATAGTAGAGCAGCACCTGAACATAGTGGCTCTCAATGTGTCGGCCACCATGTTCGTTATTGAAGTCGCGCTCAATAAAAATGTTTTTACCCGACTTTTGTTCTACCAATAGCCGAAGGTCAGAGGTCATAAGGTCGACACGTCCTTGCACCCCCAACTGTTCACACACGAACGAAGGCTCCAGTATAGCCTTTTCGCGATTGAACTGCTGGAACAGTTCATCAACCATACCCTTAATGTTTTCTACCTGCAGGTTCATGGCCTGCTTCAGTGCGGGCAGGTTTGTGTCGGTGCAAGTGGCATATTCGAGCGCCTTTTGGCAGAAGTGTGTGCGCAATGTTTCGTTGAAGTCGAACTGCTTGCTGTTGATGATAGCGTCGAGCACATCGCCCGCAAAGTTACCTAACAAGATGGCTTGCGAGTTGGCGCTTGGCATCATGCGTCGCACAAGATAGTTCAAAGCGTGGTGTCCATAGTCTTTGAAGCAGGCCGCCAACGTACTGATATCGATGAGAAAATCAGGCTCAACCACAATCATTTGTGGGGTGGCTGTTCCCTCTTTCACGGTGCAGCGTATAAGGTTGAGCTGCATGCCCTCGCGAAAGATGCGACGCAGATAGGTAAAGTCGCGATAGGAGGGCGTGTTGGCATAATTGATGACGAGGGGTAGGGGTGTGAGGTCGTTGTCAACGGTCACGGTCAGCGTGTCGTTGTCAAACGCCTGTATCACGCAGCGTATGCTGGGCCAGTAGGCTTCAGTGGCCTGTTGGGGCGTGTTTGTACTGTGGGGTAGCAACGAGGAGAGGGTGTGAGGGATGCCCTCGCCAAACACCGCCGACACGAACAAGGCCAGCGCACGGCAGTCGGCCGCCACATCGTCGGGGTGTAGCGGTTCTGCAGTACGGTTGCTATCGCGTCGCATCTTGTGAATGGCCACTTGGTCGGCAGCGCGCAGATGTCGGTCTCTACACAGCCTGTCGACCTGTGCCATCAGGCTACCGAAGGCATGATGCGAGCCCCGCAACCCGTGTGTGCAAGCAAGCACCAGCACGTCGTGCAGCGTTTTAGCGGCTTGTGAGGTGTCGGCCTGTCGTGCTGTTTGTGCGATACGGTCAAACAGTTCGGTGGCCGTTATATTGTCGTTCATCTTTATATCCCAATTATTTAATATTGTCAATGCAATAGATTACTGCAAAGATAGTGCAAATCGAGCGCAGAATATCAAGCTGGCTTGAATATTATGCCGAGATGCAGCCTATCTTATGCAAAGATAGTGCAAATCGAGCGCAGAATATCAAGCTGGCTTGAATATTATGCCGAGATGCAGCCTATCTTATGCAAAGATACAATATTTAAAAACCTTTTCCAAGAAACGCGCCATTTCATTTCTATATTTATATTATCTTTGCACCTAAGTAGGTGTTCATAATTATTTATATAATAACAGCATCACCTACCATAGCATCTATAACCTCATATAACAGTTACGTAGGAGCCGCTACGCGCCTTTATATCTGAGATTATATCTACCATACTATTTAATAC
>ERZ1026846.2239-NODE-2239-length-10624-cov-8.708392_pt1 | contig 10624 bp, 10 predicted proteins | sample MGYA00380153_ERZ1026846 | MGnify/ENA primary metagenome ERZ1026846 (study PRJEB33269, sample SAMEA4719789) | human gut metagenome | biome: human-associated habitat; feature: organic feature; material: feces | place: Cameroon | collected 2013-10 ... | reverse complement strand
TCAATTTCTTCCTTTATCAGACTTCCTACACTTGAAAAGTGCGAACATAAAAATAATTTCATCAATATTCTCCTTTATAAATTCCGATTTGTCAGCCACATCATAGCATATCCCCCAGTAATGTGTAAAGCCAAATTCCACACCGAAAGGAGTCTTAACCTTGAAAGATGCAACACAACTTCATATCCGACCTGCCCGCCCGGAGGAGGCGGGCTTATTTTATACCCCGCACCCCGAAGAAGATAAGCGGCTGGGTACCGTTGGCCATGTCCGCATGGACTTCGGGCGCAGCGGCAACGAGTTCTGGCATACATGGTGGCCCCGCGGCCCGGAGGAGCTGAACAGCCCCACGTTCAAGCTGGAGCTGCAGGAGGTCGTGGACACGCTGCGGGAGAGTGTGCTGAAAAACCGCTTCGCCATGGAGCGTTTCTGCTATGAACACGGCGGGAAAATCAGCGGCGGCTGGACACAGAACTACGGCTACATCGTGGAAACCGAGCATTACCGCTACTGCCTGCGCTGCAATCCGTCCCCTGGAGATTATAACTGCTACTGTACGGCCTATGATCTGGATGTCCAGCGGCAGAACATGGCGCAGGAAGAAGCGCCTCACATGGATATGGAAGGCATGGTATGAGCATGGGAACGGCTTGTGCCAGAGGGCCTCCCGCACTGTCAGACCATTCTAAATCTTTCCGTTGACTTACGGATGGTTGTGTGGTAGTTGTTTGTGCTACCCAAAACACTGAAAGGAGAAACGCACATGAAAAAGAGGATCATGACCCTGGTGATGGGGACGCTCCTGCTGCTCACAGCCTGTGGGCAGACCGGGGACAATTCCGCATCGACGATGCTGCCGGTGGCGGCGGTACAGAGCGCGGCGCAGGCCATTGCGCCTGTGGAGGACAAGACGCAAGAAGATACGGAGCGCCTGCCCGCTGGGGAGACTGGCGAGGAGGCCGAGTCCGCAGACGGTGAGGAGACTCCGAAACTCGCCGAGGACGCGGAGAAACCTTCCGCCAAGGCGGAGGAAACACCGCCTGCGCTCACTGGCAAGGAACAGCCCACTACGCCGGAGAAGCCTACCACGCCTGAACAGGCAGTGCCCCCTGCACCGCAGCCGGAGCCTGCACCGAGTGAACCCGAACCTACCCCTGCGCCGGTACAGGAACCGGAGTCTGCACCCGATCCCCAACCTGAACCTGAGCCGGAGTATGAACCGGCAGACCGCTGGGCGGCTGTTGAAGCGGCCAACGCCTATGCTGCCGCACAGTACGGCGTCATCACAGACGTCAGCCTGACCATGGGCAACAGCGCGTACCGCTTCCCCGCCAGTGTTGCGGCAGATGCCTCGCAGGAGGCATTGGAGGCCAAGGCGCGGGACATGGTGGACTATACCTTCCGCCAGCTCATGATGCAGGCGGGTGTGGACACGCTGGCCGACGCGGGCCTCCGCTGTAACGTCTGTATCGTGGAGGACGGTGCAAGCCTGCTCATCTATGTCCTCTACGCCGGTTAAGAAAAACGATACGCAAAGACCTCTCTGGAAACAGAGGGGTCTTATCTTTTCCAAAGGAGGAAACTACTTGAAAGTGTTCAAACACATGACAGCTCTTGTGCTGGCACTGGTCATGGCGGCAGCACTGGCGGTGACCGCTTACGCCGCCACTGTAACGGTCAAGTACAGAGAGTTCGTGTATTCAGGTCAAATCACCTTTAGGCAGTATGATTACAGCCAAAGTACGTCACCCACTGTCATCAACATGACCATCTCGGCTACCAGCAGCCTCGGCAGCGGCAGCGCTCTGTACCACGTCAAATACGCCAACGGAACGGTGGCGTACTGCATCCAGCCAGGCGTCCATTCCGATGACAGCGGCAGCTATGTCCAGGGCAGCAGCGGTTGTTGGTATAATCTGCCTGCATCCGTGCAGAGCGCTATCGCGCTGGCGCTGGCCTGCGGTTATCCCAGCGCCGACTACGGTACGGCATCCGGCGACCAAAACAGCAGCGCCATCATCAACGCGGAAAAGTGGGCGGCAACACAGGCGATCATCTGGGAGCTTATCTGTGAATATCGCAGCGCCTATACCTACGATGACTGGGGTTACAGCCCGTTCTATGACTGCGTGGATACCAGCCGCTACCCCACCTTTGAGCTGTGGTACGATGAGATCGCAGCGGCGATGCAGTCGGCCAATGAGATCCCCAGCTTCGCCGCATACGCCGAGCTATGGGCCGATGTGATCGAACTGAAGCGAAACGCGGCGGGGAACTACACAGCCAGTGTCACAGATACAAACGGGGTGCTGAGTGCCTACAACTTCACTGTCAACAGCGGTAACGGTGTTACCTTTACACGAAAGGGCAACACCCTGACCATCACAGCCACAGCTGCTGCGGCCAAGAATTTGCTCGGTGAGAAAACGTATTCCGCTACCGGCAGTGCCTTTGAGATGGATCCGAACGAGGCCGTGCTGTGCTGGTATGACCGAACAGGCCGGTACCAGGCGATTGCCAGCTACACCGGCGTCGGGCGTGACCCCCTGCGGGTGTATATCAAGATCAGAGCCGTGGAAGAAAAAGGCAGCCTGACCATCAACAAGGTGGATGCGGAAACAGGCAAGGCGCTGTCAGGCGTGACCTATCGGTTGTACGACAGTGCAGGGAAAAAAGTGACGGATGTTACTACCGGCGCGGACGGTAAGGCGGTGTTCAAGGATTTGTCGCAGGGCAAGTATAGCTATCAGGAGATCAGCGCACCCAGCGGTTATGTGGTAGACAACACCAAGTATCAGATCACCATCTCAGCCACAGCGCTGAACATTACGGCGAAACGGACGAATGCGCGGGCAAAAGGCAGCCTGACCATCAACAAGGTGGATGCGGAGACTGGTAAAGCGCTGGCGGGCGTGACATACCGCCTGTACGACAGTGCAGGGAAAAAGGTGGCAGACGCCATCACCAGCGCAGACGGCAAGGCAGTGTTCAAGGATCTGCCCCAGGGCAAGTATAGCTATCAAGAGATCAGCGCACCCAGCGGCTATGTGGTGGACAACACTAAGTATCAGATCACCATTACGGCCACAGCGCTGAATATTACGGCGAAGCGGACGAACACGCTGGCGAAAGGCAGCATCACCGTCCGCAAGGTGGATGCGACGGGCGCACCGCTTGCTGGTGCGGAGCTGCTGCTGGAGACCTCCGCAGACGGTAAGACGTGGACGGAGGTGGGCAGAGTGACCACTGACAAGATCGGCGTTGCCAAGTGGAGCGACCTCAAGGTTGGTACGCAGTATCGTATTACCGAAACCAAAGCTCCCGCAGGGTACACGCTGCTAACCGAGCCGCTGTTCACGGGAACACTGGACAGCAATGACCGAGATATTACCATCACTGCCTGCAACAATGCGGGATTCGTCCTGCCGTTCACGGGCGGCACGGGATTCACAACCTATTTCCTGTTTGCAGCACTCATGCTTTGCATGGGTGTTTATTTTTGCAAAAAATCTAACATCAAAAAGGAGAACACCAAATGAAAAAGATCCATCGCGTATTGGCACTGCTCATGGCCGCTATCATGGCTCTGGGCCTTATCACCACAGCGTTCGCAGAACCTACCATCAACCCCAGCAAAAAGGCATCGCTGAGCATCTATAAGTATGACATCACCACGGCCAGTGCAGAGGGCGCGTGGGATGCGGAATCCTACGTTTCCACCGGTCTGCACGATGATGCCGTCGTGGACAAGCTGGCAAAGTACGCCATTCGGGGTGTAGAGTTTACCAACCTCCGCGTGGCCGACATCGCCATGAACAATGAATTGGTGGACGGTCAGCGTCAGGTGGGCGTGTTGTATGGCTTTGATAGCTCTGAGCGCAGCAACGCCGTGCTGTCCGCCATCGGCCTGACCGCCGCAGATGCACACAAGACCGACAATGGCATCAACTACTTTACCAGTGATATGCTCAACAACAAGCTGGCCGCTGCGCTGGCTGCCAATGCCACGAACGTGAAGAACGCTCTGGAAACCGCCGTAAAGAATGGCGGTGTTGCCATGACCGAAACGGATGCCACCGGCCACACCTCCGCATCCGACATGGAGCAGGGGCTTTACCTCGTTGTGGAAACTCGTGTTCCCGAAAACGTGACTTCCACCTGCAATCCCTTCTTTGTGTCCCTGCCCATGACCACCATCGACGGTACGGCATGGAACTACGATGTCACCGTCTACCCCAAGAATCAGACTGGCAATCCTAATCTCGAAAAGACCGTGCGTGAGGCCAAGAACTCCACTGGCAAGAACACTGGCAGCCTGACCGACATCGCAGACGGCTACGCCCACACCGCTACCGCTTCTGTGGGTGATGTTGTGGACTATCAAATCATCAGCACACTGCCCACCATCACCTCCAAGGCTTCCAGCCTGAGCGAGTATACCTATGTGGATACTCTGAGCAAGGGTATCAAGTACAACAAGAACGATGTGGTCATTGAGTTCTTTAAGGACGCTGGCTGCACTGACAAGATCACCACCTGGGATGAAAATTCCGGCAACTTCGCCGTGGCCTACGACGACACAGCCAACACCATGACCATCCGTATGACCGATACCGGCCTGAGTGAGATCAATGAGGCGACCACCGTGTATACCGACAGCGTCAAGCGCGGTTACAGCGATTGCACCATGCGGATCACCTACGCCGCCACCCTGACCGCAGACGCTCAGATGGGTGATACCGACAACCCCAACGAGGTCGAACTGACGTGGAAGCGCACCAACAAGACCTACTTTGATACCCTCAAGGACTGCTGCCATGTGTATACCTACGGCATCGACATCCTCAAGCAGTTTTCTGATAATGGCGGCAACCTGCGGAATGTGAAGTTCAAGCTGCACAACGATACTGACGATTGCTATATTATCGCAGACCTGAAGGATGGTGTGTACCACGCCAAGGGCTTTGCCGCAAAGAAGGCTGACGCCACCACCTTCGTTCCCAATAGCAGCGGTCACATCGTGGTCAAGGGACTGGAGGACGATGCTTACAGCCTGACTGAGATCGCTACGGACAAGGGCTATGTACTGCTGAAGGACGCCGTCAAGATCGTTATCAAGACCGCTGAGAACGGCCAGTGCGAGAAGTGCGGCGCGGCCCTGCTGACCGCCTCCGCCACCGTCAACGGCAAGGACGCCAGCATGACGGACGGCAACGCCATCGTCCCCCTGACCGTAGTTAATAACCCTGGTTTCGACCTGCCTAAGACGGGCGGCTACGGCACATGGATGTTCACCATTGGCGGCGTGGTGCTGCTGGGCGCGGCGGCCTTCATTGTCATCAAGTCCCGCAAGCACAAGAGCGAGCAGTGAAACGCTGGCTACTGGTGGCAGTCTGCGGCGTTGCGGCGCTGGGGCTTTTGCTTTACCCATTGGTGGGAGAGCTCTTGAATGAAAAGTATCATTCCGATGTGGAAACCACCTACACCGCAGCTATCGCGGACACCGATGATGCCGAACTGACTGCCCAGCGTGAAGTTGCGCAGCAGTACAACACCATGCTGTCCGGCGCAACTATCACTGAGGGAGGGGCATCCGCCCCTCCCCTGGCGTATGTCCAGCAGCTCACGGTGGGCGGCGTCATGGCCTATGTGGACATTCCCAAAATCAACGTATATCTGCCGGTGCAGCACGGCACGGACGCGGACACGCTGGAGCGTGCGGTGGGCCATGTGGTAGGGACATCCCTGCCAGTGGGCGGCAGCAATACCCACGCCGTGCTGTCGGCGCACAGCGGCATGGCGAGTTCCAAGCTGTTTTCGGACATAGACCAGCTTGCAGAGGGCGACACGTTTTACATCCACGTGCTGGGCGATACGCTGGCATACAAGGTAGACGCCATCCACACGGTACTGCCTACAGACACGAGTCTGCTGCAAATTGCGGATGGCAAAGATTTGGTCACGCTTGTGACATGTACCCCCTTTGGCATCAACACCCACCGACTGCTGGTGCGTGGCCACCGTGTTCCCTATACTCCCGAACAGGAAACCACTGCCGCAGAAGAAACGCGGGCGGCGTCATCGTGGACACAGCACTACCTCACTGGCCTTGCCATCGGCCTTGGCGCGGTGACTGTGGTCGGCGGTACTTACTTTTTGGTAAGGAGGGCGCGCCATGCGTAAGACGCCTTTTGCGCTGGCGGTGCTGCTGGCCGTGGCAGGCATCTGCGTCATGCTGTGGCCGGTGGTCACAGGACATAGGCTGCAAGCCGACACAGATGCAGCAGTGCAGGAGTTCTTGGTCGAGCGTAATGAGCCGGAGAAGCTGTACCCCGAACTGCTGGCAGACCTGCAAGCCTATAACCGGCGCATCTATGTCGAAAAGCAATCCGGCCTTGTTGACTTGGAAGCCTGCGAAGCACCCGCCGCTGACCTGCCCACCTACGGTATCGAGGATGAGATCATCGGCGTGCTGGAGATACCCGCTATGGAATTGACCATGCCTGTCTATCTGGGTGCGTCCGATGCCCACCTTGCTGCAGGCGCGGCGGTGCTGGGCAACACGTCAGCGCCCATCGGTGGTGACGACACCAACTGCGTCATCGCAGGACATCGTGGATGGAAAGGTGCGGATTACTTCCGGCACATCGACCGCTTGGCGGTGGGAGATGAGGTCAGAATTACCAACCTGTGGGAGACACTGACCTACACCGTAGCCGATATCCAGATCATCCAGCCGCACGAGGTGGATAAGATCAAGATACAGTCAGACCGCGACCTGCTGACGCTGTTGACCTGCCATCCTTACGCCAGCGGTGGGCGACAGCGGTTTGTGGTGTGCTGCGAGAGAACGGAGGTGAGATAGCGGTGGTTCTTGTAGGCAAGGTGACCTTCGAGGGAGACGATGACATCCTCTATGACGATGCAGACGCCTTCCTGGACTGCATCCGGGAGGAGCTTCCCTACCGTGATACCACAGGGTTTCGCTATGAAGTCCTGACAGACGATCCCGCTGTCCGCAAGGCCGCAGATGACATCCTGTTTGACTTTCTTGGTGAGGAAAACCCCTGTGAGCTGGAAGACTACACACAGACGATGGGAGGAATTTAGTATGAACGTAAATCGGGAGATGCTGGCGTTTCTGCGGAAGCAGTACCCTGTGGGTACACGCATCCGGCTGGACTCCATGCAGGATCCGTACGCACCGGTGGAAGCTGGAACGACGGGGAAACTGGGCTATATCGACGACGCCGGGCAGTTCCATATAAAATGGGACAACGGACGGACGCTGGCTCTCATCCCCGGCGTGGACAGCTTTACCGTCCTGCCGCCCGAGCTCAGCATGACGAAGCTGTATATGCCGCTTACCGCCGAGCTTTATGAGTCGGACGTGTATGGTAATATGCAGGAAGAGCCGGAGCTGCTGACCGGACACGACCTGACCGCGTATGAGGACAATATCCGCAGCGCACTGGTGAAGTATCGGATGCCGGAGGAGACCACCCGCGGCATCATGCACTGGTACGATACGCCGGACAGTGTGAACGACAAGGTGCGCTCCGTTACCTTCAACGTGGAGCGGCGAAACGGCAAGCTGTGGGGTATCGCGGAATGTCAGATCAGCGGCGAGTTGTCGGCGGCAGAGCTGACCACGCTGAAGGAGTATATTGAAGGCCAGGCGTCGGACGGCTGGGGCGAGGGTTTCGAGCAGCATGAGATTTCCGTTGGACGTGGCAGCGAGTTGTATGTGCATCTGTGGCAGGATCACGGTTGGAACGTCCAGACGGAGCAGGAACGCTTCCGCGCCCACTTTGATAAGCTGCCGGAGATGTGCTTCACGCTGCTGCCGGGCACGGGACAGCTCATCTGCATCAAACGCGGCGAAAGCGGGTACTACCCCAGCGATTGGTCTACCGGTGACGCCCACGAAAACCGCCGTATCGCGGATGAGCAGAACAGAAAGAGGGGCGTGACGCCTGCACAGGAGGAGGCTATGAAGATCGGCAGCATGTGCGGCTGGGATGTACCCGGTGCAGACCCGGACAACTGTGAGGACATCGTACAGCGCCGTGGGGGGATGGAGCTTGGATAAAAAGATTATTTCCATATACATGGGCAATCCCGACAACAGCAATCACGCGGAGCTGGAGCTGCCCGCCACGCCGTGGGAACTGGTGGATGCCATGGACAGACTGCGCCTGTCGGAGGGACAGGAACCCTATTGGCAGGTGGAGGACGTGGGCCGATATGACTTCCTTGCCCCGCACCTTGACGGATACGACTTGTACCAGTTTAACGCACTGGCAGAGAAGCTCCGTACATTCGGCGATGTGGATGCCGTGGCCTTTGAGGGCTTAGTGCAGATGGAGCTTGACAAGCTGTATCAGAACAACGGCGGTGAGCTGACGCTCCGACGGGTACTGGATCTGGCATACAGCGTGGATTGCTGCCATGTGGTGCCAGGGATCACGGACGATGCAGCGCTGGGGCAGTTCTACGTGGAGAACGATTTTCTTCCGGATTTGGCAACCGTACCGGACAGCGTATTGGAAATGCTGGACTACGAGAAGATCGGCAGATCGATGCGTGAGGGTGAGGGCGGCGTACTTACGCCCCACGGCTATGTGATGCAGGAGTCCGAGCTGCGGCAGGCCCCGTCCAACTTGGGCAGGCCGCCACGAAAACCGCCGTATATGATCTATTTCCTCTGCGTCAGCGACGTCCGTGCCGTAAAGCTGTATCTGCCCGCAAAGCAGGCGGAGCTGGACGCCGTGCTGGATTGCCTGGAGGTGGACAGCTGGCAGGAGGTGCGGCTGGAGGAGCGCGACGCCGCCATGCCGGAGATGTGGCGCTTCACGGATATGGCCTATGACGGCATGGAGCAGATCAACCGATTTGCACAGTGCCTGGAGGAACTGGACAGAAATAACGAACTGATAAAGTTCAAGGCTGTGGCCGGTCAGCTGGACATCAGCGGCTTGGATGATATGTTTGCACTGGCAGAGCATCTGAGCGAATATGCCCTTGAGCCGGGGATCCATTCTCTGGAGGAATTGGCGAGGGAGGAGCTCTCCGTCATCGTGAGCGATCCGGATCGTGACCTGCTGACGCGGCATCTGAACATGGAGGCCTACGGCGCAGACCTGTTGTGGCGAGATCAGGGGCTTTTCAGTGACTATGGCTATATCTGCCGCCCGGACGGACAGCCGCTGCAAGTACCGCGGCAAGGCGTGGACATGACCATGCAGTAAAATTTAACAACAATGGGGCCGCTTTCCGAAAAGGGATGGCGATCCCTCTTTTTGCGCCCTTTTCGGTGAACGGTCACCGGAAGGGAGTGCAAGAATGACGAAGGAAACCGTCGCCCTGTATCTGGAAAATGGATTTAAGGGGCGCAGAAATGTGATCAGCAGCCGGGAATTGGAGCGTGTGCTGGGCATCAGCAGGAACGAGCTGCGGCGGCGCGTCAACCGTCTGCGGCAGGACACCGTACCCATCGCGGCAGACCAGCGGGGCTACTACTTCGCGGAAACGGCGGCGGAGGTCTATGATACCATCCGCGGCTTGCAGAAAATGCGTAGCGGACTGGACGCGGCTATCTCCGGACTGGAGCGTGCGTTGGAGAAATTTGATGCGTGACAGCCTGATAAAGCTCATGCCTTGGATGGGCGGTAAGGGACAGCTTATGTGGGCCATACAGATGCTCCTGCCTATCCACTATAAAACACTGGTGGATGTGTTTGGCGGCAGCGGTATCATCACGCTGAATACCGCCGTGCCGAAGGGGTGCCTGCAAATATATAACGACCTGAACCACGACCTGTATAACCTGCTTTTCTGCGTCAAGCACCGCCCTATGGCCCTGACGAAAGAACTGAGCTTTCTTCCGATCAATGCCCGTGATGAGTTTGATGTGCTGCGCAGACAGCTACAGGGCGAGGACTTCACACAGCTGTATCTGGATGAGGAGCTGCAGCTGGCAGAGCAGATGTTCCCACCGCCGGAGGCGGAGGAGGTCAAGCGGCTGCTGCAAAGCCGTGCGGAGCTGTCGGATGTGCGCCGCGCCGCCGCTATCTACAAGCTGCAGCGATACAGCTATAACGGCAACGGTGACAGCTATGGTGTGAGCTCCTGCGATATACAGCGATTTTTTCGGGATATTTGGGAGTGTTCTCACCGCCTGAAGGATGTAGCCCTGGAGAATAAGGATTTCGAGAGCATCATCACCACCCATAATGATCCGCAGACCACGGTCTATTGTGACCCGCCCTATTATGAGGCGGAGCGTTACGCGGTGGAATTCCCCCGCAGTGACCATCAACGGCTCCATGACGTGCTGGCGCAGCACACGGGCTTCGCCATGGTGTCCTATAACAACTGCGACTATATTCGCAGGCTCTACGAGGACTTTTTCATCTATGAGGTGGAGCGTCCCAACAGCCAATCCAAGAAGAAAAATGACATATACCGGGAATATATCATGACCAACTATGACCCTCGTGTTTTTGCATCGCAGATGACGATATTCGGCGATTACAGCAGCGATGGGAAGATATGCCGACTGGTGCATATTCCCACATGGAAGCAGAATGGGGGTTGGCAGCAACCAGCCATACGAAGTATT
>ERZ1026846.2235-NODE-2235-length-10642-cov-6.490885_pt1 | contig 10642 bp, 9 predicted proteins | sample MGYA00380153_ERZ1026846 | MGnify/ENA primary metagenome ERZ1026846 (study PRJEB33269, sample SAMEA4719789) | human gut metagenome | biome: human-associated habitat; feature: organic feature; material: feces | place: Cameroon | collected 2013-10 ... | reverse complement strand
GTAGAAGATATCTAATTTTTACGTCATTATAGGTATTTGCATCATTCATTTTTGCGTAGTAATATCAATTTTGAATTGCTTATGTCTTGTTTATGTTTGAGTTATTATTTACTTTATGTTATTTTTGTATTAAAATAAGTACATCAAATACAGAACGGAGGAGAAACCATGAAAGGCTTTCATTTTGAAGAAAATATAGCCGACTCCATTAAGGACTCGCTGATGCACTATTTGTCCATACACAACACGGCTTACTCTGAATTTTATACCTTAAAGACCTGCTACCACAGCTCTCCCTCAACTAATTCCTTAAATACGGTTCTCGCCTGGAACGAAATTCATGCTTCTTATCCTTACAGCTATAATTTTGGCAGGGAACAGGTCTACTGCATACTCTATACTATTTCCGGTACCGGTACGGTTTCCTTAAACGGAAGCAAAACAGTGGCTTCGGAAAATACCTTTGTGTTTCTCCCCTGTTCTCCCAACGTAAGCATCCGCATCCAGTCCACGCACTGGAATTACATTATTTTTTACATTCAGGGACCCTTCCTTTCCTTCTATTATGAATTATATAAGGAAAGATACCGCGGTGTGGTTTCCTCCGAGAATATGCCCCGGATTGAAGCTTCCCTTACATCCCTGGTTTCCTATATGCGGAATTACATTCCCAACGAACTGATTACCAATAAGCTTTTAGTGGATTTACTGACAGAACTGACCTGTGATGAGTTTAGCTTTTCCGCCAGCCGCGGCGGAAAGATGTATTTAGAAGATATTAAGTCCTACTACGATACGCATTATTCGGAAGATTTGAATTTAGACAATGTTTCGACCCAGGCAGGCATCAACAAATACCGTCTGTGCCGGGAGTTCAAAGCAGCCTACGGCTTTTCTCCCCTGCAGTACCTAAACGGCAGACGCTTAGAAGAGGCGGAACATCTTTTGACTGATACTGATTTGAAGGTTCATGAGGTGGCGGAACGTGTCGGTATCGAAAATACCACCCACTTCATCAATTTATTTAAGCGCAAGCATAAAATGACACCGGCAGCCTATCGCAACCGGCCGTCGGTGTCTTCCTCCCTTACCGCTGTAAGGTAACTGTTTGATTATTTACGTTTCTCCCTGGAATCGCGTCTGTCCGTAACCTTACGGTATTCGCGGTTCCCTTTTCTTTCACCGCGTGCGCCGTCCCTGTCGCTGCGTCCGTATCTTTCCCGGTCGCCACGGCTGCCGTCTCTACGGCTGCTTCTTTCTCTGTCGCCGCAGCTTCCGCCTCTGCGGCTGCCTTCTTTGTCGCCTCTGCCGAATGTGCGGGACTTGCGTCCGCCGTCATCTGCAAAACGCTTTCTTCTGTCATCATCTGCGAAGCGCTTTCTTCTGTCGTCGAAGGAAGAGCGTCTCTTGCGCGGCTCCTCGATAACGATTTCTTCCGGTGCCTCGCCGATTTCCTTCCTTACAAGATATGCTAAAAGCTCCATGGGGTCTAACTCGTAGTCCTCCATTTTTTCTTCAATCTGATCCTGGAGCTTTACATAATCTTCTTTATCCAGGGTATCCTTCGCCGCCTGCAGCAGTTTGTTTAACTTAATGTCCATAACCTGTGCGGACTTGGGCAGCTTCTGCTCCGTCATCTTGGTTTTGCAGACTCTCTCGATTTCCCGGATACGGTATAAATCCCTGCCGTAAGCAAAGGTAAAGGCAAGTCCTTCCCTGCCCGCTCTGCCGGTACGTCCTATTCTGTGGACGTAGTATTCCGTATCCTGCGGCACATCATAGTTAAAGACCGCCTCTAAGTCGTCCACGTCAATGCCTCTTGCCGCCACATCCGTTGCAATCAGTACCTGCAGACTGCCGTTTTTAAAGCGGTTCATGACAAAATCCCTCTGCTTCTGGGTCATGTCCCCGTGCAGTCCTTCTGCCTGATAGCCTCTGTCCTTCAGATGCTCCGCCAGCTCATCCACCATCTTTTTGGTGTTGCAGAATACGATGGAACGCTTCAGATTATAGGTATCAATCAGTCTGCTGATGGCTTCTTCCTTGTAAATATTTTTCACTACATAATAATACTGCTTTACCAGAGGAATTGTCAGCTCCTGCTTGGTAATCCGCACGACCACCGCATCCTTCTGGTATTTGTAGGTAATGTCTAAAATAGCCTGCGGCATAGTTGCCGAGAAAAGCGCCGTCTGGTGCTCGCCCGGGATTTCTCCCAGGATGGCTTCCATATCCTCGCGGAAGCCCATGTTCAGCATTTCATCCGCTTCATCCAGCACCACCATTTTCAGGCTGTCTAACTTGATGGTGTGTCTGCGCATATGGTCCATGACACGTCCCGGTGTACCCACAATAATCTGGACGCCGCCTTTTAAAGCTTTAATCTGTCGGGAAATATCCTGCCCGCCATAAATAGGTACCACACGTATGCCGTGCATGTATTTGGAAAATTTGTGAAGCTCCTCTGCCGCCTGAATAGCAAGCTCTCTGGTAGGACATAAAATCATGCCCTGCAGCTCCCGGCTGGCGGGGTCTACCATCTGCAGCATGGGAATCCCGAACGCCGCCGTCTTTCCTGTTCCTGTCTGCGCCTGCCCGATGACATCCTTTCCTTCCATAAGCTGGGGAATTGCCTGTTCCTGTATAGGCGTCATCTGGGTATAGCCCATCTCGGAAACCGCGCGTAAAATCTTGGGATGAATCCCGGAATCTTCATATCTTAAATTTTCTTCCATCATTGATTAGTTTGTACCTTCCATTTTCTGAAGCAGTACTTCCTTCGCCTTTTCAAGCTGATTGTCGTATGCTTCGTCGCTGTAATATCTTTCACTGTCAAATTCGCATTCCACATCCGGTTCGATGCCGATACCGTGGATATTGATACCGTTCGGTGTGTAATAGGAGCTGATGGTCAGCTTGACTGCAGAGCCGTCGGACAGTTCGATAGGTCTCTGCACAATGCCCTTGCCGAAGGTCGTGGTGCCTACCAGTGTACCGATACCGTAATCCTTAATGGCGCCTGCCAGGATTTCGGACGCACTGGCGGAATTGCCGTTTACTAAAACAACCATGGGCACATCCAGCTCTTTGGAGCCGTCACAGGAATACTCCTCCCGGTTGCCATCCCTGTCCTCCGTGTATACAATCAGACCCTTGGGCAGCATCTGCTTGGCAATACTTACCACGGAGCTTAAATTACCGCCCGGATTGCTGCGCAGATCCAGGATAAGTCCCTTCATGTCGTTGCCTCTTGCCATTGCCATGGCTTCCGTAAACTGGTCCACAGTCACGGTATCAAACTCTGTAATCTGGATGTATGCCATGCCGTCATCCAGCATTTTAAAGTTAACGGTGGGGGATTCCACCTTTCTTCTTGTCACTTCTTTTTCGATTTCTTTACCGTCGCGGATAAGGGTCAGCTTAACGGTTGTATTTTCATCACCCTTAATCAGGGAAACCGTTTCCTGTAAGGTCATGCCCGTTACATCCACATCATCCACCTTGTAAATAATATCCTCGGCACGAAGGTCCGCCTCCTCAGCCGGAGAGTCTGCGATAATACCGCTGACTTTCGCAAGACCTGTCGTGGTGTCAAGACTTACATAAGCGCCCACACCGTAGTAAACACCAAAGGAGTCCTGATACAGGCTTTCCAGTTCTTCCTTGGAGTAGTATTCGGAATAAGGGTCGCCAAGCGACTCGACCATGCCCTTAAAGATGCCGTCCACCATGGCGTCTTTATCCACGTCTTCTTTATAAAAGTAAGTGTCGATTACATTTTCAATAACCTTCATCTTGGCTACCGTGTCTTCGTTGACCGCTTCTCCGGTAACGCTTTCTCCGTCCGTGTTTTCCTGACTTTCTTCCCGGGTGTGAAGCCCTACCGTCTGGCCTGACTTATGGGCATACTGGATGCGGTTTACCACATACACGCTGCTCACTACTAAAAGGGACATAATCAGACCTGTAAACAGTCCGCCCCAGAAAAACTTTCCGCTTTTGTCCTGTGTTTTTTTTCCGCCGTTTTCCGGCTGCTGTCCGGGCTCAATGCCCGTTGTATAAATTTCGTTGTCCTGCATAATGTGTACCTTTCCTTATATTACTGCTTCAGATAATTCCAGGGACTTACATATTCTCCGTTCAGACGCACGCCAAAGTGCAGGTGTGGACCGGTAGAACGGCCGGTGGAGCCTACTGCGGCAATGGTCTCCCCTCTTACGACCACGTCTCCTGTGCTGACATACAGCTTGGAGGCATGCATATATATGGTGTACAGGCTTCCGCCGTGGTCAATCATAACATAATTTCCCATGGAACTGCTGTAGGATGCCGCAACAACTTTTCCGTCGTAAGCCGCATAAATAGCAGTACCGCTGGGGGACGCCAGATCGATACCGTTGTGGAACTTCTGCACTCCTAAAATAGGATGCATACGCCAGCCGTAATCGTCCGACAATCTCGTATAGGTAGCCACCGGAAATTTGAACTGACCGCCATCATACATTAAGACAGTACCGTTCTGCTCTAAAATTTTACGTTTTTCTTCGGCAATCGCCGCTTCCAGAGCTTGCACGATCTCGTTCTGCTCCTGTATGTCGGCTTCGTATTCCTTGATGGCCTGTTCCCTGTTGGAAATATCGTACTCGTATTCCCTGATGGTCTGTTCCTTGGCAGCAATCAGCTCCTCAAGGGCTTTCTGCTCCTGCTCCACGCTGACTTTGGTTTCATCCAAAACTTCCTTTTCCGCCTCAAGCTGCTGTTCGCAGAGCTCAATATACTGCCTGTTTAAGATAAACTGGTCTAACTGTTTTCTATCATATGCGGAAATCTGCTCCATATATTCAACGGCATTCATAATACTGCTTAAGCTTTCTCCGCTGAAAATGATGTCAATGTAAGAAGACTCACCCTGCTCGTACATAAAGCGGATACGCTCCACCATCGCATCATACTGGTCTTCCTCTATCTGTTTTGCCTCCGCAAGCTCCTCCTGCGTAACGCGGATTTCCTCTTCCTTCTGCTGGATTTCTGCGGTCAGCCGGGTGATATTGTCCTGCACCTCGGCAAGCTGGGCATCCAGCTCCTGCACATAATTTTTCAGATTACTTTTTTCCTGCTCCAGCTTCTTCTTGATAGCCTTCACATCCGTCAGGGAATTCTGCAGGCTTTTCTTCTGCTGCTCCGCCTGTTTTATCTGCTCTTCCTTCTGTTTGATACTGTCCGAGGTAAGAGACGAATAGCTTGTTGCTGCTTTTGTGGAAGATGGCATGTGGCTGAAAAGTACCAGCATGAGTACCACCGTAAAAACCATCACAAGTCTTTTTTTCATACCTGCCTGTCCTCTCTTAATCATACGCGCAAGTGTTTTCTAACTGTGGTAAAGCTGCCCAGGAAGCCGATGCCGATACCGATACCTAAGGATACGGGAACCAGCACATGGAATACTTCCTGTACGGTAAGGAAATTCAGGATGGATGACAGTGCCTGGAACTTGGACATTGCCGATGTCACCACGTCATTGTAAATAAAGTAAATCAGTAAAAGAGGAATACCGGAACCGATGGCGCCGATTAACATACCCTCAATAACGAACGGTGCTCTGGTAAAGAAGTCCGTGGCACCGATGTATTTCATAATGCTGATTTCTTCCTGTCTTACGGAAATACCGATGGTAACCGTGTTGCTGATCAAGAAAATAGATACACCCAGCAAAATGACGATAATACCCACGGAGGCATATGCCACAATCAGGTTGACGCCGGTCAGGGCATTCGCCGTCAGACTGCTGTATTTAACCAGACGCACATCCGGCAGGGACTGCAGCCAGGTAACCAGTGCATCCTGCATGGATACGTCGTTTAAGAACACTTCGTAGTTTTCATAACCCTCCAGAGGGTTGGTAGGGAAGCCTTCCGTGTGCTTTCCTTCGAAATATTTTTCCTGGAACCAGGCCCAGGCTTCATCCGCAGTCGTATACTTTATATCGGAAACCTCCACTCTGGCTTTAATCTGTTCCCCAATGGCATCAATCCGTTCCTGGGAAGTGCCCTCGTTAAAGAATACGGTAACAGAAACTCCTTCCTGTGCATTTTTGACAATATGCTGGAAGTTCATAACCACGGAATACAGGATGCCGAATAAAAACAGGCAGGCTGCGATGGTGGCAATGGATGCCATGGAAAACAGCTTGTTACGGAATATATTTCTTACTCCCTGTCTGAGAGTATAAAATAAGGTACTAATCTTCATCGATATACTCTCCTTCCTCTTCATCGCTTACGATGACGCCTTTTTTCATGGTAACCACGCGCTTGTGCATGGCATTGACAATTTCACGGTTGTGGGTAACCACCACTACCGTCGTGCCGGACTTGTTGATTTCCTCTAAAAGATTCATAATTTCCCATGAATTCTTGGGGTCAAGATTGCCGGTAGGCTCATCTGCCAGCAGAATGGAAGGCTTGTTGATAAGGGCACGCGCCAGCGCCACTCTCTGCTGTTCACCGCCGGAGAGCTGCTTGGGCTTTGCCTTGTATTTGCCAGCCAGTCCCACCGTAGCCAGTACCTTCGGTACGTTTTTACGGATTTCCTTGGCGGGAACTTCTACGATACGCTGCGCAAATGCAACATTTTCATATACGTTTCTATCCTTAAGCAGGCGGAAATCCTGGAATACGATTCCCAGGTTTCTGCGGAATTTCGGAATTTTCCAGTGGGACAGCTTTGCCACATCATGTCCCATCACCCATACCTTTCCCTTGGTAGGGATAAGTTCTCTTAACAAAAGCTTAATCAGGGTGGACTTGCCGGAGCCGCTGTCGCCGACTACAAAGACAAACTCGCCTCTGTTGATATGCAGGGTCACACCGTTTAATGCCGGTGCACCTGCTGTATAAATCTTACTTACCTTGTCCAGGTAAATCAGACCGTTTTCTTCAATCATTTTCTCCCGTTGTTTTCTATGTTCTTCTTTTCTTGACATTCTGTACCTCTTTAATATTCAAATGATTCCATGTATTTCATGTACTTTACGACCATGAGCGCAATCTTGAAGGTAATGGCATCTTCAAACACGCGCAGATCCAGTCCCGTGCTTTTCTGCAGCTTGTCCAGACGGTAAACCAGTGTATTCCGGTGAATGAAAAGCTGTCTGGACGTTTCGGACACATTCAGGCTGTTTTCAAAGAATTTACTGATGGTGGTAAGGGTTTCCTCATCAAAATCATCCGGGCTTTTTCCGCCGAAGATTTCGCGGATGAACATTTTACAAAGAGGAATGGGCAGCTGGTAAATCAGTCTGCCGATACCCAGTTCGCTGTAAGCAATGACGTTTCTTTCATCAAAGAAAATCTTGCCTACATCCAGCGCCATCTTGGCTTCCTTGTAGGAACGGCTGACCTCCTTAATCTCATGGATAATCGTACCGTATGCCACATGCACGCCGGCAACGCCTTCCTTCTGCAGATAGGAAATCAGGCTCTTGGCAATTTTCTCAATGTCCTTGTTGGTGTCCGTGTCGGAAAGCTCCTTCACTACTATAACATTATTTTCATCCACTGCGGTGATGAAATCTTTTCCATTACCTCCAATATGTACCCTGGTAAGCTCCAGAGCATTGTTGTCCTTGCCGTTTTCGGACTCCACAATCATAGCAACTCTGCCGATATCCGTGGGGATATGCAGCTTTTTCGCCCTGCCGTAAATATCTACTAAAAGCAGGTTGTCCAAAAGCAGGTTCTTAATAAAGTTGTCCTTATCAAACCGTTCCTTGTATGCAACCATCAGGTTCTGGATTTGAAAAGCCGCCATTTTTGCAATGGTATACACATCTTCTCCGCTTCCGCCCGCAATCAGCACATACTCCGGTTGCTGGTCGTCCATTACCTTGATATACTGGTAGCCCTGGATTTCCTGGGAATCGGCAAAAGACACCGCAAATTCCGCTGCCTGTTTGGAGCAGTTGCGCATATCCGCAGTGGATGCCATCTCCTTGCCCTCCGTGTCCATAACACAGAAATCGACCCTGGCAATGTTTTTTAACCCCTCAATGGTATTCTGTAAAATTTGGTTTGATATCATACACGTACTCCATCCTATTCCATAGATGAAAACCATTTTAATCTATTTTCACAAAAAAATCTACCCTCGAAGGATAAAAAATTAGACATTCTTAACAAAAACAGTCGTTTTTTTACTTTCTGCGAATACTTTTCTCGCCAATTTCTATCATACCGTTTTTCAGTAAATGTCCCACCGCTCTCTTGAATTCGTTCTTGCTCATCTGCATCTCCCGTTTGATGACCTCCGGGGATGCCTTGTCGTTGAAGGGCATAGCGCCGTCAAAGCTGTCGAGCACCTTGAGCACCTTTTCGGCGTCGGTCTCTATCTGCAGGTACGCTTTCTCCCGGACACTCAGATTCAGTCTGCCGTCCTCTTTTACGGAAGTAACCCTGGCATTTACGGTATCGCCCACCTTCAGATCCCCATATGCCTCCTTCTTGGGAATGAGTGCGGAATACAAATCGTCCACTGCCACAAACATACCGAACTCGGGGCTCGTTTCGTAAATAACGCCGGTTACTCTGTCGTCCTTCTGATAAGGGCTGTCGGAGCGCAGGTTTTCATACACATTCATGGTTGCGCAGAGCCGTCCGCTCTTGTCTATATATAAGGAAACGAGAGGGGTATCGCCCTTTTTCACGCGCACCTTCTGCTGCTTAAAGGGAAGGAACAAATCCTTTTCCAGTCCCCAGTCCAAAAATGCGCCGAATTTATTGACGTCCGCTACCGTAAGCCGCGCCACCTCGCCCATTTTGAGTAACGGTGTCTGCGTGGTGGAAATCAGCCTGTCCTTGGAGTCCCTGTATACAAAAACTTCTGTTTCATCTCCCAATTCGGTTCCTTCCGGCACCTGCTTTATGGGAAGAAGCACTCTTTCCTCTGCCTCTCTGTCCTCTGCCAGGTACACACCGAATTCCACTTTCTTTACTACGGTAAGCTTCTGCTGTTCTCCTAATTTAATCATGCTTTTTCTCCTTAAATTCCACATTGGCGTATGCCTTGCCTTCTTCATCCTGCAGGGAAACGGTATACAGTTCTTCGCCGCTCTCCGCCGTGCGTTTTACCACATACGGGTGCAGCACATCGTGTAACAGCGCCTGCTTACGGTATTCCACGCGCATCTGTCCTATTTCAAAGCTTTCCGGCAGATAGGCTGCTGCCATGCGTACATACTGCGCATTGTTTACATGATGATTGGTGTCTAAATGGTGCGGGTTCACGGTAATATTTTCCTCCATGCTGCCGCCCTCCGGCACTGCAATCTTACGTCCCGCATAGTCCATGGGGAGCTTCTCGCTCTTTTCGTATTTCGCCGAAACATCCTCGGGGATATTGGTAAGCTTAAAGGCTTCTGTATCAATCAGGCTCCACAAAGAGTCCGCCTTTGCCAGGAAGTTTCCGTCCTTATCCTTCATAAAGAAGTTACGCTGGCCGAAGCAGCCCTTGAAATTATAGGGATATGTGCCCGTTTCCACATCCTCGTAGAAATCCGGGAACCTGTCCACCACAATCTGCCAGTAGGAAAGCACCCATGCCAGTCCACGTTCCTGCAGCGGGTAAAATCCCACTCCCAGCGCCTCCGACTGGAAGGCGGAGCAGTCTTGAAAATAATCCAGAAGCGCCTCTAACGACAGCCTGCCCCGGCTGTCCGTCTCACTGTATCTTATCTTACTTTTAAAACTGTACATACTGTTTCTCCTCTTTCATCTTTCCCATTGTAGCACAGGACAGGGTATTTTGCGTACGCTTTTTTGAAATTAAGAAACTTTTCATATATATTCCCCTGTGAGTGCATGGTATAATGGCGCTATCAGTAACGAAAGGACCGGATTTTCATGCAGTATTATTCTTTTGCTTCCGCAGAGCCACTTATTTACGATATCTGTGGGAATCTCCGCAGCACCGGCGGTTTTCTGCATCACAGACGAAGTTTTGACCGGTGGGTTTTTATTTATGTAAAAACCGGTGGTCTGCACCTGTGCCTGGAGGGTGAGGAATTCACCGTAAGCTCCGGGGAATATGTATTTCTGCCGCCTTGCAGGGAACATTTCGGCAGCCATCCTTCCCAGGGACACCTGTCTTATCTGTGGGTGCATTTCACACTGCCCGAAGACACAAAGCTTACCTCTCTCCCGGATGCTTCACAGGAGGGTGCTTTCTCCACAGATACCTGCAAAGACACCGTTTCTTTCCCTGACGTTTCCTCCGGCAGGGACTGTTATCTGTGGCCTCAAAGAAGCATTGCACAGGGCAACGGCAAAATTCCTTTGTATTTTACAGAGCTTCTGGAACTCAGCCGCCAGCCCCATGCGTATCCTTCTTCCATGCCGTCCTGCCTGCTGACGCTGCTTCTTATGCAGGTTTCCAGAGAATACCGGGAGTCCTTGTCTGCAAAAGAACATCCGCTTCCGGCGGTTCTTGACCAGATTACCCTGTGGATGCGGAACAATCTGGACCAGGATATTACCATGCTTTCGGCAGCCACCCGATTTGACTACAATCCGGATTATCTGGCATCCCTTTTCCGGAAACATTTCCATATATCTTTTACCCGCAGTCTGAACCGGATGCGTATCGAGGC
>ERZ1026846.2230-NODE-2230-length-10661-cov-10.056760_pt1 | contig 10661 bp, 9 predicted proteins | sample MGYA00380153_ERZ1026846 | MGnify/ENA primary metagenome ERZ1026846 (study PRJEB33269, sample SAMEA4719789) | human gut metagenome | biome: human-associated habitat; feature: organic feature; material: feces | place: Cameroon | collected 2013-10 ... | reverse complement strand
CAGCAGAGCTTTATGGCGCTGGGTCAGGCCAAGGTCAGCCTGCTGCTGGCCTGCCTGCGCAAGCTGATTTTGCTCATCCCCCTCATCTTCATCCTGCCGCATGTGGTCGCAGACCCGGTGTTCGGCGTCTTCCTGGCCGAGCAGGTCAGCGACATCATCGCCGCCACCGTCACCGCCGCCACCTTCTTCTCCCGGTTCGATAAGATCCTGGACAGGGGCGCGGGCAAAGTTTAAGCAACGAAGAGGAGATCTGTTATGGAAAAGAACGTTCTGAACACCGACCTCACCGGCAAGGTGGCCGTTGTCACCGGTGCCAGCGGCACCCTGTGCTCCATCTTCGCCAGAGCGCTGGCGCGGGCCGGTGCAAAGGTCGCCCTGCTGGGCCGCAACATGGAAAAGCTCAAGGAGCTGGCTGACGCGATCGAGGCCGAGGGCGGCGTAGCCCGCGGCTACACCTGCAACGTCATGAACAAGGCTAACTGCCTGCAGGTGGCCGAAGACGTGCTGGCAGACCTCGGCCCCTGCGACATCCTCGTGAATGGTGCCGGCGGCAACAACGCCCGCGCCAACACCGACAAGGAATACTTCGAGATGGGCGACCTTGACACCGACACCGTGACCTTCTTCGACCTTGACGAGAGCGGCGTGGAGATGGTGTTCAACCTGAACTTCATCGGCACCCTGCTGCCGACCCAGGCTTTCGCCCGCCAGATGGTGGGCCGCGAGGGCTGCAACATCCTGAACATTTCCAGCATGAACGCCTATCTGCCGCTGACCAAGATCCCGGCCTACTCCGGCTCCAAGGCCGCCGTGACCAACTTCACCCAGTGGCTGGCCGTCCATTTCAGCAAGGTGGGCATCCGGGTCAACGCCATTGCGCCGGGCTTCTTCGCCAGCGAGCAGAACGCAAAGCTGCTCTACAAGGAAGACGGCACCCCCACCGCCCGCACCGGCAAGATCCTTGCCGCCACCCCGATGGGCCGCTTCGGCGACAGTGAAAAAGACCTCGTCGGCGCACTGCTGTTTCTGCTGAACAACGACGCCGCCGGGTTCATCACCGGCATCTGCCTGCCCGTAGACGGCGGCTTCTCCGCCTATTCGGGCGTGTAAGACTCTGTAAACAGCAAAACTGCCGCACCGGGTGTGTTTCCCGATGCGGCAGTTTTTTTCTTAAATTCCCACGCTCATCGTCGCAGGTGTTGCCTTGTAGTGGATCTTATCCTTTTCTTGAATCCTGGTCAGGACTTCGTTGCCCGTTTTCTCGATCTTGATCTTTTCCCACTGTTCCTTTGTGCCAGAATAGTAAATATCCGTCAAAGCAGAACAATTTTCAAACGCACTCAAATCAATATACGTCACCTTGGCCGGGATATAGATTTTTGTGAGCTGATTGCAATAATAAAACGCTTTGAAACCTATTTTTTCTACATTCTGCGGAAGAACAATCTTTTTTAAGTCTGCAAACTCAAACGCCCTTTCTCCAATACGAGTCACGCTTTCCGGTATTTCAAGTTCTTCTATACCCGCCGAATCGAATGCTGCCTCTCCGATTTCCTTCAGATTTTTGGGGAGTTTAATTTTTTTAAGCGCACGGCAGCCAGCAAACATGCCCTCCGATATTTTCTGCATATTATCGTTCAACTGTACATTTTCCAATCGACTGCAACCGCTGAACACACTTTCTTCCGGCGATGCGCTACATTGATAATTCAAAACTTTCAAATACTCATTTCCCGCAAACGCCATTCCTCTAATGGACTTTACAGAGGACGGAATCGTAAGCTCTGTCAGACGCAACCCCCAAAAGGCACTATACCCTATGGTTTCCAATCCATCCGGCAGTTGCAATTTTCGGATATTATTGCACCCATCAAAAGCCCGCTCACCAATCGTTTTCAGTGTCGAAGGAAAGACCACACTTGTGATATTCTCCATTTGATAAAACGTCCATGCTTCGATTCTGGTCACTCCTTCCGGAATAACGAATGATGTTACACCACTGCAATTTTTGAATGGCTGAGTTTTTCGAGTCGTTCCAATCGTCGTGATAGGCACCTGATACACATGCCCATAATCGTTATTGCTGTACTCGTAATAGTATGCGGGGAACTCCACCGTGCCGCTCAGCGCCGGAGCAGTATCGGAATAGCCCACAACCGCATTGCCGGAGAAGAGCCAGCCGGTCTCCTCAACCGGCTTCGGGGCTGTGACCGGAGATTTTTCTGCTTCCTCTGCCTTTGCTCCGTAGTGCACCACCGCCTGTTTCAGAATCTCATTGCCGTTTGCATCGACTTTGATCTTGTCCCAGTCTGTCTTGCTTCCTGCATAGTAGATGTCATTCAATGCGCCGCCCTGCATCGTCAGGAATGCGCCTTTTCCGATGGCGGTCACGCTCTTCGGGATGTACACGCTGGTCAGATTTCCGCAGCCGTTGAAGGCTTCTGTGCTGATCTCGGTCAGGCTCTTGGGCAGGATCACTTTTTTCAATGCGGTCGAACAGAATGCACTGCTCCCAATTTCCTTCACAGAATCCGGAAAGTCGATTTCCCTCAGGCCGGACGCCAGAAATGCGTTGTTCCCGATGCGTTTCAGCTTGGAGGGGAGTTTCAGCGTAGTCAGACTGGAGCATACCCAGAAGGTCTCGTCCGGAATCTCGGTAATGTTGTCATTCAGGTTCACAGTTTCGAGGGCATCACAGTTGTAGAACGCACCCTCGCCGAGGTCGGTCTTGCCCTGGACGGTCAGTTTTTTCAGGGAACGGTTGCCCGCAAAGGCCCGCTCTCCCAGCTTCGCGATCCCCTCCGGGATGACAAGTTCTTCGATGTCCTGCCCCATGAATGCCGAATCTGCCACCGCCGTGATCTTAATGCCATTGATATAACGCGGCAGCGTCACGACACCCGCCAATTTTTCATCATACCAGCCCAAATTAACGCCTGTCAAAGTCGCTGTTTTCCCATCGCGGTTGACCGTGTATCTCCACGCGATACTGCTTTCCGTTTCTCCACTGGAAGCACTGGAAGATGCTGAACTGGATGCCGCGCTCGAAGAAGCTGTGCTGGAACTGCTCGAACCGGAAGATGCGCTGGAAGACGCCGAGCTGGATGCCGCGCTCGAAGAAGCCGTGCTGGAGCTGCTCGAACCAGAAGACGCACTGGAAGACGCCGAACTGGATGCTGCGCTCGAAGAAGCTGTGCTGGAGCTGCTCGAACTGGAAGATGCACTGGAAGACGCCGAGCTGGACGCCGCACTCGAAGAAGCCGCGCTGGAGCTGCTCGAACTGGAAGATGCACTGGAAGATGCTGAACTGGACACCATTTCCGACGAGCTTGCGGCCTCCGATGCAGCAGAAGAAGACGCCGGTGCTTCGGGTTCTCCTCCGCCGCCACAGGACGTCAACAGAACACCTGCCATCAGCATTGCCGCTGCTGCTTTGGCAAACGAATCGAACGGCTTATTCCTTTTCCGCATTGCTGTTTCCTCATTTCCTCAATTTTAGAAAACCACTTTTTCCATATTACCCCTCTCCCGATCTTTTTGTCAATAGCTAGTTGAAATTTTTTGTTTCCAAGGCGCCCAACCAAAAAACTGCCGCACCGGGTGTCTTTCCCGATGCGGCAGTTTTTGATTATTGGTTCGCCAGAAGGATGGCCAGAACGGCTTTCTGGACGTGGAGGCGGTTCTCGGCTTCGGTGAAGATCTCGTCAGCGTGCTGTTCAAAGACCGCCGTGGAGATCTCCTCGCCGCGGTGGGCGGGCAGGCAGTGGAGGAGCATCGCGTCGGGCTTTGCTCCGCTCAGCAGGCCGCTCGTGACCTGAAAGCCCGCGAAATCGCGCAGGCGGCGTTCGCTCTCCGGTGTGCCGGGGGCGGTGTTCCAGGCCGCCGTCACGACCACGTCGGCGTCCTTCACGCCCTCGGCGGGGGCGGTGAGGAGATGGAACTTCGGGCCATATTTGTGGGCAAACATCAGCACATCGGCGGCGGGGCGGTAGCCCTGCGGGCAGACGCAGCTGACGGTCATCCCGGCCAGCAGACCGCCCACGATGAGGCTGTTCGCCATGCTGCATCCATCGCCGATGAAGCAGAGCTTCTGGTCTTCCAGTGCGCCGCGGCGCTCCCGGATGGTCATCAGGTCGGCCAGCACCTGGCAGGGGTGGGCATAGTCGGTCAGGCCGTTGATGACCGGGACCCCGGCCAGCTCGGCGAACTCTTCAAGGTCGCACTGGCGGTAGGTGCGCCAGACCACACAGTCGTAGTAGCGGCCCAGCACACGGGCAGTATCCTTGAGCGGCTCGCCCCGGCCGGATTGCAGCTCGGTGGCGGCGTTCATGTAGTTGCCAAGGCCCCCCAGCTGGTACACGCCCACCTCAAAACTGGTGCGGGTGCGGGTGGAGTTTTTGGAGAACATCAGCGCCACGCTCCTGCCGTGCAGCAGCGGTGCCGTGCCTCCGGCCTTCTGCTCCGCCTTGAGCCGGTCGGCCACATCGAGGATGTGGTGCAGCTCTTCGGGGGAGAGGTCGCTCAGTTTCAGCAGATGTTTCATGCCTGTTCCTCCGGAGACTTCTGGGCCATCTCGCTCAGCACTTCGTTCAGGATGGCCAGTGCCTTCTCGACATCATGTGCCGTCAGGGTCAGGGGCGGCAGCAGGCGCAGGCGGGTCTTGGCCGTCAGCACCAGCAGGCCCTTTTCGCGGCAGGCGGCCAGCACATCCGCCGCCCGGACATCGCCGAAAAATTCGATGCCCACCATCAGGCCGATGCCGGACAGGCTCTTGACCATGGGGAGCTTTGCCAGACCGGTGCGCAGCTGGACGGCGCGCTCATTGACGTTCGCCAGGAAGCCGTTGTCCATCCGGTCCACGACCACATTGGCACCAGCGCAGACCACCGGGTTGCCGCCGAAGGTGGAGCCGTGGGTGCCTGCACCCATCCCGGCCGCGACCTTTTCGTTCATCAGCACGGCACCGATGGGCAGGCCGCCGCCCAGACCCTTGGCCAGGGTGACGACATCCGGCTTGAGGTTGTAGTGCTCACAGCACAGGAAGGTGCCGGTGCGGCCCACGCCGGTCTGCACTTCGTCCACGATGAGGACCAGGTCCCTGTCATCGCAGAGCTTGCGGACGGCCTGCACGTATTCCGGCTCCAGCGCCACGACGCCGCCCTCGCCCTGCACCAGCTCCAGCATCACGGCGCAGGTGTGGCGGTCCACCAGTTCGGTCAGAGCTTCGAGGTCGCCCGCCGGGACATACTGGAAGCCCTCGTTGAAGGGGCCGAAGTAGTTGTGGAACACCTCCTGCCCGGTGGCGGTCAGGGTGGCAATGGTGCGGCCATGGAAGCTGTTGACCAGCGTGATGACCACATCACGGCCCTTGCCGTAGTGGTCGAAGCTGTATTTGCGGGCCGCCTTGATGGCACCCTCGTTGGCCTCGGCACCGGAGTTGCCAAAGAAGACCTTGCTCATGCCGGTGCGCTTGCACAGCTTTTTGGCCAGCTTGCCGCAGGGGGCCGTGTAGTAGAGGTTGGATGTGTGCTGCAGCTTGTGGGCCTGCTCGGAAACGGCCTCGGCCCAGTCCACATCACAATAGCCCAGACTGTTGACGCCGATGCCGCTGGTGAAGTCCAGATACTTCTGGCCTTCGGGGCCTTCGGCATACAGGCCGTGGCCCTTTTCCAGCGCAATGGGATTGCGGTTGTAGGTATGCAGGACATAGTCGTTGTCCCGCTTGATGACTTTTTCGGAATCCATAAGTTTGCTGACCTCCCTTTCCTCTGTGCCAAAGGCTCCCCTACCAGGGGAGCTGTCGAGCCTAAGCGAGACTGAGAGGTTGTAGGAAGGGCAATGTTTCCTCTGTACAACCTCTCCGTCAATGCTTCGCATTGCCACCTCTCCTTGTAGGAGAGGCCTTGGCATTCCGGTGCGCACTTTTTCTTATTATACCGTTCTTCTGGAATTTGAGCAACCCTTATTCCTGATGGCTCCGGCGGTAGAAGCGGGTGCCGGAACCGCGGTTGGAGAACAGCTCCAGCAGGATGGAGTGGGGGACACGGCCATCAATGATGACGGCCTCGTGGACGCCCTGATAGATGGCATCGGCCATACCGCCGATCTTGGGGATCATGCCGCCTGCGATGACTCCGGCGGCCTTGTAGCCCTCGATCTCGGAGACTTCCACTTCGGGGATGAGGGTGGATTCATCGTCCTTATCCCGCAGCAGGCCCGCGATATCGGTCATGGAAACGAGCTTTTCGGCCTTGAGCGCAATGGCGATCTGGGCGGCGGCGGTGTCGGCGTTGACATTGTATGCCTGGCCGAGGTCGTCCATGCCAACCGTCGCGATGACCGGGATGTAGCCGCCGTTCAGCAGGTTTTCGATCAGGGTCGGGTCCACATGGATGATCTCACCCACATGGCCCAGCTGGGGGTCCAGCTCGGTGCAGCGGAGCATCTGGCCGTCCATGCCGCACAGGCCGACGCCGCGGCCGCGCAGCTTTGCCACGAGGTCCTTGTTCACCTTGCCGGCCAGCACCTGCTGGACGATCTCCATGGTGGCGTCGTCGGTCACGCGCAGACCGTTGGCAAAATGGCTCTCCACGCCGACCTTTTTCAGCATTTCATTGATGGCCGGGCCGCCGCCGTGGACCAGTACTACCCGAACGCCCAGCAGCGTCAGGGTGACAAGGTCGTTCATGACGGCGTTCTTCAGCGTCTCGTTGATCATGGCGTTGCCGCCGTATTTGATGACCATGGTCTTGCCGTGGTACTTCTGGATGTAAGGGGTCGCCTCCGAAAACAGGAGGGCCATTTCTTCGTTCTTCATACGTTTCCTCTTCCCGCTCGATGCTCTGTTTCGAACCGCTTCTCAGGTGCGGTAATCGCCGTTGATCTTGACGTAGTCATAGGTCAGGTCACAGCCCCAGGCCTTTGCACGGGCGTCGCCGGTGCCCATGTCCACCTTGACGAGGACATCGTGCTCGGCCAGCACTTTGGCGGCCTCGTCCTCGCTGTAGGGGTGGTAGGCTGCGTTCTCGCAGACGTAGACCTCCCCGGCGGCACTGGACAGCCAGACGCAGACCTTGTCGATGGAGAAGTCGCCGGGGGTATAGCCGATGGCGCAGAGGATGCGGCCCCAGTTGGCATCGCGGCCAAAGACCGCCGCCTTGAACAGGTTGGAGCAGACCACGCTGCGGGAGACGGCGCGGGCCGTCTTCAGGTCGGGCGCATGGGTGACTTCGCAGGTGATGAGGTGGGTCGCGCCCTCGCCGTCACCGGCGTGTTCGGCACACATGTGCTCGGCAATGGCCGTCAGCGCTGCCACAAAGGCCTCGTAATCGGCGTTCTCCTCGGTGATCTCCGGGTTGCCCGCAAGGCCCGATGCCAGGATGATGAGGGTGTCGTTCGTCGAAGTATCAAGATCCACGCTCATCTGATTGTAGGTGCCGGGCACGACGGTCTTCAGCGCCTTTTCGAGCAGGGCGGGGGAGACGGCGGCATCGGTGGTGTAGAAGGCCAGCATGGTCGCCATATTGGGGGCGATCATACCGCTGCCCTTGCCGATAGCACCCACGGTGCAGGTCTTGCCGCCCAGCTCGAACTGGATGGCGTACTCTTTTTTGTGGGTGTCGGTGGTCATGATGGCAGTCGCCGCATCGGTGCTGCCCTGCCCGGTTGCGGCCAGCTTGGCCGCTGCGGCAGGGATGCCGCGGGCAAACGGATCAATGACCATAGGCTGGCCGATGACGCCGGTGGAGGCGGGCAGAACATCCTCAGCGGGGATGTCCAGCGCCTTGCCCACCAGCGCACAGCACGCTTCGGCCAGTGCCACACCGTTGGCGGCGCAGGTGTTGGCGTTGCCGCTGTTGACGAGGATGGCCTGTGCATAGCCGTCCTTCAGGTGGGCACGGTCCACCTTGATGGGCGCACCGCAGACTTTGTTGGTGGTGTAGACACCGGCGGCCGCGCAGCGGACTTCCGCTTTGATGAGCGCCAGATCGTATTTTTCGTTGTGGTTGGCCCGGATGCCGCAATGGACACCGGCCGCTGCAAATCCTCTGGGCGCACAGATGCCGCCCGATACTTCCTTGTAAGACATATCGTTCTTCCCCCTATCGACCTTTCCGGCCTCGCGTGAGCGATGGCGGAGAGGTTTCACTCTAATCCTTTCGTCTCATTCAGACCCAGCATCAGGTTCATGCACTGCACGGCCGTACCGGACGAGCCTTTGCCCAGGTTGTCGAACAGCGAAATGAGCATCATCTGGTCGCCTGCTGCGTTCACAGTCAGGTACAGCTCCATCCGGTCGCTGCCGGAGAGGGCGTTGGAGTACAGGCCGTTTTCGGGCAGCGGCTCGTTCAGGGCGTGGACGGAGACCGTCGCGCCGTCCTTATAATAGGCGGCGATGCCCTCGGCCACCTGCCCGGCGGTGGTGCCCGCCAGCTTCAGGTCCAGCGGAACGAGGACCTGCATCCCGGAATAGTAATCGCAGACCACCGGCACGAAGGCGGGCGTGTGGGCCAGCCCGCTGATCTTCTGCATTTCCGGCAGGTGCTTGTGGGCCAGCGTGAGGCCGTAGCTCTTGGGCGCGTCGATCTTGCTGTGGGCCGGGCGGTCCGGGTTCTCGTACTCGGCGATCATCTTTTTGCCGCCGCCGGAGTAACCGGAGAGGCCCGTGCAGCTGAACGGATAGTCCGCCGGGGCCAGCCCCAGCTCGACCAGCGGCCGCGCAATGCTGATGAAGCCGCTGGCGTAGCATCCGGGCACGGCCACCCGGCAGGAGTTCTGGATCTTCTCTTTCTGGCCCTTCAGCTCCGGGAAGCCATAGTCCCATGCCGGGTCGGTGCGGAAGGCCGTGGAGGTATCCAGCACCTTGACGTCCGGGCGGAGCAGGGGCATGACCTCTCTGGAAGCCGCATCGGGCAGGCAGAGGAAGGCGAGGTCTGCGGAGTTGATGACGCTGGCCCGCTCGTTCACGTCCTTGCGGCCCTCGGCGGAGATGCTCAGAAGTTCGATCTCAGGCCGGGCCGCCAGACGGTCCGCGATGCGCAGACCGGTGGTTCCGGAGGAACCGTCGATAAAAACTTTCACGCTCATGCGTTGTTCGCCTCCCATGCGTCCACCTGTGCAGATGCCAGTGCGATCTGATTCTTCACGCTTGCCTCGGAGGGGCCGCCGTAGCTGGTGCGGCCCTCGCAGCACTTGATGAGGTCGATGGCATCGTAGATATCGTTCTCAAACAGGCTGCTGTAGCCCCGGAACTCGTCCAGCGTCAGCTCTTCGAGGGTCTTGTCTTTGCTGATGCAGTCGGAGACCATGCAGCCGGTCAGCTTGTAGGCATCGCGGAAGGGCATTCCCTTTTTGGTCAGGTAATCGGCGCAGTCGGTGGCGTTGATGAAGCCCTTGGCCGCAGCGCGGCGCATGTTGGCGGGCAGGGTCTTCATGGTGTCCAGCATCGGAGTGACGGTCTTCAGGCAGAGGTCGAGGGTATCGACGGCGTCGAAGATGGCCTCCTTATCCTCCTGCATATCCTTGTTGTAGGCCAGCGGGATGCCCTTCATCATGACGAGCAGGGTGTTCAGGTCGCCGTAGACGCGGCCGGTCTTGCCGCGGATGAGTTCGGTGACGTCCGGGTTCTTCTTCTGCGGCATGATGGAGGAGCCGGTGGTGAAAGCGTCGTCCAGCTCGATGAACTTGAACTCCCAGCTGCACCAGAGGATGATCTCCTCCGACAGGCGGGACAGGTGCATCATGCAGGTGGAGATGGCAGCGGCCAGCTCGATGCAGAAATCGCGGTCGGACACGCCGTCCAGGCTGTTGGCGCAGGGTGCGGCAAAGCCCAGCTTCTCGGCGGTGAAGGCGCGGTCCAGCGGGTAGGTGGTGCCGGCCAGTGCGCCGGAACCCAGCGGGCACTGTGCGTCCATGCGGGCGGTGGCATCCTCAAAGCGCTGCAGATCGCGCAGCAGCATCCAGGCATAGGCCATCAGCGCGTGGCCGAAGGTGATGGGCTGGGCGCGCTGCAGGTGGGTGTAGCCGGGCATGACGGCGGCGGTGTTCTCCGCTGCCTTCTTGCAGATGACCCGGACCAGATCGACGATACGGCCCTGCAGCATCCGGCTGTAGTCGCGCAGGGTCAGGCGGATGTCCAGCGCCACCTGATCGTTGCGGCTGCGGCCGGTGTGCAGGCGCTTGCCGGCGTCGCCGATGCGGGCGGTCAGGGTCTGCTCCACGAAGGTGTGGACGTCCTCGGCGTTGGGGTCGATCTCCAGTTTGCCGCTGGCCAGATCGTCGGCAATGGAAGCCAGACCATTGAGGATGTCCTCGCAGTCCTGCTCGGAGATGATGCCCTGTTTGGCCAGCATGGTGGCGTGTACGCCGCTGCCCCGCATATCCTGTGCGATCATCCGCTGGTCAAAGCGGATGGAAGAGTTGAAATCATTGACGCGCGAATCGACCGCCTTGGAGAAACGGCCTTTCCAGAGTTGTTCTGCCATAGTTCCTGTTCCCTTTATCTCGATTGTAACGCGATCCTTCGTACAACCTCTCCGTCGGGCTTGCGCCCGCCAGAGGCTCCCCCTTTGGGGGAGCTGGCGAGCGAAGCGAGACTGAGAGGGCTCTAAAAACGGCAAAGCCGCCGCAGGGGAAAACGCTCCTGCGGCGGTGCCGCCGGC
>ERZ1026846.2227-NODE-2227-length-10674-cov-26.602882_pt1 | contig 10674 bp, 8 predicted proteins | sample MGYA00380153_ERZ1026846 | MGnify/ENA primary metagenome ERZ1026846 (study PRJEB33269, sample SAMEA4719789) | human gut metagenome | biome: human-associated habitat; feature: organic feature; material: feces | place: Cameroon | collected 2013-10 ... | reverse complement strand
GAAAAAGTACAAAGGTGAAGTTTTAATAGAGAAAATTGAACGTGAAATAATATATAAATAAATTGACAAAGTTTATTAGAATTCCTTGTTATTTTTTTTAATAAGCTTATAAGTCTTACTATAACATAGAGGATCTAAAAAAACATCATCAACCACAAGAATAGATAGAACACCGAATGTAACCAGAAATAGAATGGGCGGAAATGTGCAGATTGACTACGCGGAGAAATACGGCACGGCAGACAACCCGAATTTCAAGTATGTGATGAGCAGGGTAACCATGGATGACGGCTGCGGCGGAAACTTGCATGAAGTCGAACACGGATGGCACAGCATGGCGACAATGTACGAATACGACGGCGGCTACTACGACAGACAGAGAAGGGACTTCTACGGATTCAGGACTGTGAGGACAGCTTTTGCAGACGGCACATACCAGGTCGATGAATACAACAACTGCGAGTACTACGCAAAAGGAAGTATCAGGCAAAGCTGTATGTACACTGCTGATGGCGAGCTTCTGAGTAAAGCTGAAACGACTTTGTGCGATTTCCCTGTAGCCCTCCCTTCGAGTGAAAAAAGCTGGACATTCGAGAAGGCAAGCGGAAAGGACAGCTTTATATACAAGGCGGCGGAATACAAGTACGACGGCTTCGGGAACTGCATAGAAATAAAACAGGACTTTGGCGGTGGGGAATCAATTTCAGGTATAATTATTTACGATAATACTGATGTTGAGAATTATATAATCGGATTGCCGGTGGACATCCAAGTTTATGATTCAAATGGAAATCTGTTGCGTCATAGGTCGGGAGATTATGACGATTTAGGACAGCTCAAAGAATTGAGACAGTATTTTGATACCTATAATTATTCCGTGCATACATTGAAATATGACAGCTATGGCAACATAAAGTCCGTAACCGACAGCCGCGGCGCAAACTTGTCCTATAAATATGACAAAGACGAAAATATGTTCGTCAATGAAGTCTCGCAAAGCGGAGCAGGAACTGACACATATACAAGCTTCATTGATTATGATGTGCCGACACAGACAAAAAAATCTGAGACCGACTGCAGCGGAAACAAACTAAGCTATGAATATGATGGCTGGCAGAGAATAAAAGAAATTCGGACTGCTTACGACACGGGCACAACTCCCGCGGTAAGTTATGAATACAAAACACCAAACAATGATTCTTTTGGACATCACGAATTGTGGTATGCCGTAACAAACAATAAAGTAATATTTGACGCGGACGATGACAGCATAATTCAGACCGTATTACAAATCGACGGTCTCAGTCGTGCGGTCAGAACTGCAAAGACCGGCTTTGTCAACGGCAGGGACGGCTGGAACGCGAGCGGCGCGGTCGAGTACGACAGCAAGGGAAGAGCCGTAAAAGAAGGCATGACGGAATTTATTGAGGGAGACATTCAAACGCTTCTTGAATCCGAGCCAAGAATGACAAGTCTTTTTACCGCTTACGAATACGACGGGAAGGACAGACAAATTAAGACTACCCTGCCCGATGGCTCTGTTCAGTCAGCCGCCTTTTATTATAGAAGAAAACAGGTTAATAGCGGAAACAACCGACCCGCTAGGAAATGTCAGCGTCCAGGAAACCGACAGCCGCGGAAACATTGTCCGTGTGGCGAAAAATGATAAGGACGGAAAACAACTTACACAAGTTACATACCGCTATAATGCTATGGGCGAAATGCTAAAGGCCTTTGACGCGAAAGGACACCCGATAACGGCGGAATACGACCTTCTTGGTCGCAGAACCGCCCTTGAAAGCCTTGACTCCGGCAGGCAGGAATTTTTCTATGACGAATGCTCAAATGTCGTTCGGGAAAACAACTCCGTATTGAGAGAAAGCAACAAACAAATTCTTTACGAGTATGACGGGCTGAACCGCCTTATAAGAATTGATTATCCCGACACGGAAGATACTGTTTATACCTACGGAGGCGCAAACAGCACGCATGGAGCGGCAAACAGGATTCTGTCTGTAACAGACGCAAGCGGTACTCTTGAGTACGAGTATGGAAAACTTGGAGAAATTACAAAGGAAACCCGGACGCTCGCAACGCATTTGAATGGAAGCAATCCTACAGAGACCGCAGTCATGGAATACCAGTCTGATTACTTGGGAAGAATGCAGCACATTGTCTACCCCGACGGCGAGAAAGTAGCCTACGGCTACGACCGCGGCGGACAGGTTGTAAGCGTAACAGGCGAGCACTGGGGGCACGAATTCAGCTATGTAGCAAACATCCTCTACGACCAGTACGGACAAAGAACGCGCATAGACTACGGCAACGGAACGTTCACGGAATATAATTATGACCCTGCGCGCAGATGGCTTGATACAATAAAGACCCAAAACAAATGGGGACAAAGTTACCAGAACATCTCATATAGTTTTGATGCGGTCGGCAATGTCCTTGGTTACGAGAATAACTGCCTTGATTCCGTGACAGGCAACTACAAAACGAAGCAGGTATATTCTTATGACAATCTGTATCAGCTGATAAAGGTTGACGGCGAGACTACCTATAATCCATACAAGTCTAGTTCGCCGGAATTTGTGTCTAATTACAGCCAGCTCTTTGAGTTTGACTCTGACGGCTTGGGCAACATGACTTCAAAAGTCAGTTCTGAAACTGTAACACCGCAGAAAAGTATCGGAGATAATTTGAATTACAGTTTTGCTTACAACTATGACAAAAATTACACACATAGACTTATAAATGCCGGGGATCGCTACTACAAATATGACGCAAACGGAAACATCATCTGCGAGCAGGACGGAAGCTTTGAGAGCAACGGCGAGGAAACAGTTTACCACAAAATAAGTCAGGAAGCGGACGATGTTTATTCAACAGATTACGGCTGGGGCTTGTTCAAGGATGACGAGAAAGGCGGAAGCGGAAAAGCAGGCAGAGCAAAATACAAGAGAACCTACAAATGGAACGAGCGCAACCAATTAGTTTCAAGCGTGGACGATAATTACAGCACAGCCTACATCTACGGACAGGACGGGCAGCGGAGCAACAAGTATACGCAGAATTCAGAGACGCTGTACTTTAACAAAATGTGGACGCACCACACAGACAGCGGCAACAGTGTCTACGGCGGACAGACCGCCAAGAACATCTATCTTGGCGAAACTCGAATTGTAACAAAGCTCAACAGCGGAGACGAGCCGACTTACAATGAAGAGTATTACAAGCAGTACTACTACCACTCAGACCACTTGGGAAGTGCCTCTCTCATCACGGACTACAAGGGAGATGAGTACCAGAGAATTGAGTACACCCCTTACGGCGAGACCTGGGTCGAGAAGACAAGCAACACCGGGCTTGAATATATGCCGTACAGGTTCACAGGCAAGGAAATTGACGAGGAGACAGGTCTGTACTATTATGGTGCTAGGTATCTTGACCCGAGGTACTCAAGGTGGTTGAGCGCAGACCCGGCACTTTCAGAATATATGTCCGGCTCAAAGACTGGAATGGGAGGTGCATACAATTCTGTAAACCTTAACCTTTATCACTATGCTGGAAATAATCCTATAAAATACACAGACCCGGATGGCAACAGTATTTTAGGAAAAGTATTAGGTATAGGCTGCTATGTAACTGCTGGAGTCGTTATTGTGGCTGGTACAGCAGTTGCGGTTGCAACTGCTGGTACAACTGTTATAGTAGTTGCTCCTGCAGCCACGGCATTAGCTACAAAACTAACTATAGCTGGAACAACTATTTTAGCTACAGATTATGTCGCAGAGAAAGTTGGTGAAAATTTATCTGAAGCAAATAAAAAGAAAAATTTAGAAGCAAAACCAAAAGATGAACCAAGTCCAATGCCAGAAGCTGGTGCTGAATCTGGTAAATTAAAACCTGAGAATAAGACTCCTGATGGAGCAGGACGAAAAGGAGCTTTGCGGGAAGCTAAACGAAATAACGGAGTTCCTACTTCACAACCACCTGAAGAACAAAGTCCAAATTATGATAAGAGAGGTAATAGACAACCCGGTAGACAATATAGATACAGAGATACAGAAGGCAATCCTGTTAATATAAGGGATGACGCAGGAGGACATCAATATCTCGATGATCCAAATCAAAATAGAGGTCCTCATTTTAATGATGAGGCAGGGAATCACTATGATTACTAAATTTGTTGAAGAAAATGTTTCAGAATATAATTACAATTTTCCGTACGGAGAATGTATAATTAATGCTTCATTCAAAAGATTAGACAATTGGGAAAATACAGCCAAGACAGCCTCTGATATGATAAAAGAACAGACTTTATTATTCCGTGAAAATATAAAGGTATATCTTTGGTTGAAATCAGAACCTATTACAAATCCGTCTAAACTTCGCCGATTTAAAGGAATATGGAACAATCCAGGTCTTGGGTGGCTAAAAAAAGAACAGTGTTTATTATATTCGCATATAACAGGAGGTACAGAATTTTTTTCAGCAACTGCAAGAATTATGGAAACACAATTATATTTCTGTGTAGACTATATCAGAATCCACAAGGATGCGTTCTTGTTTGTTGTGAATGATGAAAAGGATATAAATATTCTCGATGATTATTTATATCTGAATTATTCTGATTTTGAAAAAGTAATTAACTTTTCTTTTAATCAAAACTTTGTTTTCTTTAGAGCCTCTGGAAACTTTGATGACAACAAATTAGAAATTGATTTGTTTGGGCATAGATGTGATATAGCAAAATTGATAAAAACTAATACTTAATAATAATTATACCAATGTTAGGTAGATATATTTTTTTATGTTTTGAGGTTTAAAAAAACACATCTTTTTTCCATTATTTAGGAGAAAGATAGTTTTTTAAAAAATCACGCATATTGGGAATTGCTGACGCAATTCCTATCTTAGAAAAATCGTTAGATTTTTCAAAATCCGTGTAGCAATAAAAATGTCCTTGGCTACGAGAACGACTGCCTTGACTCCGTGACGGGAAACTACAAGACAAAGCAGACTTACAGCTATGACGATTTGTATCAGCTGATAAAAGTGAGCGGCGAGACTACATATAATCCGTACAGGTCAAGCGTGCCGGAATTTGTGTCTAATTACAGCCAGCTCTTTGAGTTTGACACAGACGGCTTGGGTAATATGACTTCAAAAGTCAGTTCTGAAACTGTAACACCGCATAAAACAATCGGTGACAATTTGAATTACAGTTTCAACTATGTATATGATGAGAATTTTGCTCACAGGCTTGTCCGTGCAGGCGATCGCTACTATAAATATGATGCTAACGGAAACATAACGGCTGAGCAGGACGGAAGCTTTGAAAGCAACGGCGAAGAAGTTTCTTACCACAAGATTACGCAGGAGACTGACGGAGTCTACTCCACCGACTACGGCTGGGGACTGTTTAAGGAAGATGACAAAGGCGGAAGCGGAAAAGCAAACAGAACTAAGTACAAGAGAACCTACAAATGGAACGAGCGCAACCAGCTTGTAAGTTCTGTTGACGATAACTACAACACAGCCTATGTCTACGGACAGGACGGACAGAGAGCAAATAAGTACACACAGAATTCGGAGACGCTGTACTTTAACAAAATGTGGACTCTGCACACCGACAGTGGTAATAATGTCTACGGCGGACAGACCGCTAAAAATATCTATCTTGGCGAGACTCGCATTGTCACAAAACTCAACAGCGGTACGAACCCGACCTATCAGGAAGAATATTACAAACAATATTACTATCATTCTGACCATTTGGGAAGCGCATCGCTCATTTCTGACTACAAAGGCGATGAATACCAGAGAATTGAGTACACCCCTTATGGCGAGACCTGGGTAGAAAAAACGAGCAACACAGGGCTTGAATGGCTTCCATACAAATTTACCGCCAAAGAACTAGACGAAGAAACAGGACTTTATTATTATGGAGCTAGATACTTAGATCCTAAGTATAGCCGTTGGATAACTTGTGACCCAGCGCTCGGAAAGTATATTCCAAGTTTGAATTCTGATATTTCAAAACTTCCAGCAGGAGGAATCTTTGAATCTCTAAATTTAAGCGTTTATCATTATGCTAAAAATAATCCTATCAATTATACAGACCCAACTGGATTATTTGATAAAAAACAATTTTTCTGGGCATCAGTTCAAACTTTTGGTGGCATTGTGGAAGTTGCAGCTGGTATATTAGCTGAAGGTGTATCGGCAGGTACGTCAACATACGCAGTAATTGATGGCATATATAATATAGCAGATGGTGTAATTGGAATGGTCGCAGCAGCTTGTGATAAAAAATATGATGGTGCTATTCCAGAAGTCGCCGCTGCTATCGCTGAAAAAAAAGGAGCTACAAAAGAACAACAAGAAGCTGTTGCTGCTTGGGCTGGTTTAGCTGATGCAATTATAGATGCAAAGGCTACAGCTGGACTTTCTTTGGTTTCCAAGGGAAAAACAGCAAATGCCCTTGTGAAAGGAGTAAAAGCAGTTGATAAAGCAAATGACATAGCAGGAAAAGCCAGTTTAGGAAAACAAAGTTATGATACAGCTAAAGAAACTTTTGATGTTGTAAAAGAGAGTGTAGGTAATAATTCTGTGAAAAACACACAAGACGAAAAACAGAATGTAGGTGTGGAATAATGAAAAAAGAATCCTTAAATTACACTTTTCAATTATTTTTATTTCCTGGTATATGTGTTTTAGGGCTGATAATTTCTCTTATAATAAAAAAAATAAATATTATGCCTGTTTTTTATGGATTAAGTGCTTGTTTGCGAGCATTTTTTTCCTTTTGGAGAGAAATCTATGGCAAAGGACATTGGTATTCAAAGAAAGAACGAATATTAGATGGTATTGTTTTTATAATTATTGGTATGATAGGAGAAGTTGAAATTATTTTATATATGGTATCGAAATAGATACTTTCTTTTAACAAGTTTTAATGGCTTCCATATAAATTCACCGCCAAGGAACTAAACGAAGAGACAGGACTTTATTATTATGGAGCTAGATACTTAGATCCTAAGTATTCTATGTGGATTTCCACTGACCCTGCACTGGGTGATTATTTAGGGCAGTCTAGTAAAGGTGAAGGGGGCATATATAATAGTACAAATTTAAATCTCTATCATTATGCAAATAATAATCCTATAAAATACACAGACCCTGATGGAAATTTTGTCGAGACAGCTTGGGATGCTTTATCATTGTCAGCTGGAATCTATTCATTCGTAAAGAATGTAAAGAACGGTGATGTCGCAGGTGCTATTATAGACGGAGCAGGCATTATTGCTGATGCAGCAGCTGTAGCATTGCCTTTCATTCCCGGTGGTGCAGGAACTGCAATAAAAGCGGTAAGGGCTACGAAAGCAGCTGCTGAAGTTGTTACAGGTATTGGTCAAGTTTATAGTGGTGCAACAAATATAAAGGAAGGCATCGAGAATGGTGATGGGCTTCAAGTTGCTGCGGGTGTAATTCAAACTGCAAGCGGCGTAAAACGAGCTGGTGGTTCAATGAATGAACTTCAGAATACGTTGCAAAAGCCTCTACATGGAAATAATTTGAATACGACAAAACCTGCACAAGGATATGCCTTAAAGAATAAAGATACAGGGAAAGTCTTAAAATATGGAGAAACAACTCGTGGTGAAAAGCGTTATACCCAAAAATATTTACGTGAAAACAACGCAAGAATTGAGTTTCAAGCAAATGGTACAAAGCGAGAAATGCATGACTGGCAACATGAAAAAATTCTTGATTACAAGGCAAATAATCACGGAAAAAGGCCTCCGCTTAATAAATCAGATTGGTAAACAATAGAATAGGAGATGTATTATGAAATTATGGATGTCTGCAGAAGAAATGGAAGAATGTGGCGAAGATAATTCAAATATACGAAGAGACATTGAACCTCGAATTAATGGGCTTATAAAAGATTGCACTCTTGCTGATTATGTCGAATGGGCTGTAATAACAATTATTTTGAATGAAAACGGACCTGATTACAAGGAGATTGTGCGTCGGAGTTTAAAAAATAAAGAGTTAGAATTCAGGCTAAAGATTGATTACTACGAGTTTATGAAAACTGATTTTAACGGAAAAAAGAAGCTTGTGCTGGAAGTTTTACTACGCAGTTTGGATTTAATGGCAAAATGGAAAGACATAAGACTTGAAGAGCGGGAAAAAATAAAACAAATAATAAATACAGAATATAAAGATATACTTACTTGAGATATTATATTTAAAATTTAGTATTAATCTTCATAGCTTATAAAACAGTATTTTTCTTTAAAAATGCTGAAAGATTTGAAATAAACAGTTCTTTGAAAATCTGTTGCACGGAGCGGCTGGGAAAATTCTTTCTGTGACAGACGCTTCGGGAACTTTGGAATATGAATACGGAAAACTTGGAGAAACTACAAAAGAAACAAGAACGCTTTCCACCCACCTGAACGGCAGCAATCCTACAGAGACCGCAGTCATGGAATACCAGTCTGATTACTTGGGAAGGATGCAGTGGATAACCTACCCCGACGGCGAGAAAGTAGCCTACGGCTACGACCGCGGCGGACAGGTAATTTCTGTAACAGGCTCTAATTATGGAAACGAATTCGACTATGTAACCAATATTCTTTACGATGAATACGGACAAAGAACGCGCATAGACTACGGCAACGGCACATTCACGGAATATAATTATGACCCCGCGCGCCGCTGGCTTGATACAATCAAGACCCAGAACAAATGGGGGCAGAGCTATCAGAACATAAGCTACAGTTTTGACGCAGTTGGAAATGTGCTTGGTTATGAAAACAACTGCCTTGATTCCGTGACAGGAAACTACAAAACGAAGCAGACTTACAGCTATGACGATTTGTATCAGCTGATAAAAGTGAGCGGCGAGACTACATATAATCCGTACAGGTCAAGCGTGCCGGAATTTGTGTCTAATTACAGCCAGCTCTTTGAGTTTGACACAGACGGCTTGGGTAATATGACTTCAAAAGTCAGTTCTGAAACTGTAACACCGCATAAAACAATCGGTGACAATTTGAATTACAGTTTCAACTATGTATATGATGAGAATTTTGCTCACAGGCTTGTCCGTGCAGGCGATCGCTACTATAAATATGATGCTAACGGAAACATAACGGCTGAGCAGGACGGAAGCTTTGAAAGCAACGGCGAAGAAGTTTCTTACCACAAGATTACGCAGGAGACTGACGGAGTCTACTCCACCGACTACGGCTGGGGACTGTTTAAGGAAGATGACAAAGGCGGAAGCGGAAAAGCAAACAGAACTAAGTACAAGAGAACCTACAAATGGAACGAGCGCAACCAATTAGTTTCAAGCGTGGACGATAATTACAGCACAGCTTACATCTACGGACAGGACGGACAGCGTTCCAATAAATACACGCAGAATTCAGAGACGCTTTACTTCAACAAAATGTGGACGCTCCACACAGACAGCGGAAACAATATCTACGGCGGACAGACCGCAAAGAACATCTACTTGGGCGAGACAAGAATTGTTACCAAGCTCAACAGCGGATATGAGCCGACCTACAACGAGGAGTATTACAAACAGTATTATTATCACTCTGACCATTTGGGAAGCGCAACCCTCATCACGGACTACAAGGGAGATGAGTACCAGAGAATCGAGTACACTCCTTACGGCGAGACCTGGGTGGAGAAGACAGACAACACTGGGCTTGAGTATCTGCCTTATCGCTTCACAGGCAAGGAAATTGACGAGGAGACTGGTCTGTACTATTATGGTGCTAGGTACTTAGATCCAAGATACTCAAGGTGGATTTCTAGTGACCCGGCGCTGGGGGAATATATACCTCAAGCCCCAGTGAATGACGAGGCAAAGAAAAGCAACCAGAATCTGCCGGGAATAGGAGGCGTATTTAACACAGTGAATTTGCAGCTGTACCACTACGCGGGGAATAATCCGGTGAAGTACACTGATCCAGATGGAAGAGATATTATCCATCTGCTTGACTCTGATAGAGGAAGATCAGGTATTCCTATTCTTAATAAAATCGCGTTTGGTCATGCGGCGGCTTTAATAGGAAGTGATGAAAAAGGGTGGCTTTATTATTCCAATGATGGCGCGACATCAACTGATGTTCAATGGTTTGACTCCTTTGATAGTTTCTTTGAAACATATTCAAATGGCAGACAGAATCCCTTTAATTTCAAAGAAAATGGCAGAGTTGAAACAACAAATGAACAAGACAAGGCAATGCAGGCCAAGGCTTTTGAACTGGCAGGAATTGATGCAGCTAAAGGCTTTAATTCTAAGAATTCTGGCAAACTATATGTGGACAAAAACAAGATACCTACATATAGATTCTTAACAAATAACTGCTCAGAACATGTTGCAGATATTGCAAATGCAGGTGGCTTATTTTCAATAGGAACACTGATTCCAAAACTACAGATTATCATGAATGAAGATACGTATACAAAAATATTAAAGATTCAAGAAAAAAATCTTTCAGAAAATTATTAGATTAGGGATAGAAATTATGAAAAAGATATTTATAGGTTCCGCAATTGTTTTTATGGCATTAATTATATATTTGTCTCTTATACACATCTCCGAGCCCACGAGACCAGAGAGGATCTCGTATGCCG
>ERZ1026846.2225-NODE-2225-length-10677-cov-11.877236_pt1 | contig 10677 bp, 9 predicted proteins | sample MGYA00380153_ERZ1026846 | MGnify/ENA primary metagenome ERZ1026846 (study PRJEB33269, sample SAMEA4719789) | human gut metagenome | biome: human-associated habitat; feature: organic feature; material: feces | place: Cameroon | collected 2013-10 ... | reverse complement strand
CTGCCTTCGTCTACTATTACATGGCACAGGCGTTTGTGAACAGTGACACTACGGGCACCATGACATATACTCTGCTGGAGCAGCCTACATTCACCTACCGCATGGTAATTTCATCAACTGAGAACCATGCGCTGGCTGGTATTCTGACGAAAGCAATGTATGCCATGCCCCAAAATCTTGTTGAAGATCTTGCAGCACAGTATACCACATACAAAGCAACAGAGCTGACATTTGTTGACTGGATACGTCTGCATCCTGTTGTTACTGTTTTGGCTCTTCTTATTTTTGGATGGCTGCTGACTATTATGGCTGTGACAATGGTGCGTCTCAGTGCAAGAAAAAAAGCTCAGAAGGCGGCTCAGGAGAAAGCTGAGGAAATGGCGGAACTGGCAGAGCATGCACAGGCTGCAAACAAGGCAAAAACAGCATTTCTGTCACATATGTCCCATGATATGAGGACACCGATGAATGCAATCATAGGATTTACCGGTATTGCAATGAAAAACAATCCGTCAGACGAAGTGAAAAATTGTCTGGAAAAGATTGACGAAAGCTCAGAGCATTTACTGTCGCTGATCAATGATGTATTAGATCTGACCCGCATCGAAAGTGGAAAAGTGAATTACAATCCGGTACCGGCGGATGTGAAAAACATTACAGATTCTGCATTGGATATTACAAAAGGCTTTCTTACGAACAGGGATATCAACTTTAAGATTCAGCGTGAAGAAGCAAAGATTCCAAATGTACTTGCGGATCCTGCACGTCTGCGTGATGTGCTGGTCAATATTCTGAGCAATGCCGTGAAATTCACTCCGGATGGAGGGACGATTACATTTGAAGCCCGGTGTCAGGAAAAGGGCGAGGATGGATATATAAATATGCGTTACCGCATTTCGGATACTGGTATTGGCATGAGTGAGGAATTTACAAAAGAAGTTTTTGAGGAATTTGCACAGGAAGATTCCGATGTGAGAACGCAGTACCATGGAGTTGGACTGGGGATGGCTATCGTAAAGAAGTATGTAGATATGATGGGTGGAACCATTTCCGTGCAGAGTAAAAAGCATGAGGGAACCACATTTACTGTGGATATTCCTTTGAAAATTACAGATAAGGAATGTAATAAGTCAGACACAGGTTTTTCTGAAAAGGTAAATCTTACAGGTGTGAATGTCCTTCTTGCAGAGGATAATGAACTGAATGCAGAGATTGCTACCGTGCAGTTGGAAGAGTTCGGGATGAATGTAGAAAGAGCTGTGGATGGAAAGAATGCTGTTGAGATTTTCAGAAATCATCCGGAAGGCACATTTGATGTAATCCTGATGGATATCATGATGCCTGAAATGAATGGTTATGAAGCGGTAAAAGTAATCAGGGCAATGAATGACAGACCGGATGGAAAAAACATTCCTATTATAGCAATGACAGCTAATTCATTTGCAGAAGATGTTCAGGCATCACTGGATGCAGGAATGAACGCACATTTGTCAAAGCCGATTGTGATTGATGAAGTTATAAAAACGATTTTAAGGTATGTATATAATTGATTAGCAGAGGTTCATGAATTAGTGGAATTCAAAAGATGTACGATCACGCACACCAAGAATAAAGAAAGGCCGCATATTTCCGAAACATTTATGGTGCCGCATTTTGGTCCGACGGAAACAAACGCATTGACAGTGGGCTCAATTCCGGATATTGTATCAGCAGGAGGAGTGCCGTGATGGGCACTTGGTCGTATTCCCAAAAACGACTGCGATATCACAAAAGGAAGGATACAGGAATCAAAATGACGACAATAAAAGAGATTGCTGAAATGGCGGGAGTCAGTATGACGACCGTGTACAATGTTTTGCATGGTAATGTGAAAAAAGTGTCAAAGGAAAACATGGAAAAAATCCAAAAGCTTTTGGATGAGTATCATTATGTACCCAAAATGGGACTGAGTGCTTTAAAAAACAACAGTTCAAAGATCATCGGGGTTGTAATTCACACTTCGCGTTACTATGAAAATTCAGTTATCTCGGATACCTTTTACAGTCACATTATTGGTGCGATGGAAGAAGCTCTTCGGAAAGAGGGATATTACATGATGTTGTATGCGGCAGAAAGTCTTGAAGACATTTTTCATATGGCATTGGCATGGAATGTGGATGGTCTTATTGCAATCACTTTTAAATATCAAAATTACATAAAACTTAAAACGCTTGTCAATAAACCGATCGTTGCAATCGATCTGATAGACAAAGAACAGTCGGATTATGTCAATGTTGGCCTTCAGGATGAAAATGGCGGCTATATTATGACGAAATATCTATTGGAACGAGGGTATGATAACATTTATGTATGTGCAAGAAAAAATATCGGAGTCGATCATGAACGATGGCTTGGATATAGAAGGGCGTGGAAGGAGTCGGGAAGAGATTACCTGACAAATGATTTTATCTCTCTTCATGACACGGAGCAGAAAAGGAATCAGGATTATCAGATGATGACAAAATACGTTGGCAAAAAGACGGCACTGTTTTTCCTTGCGGATATATTTGCGGTGGAGGCAATCCATTATTTTCAGGAGCAGGGAATCAGGATACCGGATGATCTGGGAGTTGCCGGGTTTGATGGAAATATATTTGGAAAATATTGTTATCCAAGATTAACTACGGTTTATCAGGATGTCACGGAGAAAGGACGGACAGCCGTAAAATTGATGATCGATTTATTGGAGAACCGGCTGATGAGCGGTTTGGATGTAAGACAGGCCGTTACATTGATAGAGGGCCATTCGGTATAAAAAATAGCGAAACCGTGTTTTGCGGGAAAGAAAAATACGAAAGTAAATTCCTTCTCTGCAAAGCACGGTTTTTTTATGTTGGAAAAAGCAATTGGACAAACGGTTGCATAAAGATTTCAAAAAGGTTTTATATAAAACATACACAAAAACGAGTGCTTTGACTTGTTGTAAAAGTAGGTTTTATATAAAACCTTTGATATGTAGAGAGAATGTTGGTATAGTATGAATTGTAAAGAGAACAACTCAAAAAGCTAACCAATAAGAAGCAACAAGAGGGAGGAAAAAGCAAAATGAAAAAATCAAAGAAAGGATTCTGGCTGTTTATAGCACCGGCATTGATTGCATTTACAATAGTTCAGATCATACCGACATTTATGGGAATCGGATATTCCTTCACAGACTGGGACGGAATCAGCAAAACGAAACATTTTGTCGGATTAAGCAATTACATCACGATACTGACAAACGATTTACTGTTTCGAAAGGCGTTTGTGTTTACGCTTCTTTTTTCCGTATGTGCGGTAATATCCGTGAATGTCATTGGATTTGCACTTGCGATGTTAGTTACACAGAAAATCAAAGGCTCAAATTTCTTACGTGGAGTTTTCTTTATGCCAAACCTGATTGGCGGAATTTTACTCGGATTTACCTGGCAGTTTATTTTTGTACAGGTGTTTGAAGCCATCGGAAAAAAATTAGACATTGCGTGGCTGCAGGGCTGGCTGACCGATCAGAAGACAGGTTTTCTCGGATTACTGATCGTAGTGACCTGGCAGTTGTCGGGATATATGATGATGATCTACATTGCACAGATCCAGAATATTCCGGATTCGGTAATGGAGGCAGCAGAGATTGATGGCGCCATTGGATGGACAAAATTAAAATCCATTATTTTACCATTGATGATGCCGGCATTTACCATCGGACTGTTTTTATCGATATCAAATGCATTTAAGCTGTTTGACCAAAACCTTTCCCTGACAGGCGGAGGACCGGCAAACAGTACACAGATGCTGGCACTCAATATTTATAATACCGCATTTGGAGAAAACAGATTTGGTCTGGCACAGTCCAAAGCAGTCATTTTTATGATTGTGGTTATGGTCATCTCTGTTGTCCAGCTCACAATTACAAAGAAGAAGGAGGTTGAAGCATAATGAAGAAGAAAAAAACAGTACATAAAGTCATACTTATGGTGATCGGCTTTCTTCTGGCACTGATATTCATTTCACCGATTTTAATTCTAGTGAATAGTTCCTTTAAATCGTTGCAGGAAATCTATCTTGATATTCTTGCTTTGCCGAAGCGGTTTTCTTTTCAAAATTATGTAAAAGCATTTGAACAGATGGATTTTCTGAAGTCCCTGATTAATTCACTTGTGATTACATGTGTTTCAACGGTACTGATTATACTGATTTCATCCATGGCAGCATGGGTTCTGGTGCGATACAAAACAAAGACAAGTAAAGTTTTGTTCCTGGTATTTGCAGTGGCGCAGTTGATTCCATTCCAGTGTGTCATGCTTCCACTGGTTAATGTTATGAGTAAGCTGCATCTGATGAACCGGCCGGGACTGGTCTTTATGTATATGGGATTTGGATGCGCAATGTCCATTATTCTTTTCCATGGTTTCATTAAGAATATTCCGGTGGAACTTGAGGAAGCAGCAACCATTGACGGATGTAATATGTTTCAGACGTTTTTCCTTATTGTAGCACCATTGCTGAAAGGAATTATTGCAACCGTAGCAGTTATCAATGCTATGTGGATCTGGAATGATTTCCTGCTTCCATCACTGGTGATCAATAAAAATGGTATGCAGACATTACCGCTTCGCACGTATCTGTTCTTTGGTCAGTTTACAAAGAAGTGGGATCTGGCAACCGCAGCATTAGTCCTTTGTATGGTTCCGATCGTTGTTTTCTATCTGAGCTGTCAGAAACATATTGTAAAAGGAATTACAGCCGGAGTCGGTAAATAGAATCGGAGGTTAGGAAGATGCAAAGAGAGTGGTGGAAGGAAGCAGTAGTCTATCAGGTTTATCCGCGAAGCTTTAAAGACAGTAATGGAGATAAAGTCGGAGATATTCCGGGAATTATAGAAAAACTCGATTATCTGAAAGATCTTGGGGTGGATGTGATATGGCTGTCTCCGGTTTATCAATCGCCAAATGTTGACAATGGATATGATATCAGTGATTACCAGAGTATCATGACGGAATTTGGAACCATGGAGGATATGGAACAGCTGATTGAAAAGATGCATGAAAGAGGATTGAAGCTGATGATGGATATTGTGGTCAATCACACATCCGATCAGCATGAGTGGTTTCAGAAAAGCTGCCACTCGGGTGAAGATAATCCATATGCAGATTATTATATCTGGAGAGAGGGAAAAAACGGAGGACCGCCAAATAATTGGGGATCATTTTTCGGAGGATCCACATGGGAATACTGCAAAGAGAGAAATCTGTATTATCTTCACATGTTTGCGAAAGAGCAGCCGGATCTCAATTGGGAAAATCCAAAGGTCCGGGAAGAAGTCAAGCAGATGATGCACTGGTGGATGAAAAAGGGCGTGGACGGTTTTCGGCTGGATGTCATTAACCTGATCGGAAAAGACCAGCAGTTTCCGGACGGAAGAGTGGAAGCAGGAGAAATCTACGGGGATATGGTTCCGTTTACCCACAATATGCCGCAGGCGCATCAGTATATAAAAGAACTGAACCGTGATGTTTTTTCACGGTATCCAATGATCACCGTCGGAGAAACCCTTGCGACGACAGTGGAAGATGGAAAGAAATATTCCGGTTTTCAGGAACAGGAACTGAATATGATTTTTACCTTTGAACATATGTATGTAGATAATGGTCCGAATTCCAAATGGTCGGATGAAAAGTTTCAATTGACCAAACTAAAGTCCATCATGAACCGTTGGCAGCTGGGGCTTCAGGGAAATGCGTGGAACAGTCTGTATTGGAATAATCATGATCAGCCGAGAGTGGTATCAAGGTTTGGAAATGATAAGGATTATTGGAAAGAATCTGCAAAAATGCTTGGAACATGTCTGCATATGATGCAGGGAACCCCGTACATTTATCAGGGCGAAGAAATTGGCATGACAAATATTTATCTTGATTCCATCGATGAATACGAGGATATTGAAACGCTTACCGCTTATCATCAGCGAACCCAAAAGATGGGAGAAGATCCGGATTATATGTTCTCATGTATTCAGAAAAAAAGCCGGGATAACGCAAGGACGGCGATGCAGTGGGATAGCAGTGAATATGCCGGTTTTGGGGAAAATGGCTGCTGGTTTAAGGTGAACCCGAATTATAAAGAAATCAATGCAGCAAGCCAGGTGAAGGATCCGGATTCTATCTATAGTTATTATAAAAGGCTGATCCAGTTAAGAAAACAATATCCGATCATTGTATATGGCGATTTTACTCCGTTGTTTGAAGAAAGCGAAGAAAATTATTGCTATATAAGAACTTTATCCGATGAAAAACTTCTTGTGTTATGCAGTTTTTCAGAAAAGGAGCAGGTGATTTCGCTGCCGGAAGAATTCTGTAACCGGACAGCAAAGCAGTTGATCGGTAATTATCATTTACAGAGTCGTCTGGTAAGCGATATAAAAACAGAACAAGCAATCAGACTGGCACCTTATGAAGCGAAAGTTATTTATTTTAACTAATAAAATTTTAAGGAGGAAGAAAGAATGAAAAGAAAATTAGTGAGTGCGATTTTATGTGGGGCAATGGTTTTGGCCATGATGACCGGATGTGGCAGCAGTGGGGACGCAAAAGGCGATAAGATTACCATTAATCTTTATCAGAACAAATCAGAGATGGCAGATCAGTTACAGGCTGCAGCAGAAAAATATTCGGAAGAAAACCCAAATGTTAAGATTAACGTTGAAAGCATTCAGGGAAATGACTACAACACCAATCTGAAGGCGAAGCTGATGAGTGATGATTCCGTAGATATCTATGCATTGGGTAATAATATTGCGAGTATGACGGATTATGTCGAGGATTTGAGCGATCAGGACTGGGTATCCCATGCAGTAGAGGGCAGTCTGGATGCCGTCACACTGGATGGAAAGGTATACGGAATTCCGGTCAGTGTGGAAGGCTACGGTCTGGTATACAACAAAGAGATATTTAAGGATGCCGGAATTGATGCCTCTACATTGACGAGCTACGATGCTATTGATGCGGCTTTTGCAAATCTTCAGGAGCAGATTGATTCCGGAAAATTAAAGGATAAATATCCTCAGCTTGAAGCAGTGGAAGAGTATGCGGCAAAGGAGACATGGATTCCTGGACTTCATACATTAAATGCACCATTGGCCTGTGAGTACAAGAATGCAAATGAGTTGGAAGCATCCGATGATCTGGGATTAAAGTATGCAGATTCCTTAAAGGCATTACTTGATCTTGAAACCAAATATACGACTTCCAAGGATGATCTGTCGAAGCTGAATGCGGTTGATTATTCTACAGAAATCGGTGGCGGACTTGCCATTGAGCGTGTGGCTGTCGTACAGCAGGGAAACTGGATCGGACCGGAACTTAAGGGAATTGACGAAACTATTGCAAACAAGATGGGAATACTTCCGCTTCCAATCAAAGGAGTAAAAGAAGATTGTATTCCGGTTGGTATCTCCATTAAATGGTGTATCAACAGTCAGTCCGATGAGAAGGTAAAAGAAGCCTCCAAACAATTTATCAACTGGTTATTCCAGTCTGATGAGGGAAAAAAGATTGTTGTTGATGACTTTGGATGCGTACCGGCATTTGACAATTACGATGATGTAGAGATTTCAGATCCGCTTTCCAAAGAAGTAAAGAGATATATTGATGAAGGAAAGACCACTCCTTGGGTAATGGATGGTTTCCCTTCCGGATTTGAGGCAAAGTCAGCAGCTGACTTCCAGGGATATTTCAGTGGAGAGTACACATTTGACGAGATGGTTGAGCATCTGAAAGCAGATTTTAAGGATTTAAAGAAATAAAAACAAAAGTAAAAACAGGAAAGGCGGGCATTCACAGTTTTTGTGGATGCCCGATGGTATTCATATGGAAAAATATAGACCTAAAATTCATTTTTCGGCAAAAGATTTTGTGATCAATGACCCGAACGGACTGGTATATTATGATGGAGAATATCATCTTTTTCATCAGTACAATATCAATGAACAGATATACTGGGGACATGCAGTAAGCACAGACCTTGTGCATTGGAAGAGACTGCCGAATGCGATTGCGCCGGATGAGATTGGACAAATATGGTCCGGAAGTGCCGTTGTGGATGAAGAAAACCATAGAATGGCAGCTTTTTTTACTTACAGTGAACATGTGACCGGAAGACAGAGCCAGGGTGCAGCTTTCAGTTATGATAAAGGTCGGACATGGGAAAAATATGAGAAAAATCCAATTTTGACCGATGAACGACCGGATTTCCGCGATCCGAAAGTCTTCCGGTATGAGGACAAGTGGGTGATGGTTGTTACCGGTGGAGATTGTGTGATTTTGTATGAGTCACAGGATTTGATTCACTGGGAAAAAATGTCTTCCTTTGGAGGAACAGCAGACGATCATTCCGGCGTATGGGAGTGTCCCGATCTCTTCCCGATGACAATCGGGGAAACGGGGGAAAACAAATGGGTTCTGACGGTAAGCGTGAGTGATGGATCACCGGCAGGCGGAACAGGAATGAAGTATTTTGTCGGAGAATTTGATGGAAGAAGCTTCAAAACGGTCGAGGATCAACCGGAAGGAAGCTGGGTGGATTACGGAAAAGATTTCTATGCGGGAGTGACATGGAACCATGTACCGGATGGCAGACGGCTGATGATCGCATGGGCAGACAATTGGCAATATCGTGATTACATGCCAACGAGTCCGTTTAAGGGGCAGATGTCCTGTGTTCGTGAATTGAAATTAAAAAAGAAAGGCAGCAGATACCTTCTGGTACAGCAGCCGGTGGAGGAACTGCAAAGTCTTCGGAAAAATGAACGCGAAATGAGAAATATTAAGATGGGTGCCGGGGAAGAATGGACCATCTGCAATCAGGCGGATGTGCTGGAGCTGCTGATTTCTTACCCGACAGAGAAGATTCATGCACCTGCGTTTGGAATCAGAATTTCGACAGGTATGGGAAAGCAGTTTGAAATTACATTCTGTAAAAATGAACATATCTGCTATGTGGACAGAACAAATGCAGGTATTAATGCCCATGAAAAGTTCCCAGGAAAATATAAGGCAGCAGTGGATTTCGATGAGGAATATCTAAATGTCAGATTGCTGCTGGATGTCTCGCAGAGTGAGCTGTTTATAAATGATGGGGAAGTGGTTATGACCAATCTGCTCTTTCCGGAAGAACTCTATCAGGTAAAGTTGTTCACATTAGACGGTGATCTTGAAATTGCAAAAAGTTTTATCTATGAAATGGATGAAAATGTGGTAAGCTAGATAGAAATATAAACTAGATCGACCAGAGTTTTGCAAAAGCCAAAGTAATCAATGATGAAAAGGAGAAAACGAGCATGTTAATTGGAGGAATTGAAGCAGGCGGCACAAAGATGGTCTGCGCAATCGGAGAAACGGATGGATCGCTGGAAACGGAAGTAAAGATTGTGGATCGCATCTCTGTTCCAACAAAAAGTCCGGAAGAAACGCTGCCGGAAATGATTCAGTATTTTCAGAAGTGGGATATTAAGACATTGGGAATCGGTTGTTTTGGACCGGTTGACTTAAACCACAATTCCGCAACCTATGGCTGCATCACAAAGACACCAAAGCCGGGATGGGCATATTGTGACATCGTAGGAGCATTTAAAAATGCCTTGCAGATTCCGGTTGGCTTTGATACGGATGTAAATGGGGCGATCCTCGGAGAAGTAGTCTGGGGAGCTGCAAAAGGCTGTGAATCGGCTCTTTATATTACCGTTGGAACCGGAATCGGTGTCGGGGTGTACTGCAATGGAAAGCTGGTGCATGGACTGGTGCATCCGGAAGGCGGTCATATCCTTCTGGAACGCCATCCCGGGGATCACTTTAAGGGAAACTGTCCGTTTCACGCCAATTGCGCGGAAGGACTCGCCGCCGGTCCTGCCATAGAAAAACGCTGGGGAAAACCTGCGATCGAACTGACTGACAAGCCGGAAGTATGGGAGATGGAGGCGTTTTATCTCGCACAGGCAATCGCCAATTATGTGTTATGCTATTCTCCACAGAAAATCGTGTTATGGGGCGGAGTGATGCATCAGAAGCAGTTGTTTGCGATGGTGAGAGAAAAAGTGAAAGAATTATTAAATGGCTACGTTGATCATGAAATGTTGGACGCGCAGATTGATCAGTATATTGTGGCACCGGCGCTTGGCGAAAATCCGGGTATCTTAGGTGCGATGTGTTTGGGAATATTGGAAAGAATAAAGGCTTTGAGGCATTGAAAGAATGTCCCAAAGCCTTTAGGGGATTCATTTTTACTTTAAGCTGTCGTGCAATTTATTAGAATGGAATTTTAAAAAGGCTACCACACTTGAGAGGTGAGGTAGCCTTGGAATTTTATATACCCAATATCAGTACTTGACATATTGAGTTTTCCTTTCTGCATTTCTTTTTTAGCACTTGTCTCAATAATCTCAGCTGATTCTTTTCTTTTTTCTATTGCATTCACAATTGGTATCATTACAATAGTTAATGCAATCAAAATTAGTAACCACCAAAAATTTACACATAGGTTTATTGAATCTGAACTTACCTAACGGTTATTCAACTAGAAGTTATAAACATCTTTGCAAATATACCATATCCATTACTCCGTCAATTTGGAAGTTAATTTATAAACAATAAATTCTAATCAAACCTAATA
>ERZ1026846.2217-NODE-2217-length-10701-cov-4.488916_pt1 | contig 10701 bp, 8 predicted proteins | sample MGYA00380153_ERZ1026846 | MGnify/ENA primary metagenome ERZ1026846 (study PRJEB33269, sample SAMEA4719789) | human gut metagenome | biome: human-associated habitat; feature: organic feature; material: feces | place: Cameroon | collected 2013-10 ... | reverse complement strand
CACAAGTTATTGACAAACTTTTCAAAGAACTGGTTTTATTTACTGCCAGGGCCGCATAGGACCTGAACAAATTAACGAATTATTGTTGTTATAGAGAGACTTGTAATAATGGCAAACGTTCAGACATACAAGTGAGAATAGACTTAGTGAAGAACATGTTTCGTAATAGTTGGAAATACCGTATGTTCTCGGATACTAACTTCCTGATGTTTTGTGGAAGACGTGTTAGGGGATATTTGTTTGATAAAGATTTAGACTAGTTCTATTTATGATTTTTAAAAGACTCTTTGATATTGTTGCATCCCTTTTGGGATTGCTTTTGATTTGGTGGATATTCCCCATAGTTGCGTTTTTAATTCATAAGAAGATGCCTGGTGGTCCGGCTTTCTTCTGCCAGAAGTGAGTAGGAAAGGATGGCAAATTGTTTACTTGTCATAAGTTCCGCTCGATGACGGTGAAGCATAGCGGTTCTTCTGTTTCGGTGGCTGGTGACAGCCGTATCACTCCGTTTGGTGCTATACTTCGTCATTATAAAATTGATGAGTTGCCAGAACTTTGGGATGTATTGATTGGCAATATGTCATTTGTTGGTCCTCGCCCTGATGTGCCTGGTTATGCCGACAAGTTACAAGGAGATGACCGAGATGTGTTGAAATTACGCCCTGGTATTACAGGGCCTGCAACGTTGAAGTATCGCATAGAGGATGAAATGATTGCAGAGTGGGTTCAAAAAGTGAGGTCGCTTCGCGAGAAATCTGAAGAAAATCCTGCAAAAAATTCTATAAAAAATCTGCCAGAGGATATTGACGGGATGAGTGACCAAGAGCTGGCAGTGTGGTATAATGACAATGTGATTTATCCTGATAAGGTGAGATTGAACTGCTACTATTATAGACATTATTCCTTTATGAAGGATATACAGATGATTGTTTGTACGGTGCTGGGGAAGGAGATGGAATACAATAATGAAATAATATAATGACTATGACTGGCAAGTCATTCAAGTGGTATCATTATCTGTTGCTGACATTAGGGATACTCGGTATAGTGTTGGCTCCGTGGGTGTTTACGAGAAAGACGCCTTTCGGATGGACTATGTTTGACTTCACACAGACAGGGCAGATAGGTGATACGATAGGAGGAGTGACTGCCCCTATCGTAGGACTTATAAGCATCCTGTTGCTGGTATGGACTCTGTTGAAACAGATAGAGTTTAATGACAAGCAACTGAGGACACAGAACGAAGAGCAATTCAAGGCCGCATTCTTTCAGATGCTACAAACGCAACGGGAACTACTACACGAAGTGCAAGGACGTTTCCTCTCGCGGAACATGAAAGGGAACATTGAAGGTGGGAAAGTCGCAGGGATAGATTACTTCCGCGATGGAAGAATGGAGTTGGAATCGCTTTTCATTGTACTGGAGGGAGGTGAACAGCTTGGCGATATGGCTATATTCAATCTCAAAGTGAGATACGACATCAAGGATGGTACTATCTCAAAATATAAAGAGGCCTGCAACGAGGGAAAGATGAAGATAGCATACGACATCTTCTTTGCCCAGCATCCAGAAATGGGTAACTATTTCAGACATCTGTATCACATTCTGAAGTTTATCAGTACTGAGAAGGAGAATGCCCTGAAGGACGAAACCGACGAAAAAGAGAAGAAGGCCATAGAGAAATGGTATAAGAGCTATGCAGACTTGCTGCAAGCAACACTCTCAGTGGAAGAGTTACGGATGGCATACTACAATTGTTCATCGTTTGATAATGCCAAGAAACTGTGTAAGGAGTTCCAGTTTGTAGAGAATTTGACCAAGAAGAACCTGATACGCCCAGACAAGGACGTGATGGAAGGTTTCACGATAAAGGAGTCGTATTGAGATGGAACATATTGTAAAGATTATCATCAAATACCTGAACAGCAAGGATAGGACAGGGGCATTTCAGGTGAAGGGGGAGTGGGGCAGTGGAAAAACCTATTTCTTCAAGGAAGTGCTGCCAGAAAAGATAAAGAACGAGACGAACCGTCTGCAGGTGATGATTTCGCTTTTTGGGCTGGGTAACATTAAAGAGATTCCCTTCCGACTATTGAATGCATATATCAACAAGAAGAGGGAGCAGGGCCTGAGCGCAAACGAGGACATGAACCGAGGGTTGGACTATCTGGACTTGAAGTATGGTGTGGATCGGAAACTGTTTGGAGTGGACCTTCACGATGAGGATGAGATGATATACTGCATCATACCCAAGGATAAAGTATATCTCTGCTTTGACGATGTGGAGAGGTTTGTCACAAAAGAGAATGTGGAAGAAATTCTTGGCACGATTAATAACCTTACGGAGAATCTGGGATTCAAGGTGATAGTTATTTCTAACGACCACTATCACGATAAGGACAGTGTAGCGGGCTATATCAAATCTAAGTTCAAGGAGAAGATTATTGGAAGTGCAGTGACATTCATGCCAAATGTGGTAGAAATATATGAGAATGTCGTGGACGGATATAATGACCTGACATTCTCGAAGTTTATGAAACGAGAAGACGTGGAGTGCATGTTCCTGCCGTATAGGAGGGACATAACCAGTCGGAAAGATTTTGTGAACATCAGGAATATAAAGTTTGCTGTGTCAAACTTCTATGAGGTGTTCGACCATTACAGGAACACGACAGATGAGGATAAGACAATAACGAGTCTGAAGTATTACCTGGCATTCATTATAGGTGTGTCAATAGAATACAAGAAAGATATCCTGACAGACGTTGACAATCACACCATCAAATATGATACTGAGGTGTTTTCGCTTAACTTGGGCGATGATGACGAGATGAATGCAAAGGATGTGCAGCAGATGTTCAGCGAGTATGAAGAAACGTCCGACGAACAGGAAAAGCGGAAGAAGAAAGAGCAATATAATGCCGTGTATCGTAGGAGATTCTACACCCTGTATGCGAGGAAGGTCAATCAGCGGAATGTTTATCATGAAGAGTTGTATAACTACATCACGATGGGGTGCCCCATCGACTATGCAAAGTTAGAGGCAAATATCGAGAAGAAAGTTTTTTCACTGGAAAAAGAGGATAGCCCAGGCAACACCATTGTAAGCCAAACGCTGGATGGAACAATATTCAACTATACTGATGACGAGATAAAAGCCAAGATGCTGACGCTGCTCAAATCGGTGGAAGAAGGCGGTATGAAAGTGTGTGCCGCATATGTTAATGCATTCTCGTTTCTTGACATGTATAAGAATGTAGTGGGAAAGAGCCACGATGAATTGCTAACCATCTTTAAGAAGAGCATAACTGACTACATTGCCAATCATGAGATAGACCAAATGGAGAGTACAAGTTTGGAAATGGTGGCACAAGACGTTCCTGATGGGACAAGAGACTTCTATAACTTCATGAGAGACGAGTTACACAACAAATGGAAGGCCGGGCAGAGTCAGGGACTGGAAGAAATGGTTGATCTTTTTAATACAGACATACCACGGTTCTGCGGCCTGTTTTCTGAACGTCAGGGCAAAGTGACAGTACGCTACATTAGTGAAGCTGTACTGCATCATATACCTGAGGAGACTGTTGAGCTGCGGATGAATAACCTTAATCCAAGAGGAGTGCATGAACTGGCCAAACTACTTATACAGAGATACAGCCTCCAAGACATATATGCATATCATTTGCAGAAAGAAAAAGGTTTTCTTGAAGCGATGAAAAGAGGAATAGAATCCATAGAGGGCGATGACAGCGTATCTAAGGTGGAGGCAAAAACTGTTCTGTTGCACCAGGTGGAAAAGGCACTGGAGTATTTTCGGATTGCTGGGGAAATAGGGGGATAGGTTCCTGTTTCAGATAAAATGGATATCACGTGATGATGTGTGGTATAAATCATCAAAACATTTTTGAGGAGCATGAGGACTATTACCAGTTTCTCAATACCTTGGACATGATGGCTCAGTCATATGAGCCTGATGGCACGCCATTAGGACGTAACTATATATTATATGCTTACTGCCTAATGTCGAATCATATCCATCTGCTCATTCGTGAACGCGAGGATACGATTGGGATGGACATAAAAAGGATTGCTTCCTCTTATGTTTACTATTATAATCATAAGTATTCAAGAGACGGTCATCTTTTTCGCGAGCGGTTTAAGAGTGAGATGGTAAACGATATGGCTTATTTCTTGACTCTTTTGAGATATATACACCAGAATCCGGTGAAGGCAGGAATGGTGAGTGTGATACTCGCACTGTGTTGAACCGCATATCATATAATAAACTGAATGACCTTGTGAATACTCCTTTGTATGATGATGTTGCATGCCTTGATATAGAAGATACATCGAAAGGTCGTCCTTCGGATAATCAGGTAATGTTACTGATTAAAGAAAAGACTGGCGTAACGAATAGCAGTGCCTTTCAGCAATTGCCTGAAGAAACAAAACGGTCGGTTTTGATTGAATTGAAGGGTATGAGAGCATCACTTCGCCAATTGGAGAGATTGACCGGAATCGGGAAAAGTATGATATTTCGTATGTGATGAAACAGAAACCTGTCCCTGTGTTTCTGGACTGGAGCGAGAGAAGATGTTGGTGGAGTCTGACGAAAAGGAGGGGAAATATATACTGCGAGAGGTGATGCAAAATGGAAACAAGGGACATCACGACGAACGCATTAAGCGAGTGAGTAAGAATGCACGATGGCAGTCAATAGCAGCAACGTTGCAGCACAATTGGCACTTGGCAACGCATTACCCATCGGAGTTTTTCTGGACTCCTGTGTGGATGGTGTGGCACTTCTGCTGGAAGAGGGTCTTCCTTAGAGGAGGTAGTTGATGTTAATGACGAGGAAAATATGCGTATAGAATTTCTTCAAGCGGGAACAGGGGACAGTATATGGATTAGTCACAATAAGAAGAATATTGTGATAGATGGAGGTAAGACGACTTCTGCCATCATAGCGAGATATGACCAAATGGCAAAGGACGAGAACATCGACCTGCTTGTTGTGACACATATTGACACTGACCATATAGCTGGCATCATTGCCCTTATGGAGCATATCAAAATTCATGGACAAACGGGGCGGCTGAAACAGGTGTGGTTTAACTACCCCAAGAAAGAAGATGGTGGTGAATATTCTGTAAATGAGGGGAATCAGCTTTCTGGTATGCTATGCAAGATAGAAGGCTTGAATTGGTGTAACAACACATCGGAACTGATAGGGAAAGTCACTGCAATTGGTGATTTGAGGCTACATGTATTAGCACCAGACCACGATGTGGCAGATGAATACAAACCCAAGGAAGCCGATGAGTTAGGAGCAAGAAATGCAGACTGGAACGTGGACTTGGAAGCACTGATAGAACATATGAATGATGATGACATAGACGAAGGAGGCCCTAATAGTCAGTCGATAGTGATTCTTCTAGAGTGTAACGATAAGAGGGCTTTGTTGCCAGGGGACTGTACGCCCAAGGAACTATATGAGGCACTTCGCGCTTATAAAAGGCGAAATGAGCAGCCACTCTCACTTGAACTTATGAAACTGCCTCATCACGGGAGTTTGCGCAATATTACAAAGGAGATTATGGAAGAAGTGGTTTGTTCGGAATTCGTAATTTCCACCAACGTAAACAAGAGATATTGTTTTCCTCATAAAGAGACTATCGCCAAGCTTGTCTACTATAGGAACAAGAGTGAAGAGCAAGTGAACGTGCATTTCAACTATCAGGAATCAGTGGAGGTACTCGGAGTAACAGACGCTGAGAGGAGGAAGTATAACATTAATCTTGACAACTGTCGTGAATTCAACCTATAACATGCATCATTATTGTGTCAGGATAAAAGCTGACATCAACGGTAAAGGACCTCTGTTTCGTGGGAGCGGAGTGTTTTTTCCGTTAGGGCAGGGTGTAGAGTACGACTATGTGATAACAGCACAGCACATACTGAAGGACGGCAAACAGCCATTGAATACGACTGAGGGGAAGATTGCAGAAATTGAGATTGAGATATGCGAAGAAGGGAAATTCAAATCATTACAAAAGGTTGACGGCAATGGTATAGAAAGGGCACTCTTGCCTGTAGGAGAAGACCTGCTTATAATCAAGATAGCCAAGAGCGTGAGAGGGTTTAATTCCTATTGGATGGCAGATGATCTTATAGAAGATAAGCCCATGTATCTCTATGGAATATCCAGAGATGCGCAAGATGTTGTAACCAGATTGGAATGTAAGTGCGTGGATGATAGCTCGGATGTAGTGAATGTTACATCTGCTGTTGACAATATGGATAGTCTTCACGGAATGTCTGGAGGTGGCATGTTTGCAAAGAACCAACCACTGATGTACGGTGTATTATGGAAATATGCGGCGAGCGACGGAGAGTTTCATAACGTGAGGATAACGCAGACCTTGGAAAACCAGATGAACGAGCTGCTGACGGCTCGGAATTGGGAGCCAGTAAGGTTTATCAACATAGCAGAATGCAGGCGGGCTATGTTTGAGGTTTATATTGAATTGTTCCGAGATATTAATGACACGATATTGGTGAACAGAGATGACGCAAAGTTCCCGCTTGAAGACAGGTTTGTGATGCCAGACTTTATTGACGAGATACAAGGTTTAGACAATGGAGAGCCGGAGACACCCGAGATAAAGACAGAGGAGCATGATACTACGAACATCTACTTTAAGAACGACGCGATACAAGAATATAGCGAACAGTATTTAAAAGAGTTTTACAGACAACTGAATAGTGCAGGCAACCGAAAGGTAAGAATACCCGCAGATTCAGTATTAAGTCCGAACAGGAGCATCCTGTTAATAATAGCAGGCCCAGGGTTTGGCAAATCCTCGCTGTTGAAATATCTGACATTGCAAATGCTCAAAGGAGAGATGGCGGCGTATGACGGTTATCTGCCAGTATGGATGCCGTTTTCTTATATGGCGAGAAATTGTGATACAGACATCAAAGGCATTATCCGTACATGGCTTGAAGATAACAAGCTCTGGGAAAGCCATAGCCACTATATAGAATACGCCTTCGAGCAGAAAAGAATACTCCTGATAGCAGATGGGATAGACGAATGGGGAGATGAACCCTTGCGTGCGGACAAAGTGATTCGCAATGTAAAGGCTGAGACAGATGCAGGGAACCTGATAGCTATTTTCTCAAGCCGAGAGTATGGCATAGCGAATATCAATTCTCCGTTCAGCACGGAAGATACATATACAATAGCACCTTTGTCGGCTTTGCAACAGGATGAACTTGTGAAGAAGTGTGTGGAATATTACAATGGACTGATAAAGGACACGAAGAGAACAGCCCAGTTCTTATCTGCGAAGCTAAGGCTACTTCAGGATGTGGATAGGATGAAAGAGAATCCTATGCTACTGACCATCTTGATAGGGCAGTACCTGCAGGGTAACGAGCTTCCGCATAACAATATAGCGGCAATGGACTGTATAGTGGAGCAGTTGTTTGTGAAGCATCCTGGCTCAAGAAAATATCAGGCCTATGACTACTCAAAGTCCTTTGACTATACGAGTAATAAAATGTTGCTGGGCGTGCTTTCCAAGGAGATGTTTGACTATTATAACGACGGGAGCATGGATAGAACCCATGCAGAGATATTGCTGAACCAGTATCTTAACAGACAGTCAAAGGGAAAAGAACTGGACAACGCACATTTGGTAGATAGCTTGTTGCTGCACGACAAGCAGCAGCTGGGGATATTGGAAGAACGCAGTGGTTCGCGCATATCGTTCATAAATCGTCAACTGCAAGAGTTTATGACAGCGAAATACCTGTCGATAGACGGAGACAGGGCAAAAACCTTTGTGGCAGAGAATGCGCATGAGGCGGGATTACACCAAGTCGTTCTGTTCCTGTTTGAGATGATGCCGGCTTCTGCCTTTGTTGAGTTGTATCAGACCTTGAAAGGAATAGAGACAACAGACTATCGGAACTACTATTTGAAGAAGCTAAGGCTGGAAGTCCTAGTGAGATCGGTGAAAGCCCCCAAGCAATTCCTGCTGGATGAGATAGAAGAATACATACGTGAGATAGAATGGGACAGTGATTATGACACTAAACACGATTTGTTGGAAATACTATTAGAGGGGTTGTATAACACTTCGCTGGTCGAACGTGTAGAGAGATTTGTGGCGAAGTATATACCGGCAGCCTCTGTTTATCATGACATCAGACTGTCAGGACTGATGCAAGTTGACACCCTGACAGACGATGAACGACGTTTTGTTGTTCATACGCTCATCAATGGCGATGTGAGCAATAAGATACTTGCTTCTGACGTGATAAGAAAACATATTGCAGGCGATGAGCAACTACTTGAGATGGCTAATGCGTATATCAAGCCATCCACGATGCCTGAAGTCGTAGCTTTTTTTATGAGGAGCGTAACTACGGATGGAATTGACATTGGCAATGAAGAAACGCTGATAAAAAGCATAGCGGCCAGTGAAATATATACAAAGTTTTACGAGACTGAATTTAAACTGTTTAAGGGGGAACTAGTCAAGGTAGGGGAATTGTTTGGCTTAGTTTCAGAACTTCCCTATACAGTAAGAGAAGAAGCAAGCAGACTGTTGAAGAAGTATTTCGCCAAGGATGAAACAGTAAGGGAAAAGGCATTGAAGTCAGTGAACGCAAAGGTAAGAGAGCGAGGCAATATGGGGCGCGAAATGGCCTGGAGCTACTTGCTTTCCTGTTGGCTGAATCATGCGGATGTCATTCGGGCGATAGCACAAGAGCTAAAAGAAACCTATCCTTTTAATTATGGTGGTGGTTATGAGCTATGGAGCATCATTCAACGACAAAACATATCCCCTGAGTTGCTGCAAGTAATAACTGATTGGGCTGTTGGGCGTGATGTAAAGGATATATGTTGGGGGATAGACTCACTCGTTGTAAATACGATAGTCAAAGACCCGCGTATTAAGGCAAAACTGTTGGAAGCCTTAGATGGTATAACAAGTTTCTTGCACATTGTAGTACACCCTCTTGTGACAAACTGGGGGCAAGATGCGGATGTGATAGCGAAACTACAGCGGTGTCTGGATGAAGAATCGTTAGAACAATCAACTTGGATAGCAGGTTATGCGTATGAAATATACCAAGGAGATGATGAGCGCATCAAGACGTACCTCGACAGATGTATCAATGATGCGAATGATGGTATCATGAAAGACCGTGCAGTTTCAGTATACATCAGTCATTACAAAGAGGAGTTTGCAGAAAAATATATACCTCGTATATTGAAGGGCGAGATAGCGATGAACGACCGAATATTTGGCTGCAAATGGGGGATACTTGAAGCCATTATAGAGAACTATTCCGAGCGCCAGGATGTCAAGGATTACCTGCTCCAAAACTATTCAAAGGACTATCGCTTTGCTGGTCAGATACTTGTGAAATACCACAGGACGGAGATGGCATCGAGAATGCTTGACGGATGGTATCATTTGGACACTCGGCTGCGACTGATGATGATACACAAGATATCGCGCATGTCGAAAATGGATGAGACAATTGAAGGAATATTGCGCCAATATCGACAGGAGGGCAATGCCTATATACTTTGTGATACTATATTATGTCTGGCAGAACATCTGAAAAGGATGGGTAGAGATGACGAAGTTTTTGAACTTTCCAATGATGTGTTCAATACAAACCAGGTGACTACAGAATATATATACAAGATTCGCTTTTGCATATATTTGCTTTATCATAGGCTGGATGAGTACACCGAACTGAACCTGAGTACAGGAGGAAAGGAATATGAATTCAACAAATGTCATCTCTTCTATAATGACAGTCCTTATATAGAGAAAACCATTGCAGACGAAGCAGAATATCTGCTTGCAGACGATATGGCAAATCTGCGGAAGATTGTAAAGGATGACAAGAGTATCTATAGGTATATGGTGTTCTTCTCCAAGTACGTTGTTCCTACATCGGATGCGGCGAGAGTCATGGTGAAATATTTTGAATACAATAAAGACGAGATAGATGATGCAAATATATTGCTGTTCTTAAAGAAAGTAGGAGGGCAGAAGAGTCTGCTGAAGGAGTTGGTAAAGGCCAACATAGATAACATCAATAATGAGATGACAGCCACCGTGGCACAAATAATTGCCTCGGAATTCAAACAAGACGAGGAAATCGGGCAGCTATTGTCGTTGAACGAATGGGATTGGCGTAGAGACTCTGTCAACAGGGTTTCGCTGAACTGTTCGCTTAATACCAATTTGGATAAGCTGAAAGAAATCTTTGCGGAGTATAAGAGAATAAATTATGAGCTGAGTTATTGTTATGCTTCATATAACTTCCTGCTGTCGTTGACCCGTAAAGACCGGGTTGTTAAAAATCTGGAAAGATATCTGACAGACCCTTATGATTCATACGTATTTCGTTTAATCAAGACTCCATTGGAGATGCGGTTGAAACGGGATAAAGAGACGGCAGACATGATGCTCGAAGAACTGCTGCACACTGATGATTCACGAGCAAGAGTGGCTTTGTATTCAATACTTTCTTCGGCAGGAGTGAAATCAGCAGAACTGAGGGATTGGAGAGAGCAACAGCACGATAATCTTGAACAATATGGATATGACATAGTTCAGAACAGAGAAAGGAAGCTATTGGCAGTAGTACAATGAAACACAT
>ERZ1026846.2215-NODE-2215-length-10706-cov-17.949770_pt1 | contig 10706 bp, 13 predicted proteins | sample MGYA00380153_ERZ1026846 | MGnify/ENA primary metagenome ERZ1026846 (study PRJEB33269, sample SAMEA4719789) | human gut metagenome | biome: human-associated habitat; feature: organic feature; material: feces | place: Cameroon | collected 2013-10 ... | reverse complement strand
AAATCGCCAAACTCTTTGATGAAGATTTTTGGGTGACGCAATGACGAAGTCAGGAGACAATAACCTCGTGCTTACTTATTGCAAAAAGTACTAACATAAAAAGCAACAATAGTCATTAGCTATTGTTGCTTTTTTTTATTATCCGATACATTGTTTACTTAACCCAACAAACATAATACCCAATTCCATCACTCATACTGATAATAATACCAATACGTATTGCCATACGTATCACGCAAAGCTGTTTTGCGTTGTGCACTAAGAATGGTGTTCTCAAGCTTCTGAAAATCTTGAAAATCAGCATTCAATACATCATTCTTATAAATAATGTATGGTGTGGAGTGCAGATGGGTATACAGTAGCAGCGCCTCTTCATAATGCTTCGGCAGCGAAACCGAGTCATTTACAGCATAGTGCTTTGTTATTTCCCTCACAAACAAGTCGAGCTTTTTATCCAGCAGGTATCCGCATAGCATATAATCGGCCGTCACTTTGTTCATTCTTTTATGCCTTTTTTGGTAATTAAGGTAATGCATTGTCTGCATACGTTGTCTGTAACAATTACCAAGATAAGCATAGAATGACGTATCAGGCAACAATTCGAACCTTGTTGTTGTACCATTAGGCATCATTGCCTTGGAGCCACCTTTCAATTGATACTCAAACAGACTCTCTGGAAGTTGTTTATTGCGCGACAATGCATAAGCCGTAAGCATCGTTAGATTCTCGTCAGGTTCGTCACAATGCTTGATAGCATCTAATGCTCCTTCAAAATCGCCATTCAATATACATTGCTCGGCATGTATACGCACATGATACACCCTATCGTTATTACCACATAGGCATGCCAAAGCCATCAGCGAGAACAATACTGTAAGATTAGCCCATAAACGGCGCACTATCTTAAAGTCCAAGGAATTGAATGCTGCCGTCAAGCCTGTAGAATGAGCCAACCACACAAGCAGTAGATATACCACTAACGCAATGGGACACAGATAAACACCTGCACCAAACTCAAGCTTGCTCTCGTTCAGCACCGGGTGTACATCTGTAAGCATTATAAGACATAGTACAGATGGCACGAACGTAAAAGCCCATGCCATCTTTACCTTTTTAAGCAAGTTTGCCGTAGCCACCTGTACAAACAGCAACACCAATGTTATCAGTATCGCACCTATAAAGTGGTTGTAGTGTGTCTGTCCTTGCGACAATACATGTTGCGTCACTGTAAGCAAATCAGCCTGAAAGTAATACAGGTAGAAGAATGCGAACAATGAAAACACAAACGTGCACGCAACACGCACCAATGTATCCTGATTATTTAATGCAAATCCTTTGCTCATTAGTTTTTCTTTAATACTGCTGCCGAGCGTGCAGGAATGTAGAGTTTCAACCATTCCTTATGTTCGTTAACATACGCTGGGTCATAATTTGTTAGATGTGTCATCGTATCATCAGCAAGTCCATTGCCACCGAACATCTTTGCGTCTGTATTTAGGACAACATCATACGAGCCTGTTGGCACGAGGAAACCATAGTCGGTAAACGAGCGTGTCGGGCTGAAGTTGAAGATAAAGACAAGGTCGCCACGCATATATGCCAATATCTGGTCGCCATCGTTATGCCATATCTCCTGCACAGGTTTGTTCTGTATGCTACGTTCAAGCTTCAACACTTTCAACATCTCACGGTCAAAGTCGCCAAGGAAGTGATAGTCGAGGTCTGGATTATCTACCAGATTCCACTGACGTCGTGCATACTTATGGCTCCATCCATTGCCCTCGCGTGGGAAGTCAATCCATTCGGGATGTCCAAACTCATTGCCCATAAAGTTGAGGTAACCGCCATTTATTGTTGAAGCCGTTACAAGGCGAATCATCTTGTGCAAGGCTATGCCACGGTATACACGGTCGTTCTCGTCGCCACGACGGAAGTGCCAGTACATATCCGAGTCGATAAGACGGAAGATAATTGTCTTGTCGCCTACAAGTGCCTGGTCATGACTCTCGCAATAGCTTATGGTACGCTCGTCCGAACGACGGTTTGTTACTTCCCAGAAGATAGAACTTGGCTTCCAACCCTCGTCTGGCAATTCCTTGATTGTCTTAATCCAATAGTCTGGAATGTTCATTGCCATACGATAATCAAATCCATAACCACCGTCAGTAAACTTTGCAGCCAATCCTGGCATACCGCTCACCTCCTCGGCAATGGTTATAGCCTGTGGATTAACCTCATGTATAAGGAGGTTGGCAAGTGTAAGATAACAGATAGCATTGTCGTCCTGATGACCGTTAAAGTAGTCGCCATAATTGCAGAACGCCTCACCAAGTCCATGGCTATAATAAAGCATTGATGTTACACCGTCGAAGCGGAAACCATCAAAATGGAACTCTTCAAGCCAATACTTACAGTTAGACAAGAGGAAGTGAATTACCTGGTCCTTGCCATAGTCGAAGCAGAGCGAATCCCAAGCCGGATGCTCATGACGATCGCCTGGATAGAAGTACTGGTTCGGATCGCCGGCAAGGTTGCCCAATCCCTCTACCTCATTCTTTACAGCATGCGAGTGGACAATATCCATAATAACAGCTATGCCGTCCTTATGTGCCTGGTCGATAAGAGCCTTAAGCTCCTCAGGTGTACCAAAACGCGAAGACGCTGCAAAGAACGAGCTAACATGATAGCCAAAAGATCCATAATAAGGATGCTCTTGAATAGCCATTATCTGTATACAGTTGTAGCCATCCTTCTTGATACGAGGCAACACATTCTCGCGGAACTCATTGTATGTGCCCACCTTCTCTGCATCCTGTGCCATACCGATATGGCATTCGTATATAAGCAGCGGCGACTTATTAGGCTTAAAGCTCTTCTTCTTCCATGCATATGGTTCTGGATTCCACACCTGTGCCGAGAATATCTTTGTTACATCATCCTGCACAACACGTGTTGCCCAAGCCGGTATACGCTCACCGTCACCACCTTCCCAATAAACATGCATCTTATACAAGTCGCCATGCTTAATGGCCTTTTCTGACAGTTTCAACTCCCAGTTGTCGGTTCCGGCAATACGCTGAGCCTTATATCTATCGGTTTCTTTCCATCCGTTAAAGTCACCTATAAGGTATATCTCAGTTGCATTAGGAGCCCACTCGCGGAACACCCATCCGCGTGTAGTCTTATGCAAACCATAATATTTATATCCGTTTGCAAAATCAGTTATTTTGTTTTTTCCATTGTTAGTTAGAGCGTTCAGCTTCCACAAAGCATGGTCGTGACGACCCTTTATTGCCTCTTCATAAGGCTCAAGATAGCCATCATTCTTAACCAAACCTATATGCTTTACAGTAGGTTTCTTTGCAACAGTCTGACTTTTACTCGTTTTTGTAGCCATAATTGATATTTTAATTGTTGTTTGAGATTTTTCGGTTATATATGCAGCCATTGTGTATGCCACAATCAGCCATTAGTTTTTATCTTCGAAGCATCTTCCGCGCTCGTAATGTCCACGTTTCACAATCTGTCCATTACGGTCCTTCTCTACGAACGAGCCATCACGTAGCCCGTCCACATACGATCCCTCGAAGCGTTTACCGTCCTTCGATTCTTCTATTGCGGCTCCATTTCGCTTGCCATTCTTGTATATGCCCTTAAACTTGGAGCCATCAGCAAAGTGGATAATGACATTGCCATTTACCTTTCCGTTTCTGAAGTCGCCTTCAAACACATCACCACTTTTCTTAACAAGCTTGCCACGTCCATGCTGTAGGTCGTTCTTCCACTCACCTATATACATGTCGCCATTTTTCCACACGAAAGTACCCTGACCATCCTTGTTGCCTTCGCTAAAGTGGCCAGTATACTTGTCGCCATTCTTATATTTAAAGATTCCTTCGCCAGTGCGTTCGCCTTGAACATAGGCACCTTCGTATACATCACCGTTTTGAAATTTGTACACACCCTTTCCGTTCTGTATATCGTTGAGCCAATCGCCTGTATACACATCTCCATCGGCATACTTGTTTGTACCCTTACCCGAACGTTGGTTGTTAAGCCACATACCATCGTATGTTGTACCATCGCCCCAAGCAAAGAATCCCTTACCCGACTTCTGGTCATCCTTCCAATTACCATCATAGAAGGCACCACCAGCAAACGTATACTTACCCTTGCCTTGTCGTTTGTCTTGTTGCCAATAGCCATCGTACTTATCACCATTATAGTAGTACATCACACCATGTCCCTGCTGATAGTCACGATACCACATTCCAACATACTTGTTATTGTTCAGAAACCAGTAAGTACCATATCCATGCTGTTGGTCTTGAAACCATTCTCCATCGTATTTCTCACCGTCCGAGAATGTATACACACCTTGTCCTTGGCGTTTGCCCTTAACATATTCGCCTTCAAAAATGTCACCATTCTTAAATATGGTAGTACCTTTGCCGCTTGGCTTGCCCGATTGCATCTGTCCTTTATATTGTCCTCCGTCATGCGTTGTGCACGAACCAAGAGTTATTTTCTGGGCACTTACATGAGCCGACACTATAAACAGGAGTAATGCTGATAATATATGATTTTTCACGTTTTCTTGTTATTATGAAGTAATTACCTCCAAAATTATCAAATTAAAACGAGATAGCAAAATGAATTTAGGATTTTTATATAAAAAGACAAAAAAAGGAGGTAATACCATTGGTACTACCTCCTATATAAAAATAAGATTGACTTATTTTACCTTCTCAACGATGGCCTTGAAAGCCTCAGGGTTGTTAACAGCGAGGTCAGCGAGGACCTTGCGGTTAATCTCGATACCTGCCTTGTGAAGAGCACCCATAAGTGTAGAGTAGCTCATGTTCTCAAGACGAGCAGCAGCGTTGATACGCTGGATCCACAATGCGCGGAAATTGCGCTTCTTATTGCGGCGGTCACGGTATGCATATGTGAGACCCTTTTCCCAGGTGTTCTTTGCTACGGTCCAAACATTCTTGCGTGCACCATAGTAACCCTTGGTGAGTTTCAGGATTCTTGTTCTCTTTGCTTTAGAAGCAACATGATTAACTGATCTTGGCATAGTTTTCTTTTTCCTTTAAATGTTTGACTAATAAAATTAACGGAGGCAGAGCAAGTCGCGAACCTGCTTCAAGTTTGAACGGTCTACGATAGTCTCACCAAGGAGATTTCTCTTCTGCTTCTTTGTCTTCTTAGTCAGAATGTGACTGTGGAAAGCGTGATGACGCTTGATCTTACCTGTTCCGGTAAAGCGGAATCTCTTCTTTGCACCGGAGTTAGTCTTAACTTTTGGCATTTTTTTTAATTTTAAATTATTATTATTATATGTGGCAACGCATATACCAGGGCGTTACGCACACTTTATCATGTTGTCTTATTCTTCTCCCTTAAGAGCCTTAAGCGCCTCAGGGCTTACCTTTGCATTAGCAAGAAGTCCGCCGTTTGCTGGCACAGCATCTGCAGCATCTACGTTCTGCTTCGGAGCACGTGCCTCTGCCTCACGCTTCTCACGGTCTACCTTCTGCTGACTCTTCTTTACTACACCGGCCTTTTTAGGAGCCAAGTAAAGGAACATCTTCTTGCCGTCGAGCTTCGGGAGCTGTTCTACCTTTGCATATTCCTCAAGGTCGTTGGCAAAACGAAGCAACAAAACCTCGCCCTGCTCCTTAAAGAGAATAGAGCGGCCACGGAAGAACACATAAGCGCGAACCTTATTGCCCTCGTTCAAGAACTCCTGAGCATGCTTCAACTTAAAGTTGTAGTCGTGCTCATCAGTCTGAGGTCCGAAACGAATCTCCTTCACTTCAACCTTAGCCTGCTTTGCCTTCATCTCCTTGGCATGCTTCTTCTGCTGATAGAGGAATTTGCTATAGTCTATGAGACGACAAACAGGTGGTTGGGCATTGGGGGATATTTCTACAAGGTCAACACCTTGCTCTCTCGCCATGTCCAAAGCATGACGTGTAGGCATAACAGTTGATTCACCGTCACTCACTATACGTACTTCCCTAACGCGAATCTGCTCGTTCACGCGGTACTGGTTTTTCATTTTGTCATTCTTCATTAAACTATTTTTGTGATAAAGCTATATTTTTTAAAGCGTTAGCTGCTTTTATAAGCGGGTGCAAAGGTAGTCATTTTAACTTGGTTGACAAAATATTTATCCTCTTTTTTGCTCCCTACCCCATGATTTTCTTCATATTAACGTGCTTTTCTGCATGTTTTTAAGTAATTTTGCACTCATAAAACACGTTACACATGGATCAACTTTATTTCACCGGCTTAATAATAGCCGTTAGCACATTTCTTATTATAGGATTGTTCCATCCTATCGTCATCAAGGTAGAATACTATTTTGGTACACGTCTTTGGTGGATATTCCTTATATCAGGCCTGTTGCTCATCTTAGGCGCAATGTTTGTGGCCAACGTTATAGCATCTGCCCTATTGGGGGTATGTGGCGCATCATGCCTGTGGAGCATTGGCGAGATATTCGAGCAGAAGCAAAGAGTAAAAAAGGGATGGTTCCCAATGAACCCTAAACGTAAGAAAGATTATGAAGACTGAACTTATACTGATAGGCAAGACCAATGACAAGCTTTACGTCAACGGCATAAACGACTATACAGAGCGCATTACACACTATATGCCATTTGGCATAACCACCATTCCAGCCATTAAGAACACCAAGAGTCTGTCGGAAGAACAGCAGAAGCAAATGGAGGGTGAACAGATACTAAAACTCATTCAAGCATCCGACACAGTGGTATTACTTGACGAGAAAGGTGCCGAACGCACCAGTTTGCAAATGGCTACATGGCTTGAGAAGCGCCAACAGACTGCACGACGTCTGATATTTATCATCGGAGGTCCTTATGGTTTCTCCGAAGCTGTATACAAGCGTGCCAATGAACTCATCTCACTATCCAAGATGACATTCTCGCACCAAATGGTAAGACTTATCTTCACCGAACAGCTATATCGTGCTTGCACCATTATAAAAGGTGAAAGCTACCATCACGAATAGCACACACTTGCCACGACAAACCACAAAGAGCCAGGATTTATGCCCGATATCGCATCAGTAAGAATACCAACATGCTGAAGCGAAGCGCATCAATCCTGACTCTTGTCTTTTTATCACAAACCTGGCTATCAACCAAGAATCAGCGGAATTATAGATGGAGTAAGCAGCGAAGTGAATATACCGTTAAGCGTAAGTCCAAGGCTGGCATAAGCTCCGTGCACCTGACTGCGGTCCATAGATGTTGCCGTACCTAAGGCATGAGCTGCCGTTCCCATTGACAATCCCTGAGCTACGGGCGTCTTTACACGTGCAAAGCCCATTGTGCGATAACCGCATACAGCACAAAGCAATCCAACACCTACCACTACAGCTGCTGTAAGCGACGGTATACCACCAACTGCCTTTGTTACTTCCATTGCAATAGGTGTAGTTACCGACTTTGACGCCAACGACAATACAACCTCCCTTGAGGCACCAAGTTCCTTGGCTATCCAAACCACCGAAACAATACCAACCACACAACCTGCCAACTCTGAAAGTACAATTGGTGTAAGCTGCTTCTTGATAGTGGACAACTGCATATAGAGAGGCACACCAAGAGCCACTACTGCAGGACGTAACCAAAACTCAATCATATGGCCACCCTGATTGTATGTCTCGTAGCTTATGCCTGTAATTTTCAAGAATGCAATGATGCACGCTATCGATATCAATATCGGATTCATCACTACCCAACCAGTAAGACGGCGCAACAACTTGCCCAAGAAATAAGTGCCAAACGTCAAGGCTATCAGAAAAAAATCGTTAGAGAAATATTCCATATTATCTACTTGCTTTACATTATTAATAATAATACATTATATATAAGACATTAGGCTTTGTCGTCATGCTTCAACATATCATGAGCCTTGTCCTTAGCCTTGCCATAACATTGGTGCACCCAACCCGTAACGGCAAGCACAAGTACAGTAGACACAACCGAAGCAACAACAATAGGCACAAGCTGAGCCTTGATAATGTCGAAGTAAAGCATAACAGCCACTCCTGGCGGAACAAAGAAGAAACCAATATTACCAACTAAGAAGTCGGAAATGCTGCGCACCCACTCCAGGCGTATAACCTTGAGCTTAAGCAAGAGTGTCAACAAGAGCATACCCAGAATGCTCGAAGGTAGCGGAATATGAGTGAGATAAATTACCAGCTCACCCAGCGCTAGACACCCGAAAATGATAGCCAACTGACGAATCATCATAATCCCAGAAACAATTTTTAAATACCTTTATTAATAATACTATACGGAGAGTTATCCAACTGCAAAGGTAGACATTTTTTAGATAAACAGCCCAAAAACAAGCAAATATAATTCAAGAATACAAATATTTTATTGCTATACATCAATTCTTTAGTAAAAAACGTTAAATAAAACAAGTAAATACATTCACACCATTGCCAGTATAAAATAAAAGTAGTACCTTTGCACCCGCAATTTTGCAAAGTATTTTTAATTTTTCACAAACAATGAATCGATACGAAACCGTTTTCATTTTGACTCCCGTTTTGTCTGATGAACAGATGAAGGAAACGGTCGCTAAGTTCAAGAAGCTGCTCACCGATAACGGTGCTGAGATTTTGAACGAAGAGGCTTGGGGTTTGAAGAAGTTGGCTTACAACATTGAGAAGAAGACATCAGGCTTCTACAACTTGATTGAGTTCAAGGCAGAACCAACTTTGATTAACAAGCTCGAGACTGGCTATCGCCGCGACGAGAAAGTTATTCGTTACATGACAGTTAAACTTGAAAAGTATGCAGCACAGTACGCAGAGAAGCGTCGTGCTAAGCTTGGTAAAAAAGAGGAGGCTTAATCATGGCAGATCAGAAATCAGAAATCCGTTATTTGACCGCTCCTTCTATCGACACAAAGAAGAAGAAGTATTGCCGTTTCAAGAAGAGCGGTATTAAGTACATCGACTATAAGGACCCAGAGTTCTTGAAGAAGTTCTTGAACGAGCAGGGTAAGATCCTTCCACGTCGTATCACAGGTACATCTTTGAAGTATCAGCGCCGCGTAGCACAGGCTGTTAAGCGTGCTCGCCAGATTGCTTTGCTTCCTTACGTAACCGATTTGATGAAATAATTATTAAGGAGGAATAGCAATGGAAATCATACTTAAAGAAGATATTATCGGACTGGGTTACAAGAACGACATCGTTAATGTAAAGAGTGGTTACGGCCGTAACTACCTCATTCCCCAGGGCAAGGGTGTAATCGCATCTGAATCAGCAAAGAAGGTTCTCGCTGAGAACTTGAAGCAGCAGGCTCACAAGCTCGCAGCTATCAAGGCTGCAGCTGAGAAGAAGGCTGAGGAACTCAATGGTGTAGAGCTCGTTATCACAGCTAAGGTTAGCGCTACTGGTGCTACTTACGGCTCGGTTAACGCTGCTACAGTTGCTGCTGAGCTTGGCAAGAAGGGCATCGAGGTTGATCGCAAGATCATCACAATGCGCGATATCAAGCACGTAGGCGACTTTGAGGCTACAATCCACTTCCACAAGGAGGTTGAGGTTAAGGTTCCTGTTAAGGTAGTAGCTGAGGATGCTAAGGTAGAGGCTCCTACAACAGAGGCTACCGAGGCTCCTGCAACTGAGGCACCTGCAGCAGAGTAATCTATATTACAACTGTATATAATAAAGAGGAGGACATCTTGTTCTCCTCTTTTTTTTGATTTATACCGACATTCCAACAACATACACCCTACCCCCCTACACTCTCTCCTATTCTATTGTCCAATTCTATTGTCCAAGAACAACCGTTATATATTTTATAGACACATGGCTAAAGTTTATGTTCGGTGTCACCGAATGTACGTTCCGTGACACGGAATGGAGGTTTATTATTAATATCAAACAGAATTATCTCAAGATAAATCTGACGTTTGCACGTATTTTTACATAAATTTTAGTTACATTTGTGGCGACTATATTCAAAACAAAAAGCTAATTAAGATGAACAAATTTTTCCTCACAAGTGTTCTCGTTGCGGCTGCCATAACTGCCAACGCACAAGACAATACAACTAAGGATTCGCTCACCATGGAAACCATGATGCACAATATTCCTGAAGTGATGGTAAAAGGATCGCGCCCTATTGTCAAGGCAGAGCGTGGTATGCTGTCGTACAATATGCCGTTGCTATTGAAGCAGTTGCCTGCCGACAATGCTTATGAGGCATTGACACACATACCAGGTGTCAGCAATGCCACTGGCAACATATCCTTCTCGGGCAATGAAGTAACGCTGATTGTCAACGGACAAGCCACTACATTGACACAAGAGCAACTGGCTGAGCGCCTTAAGGCAATGCCAGCCGCACAGTTGGCTAAAGCCGAAGTGATGCTGTCTGCCCCTGCCCGCTATCATGTGCGTGGCATGGCTATCAACATAGTAACGAAAGACTATGCCGGCACCAATCAACTATCAGGACAGATTATTGGTGGCTTGGTGCAAACCAAATACGCCAAAGGGTTTGGCGATTTATACCTTTCCATGCAAAGAGGCAAGTTCGGGCTGGATGCACAATACAAATTAGTTAACGGCAATTCATACGGCGAGTCTTCACGCATAGCCAATCATCCACTTGGCAACAATCGTATACACTATAATG
>ERZ1026846.2211-NODE-2211-length-10723-cov-6.838020_pt1 | contig 10723 bp, 8 predicted proteins | sample MGYA00380153_ERZ1026846 | MGnify/ENA primary metagenome ERZ1026846 (study PRJEB33269, sample SAMEA4719789) | human gut metagenome | biome: human-associated habitat; feature: organic feature; material: feces | place: Cameroon | collected 2013-10 ... | reverse complement strand
TGTTATAAGTAAACGCACCGCCCACCGGGTTCTTGATGCCGTTTTCGTTCAGCCAATCCCGGATTTCCTTCATGGTGGAACCTTCATTGTACTTCTTGAACGATTCCAGCACAAAAGGAGAGGTGAGAGGGTCGATGTGGAACTTCCGCTCCGAATCCAGCGTGTAGCCAAAGGTTCCACGACCACCGTTGCAGCGGCCTTTCAGGATGTTCTCGGTCTGTCCACGCACGACCTTCTCGGCAAGGTCAGCGGAATAATACTCGGCATAACCTTCCAGCACCGACTCCAGAATGATGCCCTCTGGCCCCTCGGAGATGATCTCGGTGGCAGACATGAGCTTGACACCGTTTTTCTTCAACTGGGTCTTGTACCGGGCACTGTCGTAGCGGTTCCGGGCAAAACGATCCAGCTTCCAGACCAGCACAATGTCAAACAGCTTCTTGTCGCTGTCTTTTATCATCTGCTGAAACTCCGGGCGGTTGTCTGTCTTGGCAGAGATGGCACGGTCAATGTAGTGCTTGACGATGGTAATGCCATTCTTTTCCGCATAGGCCGTGCATTCACGAATCTGGCCTTCAATGGATTCTTCGCGCTGGTTATCCGATGAATAGCGGGCATAGATCACGGCGGTCATGGCAGGCACCTCACTTTACACATCATTGAACGGTGATACGTTCATCAAATCAATGTTTCGTATAATGTATATATCATATTTTACTGCCGCTTTCAAGAGTTATTTCTCGTTTTATTATAAAATTTTTGTTCTACTCTTATCCTGTAATAAAAATTTGCAATTTAAGCCCTCTGAATTAAGGAAACATTTTAGCAAGGAAACGGTGATAGAGCGAAATGGCCTGTGGAATTTATTCCGACCCAGCACAAAAACAAAAGATATCACAAGACAAGAAGAACGCCGGTAATGTTTTCATTTGCCCTATCTGTATTTTATGTACGGATAGGGCGATTTTTTGTCATAAGCAACGCAGAAAAGGGTAAATTCTGTTGATTTATCAACGTTGATTTGGTATAATTGTTCTATGTTATAGAACGTAGAACAATTTGCGAAAGGAGGTGCCGAATTGCCCCCAAAAGTGGCCGCTGATAAAGCATCTGAGAGAGCCAAACAGAACCTTGGAACTCTAATTATGCGATGCCGTGGAACGCTCAGCCAATCCCAATTAGCTAAAAGGGTCGGACTGCCCCGTTCCAACATGAAATATATAGAGGACGGCGTTAACGCTCCAACAGCGGAAGTCTATGACAAGCTGATTAAGGAACTGAAACCGGATTTGCATACACGTCAGCGTATGGATCGTCTATATATGGCAATTCGGAAAGTTCCTCCGCCGGATGTTTGCCGAACCATCACACAAAACGCGGATTTAGTGGATGCCATGCGGAAGTTGGAAGGATGTAATCTGACTCCCGACCAGGTCGAAAGTGTTGCCGCCCTGTTTGCGTCTTTTCAAAAGAATAGAGAAGGAGAACCCGTAAAATGAGAGATAAGTATTTTTACGAAGTTATGTATGATGATACGTCCATTGACGTAAGCAAAGAAGTGGGATTGGTCTGGTCCATTGCCAACTCCCTCCGTGGTGCCTATACCTCGGATAAATACAAGGATGTTATTATCCCTATGGTCATCATCCGCCGGTTTGAGTGTGCTCTGGAGGCTACCAAAGATGCAGTTGTAGCAAAGCACAAACAGAACCCCAACCTCCCAGCTGCGCTTCTTTGCCAGGTTTCCCAATATCCTTTTTACAACTATAGTGAATACAACCTCAAACGCCTTCTGGATGACAGCGACAGCATTGCGACCAATCTTAAGTCTTACATTGAAGGCTTTTCCGCCAACATCCAGCTGATTCTGGAAAAGTTGCTGAAATTCAGCACCCAGATCGACAAAATGGATAAGAGCAACCGTCTTTACAGCGTGGTTAAAAAGTTCTCCGATTTGGATTTGTACCCTGCCCATGTAGACAGTATGAAAATGGGCTACATTTTCGAGGATATTATTCGCCGCTTTTCTGAAAACGCTGAGGCCGGTGATCACTATACGCCCCGTGAAGTAATTCGCCTGATGGTCAATGTGTTGCTGGCAGAGGGCTGCAACGACCTGCTGACGGATGAGGGTAAAATCGCTACCGTGTTGGATGCTGCCTGTGGTTCGGGTGGTATGCTGTCCACTACCTATGATTTCCTGCGCCGCAAAAATCCCTATGTGGATGTGCGTTTGTTTGGACAGGAAATCAACCCCGAATCCTACGCCATTTGTCTGGCAGATATGCTCATCAAAGGACAGGATGTGAAAAACATCATGGGTGATGAGGAAGCCAACACTCTGAAAACGGACTGCTTCCCGGATCAGAAGATGCGGCTGGTGATTATGAATCCCCCGTTTGGTACACCCTGGGGTGGCAAAGATGCACCGGAAGGACAAGAGAAGAAAGTCCGTGAGGAAAACAAGAAGGGCGGACGGTTTGAGCACGGTCTTCCCGGAACTGGTGACGCCCAGCTGCTGTTCATGCAGCACGCCATCCATAAGCTGGACGAAAAAAACGGGCGTGCAGCGATCATTACCAATGGTTCGCCTCTTTTCTCCGGCGGAACCACCAGCGGTGAAAGCCAGATCCGGCGCTGGATGCTGGAGGAAGATTTAATTGAAGCCATTATTGCCCTGCCTACCCAGCTTTTCTACAACACCGACATCGGTATTTATATCTTCATCCTGTCCCGCAATAAGCGCCCTGACCGCCGTGGAAAGGTGCAGCTGATCAATGCGGTGGATATGTGGAAGCCCCTGCGCAAATCTTTGGGCAAAAAGCGCCGTGAAATCGACCGGGATAGCATGGTGAAAATCACCGAGCTGTACTCCAACTTTGAGGAAAACCAGTACTGCAAGATTTTTCCCAACGAGGAGTTTATGTACAGGGAATATGCAGTTTATCAGCCGTTGCAGCGCCGGGGTGTGCTGGATGCGGAGAGCATCGAGCGGCTGCGGACCAGCAGCTACTTCACCAGTAACTCCAGTATTTTCAATGAGACGGATTTTGAGCAGTTGAAAGAGATGAACCCCCGCAGTGCTGCCGACGAGAAGAAATACCAGAAATATCTGGCGGGCCAGCAGTTTGTGGCGGATGTGTTGGCCATTCTGGAAGCCAACCGCTCTGACCGTGTGTTTATGGATTACGGCGAGTTTGAAAAGCACCTGAAATCCCTGTTGGGTAAGGTGGAGGGAATGTCTGCCAGCCGATTGACCGGCATTGCCATGGTGCTGGCGGTGATGGATAAAACCGCTGTGGTGCAGAAAGACCGCAAGGGCGAAATTATCAAGGATATCACCACCAAGGACACCGAAATCATCAAGCTCACCCAGGACCCGGAGAAATATTTTGAGGCGGAAGTATATCCCCATGTACCGGATGCTATCTGGGCCTATGAATTTGACCCAGAGAAAAAGGAAAGTGCCACCAACAAGGAAAAACTGGGCGCAGAGTTCCCGTTTACCCGATTCTTCTACGAGTACAAGGAGCCGGAAAAGGCAGATGATCTGCTGGCACAGTTTATGGAACTGGAAAAATCCCTCTCTGAAAAAATTGCAGCCTTGCAGGAAAGCGAGGGAGTGTAATGGCTGAGCAGATGAAAGAAAGCGGGATTCAATGGATTGGGGCAATACCGTATAGTTGGAATGTTGAACGTATCAAATATATCATCCAGAACAATGATAATGGAATAAAGGTAGGCCCTTTTGGTAGTGCACTTACAAATGAGGTTGTTAGTTCAGATGAAGGAAAATATAAGGTTTATGGACAGTCAAATTTGATTCGAAAAGATTTTTCGTATGGTGATAATTATGTGTCTGAACAAAATTATAAGCGGCTTATAAATTATGAGGTTCTTCCAAATGATATTGCTGTTTCGATGATGGGGACAATCGGAAAATGTTCCGTTGTTCCAGATAATATTGAGTCTGGAATTATGGATTCGCACTTGATCAAAATAAGACTTTCCCAAAAGATGCTCCCTCGCTATTTTGAATATGCTTACGAAAGTGATATGGGGTATAGTCAACTTTTGATTAATAGCAAGGGCTCTATTATGAATGGTTTGAATTCTACGATTATAAAAGGATTATATATTCCTGTGCCTGAAATTATCGAACAGCAAGCCATTGTAGATTTTCTCGACAAAGAATATGCCCAGATTGACAGAATTGCCGCAGATTTGGAAAAACAGATTGCTCTTTTGCAGCAATACAAAAAATCCCTGATTACCGAAACGGTAACCAAGGGGCTGGATAAGTCTGTGCCGATGAAGGATAGTGGGATTGAGTGGATTGGGGAAATTCCTGCACATTGGGATGTGGAGCCTATCAAATATCGTGTCACATTCCATAATGGCGACAGAGGAGAAAACTATCCCTCTAAAAGCGAATTGCAATCCGAAGGAATACCATTCATAAATGCAGGTCATCTTGAGGGTGATGGACTTAATATGGATAATATGGATTATATTTCTGAAGAAAAGTATCGCATAATGGGCGGCGTTAAGCTTAGGTCGGGAGATATCTTGTATTGCTTGCGAGGAAGTGTCGGAAAAAATGCCATTGTTGATATGAACCAGGGAACAGTTGCTTCATCATTAGTGGCAATTCGTAGTGTGAGAATTTCAGCCAAGTATCTTTATTATTGCTTGAACTCTTACATAGAGGAAGTTCAGCGGTATTTGTGGGATAATGGTACAGCACAACCAAATTTATCAGCAGATAATCTTGGAAAGTACAAAATTTGTATCCCAACGGTCGAAGAACAAAGGACTATTGTTAAATACTTAAATAACATTTGCTCTCAAATTGACAATTTAATTATTGGTAAAAGAAAGCAGTTCTCTACTATTCAACAACACAAAAAATCCCTCATCTACGAGTATGTCACAGGCAAAAAACGAGTAAAGGGGGTGCAGTGAGGTGGCCATCAAAGCAGGACAATTAAAGGAACGGGCAGATTATCAGACATACATTCTGGAAATGCTGCGGAAGGAAAACGGCTATCAGGTTCGTCCCTCTACCGCTTACGATCCCGGCTACGGCATGGATGTGGAGCTGTTGTTCTCCTTTTTGGAAGCAACCCAGCCGGATGAATTAACACGGCTGGAAAAGCTCTATGGCGACAAGACTCGCCAGACCATCCTCAACTACATCAACAATGAGGTCAATAAGAAAAGCCGCAGCCTGCTGGATGTGTTGAAGCACGGCGTGGAGTTTGATAACGGTGTATCCCTGACTCTCATGTACCGCAAGCCTGCCACCACCTTTAACCAAAAGGCGGAGGCGCTATATCAGCAGAATGTACTCTCGGTGATGGAGGAAGTCTGGCACAAAGAGGGGGAGCGCATTGACCTTGTGATTTTCCTCAACGGCATTGCCATTTTCACCTTTGAGCTGAAATGCAACACCAGCGGACAGAACTATGAGGATGCGATCCGTCAGTATAAATTTGAGCGAGATTATAAGACCCGACTGCTGAAATTCAAGGCGGGCTGCCTGGCTCACTTCGCCATGGACTTGAACGAAGTCTATATATGCACCAATCTGAAAGGAAAATCTTCCTTTTTCCTGCCGTTCAATAAGGGCTGCGGTGTTGGCATTCACTCCGGCAAGGGGAACCCCCACAACGAAAACGGTATCAATGTTTCTTATATGTGGGAAGATATCCTCAAAAAAGATACAGTGCTGTATCTGATTGATAAAATCATATTCCTGCAAAAGGAGACCAAGAAAGACCCGGATACCGGTAAGCGTGTCACCAAGGAAACGCTGATTTTCCCCCGGTATCACCAATTCAATGCCGTGCGCAAGCTGGTGGCAGATGTAGTCGAACATCACAGCGAGAAAAACTATCTCATTGAGCACTCGGCAGGCAGCGGCAAAACCAATACCATTGCATGGCTGGCACATCGTCTCGCCTCTTTGCATGATAGGGAAAACAATGTCGTTTTTGATACGGTCTGCATTATCACTGACCGTATCGTGGTAGACCGTCAGCTTCAGAATGCCGTACTGTCACTGGAGCACAAGGCCGGTCTGATCAAGGTCATGGATGAAAAATGTACGTCCAAAGACCTGGCAGATGCCCTCAACGGCAACACAAAAATCATTGTAACTACCATCCACAAGTTCATGTACATTCAGGAACTGGTACAGGAGCTGAAAAGCAAGACTTTTGCCGTAATCATCGACGAGGCCCATTCTTCTACCGCCGGAACTGCCATGGAAGCGGTGACGTATGCCCTTTCGGAGAGCCGCAAACTGAGCGAGGCTACCCCTGTTGATGTGTCGGAAGAAGAAAAATCTATGGGCGATATTATCGAGGACGAAATTGCCCGTAGCGGAAAGCAGCCTAATGTTTCCATGATTGCCTTTACCGCAACTCCGAAACCGACTACCTTGCAGTTGTTTGGCTGTCTGAACGAAGAAGGAAAAAAGGTTGCTTTTGACTTGTATTCCATGAAGCAAGCAATTGAGGAAGGCTTCATTCTGGATGTGCTGCAAAATTATGTGACCTATAAGACTTATTTTGAAATTAATAAGGCTATTGAGGACGATCCTGAGCTGGAAACGATTGCCGCAAAGCGTAAGATTGCCAAATATATTGAACTGCATGATACCAACATTGCTCAGAAAGTGGAGATCATTATTGAGCACTTCAAAAACAGAATCATGCAGGAATTGGGCGGCAAAGCAAAAGCTATGGTCATTACTTCGTCACGGCAGGCAGCGGTCAAATACCGGAACGAGTTTGAAACCTATATTTCCAAGCATGGGTATACGGGTATTCGTGCACTGGTAGCGTTTTCAGGCAAGGTCTCTCTGGACGGCCACGAATACACCGAAGCGGTGATGAACGGTATTAAGGAAGAAGATTTGCCAGAAGTGTTTGACAGCAACAGCTATCAGGTGCTGTTGGTGGCGAATAAGTATCAAACCGGCTTTGACCAGCCAAAGCTATGCGCCATGTATGTGGACAAGCGCCTGCGGGGAGTCAATGCTGTACAGACCCTCTCTCGCTTGAACCGTATTTGTGCGCCCTATGATAAGAAAACCTTTGTGCTGGATTTCAAAAATGAATATGAGGATATTCAAGCTTCCTTTGCCCCGTTCTATACCGAGACAATTCTGAACGAGACGATCACCCCTTCGGATATCAGAACGGTGGAAGCTCAGGTGGATCAGTATAATTTCCTGGATATTGACGATATTGAGGAATTTAACGGATACCTGTATCAGGATAAACGAACCTCTAAAGAAAAGGCTCGGATGTGGGCTCTGCTGGACAAATCCCTGCAAATCATCAATCGTCACCCGGAACTGGAAAAGTTGGAAATTCGTGCAACCATCAAGCGTTTTCTGCGGTTTTACAGTTTCTTGATTCAAGCGACCTGCTTTGAAAGCGTGGATCTGCACAAGAAGTACAATTTCCTTTCATACTTGGTTAAAGAGATCGAAGTGGGCAGCGGTGGAAATGATTTTGATATTGCGGACAAAATCACTGCCTCAAACTTCCTTCAGAAAAAGGCCGGGGAAAACACACACGAGATTGAATCCAAGCCGGAGGTCAGCCTTCCGATACCCAATGAGGTCTTCATGGATGAAGCCGTGAAAAAGAAGCTGTCCGAGATCATCGACGAGATCAATGCAGCGTATAACAAAAACTTCGATGTTGATGTGGCCTCCAAGTCCGCTCTGCAAATGCGGGACATTTTGCTGAAGAATGGACATCTGCGGGACAGTGCACGGAATAACTCGCTCAAAGATTTCCGCTTTGCCTATTTTGACGCTGTACAGAATGCTCTGATTGCCGGGTATGAGCAAAACCAGGACTTCTTTGCCCTTCTGCTTGATAACGACGAAAAGAAGCGGGAACTGATGCAGGTGTTTTTGGAGGATGTGTATAGGAATTTGAGGACATAAGTGTGAAAATCCTTGCGACAAAAGTTTTCCTAAACGACATAATAGGAGTTGAGGAATTGGGTGTATGTGGTATAATAAAACAAAAGAAAATGGCGATTGCGAGTAATAATAATGAACCAAAGAGGTATTCAGAACTTCAGATTACTTGAAGCAAATGCATTTGAAGGAGGTGCTTGAATGGCACTATCAAGAGATCAGCTAAGCCGGATTACTATATCTGGGTTTAAGTCTATTAAACGGTGTGATATTGAATTCAGGAAGGTCAACGTTTTAATTGGTAGTAATGGAGCAGGAAAGTCTAATTTCATTTCTGCGTTTACGTTGCTTCAAAATATTTTGTCGCAGAATCTCCAAGTCTTTGTGGCGCAAAGCGGAATGAATTCGCTTTTTTACAATGGCAGAAAGGTAACAGATGAAATAGATTTTGAAGTTTATTTCGGAAATAATTCTTATGGCTTTGTGCTTATTCCAACCGATGATAACAGACTAATATTTCGCAAAGAGTATTTTGGGTATCATGGACAGTGGGAAAATGAGAGTAATGTTTCCAGAGGATCGATTGAATCTCAATGGCAAACCGGAGCTCATAATAAAATAGACGAATATGTAATCCCCATTTTGGAGAAGCAAAATTGGAGAGTTTATCATTTCCATGATACTGGACGTAGTGCAAAAGTAAAACAAGAGCACAATATTTCCAACAACAAAGTCTTGATGAATGACGCAGGGAATTTGGCAGCTTTTCTGTTCCGCCTAAAAAGCAATTACGAAAAAAGCTACGAAGAAATTGTCCGCACTATTCAATTGATTGCTCCATACTTTGCAGATTTTGTGTTGGAACCGCAGGAGGGAAATGAAGAACAAATAGTACTAAAGTGGCAACAAAAAGGTTGTGAGGACATTTTTAATGCTTCGCAGTTATCGGATGGTACGCTGCGCTTTATTTGCCTTGCTACACTCTTGCTACAACCGCATGAATTGCAACCTGCAACAATTATTGTTGATGAACCTGAACTTGGTCTACATCCTTATGCAATAACAATTTTTGCAGAAATGGTTAGACAGTTATCCGACGAAAAGCAAATTATAATTTCTACCCAATCTGTAGAGATGCTCAATGAATTTGATGTTGAAGATGTTATTGTTGTTGATCGAGGTGAAGATGGTTCGGAGTTTAAGCGATTGAACGAAGACGAACTGGAGGTCTGGTTGGAAGAGGACTACGCTTTGGGCGATCTCTGGAAAAAGAATATTTTGGGAGGTAGACTCTCAAAATGAAAAATGTATATATCTATTGTGAAGGCCCGACTGAAGAGTCTTTTATTAACGAGATTCTCTATCCTTATTTTTTTAATATCGGTATCGCAGTATATCCTATTGTGTGCACAACAAAACGTACGGCATCCAAGAAATATAAAGGCGGCGTAAGTGATTACAACAAAATCAAACGAGAGTTGACTGTGCTATGCAAAAGTCACCCAAATGAGCACGTTACTACTATGTTTGATTATTATGCCATGCCTGAAAACACTCCAGAAATAGGTTTACACGATCCGGATATCTATGAGCGTATAGGTAAAATAGAAGCAGCAGTCAACAGAGATATCGGTCAAGCAAATTGTATGTTTCACTTTATGTTACATGAGTTTGAGGGCATTCTTTTTTCTAATCCAGAATCTTTTGAACTTATTGCGGAAACCGATGTGGTCAACAAAATACGAGAGATTCGAGAAAGTTATCCCACCCCTGAACACATAAACAACTCGCCTGAAACGGCACCTTCTAAGCGCCTGGAAAAATTAATTCCCAATTATGCGAAAATAAAAAATGGAACTTTAATTTCTAAGGATATGGGAATAGATAAGATTCTTGCCGAATGTCCTCATTTTCGGGAATGGATAGAACAAATTAGCCGTTTAGGTGCCTAATAAAAATCAGCCGAATAGTATACAAACTATCCGGCTGATTTGTGTAATTCGCTTGTTTCAAAAATTGAGGTGATGACGAGAACAGCAACCAAGTTTCTTTCCCCACTGTTGTCCTGCGTTGCCCTGGGCAGCAATACGCAAGGCACACATAAGGAGCAAAACCTGTTTTTGTGCGCTATGCACGAAGATGAAAATTAGAATCTGATGTGCAGAAAAACCGCAGTATTAAGCCAAAAATCAGGTGGAAAGCGAAGAAATCACCGGGTGTTTGGCAGGGCCAGCACCAAGTCCTTGAAGTTCAGCAAGCGATAACCACCACTTTCAGCAGATGATTGCCCAGAAAGAGCATACCGCCTCGCAACACACCCGATCAATTTTGCCGCCGATTCACCCGACAAAATCATCGCTGCGCTGCGTGGGCGGTATTTTTCTTTTTCACAAATAAAATCTTATGTAGTTGTTCAATCTTCCAAAATTTGTTTTTGGTTGTTGACTGCACAACCGCAAAGTGTTATTCTTGTGCTTGAAAGAAGCAGGTTGTAGTGTCCGCACTGCGCCCGGCTTTCTTCATACTGTACCTTGAATCTTTCATAAGCCGTCTGAACGAGATACTGCGCCATGACCTCACACTTTCTGTGGGCGAGCCGGACAACGCCGCTGCAAAACAGGGGCAGGAACTTCGTTCGGAGCAAACGGTGACCCCCTTACATGAGCAGCACTACCTCTACTTATTTTTGCGTCTTAACAATTCAGAAACATTTGCCGAAAGTTGATTTTGAGCGCAGCGGTAGAGGGCAAGAACCGTCCCGTGGCCACAAATTTTCAA
>ERZ1026846.2207-NODE-2207-length-10743-cov-5.870415_pt1 | contig 10743 bp, 9 predicted proteins | sample MGYA00380153_ERZ1026846 | MGnify/ENA primary metagenome ERZ1026846 (study PRJEB33269, sample SAMEA4719789) | human gut metagenome | biome: human-associated habitat; feature: organic feature; material: feces | place: Cameroon | collected 2013-10 ... | reverse complement strand
GGCGACAGACCTTACGGAAACAGAGACAACAGAAACGGCCAGGGCGGCGACAGACCTTACGGAAACAGAGATAACAGAAACGGCCAGGGTGGCGACAGACCTTCCTTCGGCAACCGCGACAACCGGAACGGTGCCGGAAGAGACGGCGGATTCCGCAAACCCGGTCAGGGCGGCAGCAAGGGCTTTGCTCCCGAAACAACCGCTAAGGATGCGGAGAAGCACAGAGATGAAGAAAAGCGCCGTATCAGCCAGGAGAAGGATAAACGCTCCCGCAAGGACTTCATGTATGAAGAAGAGGAACCGTTAAAGAACAAGCCCGGCAGATTTATCAAACCGGAAAAGAAGAAGGAAGAAGCAGCCGAAGAAGCCATTAAGGTTATTGTGCTGCCCGAAACCATTACCATCAAGGATCTGGCAGACAAGATGAAGGTGCAGTCTTCCGCTATTATCAAGAAGCTCTTCTTAGAGGGCAAAATGGTTACCGTAAACCAGGAAATCTCCTATGAAGAAGCCGAAAACATCGCCATGGAATACGACATCCTCTGTGAAAAGGAAGTCAAGGTCGATGTCATCGAAGAGCTGCTGAAGGAAGATGATGAAAACGATGAAAATCTGGTTTCCCGTCCTCCCGTTATCTGTGTTATGGGTCACGTTGACCACGGTAAAACATCCCTCCTGGATGCCATCCGGAAGACCAATGTTACCGACAGGGAAGCAGGCGGTATTACCCAGCACATCGGCGCTTATACCGTATCTGTCAACAACAGAAAGATTACCTTCCTCGATACACCCGGACACGAAGCATTTACCGCTATGCGTATGCGTGGTGCCAACGCAACGGATATTGCCATCCTGGTAGTAGCGGCCGACGACGGCGTTATGCCCCAGACAGTGGAGGCAATTAACCACGCCAAGGCAGCCGGCATTGAAATTATCGTGGCAGTCAACAAGATTGATAAGCCCAATGCCAATGTGGATCGTGTAAAGCAGGAGCTTACCGAATACGAACTGATTCCAGTAGACTGGGGCGGAACCACAGAATTTGTACCTGTATCCGCAAAATCCGGTGAGGGTATCGAAGATCTGCTGGAAACCATTCTGCTTACCGCGGATATTCTGGAATTAAAAGCTAATCCTAACAGAAAGGCAAGAGGTCTTGTCATCGAGGCCGAGCTGGATAAGGGACGCGGTCCCGTTGCCACCATTCTGGTACAGAAGGGTACCCTGCATGTGGGTGACTTTATTTCCGCAGGCGCAAGCCACGGTAAAGTACGTGCCATGATTGACGACAAGGGCAGAAGAGTAAAAGAAGCCGGACCTTCCACACCTGTGGAAATTTTGGGTCTTAACGATGTGCCCAGCGCCGGTGAAGTATTCCTGGCACATGACAACGATAAAACAGCGAAATCCTTTGCCGATACCTACCTTGAGCAGAACAAGGAGAAGAAGCTGGAAGAAACCAAGAGCAAGATGTCTCTGGATGATCTGTTCTCCCAGATCCAGGAAGGCAACTTAAAGGAACTGAACCTGATTGTAAAGGCTGACGTTCAGGGTAGTGTGGAAGCCGTTAAGCAGAGTCTGCTTAAGCTTTCCAACGAAGAAGTTGTGGTAAAATGCATCCATGGCGGTGTAGGTGCCATCAACGAATCCGACGTTATGCTGGCAAGCGCATCCTCCGCAATTATCATCGGCTTCAATGTACGTCCTGACGCAACCGCAAAGGCAACTGCCGAAAGAGAAGGCGTGGATATCCGTCTGTACAAGGTAATTTATCAGGCTATCGAGGATATCGAAGCAGCCATGAAGGGTATGCTTGACCCCGTATTTGAGGAAAAGGTTATCGGCCATGCGGAAGTACGTCAGATTTTCAAGGCATCCGCAGTGGGCAACATTGCCGGTTCCTATGTACAGGACGGTGTCTTCCAGAGAGGCTGCAAGGTTCGTATCACCAGAGACGGCGAGCAGATTTACGAAGGCGAGTTAGCATCCTTAAAGAGATTCAAGGATGATGTAAAGGAAGTAAAAGCAGGCTACGAATGTGGTCTGGTATTTGACGGCTTCGACAAGATGCAGGAGCTTGATATCGTAGAAGCTTACATCATGGTTGAAGTACCCAGACAGTAGTAGTGTGAAGATAAATCTTCACACGCAAATATTGGGCAGAAGCCCAAAGTTTGCAGATTATGAAGGGAATATAGCAATATGAGAAAAAACAGCGTGAAGAATACCCGAATTAACGGGGAAGTGCAGCGCGTTTTGGCGGAAGTTATCCGGGGAGAAATCAAAGATCCCCGGATTTGTCCGCTTACAAGCGTCGTTGCGGTAGAAGTGGCTCCCGACCTTAAAACCTGCAAGGCATGGATCAGTGTCCTTGGGGATGAAGAGGCGAGAGAAAACACCTATAAGGGCTTAAAGAGCGCAGAAGGTTACATCCGTAACCGTCTTGCCAAGACCATCAATCTGCGCAATACACCAGAAATTACATTTATCATGGACCAGTCCATTGAGTACGGTGTCAATATGTCCAAAAAGATTGATGAAGTCATGGAAGAACAGAACGGGAAGGCATAAGGTTATGGATATTTTACAGGAGTGCAGCGGGGCAAAGATCATCGGTATCAGTGCCCATGTAAGACCGGATGGAGATGCCATAGGCTCCGGCATGGCACTGTATCTGTTTTTGAAAAAGAAAATGCCGGGAGCAAAAATCCACTGGTATTTAGAGAGCATACCTGATGGATTTACGCATCTTACCCATTTGTCCGAAGCGGATACGGAATACCGGAAAGAAGAGCATTTTGACGTGTTCTTTGCCCTGGATACCAATGCGGAAAGACTGGGCGGAGCGGAAGATTTCTTCCGTGAGGCGGCAAAAAAAGTGCATATTGACCATCATATCAGCAATGTGCCCGGCTGCGGGGACGTGAATTTAGTAGTGCCCGACGCCAGCTCTACGGCAGAGGTGCTTTACGGTTTAATTCCCAAAGAGGACATGGATACGGAGATTGCTACGGCAATCTATACCGGCATTATTCATGACACCGGTGTGTTCCAGTACACCAACACCTCTCCGAAGACCATGCAAATCGGTGCGGAACTGATTGGCTACGGGTTCCCTTTTGCACAAATTATAGAGGAAAGCTTTTATCAGAAAACCTATCTGCAGACACAGGTACTGGGAAGAGCCCTGATTGAAAGCATCCGTTTTATGGACGGACAGTGTATTTTCAGTTGCATGGATCAGGAAAAAATGGCATTTTACGGAGCGAGACCCTCCGATCTGGACGGCATTGTCAACCAGCTCAGGAACATTGCAGGTGTGCACTGCGCAATTTTTATTTACGAAAAAGAACACATGGAATACAAGGTCAGCATGCGTTCCGATGAATATGTGGATGTAGCAAAGGTAGCATCCTTCTTCGGCGGCGGCGGACATGTCCGGGCAGCCGGATGCACCATCCGCGGTACCATGCATGACGTAATCAACAACCTGTCCGGGCAGATTGCGCTGCAGTTAGGACAGTAATACGGGTAAGGGAGGGAAAAGCAATGTACAACGGCATTATCAATATTTATAAGGAAAAAGGCTTTACCTCCCATGATGTGGTAGCCAAGATGCGGGGAATACTCAGACAGAAAAAAATCGGACATACCGGCACCCTTGACCCGGATGCCACCGGTGTACTGCCGGTGTGCTTAGGTAGCGCTACCAAGCTCTGCGACATGCTGACGGACAGGGACAAGGAATACGAAGCGGTGATGCAGCTTGGCATTTCCACGGATACCCAGGATTTGTCGGGAGAGGTGCTAAAGGAGTGTCCCGTTACGGTAACGGAAGAAGAAGTACGAAATGCCATTCGTTCTTTTATCGGGGACTATGACCAGATTCCACCCATGTATTCCGCATTAAAGGTCAACGGCAAAAAGCTTTACGAACTGGCGAGAGCCGGTAAGGAAGTGGAGCGTCAGCCCAGACCGGTTACCATTTACGATATAACCATTTTGGACGTGAAGCTGCCGGAGGTGACCTTCCGGGTATCCTGCTCCAAGGGTACTTATATCAGGACACTCTGTTATGACATCGGTGTAAAATGCGGATGCCTTGCCGCCATGAAAAGCTTAAAGCGCATCAAGGCGGGGGTATTTAGAGAAGAGAGCGCCATCACCCTGGCAGAGCTGGAAAAATTGCGGGATGAAGAAAGAGTCGGCGAGGTCGTGGTGCCTGTGGACCATTTCTTTGAGGAACTGGCGCCGGTGCATATCCCGGATGAATTTATAAAGTATATCAAAAACGGCAATTCCTTTTATCCGCAGCAGATAAAGGAGCGGAGAATGTTCGGAGACGGCGAAGATGTGCGTGTCTATGATGAAGCAGGCAGATTTTACGGCGTCTATACCATGAAACGGCAGGAAGGCCGTTTCGTACCGAAAAAGATGTTTCTGGAAAATGACTTAATGTGATGGAGAAATACAGCAATGGAAATCATTACCGGTACAACGGATTTTTATATTAATGATGAGACAGCAGTGGCAATCGGAAAATTTGACGGTGTGCACATCGGGCACCGGGCGCTTCTTGACGAAATCCTGAAGCAGAAGGAGAACGGCAAAAAAGCATGCGTCTTCACATTCGACCCTTCACCGGCTGTTTTCTTCGGTGACGGTAAGGAAAAACAGCTCACCACCAGAGAGGAAAAGAGAGAAATCTTTGAACGTCTGGGAATTGATATTTTAGTGGAATACCCCTTAAACCGTAAGGTGGCGGATATGGCGCCCCGGGATTTTGTGGTAAATGTACTTTGTAACCGCATCAATGCCGTTTATGTGGCGGCTGGCAGCGACCTTTCTTTCGGTCGAAGAGGGGAAGGCAATGCGGCACTTTTAAGGATTCTGGCGCCGGAATGCGGTATGACGGTGAAAATCATTGACAAGCTTTTGTATGAAGGCAGGGAAATCAGCTCCACCTACGTGCGGGAAACACTGGAAAAGGGGGATATGCGCCTGACGGAAACCCTGCTTGGCGAAGCCTATTTTATCTGCGGCAAGGTAACACACGGCAGACAGCTTGGACGCACCCTGGGGATGCCGACATTAAACCTGATTCCGGATGAGAGCAAAATGCTGCCTCCGAGAGGCGTTTATTATTCCGGCGTTATGATACGAAACCGCTACTACAGTTCCACCACCAATATCGGCTACAAGCCCACCATTGAGCAGGACAAGCCTGTGATGTGTGTGGAAACCTATGTGTATGACTTTGATGAGGATATCTATGGCGAGGATATTTCCGTATATCTTTACGAATTCCGCCGCCCCGAGCAGAAATTTGCCGGCATTGAGGCGCTGAAAGAACAGATGCAGAAAGACATTGCCGCCGGCAGGGAATACGCGAAGGAAAAATAGTTTCCAGTACCCAAAGGAAAGCTTGGAAATGGGTATAGGAAAGAAAAAGCAGCGTTCATACCCAAAGGAAAGCTGGAAAATGGGTACAGGAGAGAAAAAGAGTCTTTCATACCCAAAGGAAAGTCTGGGAATGGGTACAGGAGAGTAAAAGCGTCTTTCATACCCAAAGGAAAGCTGGAAAATGGGTATAGTAGAGAAAAAGATGCTTTCATACCCAAAGACAAGCTTGGCAATGGGTATAGGGGAGAAAAAGTCTCTTTCATACCCAAGGAAAGCTTGGAAATGGGTACAGGAGAGAAAAAGCGTCTTTCATACCCAAGGGAAAGCTTGAAAATGGGTACAGGAGAGAAAAAGTGAAGTGGTAATCTAAAAGTAGACACCAACCCTATTATTGTAGACAATACTTTTTAGTAAGAGTATCATCAAATCATAAAGTAACCACGCCTACAATAAGGGAGTCACGGAGGTGTCATATGAAATACAACTTAGAACAACAAATGGACATTGGTCGCCAGATGTATCTGCATGAAATCACATATAAGGAAGCAATGGCTCGCTATGATATCAGCGAATCCTGTGCTCACAAATACATGACAGATTACAAAAAGGCAAACGGTATCCCCCTCAAACAATCAGGCGGCAGGAAAGATTCGTCCCTCTTGCTGCAATCATCATCTGCTTCCCCTGATATGGAAACATATATGGCAATGTCAAAGGAAGAACTAATCAATGAGCTTATTCTTGCCAAGGCAAATGAACTGCGGGCAAAAAAAGGATACGAAGTGAAAGGGGTTGGTGCAAACAGGGAATACATTTCTTTAAACAGCAGGAATACGAAATCATAATGGAGCTGTCCTCACAGTTTCCGGTGAAGCACCTGTGCAGGGTTCTTGGTATAAACCGAAGCGGATTTTACAAGTGGAAAAAGCGTTTGGAACAGCCTTCTGACCGCCTAAAAACCTTTGCCGCAAATCTTATGCTGTTTAAGGAGTACCACTCTAAGTATCCCTCTCATGGATACCGTTGGTTAAATGCTAAAATACGTCTGGATACCGGTCTTGTCATGTCGGACCAGTATGCCCACAAAATATGCAAATCGGCAGGGATTGTAAGTGTTTCCAAACATTACAGGTATAAAAAGCCTGGAGACCCTTACCGTATCTATCCCAATCTGTTACTGACGGGCTTAAATATCACAGGTCCATTGCAGTGCGTTGTCAGCGATATGACTGCTTTTTATTTAAAAGGTATTTATTACGAATTAACATTGTTTATGGACCTTTGGAACAATGAGATTCTTTCGTATTCCCTTTCAACCAAAAAGAGAGATCGTATGACTTATATCAGCGGACTGGACGGATTGATTGATATCAAGAAAAAATATCCGGCTCTCGAAATGGTGCTGCACACCGATCAGGGATCTGTTTATGCTTCTAAAAGTTTTAACGATCTGCTGCCTTTGTATCACATAGTTCATTCTATGTCCCGTGCCGGTACACCAACTGATAATGCAGCCATGGAGGCAATCAACGGGTGGATCAAAGCGGAAATATTTAATGATTTTCATGTTACGAGCAATGAAAACATTGAACGTGATGTGGCAAAATACATCGAGTTCTTCAATGAAGAACGTCCTGCATACTCTCTGAATTATCTGACTCCAAAACAGTATAGGGAGTACTATGCCAGCTAAACGATGTGTAGAAACTAAAAATATGTGTCTACTTTTTGTTGACTACTGCAAAGCAGCGTTCATACCCAAGGGAAAGCTTGAAAATGGGTATAGTAGAGAAAAAGATGCTTTCATACCCAAGGGAAAGTCCGGGAATGGGTACAGGAGAGAAAAAGTAACTTTCATACCCAAAGGAAAGCTGGAAAATGGGTACAGGAGAGAAAAGCGGCTTTCATACCCAAAGGAAAGTCTGAAAATGGGTACAGGAGAGAAAAGCGTCTTTCATACCCAAGGGAAAGCTTGGAAATGGGTATAGAAAGAAAAAATGGATAGAAATACCCAAAAGAAAAGGAAAATGGACTGGTAACCTTTTGCCGGAAAATAAAATTGGAAAAATTTAATAAGTTTCTTTGTGCATAGACGGTTGACGCGAGAAAAAGGGATTGCTATAATAAATCCGTAACAAAGATGTAACAATTAACATGGATATAGCAACCGGGATGTAACAACAAAGAGATTATGCCCGGTTTACGAAGGGACTTACAGGTTAAAATAGATGAACTACAATAGAAAAATAAACAAATTAGCTATAATCGGCGCCGTAGGATTTTTAGCAGTTGCTTCTCTTTCCAACCCGATGGAAAGTAAGGCAGCGGGAACGGTAGCCATAAATGATATTATGCCCACAGCGGGTGGAATTTTTGATTTGAAGCTGGACGAAGACTCCTGCTTAAAAGCAGCGGAGGCAACTACAGAAGGCATGTATTGGGGCTATAACCATTTAGGCATTGCTGATGTGGAAACCGGTAACTTAAATGTCAGAGCCATTCCTGCCACAGACGGCAAATTAGTGGGAAAGATGCCGAAAGGATCTGCCTGCGAAGTGGTGGAGATGAATGAGGACGGTACCTGGGCACATATTAAATCCGGAGATGTGGACGGCTATGTAAGCACCGATTATCTGTATACCGGCGCCGATGCCGGAATGAGAGCCATGGAATTAGTAAAGACAGTAGCAGTGGTTAATGCGGATGCCCTGAAAGTAAGAGAGCAGGCAGGCATGGATGCTACGGTTCTGACATCCGTACCCAAGGGAGAGGAACTGGAAGTCGTTGAGCAGTTAGACGGCTGGGTAAAAGTATCCATTGACGGAGAAGATGCGTATGTTTCCTCAGAATATGTGACGGTAGAAGAAAAGCTGGATACAGCCGTAACCATGAGTGAACTTCTGTATGGTCAGGGCGTATCCGATTTACGTGTAGATATCGTAGAGTATGCAAAACAGTTTTTGGGAAATAAATATGTGTACGGCGGCAGCAGCCTTACCAAAGGAACGGACTGCTCCGGTTTCACCATGTCGGTATACAAGCACTTCGGCATCAGCCTGTCCCACTCTTCCAGAGCACAGGCGAACGAAGGAAAGAAGATTACGGCGGCGGATTTACAGCCCGGCGACCTGATTTTCTACGGCGGAAGTTCAGGATCCATCAATCATGTGGCAATGTATATCGGCGGCGGCAAGGTTATTCATGCATCCAGCCCCAAGACCGGCATCAAGATATCCAATTACACCTACCGTACACCGGTGAAGTATGTAAGCATTATCAAGGAATAACGGGAGTAAGACGTTTCCCGACGAAATCGGCAGCTGACATAGAAATGCTGTTACGGAGAAAAACGGCAGCGGGAACGGATAAAAGAAAGGGCAAATATGGAACAGATACAAAATGGGTTTCTGCAGCTTTCCGAGAGCGTAGAGAAAGAAATTACCGAAACAATGCCACCCGAAGAAGAAATGAACGACTTAGCGGATTTCTTCCGTATTTTCGGAGATGCCACCAGATTAAAAATCCTCTATGCACTGAAATTTTCGGAAATGTGTGTGCTCGATATTGCCCAGCTTTTGGGCATGTCCCAGTCGGCAATTTCCCACCAGCTCCGTGTCTTAAAGCAGATGGACCTGGTGAAAAACAGAAGGGACGGCAAGACCATTTTCTATTCCCTTGCGGATGCGCACATCGTGACCATATTAAGCCAGGGTCTTGACCATATTGAAGAGTAGGGACCAAAACAGAATTGTGAATAAAAGCTCAAATCTTATGAAAGTAGGATTTGAGCTTTTTTGTATGAAAAGAAGGCCTATAAAAGCCGGATAATCAAAGTTGTTGAGGGTTTGCCAAACTTGTTGAGGGTCTTTCGTGAGGGTTTGACATAAAAAATGCAGGTTTTATGCGACCTGCGATACCTTTTTTTTATATTCAACTGTCAAACTCCCGAGTTTTGTTGTGGTGACTTAATTTTACATCAAAAAAGGAATAGGATTCCTTATATTTTGGGCATTTTTTGAAAGTTGTTTATAGCAAAGTCTGTGAAAGCAGGGGAGTGTGGATAAAAGTACGGAAACTCAAGGACAGACGAATATTGACATTTTGTTCCGATAAGCGTATATTATAAGATGTAATTGTATGCTAGGCAAAGTGTTGGGTATATCGTTTGCATTGCACACGATATCAGATGGATGATGATTCACGCTCCTTGGGTAGAGTGCCTAAGGAGTTTTTTTGAAAGGTATTTAAACTATGTTCTCTTATGATAAAGATATTTACAAAAAAATAATGAGACCATTGGGATTGTGTTACTCTGTTAATTCTAACGAAAAGAAAAATATAAAATCCTTTGTGCCTAGAAATCAGGAAGAGTATTGGAGATTTTTATATCCTCAAACTATATTGGATATTATGTCTGTAACTAGACCGGAAACATATTCCACAATTAGTAGTGGGAAATTCGATAATAGATATATTCCGATTTCAACTGTGGATAACTTAAAAATTGCATTAAAAGGTGATAATCCTTATCTGAAGGATATATATAATCATTTAAGGGATATAGTTAAGCAAAGCGTCGCTATTGATATTATGCAACATAATGACGCTAAAACGAGTAATTTGCTTACTGCTGATAGGCAAATTATTGAGGATTTTTGCAATAACAATAGCATGATTATTGCTGAGAAGACTGAAGAAAAAAATAATGAGCTTATTAAAGTATTAATGGATTTGCACGATGAAGTGGTGTCTGACAAGAGATTTGACTCTGATTTTATTTTATTTATTGATAGGAAAATCAAAGATAATCCGATTGGTGTAATTAGTATTCTTCTATGTTTTGCATTGTTTTCCGAAGGAGAAGAAGATGGCGTATTTATTGATGACTTAAAACGTCAATATTACATATTACTAGATGAAGATAAGGAAAATAATAAAAAGGCAATAAGTGTTATCAGAGAAGGAATGAGGGTGTATTGTCGTTCCATAGGTTCGCGATATATTAATGATTCAACTAGTTTGGAATTAATACCGTATGTTTCAGATTTTGAAAGCTGGCTTGGGAGAGCAGCTTCAATAGAATTAAAAGAAAGTTTAGAATTACTATGGAAACAAAAGAACTGGAATAGTCTTTATATTGGGAAAAGTGGTTTTGGTAAAACTACGGCTTGTTTTTTGATTATTAAAGAATTTATAGAGAACAGACAAGATGTATTGCCAATATATGTAGATGCTAGCAAATGTATTCATTATGTTGGAGACGAAATAATCGTACAATATATAAAAGAAACATACATAGATCAATTTCATCTAAAGTTATCTGCAAATGAAATATATGAA
>ERZ1026846.2205-NODE-2205-length-10751-cov-5.587229_pt1 | contig 10751 bp, 7 predicted proteins | sample MGYA00380153_ERZ1026846 | MGnify/ENA primary metagenome ERZ1026846 (study PRJEB33269, sample SAMEA4719789) | human gut metagenome | biome: human-associated habitat; feature: organic feature; material: feces | place: Cameroon | collected 2013-10 ... | reverse complement strand
ATTCTATATAGTAAGTATAATGGTAAGTATAATCATGCAAAAACGACAACCCCTATTATTCTAAAAAGTGACAAGATGTAGCACTACAATAAGTACAAGTAAGAATTACAGAAAACAAAGAAAAACCATGGGGCTTTCTTGCAAGAAACGCAATTTTTATGTAAGTTTGCATAACGATAACAAGAATGTCAAGAGATTAATGCATCTTCATATTGTTATTAGCACGCGGTATAAAACCAAGTACTCACAGCGTCGCTCATAATAAAAATTGATATACACATTAAAGTTAAAGTTGTAATATATTATTAAAGATGTTAAGCAAAAATAAGATAAAATATATACACGCGCTAAACACAAAGAAAAAGCGTAATGCCGACAATGTATTTGTGGCCGAAGGCCCCAAAACAGTGGGCGACATTTTGGCTCGTCAAGACGCTAAATGCCTCATTGCCACACAGCAATGGTTTAACGAAAACAGCCAAGCGATGGCACACAGTAGCGAGAATATTGTTGTAACAGAGGACGAATTGCAGAAAGCGAGCCTGCAACAAGCTCCTCAACAAGTGATTGCAGTGTTTGAACAACAACACCCACATATCACGGCAACCGACATATCATCACAATTAGTATTGGCCCTTGACGGTGTTCAAGACCCAGGTAATTTAGGCACCATTATTCGTATCGCCGATTGGTTTGGCATTAACACCATTGTTTGCAGTCCTGACACCGCCGATGCCTTCAACCCCAAGGTGGTGCAGGCTACAATGGGTAGCATTGCCCGTGTAAAGATAGCCTACACCCCACTAGCAGCTTTCATCAAGTCGCTTCCCACCACATATCCTGTTTATGCCACATTGCTTGACGGCAATAATATTTACGAAACAACACTCAGTCAACATGGCCTTATCGTAATGGGAAATGAAGGCAATGGTATCAGCCAAGAAGTTCGCCAATGTATCAGCAATAAGCTCCTTATCCCCACTTTTGCCACAAGCCCCGACAAGGCCGACAGTTTGAATGTTGCCATTGCTACAGCCATTGTTTGCTCTGAATTCCGTCGTAACAGATAAGATGTCTATACTTAATGACAAGTAGCCCTGTAACAAGGTTTCTGCTTATCACTAAGCTTAGTTTCTCTCCTATAAAACAACAAACACGCCCCTCAAAAATACAACTAATATGGAAAAAGAATTATACAAGAAGCGCAGCTTATCAACCTGCACAAAAACTTCTTTCAATTTACTATGCAACAATTTTGCAACAATTTTCAAGAAATCATGGCTACCATCACTGGCTCTATCAATGGCCAGTGCTATTATCGTAATGATGCAAGCCTATTTCAGCCAAGATACACCCTCGCTTACATCTTTTGCCCTACAAATGTTGGCTATGTTTATTGTGAGCATACTACTTGGCAGTTGGATGCAGTCAAGTTATATCTGCCTGCTAAATGAAGACAAACAAAAAAATGTTTTAAAAAAATGCTGCAACATAAACCTATGGGCATGGGCCTATATTATTGTGACATATCTTGTAGTTATGATTATTTTAGTGCTGTGTACCTTTGGCTTTAATTCGATTAAAGCAACAGCAGCTTATGCCGCATATATAACATCAGGTGTTGGCCTTGTCTTGTGCATCTTAGTCATACTGAGCACCCTACCCTTTATCTATCCCATTATACATTATTTAATTGATAAGGATGCGAAATTGAAAAAAATATGGAAATCAGACTATCGCACTGGTTTTCGATATATAGGTGCTTTGTTTGCAGCCAGCCTCATCTGTTTTCTTATCGTTGCTATTCTTTTAGGAATAATGTCGGTACCCACTATCGTTTTAAGTATGGCAAATATAGCCAACTATAATAGTGTTTTAGTAGGCGATCCCTCAGCGCTACCATCAACAATGCCAGCCATATGGGGTCTGTCAACACTCATTACAACATTTATAGCAAGTTATATCGGTATATGGGTATTTCTTTTGTTCTATTATCTCTATGGCAGCCTTGCCACACGTGAAAAAGAACGAAACAGCAGTAGTAAATAAAACGCTCCCAACAATTAACACACAACAACAAACACAAACGGAACAAGAAGAAGATGAACAAGAGACAGAAAATATTATTTATCGATCGCGATGGCACCTTAATAAAAGAACCAGCCGATGAACAAATAGATAGCTTTAGCAAGTTACAATTTGTTGAAGGTGTTTTTAAGCACCTTGGGTACATTGCACAGCATCTCGACTTTAAGTTGGTGATGGTGAGCAATCAAGATGGCTTGGGCACAGCCTCTTTTCCAGAAGAAACGTTTTGGCCTGTCCACAACTTTATCATACAGACATTAAAAGGCGAAGGCATTATTTTCGACAAGCAACACATAGACCGCCATTTTGCCGAAGACCATAGCGAAACCCGTAAACCTGGCATTGGTATGCTTACTGAATATATCAACAATCCTGCATACGATTTGGCGGGAAGTTATGTCATAGGCGATAGAGATACCGATGCGCAATTAGCCCGAAACCTAGGTTGTCAATCGTTCATTTTAGGAAAAGAAGGCATGACGTGGGAGAAAATTGCCGAGCTTCTTTTCGCTGGCGAACGCACTGCCGAAATAAGACGTACCACAAAAGAAACCGATGTATATGTAAAAATAAACCTTGATGGTTCAGGCAAATGCGATATTAACACAGGTTTAGGGTTCTTCGACCACATGCTTGAACAGATTGCTAAACATGGCATGACCGACCTTACTATTCATACCCAAGGCGACCTAAACGTAGACGAACATCATACCATAGAAGATACGGCCATCGTAATAGGTCAATGCCTATTACAAGCTCTTGCAAACAAACGAGGTATTGAACGATATGGCTATTGTCTTCCAATGGACGATTGTAAATGCCAAGTATCGTTAGACTTTGGTGGGCGCCCTTGGCTATTATGGGAAGCCGACTTTCATCGCGAAAAGATAGGCGATATGCCCACCGAAATGTTTTACCATTTCTTCAAGAGTTTGAGCGATGCAGCACAGATGAACCTGTCTATTCAAGCTGAAGGCGTTAACGAACACCACAAGATAGAAGGCATTTTTAAAGCATTTGCCAAAAGCATCAAGATGGCAGTGCACCGAGATATTTATCATTACGAGCTTCCTTCGACCAAAGGTAGCTTGTAAATAATAAAAGAGCCAAGGTTATGAATAACAATCATACCTTGGCTTTTTTTAATATTATAGTGAATGTATTACCTACTATTAAATAGCAATATTACCTACTATTGAATAGCGAGCAATACACTCTAAACTAATAATTTACTTATATTCTTCCCAGCTCTTAATTTCAATTTCATCAAGCTTCTTCGTACAGAAAGCATTAATGAAAGCACTGGCTAAACGGCTGTTTGTAATCAATGGCACATTCAAGTCGATAGCAGCACGACGTATCTTGTAACCATTGGTCAACTCGCGCGGGCTAAGGTCTTTCGGAATATTCACTACCATATCAATCTTCTTGTCATGCAACATGGTAAGTGCTTGAGGCTCCATACCCTCTTCTGAAGGCCAATATACCTGAGTATTTGCGATACCATTATCGGTGAGATACTTAGAGGTACCCCCCGTAGCATACAGCTCATAACCATTGATTACCAACTGGCGTGCTGCATCCAGCATTTCAGCCTTCTGCTTAGCTCCACCCGTTGACAGCAAGATGGTTTTCTTTGGTATGCGATGTCCTACCGACAACATACTCTTCAGCAATGCATCGTTAGTATCGTCGCCCAAGCAACCAACCTCACCCGTTGACGACATATCGACACCGAGAACTGGGTCAGCCTTTTGCAGGCGGTTGAATGAGAACTGTGAAGCCTTAATGCCCACATAATCCAGATCGAAGAGGTTCTTATTGGGTTTCTCAACAGGCACACCCAACATTACCTTTGTTGCCAATTCGATAAGGTTAATCTTTAGTACCTTGCTCACGAATGGGAACGAGCGCGAAGCACGCAAGTTACATTCTATCACCAAGATATCGTTATCACGGGCCATAAACTGGATATTGAACGGTCCGTTGATATGCAGCTCTTTAGCAATCTGTCTACCCACACGTTTTACACGACGCACGGTCTCAACATACAGTTTCTGCGGTGGGAACTGAATAGTAGCGTCGCCTGAGTGAACGCCAGCAAACTCGATGTGCTCAGAGATAGCATAAGCAATAACTTCCCCCTTAGAAGCTACACCATCTAATTCGATTTCTTTTGCATGCTCAATAAACTTGCTCACTACCACAGGATGGTCTTCGCTTACATTGGCAGCCAACTGTAAGAAGCGTTTCAGCTCATCTTCGTTTGAACATACGTTCATGGCAGCACCCGAGAGCACATAGCTAGGACGAACCAATACGGGGAAGCCAACACGCTCGATAAAGCGGTCGATATCCTCCATGCTTGTCAGAGCGCTCCATTCAGGCTGGTTGATGCCATTATTGGTAAGCATTTGCGAGAACTTGGCACGGTCTTCAGCATTATCAATGTCTTTAGCCTTTGTACCAAGGATGGGCACATGCTGCTCGTCAAGACGGATGGCCAGATTGTTAGGAATTTGTCCACCAGTAGAAACAACCACGCCGTGCGGCTGCTCAAGATCGATGATATCCATCACACGCTCAAATGTCAACTCGTCAAAATAAAGACGGTCGCACATATCATAGTCGGTAGAAACGGTCTCAGGGTTATAATTGATCATTATCGAGCGATAACCCTCCTTACGGATGGTGTTCAAAGCCTGAACGCCACACCAGTCGAACTCAACCGACGATCCAATACGATAAGCGCCCGAACCTAATACAACGATTGAACGATGGTCGTTTTCAAAAGTGATATCGCTCTTTACGCCAGCATAGGTTACATACAGATAGTTAGTCTGTGCAGGATACTCGGCAGCCAATGTATCAATTTGCTTCACCACAGGAAGGATGCCGTAGTTCTTACGCAGATTGCGCACTACGAGCGATGCTTTCTGCATTGATTTCAGTTCGTCCTCAAGGCCAACGGCACGTGCCACCTGGAAGTCGGTGAAACCATATACCTTTGCTTTACGCAGCAAATCGCGGTCGAGCGTATTGATGTTGCAGCGTTTCATTGCCTCATCAATCTCGATAATATGCTTCAGTTTTTCGAGGAACCACTTATCAATCTTGGTCAGCTCATGAATATCGTCAACGGTGTAGCCCTTATGCATAGCCTTTGATATCACAAAGACACGCTTATCAGTAGGCTCGCGCAAAGCAGCATCAATATCGTCAATCTCAAGCTCCTTGTTTTCAACAAAGCCATGCATGCCCTGACCTATCATGCGCAAGCCCTTCTGGATAGCCTCTTCAAAGTTTCGACCAATAGCCATTACCTCGCCCACCGATTTCATTGATGAGCCGAGTTCCTTGTCAACACCGCGGAATTTAGAGAGGTCCCAACGAGGTATTTTACAAACCACATAATCGAGAGCAGGTTCGAAGAATGCGCTGGTGGTCTTTGTTACCGAGTTTTTCAGTTCAAACAAGCCATAACCCATACCCAACTTAGCAGCAACAAAAGCCAAAGGATAGCCAGTAGCTTTCGATGCCAAAGCTGACGAACGGCTCAAACGAGCGTTCACCTCAATCACGCGATAGTCTTCGCTCAAGGGGTCAAAAGCATACTGCACGTTACACTCGCCCACGATACCGATGTGGCGAATAATCTTGATTGACAGTGCACGCAGCTTATGATACTCGCTATTGGTCAATGTTTGAGAGGGAGCGATAACAATACTTTCGCCCGTATGGATACCCAGCGGGTCGAAGTTTTCCATGTTACAAACTGTGATACAGTTGTCGTAACGGTCGCGCACCACCTCATATTCAATCTCTTTCCATCCCTTCAAGCTCTTTTCAACGAGCACCTGTGGTGAGAATGAGAATGCCTTTTCAGCCAGTTTGTTCAGTTCTTCTTCATTGTCGCAGAAGCCACTACCCAAGCCTCCCAGAGCATAGGCAGCACGAAGGATAACGGGATATCCCAATTCGGCGGCCGCCTTACGAGCCTGTTCTATCGTTTCGCAAGCTTCGCTCTTAATGGTTTTTACGTCAATCTCGTTCAGTTTTTCAACGAACAGCTCACGGTCTTCAGTGTCCATGATAGCCTGAACAGGTGTGCCAAGCACCTTCACGTTATATTTCTCAAGAACGCCTGTTTGATAGAGTTCTACGCCACAGTTAAGCGCTGTCTGTCCGCCAAAGGCGAGCAATATACCGTCTGGTCTTTCCTTTTCGATGACACGCTCAACGAAATAAGGCTGTACAGGCAAGAAATATATTTGGTCGGCCACACCTTCTGAGGTCTGTACGGTAGCGATATTCGGATTTATGAGCACCGTTTTCACGCCTTCTTCGCGCAAAGCCTTCAATGCTTGCGAACCAGAGTAGTCAAACTCGCCTGCCTCACCAATTTTGAGAGCGCCCGAACCGAGCAGCAGTACTTTCTTTATATTATCGTCTTTCATTACTAATTCTTTATATAAAAAGTTTCAACGAATATGTCTCAATAGTTTGAATGAATATGTTTATCGACAAACTGTTATTTCAGTGTCTCTACAAATTTGTCAAACATAAATTCAGTATCGACAGGTCCTGAGCAAGCCTCGGGGTGGAACTGACTTGAGAACCAAGGCTTTGTCTTGTGACGTATACCCTCATTTGAGCCATCGTTCATGTTTACGAACATCTCTTCCCAGTCGGCACCCAAAGTTTTAGCATCTACGGCATATCCGTGGTTCTGGCTTGTTACAAAGCAGCGGTTGGTGCCCACCATGCGCACAGGTTGATTGTGCGAGCGGTGTCCGTATTTCAGTTTGTAGATTTGTGCGCCACCAGCCTTTGCCAGCAGTTGGTTACCCATGCATATACCACAAATAGGCTTGTCAGACAGGCTCATCTGTTTACGAATAATGTTTACAGCCTCCTCGCACATATCGGGGTCGCCAGGTCCATTACCCAAGAACAATCCGTCGAACTCGAGGTTGGTATAATCATAATTCCAGGGCACACGTATTACCTCTACCCCACGCTTTATCAAGCAGCGAATGATGTTGGCCTTTACACCACAGTCAACGAGTACCACTTTTTTTCCAGCGCCTTCGTTATAACGAATAATTTCCTTGCAGCTCACCTGATCAACAAAGTTTACGCCTTCGTAATTTGCTACAGGAATATTATCGGGTTCATCATCAAAGATAATTTTACCCATCATGACGCCATGTTCACGCAATACCTTGGTAAGCTGTCGTGTGTCGATACCAGTAATACCAGGCACATGTTCACGCTTAAGCCAATCGGCCAAACTCTCAACAGCATTCCAATGGTTAAATTTCTCACTATAGTCAGACACTATGATAGCTGAAGCATAGATTTTGTCACTCTCCATGAAGGTAGGCAATCCGTTCTCCTCGATTGAGAATGCAGGCACACCATAATTACCTACCAAGGGGTAGGTCAATGTCATGAGCTGCCCTGCATACGAGGGGTCGGTAAGCGACTCGGGATAACCCATCATGGCAGTATTAAAAACCACCTCACCGGCCACTGGTGCATCATAGCCGAAAGACTGTCCGTGGAACTTAGTTCCGTCTTCTAATACTAATGTTACGTTTCTCATTATATGTTTCACTATAACTATTCAATGAATTATATTTATCTTTCTTAATGGTTGTATGCCTTTTCAACATAGTTGACAAAAGCCTGATTGCACAACCGGGTACCACCTGGCGTAGGATATTTGCCTGTGAAATACCAGTCGCCCTTATGGTTTGGTATGGCTGTATGCAGTCCGTCGATTGACTGGAACACTATCTCGATGGGTGTTTCGACCTCTTCTGGTCGAAGCATCTCAACTATTTTTCGATTTATTTCTTCTACTGTGAACGGTTTATATACATCGCGTACACAGTTGCGCATATCGACCTCATTGCGTTCCAGTTCCTGTTTGCAGGCCTTGTATGTATTTTCAATTACATCGTACATTTTGCGTTCGGCCAACAGTTGCATGGTAGCGCGGAATGCACAAAACTCTTCAAGACGTGGCATATCAATGCCATAATAGTCGGGGTAACGTATCTGCGGAGCACTGCTCACCACCACAATTTTCTTTGGTTGCATACGGTTAAGGATGCGTAAGATACTCTCCTTTAAGGTAGTGCCACGCACAATGCTGTCATCAATTACCACCACATTATCAACATGCGCTCTTACACTTTCATAAGTGATATCATACACATGCGATGCCAAATCGTTACGCGTATTACCTTCAGTGATAAAGGTGCGCAGCTTGATATCTTTCCACGTCACCTTCTCAGAACGTATATTATTGTCAAGAATGGCATGCAGTTCGGCCTCAGTAGGAGCATGTCCCAATGCCATTATTTGTTGTATTTTACGCTTATGATTATATTTTGCAAAGCCATTAAGCAAGCCATAGAAGGCTACCTCGGCCGTATTAGGGATAAATGAGAACACGGTGTGTTCAACATCATTATCAACAGCTTTCAGCACTGGCTGCACCAGCTGCTCACCCAACAGTTTTCTTTCACGATAGATATCGCGGTCGTTGCCACGACTGAAGTAGATACGTTCAAACGAACACGCAGCATTGCCTCGGGCCTCAAGAATTTTTTCAATACTGAAGTCGCCATTGCGTTTCACCAACACGGCATGTCCTGGTTGCAGTTCTTCAATATCTTCACACTGCAGTCCGAACGTTGTTTGAAGCACAGGGCGTTCGCTAGCCACCGCCACTATTTCGTCGTTCTTATAATAAAAGGCGGGACGTATGCCCCACGGGTCGCGCATTGAAAACATCTCGCCACTGCCTGTAATACCGCAAACCACATATCCTCCATCAAAGTCTTGCATTGAGGTTTTCAGTACATTCGACATGAGCACATGGTCGTTAATATACTCGGTAACATCTGTCGAGGTTAACCCTTTTTGTTGTGCCTCAACAAAGTTGCGTTCTACCTCACGATCAAGGCGATGCCCCATCAGCTCCAGCATAATATAGCTATCGCTATAAATGCGTGGACACTGTCCTTGCTCTGTCAGTTTTTCAAAGATCTGACCAATATTGGTCATATTAAAATTGCCACACAAGCACAAGTTCTTAGCCTGCCAATTGTTTCGGCGCAAGAAAGGGTGCACATAGGCTAATCCCGACTTGCCTGTGGTCGAATAACGAAGATGCCCCATATACAGTTCACCAGCAAAAGGCAATTCTTCTTTTGCAAGATATGCATCGGCCAATTGTTCGGCAGATAAGTGAAGATAATTGCGTTGAACACGTTCGAAGATTTCAGTGATTGCTTCTTTACCTTCGGCCTTTTCTCGGAACATATACTCGTGTCCGGGTTTATAGTCGAGCTTTACACAAGCCATGCCAGCCCCCTCTTGTCCACGGTTATGTTGCTTCTCCATCATAAGATAGAGTTTGTTGAGTCCGAACATCCAGGTGCCATACTTTTCCTGATAATAGCTCCGTGGTTTTAGCAGTCGTATCATTGCCACACCACATTCATGTTTCAACGGTTCCACTTTACTTAAATGCTAATAATAGTTACACTTCAAACAATCTTTAACCTACCAGTTGCTGTGCTGTGTAAAATATTTTTATTTGTTGTGTGTGTTTAAAGGCACAGCAAGCATCGTCACTGGCAAAACGGGGGTGTGAGGTAAAATAAAAGCGTCAAGCCTAAAGCCCAACGCCTTATATTTAGTTTCTAACAATATTAACGACAAGAGCCGCCACTGAAGTGAGGATGCTGACAAACGAGAACCACAATGTAGTAGATTGGCCGATAGCCGAGTTCTTCGCCTTCGTACCGTTAGGTTCTACATACACCAAATCGTTTTGTTGTAGATAATAGTAAGGAGAATTGATGAGGTTAGCATCGTTCAGATTGATACGATGCTGATGTTTCTCACCAGCGGCATCTTCACGAATAAGAAGCACATTATCACGTTTACCATAAATAGTAAGATCTCCCCTCTGGGCCAAAGCCTCAAGGATGCTCATCTTATCAGAGTTGACAGGAACGACGCCAGGCGAAGCCACTTCGCCTAACACGGTAACGCGGTAGCTGGCCATTTTCACGATTACAACAGGGTTTTCTGTAGCCGAGAGGTATGGCATTATCTTGTTGCGAATATAATCTTCACATTGTGTCTTTGTTAAACCACCCACATGGATGCGTCCTACAACAGGAAACTGTATGTTTCCATCATTATCAACGAGATACTGCTGCAACGACCCAGAGCCAGATGCGACCTGTCCGCTTGCGGTAAGCGGTGTTTGAACAACAAGGTTGAATGGGAGCGATACTTGCGGATCGGTGGTATTTACGGTAATGGTAAGAATGTCTTTTGGCATAATCTTAGCATCATACAATCCGCGCGAAGTAGCGAGGCTCAGTGTATCAATGTTTTGAAAATAAGCCACTTTTTTTGACGAGCCACAACTCCCCAACAGCAAGACCAGCACCAAAGCGATGATGGATAAAACGTTCTTTTTCATATCAATATACAACATGTTGTTTTGTTCAGTATTTCAATTTATATACATACGTGTAGCTAACGCGTGCATATAACAGAGAGACAAGCAGAGTGCCACAATCCTTCGTGCAAAGATATTACTATTTTTTTAAACCCGCAAACTTTTACTT
>ERZ1026846.2199-NODE-2199-length-10762-cov-3.423274_pt1 | contig 10762 bp, 6 predicted proteins | sample MGYA00380153_ERZ1026846 | MGnify/ENA primary metagenome ERZ1026846 (study PRJEB33269, sample SAMEA4719789) | human gut metagenome | biome: human-associated habitat; feature: organic feature; material: feces | place: Cameroon | collected 2013-10 ... | reverse complement strand
TGGCTTGTATTTTTTGCGATAAGCCATGTGTTTTTTCGTGCAATGCTAAAAAGCCGTAATTTCGGGGCAAAATGTTCCGGAAATCGGGGCTTGGTTTCTGCCGTTTCCCGGGGAAATTTTATTTTGCGCCTTTGCTTTTTATAGAAACAGTGGTTATGGAATGGCGCGGCAGATTCAGACGCATTATTTTCCCGTTCATCCGCAGCAACGGGCGCAGATTGTTGTTGCCTTTATTGAGAACGATTACGGCAATACTGCCGTCGGGGTTTTTGAACGAGGATGTCAGCAGGTTGTCATCGTATGTGCTGTTGCCAATGCGGCGTGCGCCGCGCTTCACGTACTTGCTGAAATGTCCCACGGCGTAGTAAGTGGATTGCAACTCGAAGCTGTTGTTTTCTGCGTCCACAACCACCGATGCCTTTCCGCCGCCTATGTCGTCGCGATACAGACAGGGTCCGCCTTTTGTGTCTACAATCATGTTCCAATCTATGGATGCGCAGGCGTAATTATTGAAATCGCCTATCATTTCTGCACAATAATCTTCCGCATCGCTCCAATCGCCATAAGGAACATGGGTTCCGCCCGTGGCGGGTCCTTTACAGAATTCCGAAAGTATGAGGTGCTTTTCGGGAAACCGCTCGTGGGTCATGCGCAGTTGGTCGAAATGTTTGCCCGAATACCAATGAAAGGCAACGCCCCAGATGGCTTTTCTGGCTTTCGGCACGGCAAAGCTCTCTGAGGCTCTTTCGAGCACGCGCTCTTTGTTGTGGTCCCAGACAATGAGCTTCAGAGTGTCGAAACCGGCCTTGTCGAGATGAGGTTTCAGGAAATCCACCGCATACTCTCCCTCTTCTTTGCCCGAATATAGGCAGCTCTGCCATTTTTGCGAAGCCTTGGGTTCGTTTTGAACCGTCATACAGAAAAAGTTTATGCCCTCTTTCTTGTATTCCTGCAAAAAGCGCACAATATAATCCGCCCATGTGTTGCGATGCTCGGGCAGAAGCTTGCCGCCATTGATGGTTTTCCCGTTGTCTTTCATGAAAGCCGGCGGACTCCAGGGAGTGGCCATGAGATACAGTTCCCCGCAGTAGCGTTGAGCCGCTTTAATCATGGGTATTACGTATCTTCTGTCGCGGTCAATGGAAAAAGTCGTGAGTTTAGGGTCATTGTTGCTCACATACGGGCTGTCGTCAAGTGCGAAATCGTTTGAACCTATGGAAACACGGCAGAAATTCAGTCCCAGTCCCTCTGTGGCATCGAAGTAAACCTTTGCGAGTTCGTTGCGGCGGCTCTCGGAGAGTTTCATAAAGTTATAAGCCGAAGTTTCGGTTATTGCGCCGCCGAATCCGAGCATTTCCTGATACTCCACGTCGGGATAGACGTTTATCACTTCGCCTTCTGCGCCGAAATCTTCAATGAATTGTTTGAAACCAACGGGACGCATCATTTTCAAGTCGCCGGCGCGGCTTTGCACAATATTGGAAATTTCGTAATTCTGTGCCGGAACGGTTTGAAAGCCAAGGCAGGCGGTGAGAATAATGCCCGCTTGTTTTATGAATGTAATTGTTTTCATGCTTGGGTATTGCAGATTGTCATGCACAAAGATAAGAATAATCCCCGGAATGTGCTTTCCGTGTTTGAAGCGCATGGAAATGCGTTTTGCCATTTGCCGAAAGTTTGCGTTTAGGGGACGGAAAATTACAAAATAAAGGCGTGTGTCAAATAATTTAGCGATTATTCGTTTTTTTTTTGTAACGTTAAGAGGTTTCCGTACTTTTGGGGCGTTTTAAGTCGGGGGATTATAAAAGTCCTTGTACGACATATTGCGACAGAAGACAAATAAAACTCTTAAATGAACAAGTATATGAAAAAGAAAACAAAGCAAACTTATGAAAAACCGAAGCTCGGTGTTTTCCGTGCACCGGTAACGCTTATGGAAAACTATAGCCGAAAGCCCGGACACTTTTCGCGCGAGAACAACGACTATGAAAAATCGAATGACAACTATGAAAATGACCCGTTGTGGGATTAAAGACAGATTCACAAACTAAATAAATTAAATTATGAACAAACTGAATGTAGCCCTGATAGGGCTTGGAGTTGCAGCATTGGCAGGTTGCAGCCAGGACGAGCAGTTTCTGGCAAAACAAAACGGCGAATATTCCGCCGTAGTGGAAAAAGGTGTGGCGTCTCGCTCTTATAGCGACTCGCACGGCGCATTCAAATGGGAGCAAGGCGATGATATTGCCGCTTATCTCACCAAAGGCGGCGAGTCTGTAGGGTTCGGCACATTGAAAATGGTAGGCGGTGCAGGCACCGACGTGGCGAATTACGGCAGTTCGGTAGGTGGCAAACCCACCGACGTGGCAGTTTTCCCCGTTAAGGCAGCAAAAAGCTATGCCGACGGAAAACTGACGGTCAGCTACCCGAACGTTTACGAAAACTACAATACCGATTACGAAAAAGACAGTATGAGCGTGAGCGATCCCATGGTTGCTTATTTCGAAAAGAATGAACATCAATTCCTTTTCCGTCATGTGGGCGGCGTAATAGAATGGGATGTTGAAGTTCCGGCATATATCGATGAATTTACGGTGAAAATGAACAGCGGAGTCAGTGGCGATTTCGAAGTAGATGCTACCGACAAGAGCAATCCCTATGTTTCGGCAAAAGAAAACGTGGCTGACGAAGTTTCTTTCAAATTCGAACTTACCTCCGATACAAAGGAAATACATTTTTACATGCCTGTTCCGGTTGGTGTGTACAATGGATGTACAATATATATAAAGAACAACGGAACTGTAGTGGACAGCCTTTTGAGCGAAGCCGAGAACATCGTGAAGAGGTGCGACTGGATTGTAATGCCGCCAATTTACATGGGTTATACGGGCACTATAGAGAAAACCGAAGTAAACTCTTTCGACGAATTTAAGGCAGCTGCCCAAAACGGTGGTATGATTAAAGTCGGCGAAGGTACGGACTTCACGTCTAATGTAATCGTACCTCAGGGAAAAAGTCTCGTGGCTAATCTGAACGGAAAGGCACTGAATAACACCAATGACCTTTGGGATGAGAATAAAAACCAGTGGTCCTTGTTCAGTGTCCAAGGCGGAACGCTCGTTCTCGAAGGTGAGGGCGACGTGATAGCAAAAGAGAACGACTGCTACCCGGTTGACGTGCAGGACGGCGGACACCTTGTGATAAAGGGCGGACACTATAACGGCAACATACATGCAGTATATGTTTATGAGGGTTCTGCCGAAATAGAAGGCGGAGTGTTTGAAGTTCAACAGAAGTATTCACAAGTCGGCAAGGAAGATGAGTTCGTGCTCAACTGTTATGATGCAAACAGGAAAGCAGGCACGGCAAAGATTATAGTAACAGGCGGAACATTTGTAGGTTTCAATCCTGCCGACAACTATGCCGAGGGCGCACACACCAATTTCGTTGCTCCCGGATACGTATCTGTAAAGACAACTTACAATGGTAAGGAAGCCTGGACGGTGAAGAAAGCAGACGCAGTGGCTGCAACTAATGACGATTTGCTAAATGCTTTCAAAACAACGGGGAATAACATCGTGGTAAGCAGTAATGTGGAAGTAAACAAGTACACCACGTTGGGCAAAAAAGCAACCCTCACCGTGGAAAAAGGCGCGGTATTGAAATCAACCCCAGACAGAAGTTCTGCAATAAAGGTTACAAAAGGCGGACAGCTCGATGTATATGGTAACGGAAAGATTATCGGACCAAGCAAAAATACTTCAACACCAATCGGAACATGTGCATTGACAGCCGAAAAGGGTGTGCTGAATATCTTTGGCAATGTAGAGGTTAACGGAGGTGAAGGTAGTAACGTAAACAATGCCGTTTTCGTTAATTCAGGTACGGCTAATATTTACAGCGGATACTTCTATACCGGACTCGATGTAAAAGGAAAACCCAACGCATGTATATATGTGGACAGCAATGACGGTAAACTTCATTCCGTTTGCAATATCTACGGAGGCGTATTCGAGGCTGCGAATCCACAATATCTGCTTAATAGAAACGACAAAACCACTTCGGTTTGCTCCATAAATGTTTATGGCGGAATTTTTGTGGGATTCAATCCTGCCGACAATAGTGCCGATGGCGAACATACCAATTATGTTGCCCACGGATATAAGTCGGAAAAAACAACATATAATGGAAAAGCTGCTTGGAAAGTAGTAAAGGAATAATTTCTTTTTAATATCACATATTTCGGAAAGCTCCGCCGCCATTGCGCGACGGAGCTTTTTTGTCATGAACGCTTTGGGTTATGACAAATTGTCATAATAATCCGTGGCATGTTAAGTTTGTCATGAATCAAAACAAAATAATAAGGGAATTTGTAAAACACAGTTAGAGTTTGGCACGCTTTTGGCATAAAGAAAAGCGGAGCTAAGTCGAAAGAAGGCGGCTCGGTAAAAAATAACACTAAAACAATAAACAATTAAAGAATAAAATCATGAACATTAAACCGTTAGCAGACAGGGTTCTCATTAATCCTGCAAAAGCAGAGGAAAAAACAGTGGCAGGTATCATAATTCCCGACACGGCAAAAGAGAAACCTTTGAAAGGTGAAGTAGTAGCAGTAGGCGAAGGTACGAAAGACGAAAAAATGGTTCTGAAAGCCGGCGACACTGTACTCTTCGGCAAATATGCAGGTACCGAAATAGAGGTAGGCGAAGAGAAATACCTCATCATGCGTCAGAGCGATGTTCTCGCAATATTGGCGTAAACATGTTTAATATCTAAAAAAAGAAAAATTATGGCAGCTAAAGATGTAAGATATAACGTTGAGGCACGCGAACTCCTTAAAGAAGGTGCCGACGCATTGGCAAACGCAGTAAAGACAACCCTTGGTCCTAAGGGCAGAAACGTTGTAATAGACAAGAAATTCGGTGCTCCCCGTATCACAAAGGACGGTGTTACCGTGGCAAAGGAAATAGAACTCGAAGATTCCTTTAAGAATGCCGGCGCACAGCTCGTGAAAAGCGTGGCAAGCAAAACCGGCGACGATGCAGGCGACGGAACAACCACCGCAACGGTTTTGACACAGGCTATTCTTACAGAAGGAATGAAGAATGTGGCAGCCGGTGCAAATCCTCTCGATATTAAACGAGGCATTGACAAGGCTGTGGCAAAAGTTGTGGAAGAAATCAAGAGCCAGGCCGAGAAAATAGAAAACAGTTATGAGAAAATCGAACAGGTAGCTACTATTTCCGGTAACAATGATCCTGAAATCGGTAAACTCATTGCTGACGGTATGCGTGCCGTAAGCGTTAACGGCGTAATTACAATTGAAGATGCAAAAGGTCGCGACACTGTTTTGAAAACCGTAGAGGGAATGCAGTTCGACCGTGGCTATCTTTCTCCTTACTTTATCACAGAGCCGGAGAAAATGGAGTGTGTAATGGAGAAACCTTACATTCTTATTTACGACAAGAAGATTTCCAACCTTAAGGACTTCCTTCCCATTTTGAACAGTGCGGTTCAGAGCGGTCGTCCTTTGCTTGTTATTGCAGAAGATGTGGATTCTGAAGCATTAACTACTTTGGTTGTTAACCGTCTCCGTGCTCAGCTTAAGATTTGTGCTATAAAAGCTCCGGGATTTGGTGATCGTCGTAAAGCAATGCTCGAAGATATTGCAATTCTTACAGGTGGCGTTGTAATCAGCGAGGATAAAGGTTTGAAACTTGAGCAGGCTACAATTGAAATGCTTGGTTCTGCCGAGAAAGTTACCGTTACTAAGGACAACACTACCATTGTTAACGGCGGCGGCGACAAACAAAACATACAGGATCGCATAGGTCAGCTGAAGAACGAGATAGAAAATACTACTTCTACCTACGACAAGGAGAAACTTCAGGAACGTCTTGCAAAACTTTCGGGTGGCGTTTGCGTTCTCGAGGTAGGTGCAGCTTCCGAAACAGAGCAGAAAGAAAAGAAAGACCGTTGCGACGATGCTCTTTGCGCTACACGTGCTGCAATTGAAGAGGGTATCGTAACCGGCGGCGGCGTTGCTTACATCCGCGCACAGAAAGCTCTTGACGGCATGACCGGTGATAACGCTGACGAAACTACCGGTATTGCAATTGTTCGCCGTGCTATCGAAGAACCTTTGCGTCAGATTTGCTCCAATGCGGGCATTGAGGGCGCTGTTGTGGTTAACAAGGTTCGCGAGGGCGAAGGAAACTTCGGCTTCAACGCTAAGACTGAGAAGTATGGCGATTTGCGTGAACAGGGTGTCGTAGATCCTGCTAAGGTTACCCGTGTTGCTCTTGAAAATGCGGCATCTGTTGCCGGCATGTTCCTGACTACCGAATGCGTAATCTGCGATAAGAAGGAGGATACCCCTGCTCCTATGCCTAATCCTGGAATGGGCGGCGGCATGATGTAATTCCGAAAAGGATAAAAACTTCATAATTTTAATCGGGACGGCATTTAGCGATGTCGCCCCGATTTTTTTGTTGCCCATAGTCCTTTTGAAGAAAATGGTTGACTATGCAGTCTGTTTGTTAAGGGATAAAAGTAGTTGTGTAAGGGATGAATGTAGTTGGGTGTGGGACGAAGTGGGTTTGGTAATGGGTAAGGGTTGTTGGATAATGGTTGTATTGTGTTTGGTAAAGTATAGATATTTCTTTGTGATAGATAAAGGTAGTTGTGTAAGGGGTGAATGTAGTATGATATTGGGTAAATGTAGTTTGTTGAATTAAAAATGCTGTATTATGAGTGGTAAAGATGGAGTTGCGGGGAATGTAGTTTTGTAAATAATTGAAAAATGTGGTTTTGCGAGGGATTAAGTCTGTTTGGTAAGAAATGAATGTTGTTTGGCAAGTAACAAAGTGTGTTTGGCGAAGAATACGTGGTGTTTTACGAGCAAAAAAACGAGACGGGGAGGGGCTTTTTTAGGGCTTTTGTGAGTTGCTGTTAATCAGCTTCTTGGAAAACTGAAAAATACAAGGCACTTATTTTAAAATAAGTGCCTTGTATTTTAAAATATATGGCTTATGTTTTTTGCGAAGTGCCTTATGCTTTTTCCGGTGAGGCGAAATGCCCTCACAAACCCTCATTGTTTTTCTCGCAATTCCTGTGAATTTTACTGCCGGTGCGTACCTGCGTCCGAAGGCTTGACACTCGGTAATTGTTATCTCAAAAAAGCGGCAGGTTATATTTTGTGAAATTTCCGTCTGAAGCACAAGGCGGGCTTTCCCGACGGACTTGTAGCGTAAAAAGCAGGAAGGAGAATCCGCAAAAAATGCTGAAAAAGTCCGTAGGTGGTTATTAAAGCCTGCGGAATCCTTTTTGCGGTTGCTTATAGCGTTTCGATTGAATTTTTAATGCGTTCAAACTTGTTTCTTGTGTCTTGCAGCACGTCTTCTGACTGTATGAGGCTTGAGTATAAACTGCTGATTTGCTCATAATTGCCGTTGTGTGCCAATTTTGCAGAGATTAAGCCTATGACACATTGGGTGTCAAAACCGGAGCTGTTGGGATTTTGTTTGTTCAAAGGGGGCGTGTTATACATTTTGTCTATGGCGTAAATGTCGTCATGGTCATGGAAATATTTCAGTCCCATAGGCAATAGTTTTATAAGCTCTGCTTTGGCTTTTTCCATATCGCTGTTGTCAAAAATAACGAACCTGTCCTGTCTGTCATACTGCATTTTCCATTTTGTGTCCTCTGTAAAAGTTCCGTCGTAAATCTTTTTAAGCACCAAAAGGTTTATGAATGCCGTATAGTTAAGAAGAAAATCGCAGGTTTCGCAAATGGAATGAATCTTTTTGTTTCTTATTTGAACATAAGGGAATATGTGAATTTCATCACCCCACGAGTTGTAGTCAAAAGAGAATTGGCATTCATTGTTTTCGCCATCTCTTTTAAGACAAAACTGTGTTTTGTTTACTTTGAAGCCTTGGCTCGAGACGTATGGCTTTAATGTTGATAGCAGTTCGCTTTTGATTTCTGATATTTTCATGTTTTTTCTACGTTTTCGCGGTATACTTATGAAATCGGCGGGATGAAAAGAAAACCCTGCCCGGTGCGGCTTAAAACCAATGCATCGGGCAGGGCGGTTTGTTCTATAAGTTTTTATGACTTAACGCTTTCGTTATTTTGCAATTATATCAAACTCCGCCACCGAAGCGTAGTTGCGCCCGAAAGCTTCGGACTTGGCAACGAAGCGGAAGTAACGCGCTTTTACCACGCGGGGAAGAGTAACTGTTTTTTCGGATGCGTCGGCTTTGAAAGCTTCTTTGCATACCGGCTCGCCCCAATTGGTAGGGTCGTTGCTGAAGTAAATTTCGCAGTTCTTTATCCAACCGGTGTTCATGTCGATTCGCGGAGTGTATATGAACTTTGCAACGTTGTACATCTTGCCCATGTCAACAACCATCTCGTGAGGGTAGGGCACTTCTTCGGGCTTGTACTGCGTGTGCCATATTGTGCTCGGATTTCCGTCTATTGCGTTGGCTGCGCTTTCGTGTGCCGTGCCTTGTTCGCTGCTGAAACTTAGGATTTTCCACAGTTTCTTGTCCACGTTTGCATATATGGTGCTTTCGGTAATCATACCCGGCTGCAAACCTTCGGCAGTGGCATATGCGTGAACGGTTCCTCCCGGCGGCATTGACAAGGGTGCGGTGTATTTCTTATAGCTTTTGCCGTTTGTGGAATAGAAAATCGTGGCATTGTCTGTGGCGCAGCTCAGAACAACTTTGCCGTCCTTGTTGTCGAGTTCCACAGGCATGCAAGTCACTCCCTTTGTGCGTCCCTTTTCGACCATCTGCTCTTTGGTGTTAACCTCTTCGAGCGGAATGATAGTGAAGTTCATCACCACTGGTTGTGTAAGAAGTTCGTATTGCGGCAAAACGTCCGGACCGCAACTGTTGTTGCCGAGCGCACGATTGGCAGCGTCAATGCAAACCACGTTTTCCTTGACCATAGGTACTTCGTAGGGATGAAGTTTCCTGTGGGCGGCATCGGTGTAAATGTCTTCGGCACGCCAATGTCCCACCGTGGCAGACATTTCTTGGGCATTGACCACCATCAGACCGTTGCCCGAGTTATTGGTAAGGGCTATGTAGCGCACATCTTCCTTGTTGCCCGTTTCCTGCGGCTTTGCAAATCCCGTCCATTGCTCGCTGACGGTGCTGTGATAGAGTCCCGGGAAACAGGATTCCTTGCGGTCGCGATAATTATCCCATGGTCCGCGTCCGTACCAGTCGAAATTTTCATAACCTTCGGGCATATAGAAACGATAACCAATCTTGGGCACTGCAACACCGTTGCGCCACGGAACAATCTTGCTTGAAACCGAAACCGTCCCGTCTGCAAGCACGCGATATTCCATTTGCGTGGAAAAGTTTGCTGTGCCGCTGCCGGCGTATAGGTTTGTGATTTTAAGTGTAATGCTTCCGTCTTTTTCTGTCTTGGTGTTCCATGTTCCGGCTTGAGGTTTCAGGTTTCGCAAACCAAGGTTGTCCCACATCCAGGCATGACTGTGGTCGTTGTCGGTGGGAGCGCGGAAAGCATTAAAATGGAGACTGTCGAGCAGAAGTTTGCCTTTGTACTCGTATTTTGCTATCTGTCCGGTGGCAGAAGAGAAAGTGGCGCGGAAATTAGCACCCTCCACGGTAATGTCTTTGTTGTCTTGCGTGGCAGTCTTTATCTTGTCGTTGCCCATTGCCTTGTATGCCGGTCTGGATGAGGCTTTGCGCAGCGTGAATTGCTCCGCCGCAACTTCATATCCCTTTTCCGCCCATGCGGTTGCGGTTTTCTGTTTCACGCTGAAGCGCACACTGTAGTCGGCATCCGTTCTTGCGTTGTCGGGAACAAGGTTCCCGAGAGTTATTTGCCTGCTTTCGCCGCCGGCAATGCTGCAATCTGCTATTTCCCGCTTGCTTAGGGCTATTCCGTCCTCGTATATTTGATAGCTTATGGCGTATTTGTCAAGATTTTCGAATGACATTTTGTTTTTAATGGTGAATACGCCATTCACACTGTCGTTCATTGCGAAATCGGCAGGCTGATAAATTTTCTTTACGTTGATGGCTTTTGCCGAGTAAGTGAAATCGGGGAAAATCACACCGTTGGTGCAAAAATTACCGTCGTTAGGTTTGTCGCCGAAATCGCCTCCGTAAGCCCAGTAAAGCCTGTTGTGTTTTCCGGGAACGGGTATGCTCAACCCCTGGTCTTTCCAGTCCCAGATAAATTCCCCTGCAAGAGCGGGGTAGTGCTCATATAAATTGTAATATTCCCTTTGGTTGCCCATGGAGTTGCCCATGGCGTGGGTGTTTTCGCATTGAATGTGCGGACGAGGCTTTATGCCTTTTTTATATTGCGCCAATCGTTCTTCGCCAATGGCTTTTATTCTGTCCACACTCGCATACATTGTGCTCGTGGTGCTGCACCATTGGGAATTTTGCTCGTAGTGTGTAAGTCTTGTGGTATCGAGTGCTTTTATTGCCTGAGAAATTTTTTCTAAATTCCTGCCGCCTCCGCTCTCGTTGCCGAAACTCCATATAAATATGCAGGGATGATTGCGCATCCAAAGCACATGGTTCACATTTCTCTCCACCATTGGCGCGGCAAATTTCTCATTGCCCGACAGTGAAAAGTTGCCGTTGCATTCTATATTGGCTTCGGCAAGAACATACATGCCGTGTTTGTCGCAAAGGTCGTAAAAGTAAGGATTGTTCGGGTAATGGCTCCTGCGCACGGCGGTTATGTTCAGTCGCTT
>ERZ1026846.2189-NODE-2189-length-10799-cov-5.051378_pt1 | contig 10799 bp, 6 predicted proteins | sample MGYA00380153_ERZ1026846 | MGnify/ENA primary metagenome ERZ1026846 (study PRJEB33269, sample SAMEA4719789) | human gut metagenome | biome: human-associated habitat; feature: organic feature; material: feces | place: Cameroon | collected 2013-10 ... | reverse complement strand
GTAAAAATATATTATTATCTTTGCATTTGAAAAAAGTGGGACAACGTTGGCATAACGCTAAAAACCAAGAATAATGTCATCGAAAATGAGCCCGCTAACATACAAACAACGATATACTACTCAAATCAAGCGTGAGCAAAGGGCCACGTATTTAAAACTTACTATACACGAAACAATCAAATTGTCGTCAGACATAATGCTATACACAATAGAACAGAAGAACCAAAAATGAGCACAATGAACACATAACAATATCTGTCAACGTGCCACTTACACTACTTAAATAATAAAGGTAACACTGGCACACGACGATAGTGAAACTTGTGCAAGGCTAAAAACAAAACGAAAAGATAACACTTACAACATTTAGCAGCGTAACACAGGCGCGCCTCTTGAGGCATGCGGCAGTGTGCTTTCTGCATGTTAACATGGCGCTTGTAGGCCATCACGACAATAAATGTTGCCCTACTTAAGAAAATAGAGAGTATAAAACAAATTCAAACCAAATCGTTTTCAAGTATGAAACTAAAAAGAATGTATCTCATCTCAGTATTGAGCCTTATGTTAGGTTTCTTGCTGGGAGGCACGGGTGAAGCTTTTGCCCAGGCCACAAAAACAGTGTCAGGAACCGTGTCTGACGAGAAAGGCGAGCCCATTATCAGTGGTACCGTCATGGTAAAAGACACAAAGACTGCCACCGTTACCGACTTTGACGGTAACTTTAAGATTAACGCTCCCGCCAACGGTACACTTGTTTTCTCGTACCTCGGCTACTTCACACAAGAAATTCCTGTTGCCCAAGTTAAGGGCGGTGTTCTTAACGTACAGATGAAGCCCGAAGACACTACCCTTGATGAGCTCGTGGTTGTAGGTTACGGTGTGATGCGTAAGAGCGACGTTACAGGTTCTATCGGTATCGCCAAGGGCGACGACATGAAGAAGAACCAGAACTTCTCGGCCATCGATAACCTTCGCGGTAAGGTGTCGGGTGTAAACGTGTTCTCTAACTCAAGCCAGCCTGGTGCCTATAATAATAAGGTAGTGATCCGCGGTATGGCTACCATCAACTCGTCAACCGACCCTCTCTACGTTGTTGACGGTGTTGTAATGGAAGGCTTCGGCATGATCAACCCTAACGACATCGAGTCGATGGAGGTATTGAAAGATGCTTCTGCTACCGCTATCTATGGCGCTCGTGGTGCCAACGGTGTTATCCTCGTTACCACAAAGCGTGGCTTGAAGAACGAAGAAGGCACACGCATCAGCTATGATGGTTCATTCTCTATCAGCACTATGGCTCGTAAGATGGACGTGCTCAACGCTCAGGAGTGGTGCGACGCTTTCATGATTGGTCTTGAGAATGAAAATACATATCAGGGTAAAAATTGGAGCTTGAACCGTGCCGAATGGTTTAACGACCGCAACTACTTTGATGCTAACGGTAACCCTCTTTATGACACCAACTGGCAGGACGAGGCTACACGCACTGCTTTCTCTCACAACCACCAAATCAGCATCCAGCAGGCTGGTAAGAAGTCGTCAATGGGCGCCTTCCTTAACTATACCGACCAGCAGGGTATCGTGCTCGACACTTACAGCAAGCGTGTAAACGCTAAGATGACTTACGACGCTAATCCTACCGAGTGGCTGTCGACAGCTGTTAACTTGACCGTTAACCACACCTGGACTCACTATACTCCTGAGGACGGCGGTGGCCAGGACGCTCGTCGTACTATGATTGAGATGTTGCCTTGGTTGCCCGTTAAAGACAAGAACGGCAAGTACACTACTTCACAGAGCATTGGTGGTGGCATGTCTGATTATGGTTTCGAGGGTATGACTAACCCTGTTGCTATCCTCAAAGGCCAGACCTATGGCAACTATCGCACACAGCTCTTCGGTAACGCTGCCTTCACCTTCCACCTCCTCGATGGTCTGGATCTGAAGACTCAGTTTGGTGTTGACTATCACCATAACCGTAACACTTATTATAGCTCACGCGACCTCGTGAACTTGTCACAGGGCGAACAGGGACGTGCCTCTATCGGTAACACCGACGTGCTCTACTGGCAGGAGGAAACTTACCTTACCTATAATAAGGTATTCGATATTCATCGTATCAACGCAATGGCCGGTCTCTCTTGGCAGGAGCGCACATACGACTATAACTACATGTACACTCAGGGCTTCACTGACGACTTCTTCAAGACCTTCAATATGGGTGCTGGTACTAAGCCTAACTCACCCGAGTCAAGCTGGAACCGCTGGCGCATGAACTCTTACTTCCTCCGTTTGGCTTACACTTTGAAAGATCGCTACTCAGCTACCTTCACCGCTCGTGCCGACGGTTCTTCTAAGTTTGGTAAGAACAATAAGTATGCGTTCTTCCCCTCAGCAGGTCTTGCTTGGAACATCTCTCAGGAAGACTTTATGAAGGATATCAAGGCCATCAGCAACCTGAAATTGCACACCAGCTTCGGTATTACTGGTAACTCAGAGATTGATCCCTATCAGTCATTGTCTACTGTAACCACTGGTACATTGCTGCAGGGTGGTACTCGCGTTCCTTATTCATACGCAAACAAATTCAGCAATAAGGATTTGAAGTGGGAGAAGACCGCACAGTTTGACTTCGGCTTCAACCTCGGTTTGTTCCAGGATCGTTTGAACTTCGACGTTTCTTACTATCACAAGAAGACCACCGACCTGTTGCTCGACTGCCCTGTTCCTCATTCAACAGGTTATACCTCTGTATTCAAGAACATCGGTTCTGTTAAGAACCAGGGTCTCGATATCATGATTAGCGCTACTCCGTTCCGTACAAAGGACTTTACATGGACTTCTACTCTGAACCTCAACTATAATAAGAACGAGATCACCAAGCTGGGCGAAACAAACGCTGACATTGGCTTGATGAACTGGGTAGGTGGCTACGAAGGCGTGCTGCGCGTAGGCGAGAGCATGGGTTCATTCTACGGTTATCGTCGTCTCGGCGTTTGGACCAAGGAAGACTTCGCTGCTGGCAAGTGCGAGCAGAAGCAGGTAGGTCGTGCTAAGCGTACTGAGACAAAGGAAATCCTGGGTAAGGGTATTCCTGATTGGACCGGTAGCTGGGTGAACACCTTCAACTACAAGAACTGGGATCTTACACTCGATATGCAGTTTGTATGGGGCGTTGAAACCATGCAGCAGTTCTACCACTCTACATACGACCGCTTCGGCATTACCAACGGTTTGAGCAACATCCTGTATGACGCTTACAATGGAACTAACCCCGGCGCTATGGAGCAGATGATTTATCTGAGCAACACCAACCACGCTGGTCAGGACACCACTATCGATTCTGCTTGGATTGTTGACGGTTCATATCTGCGTTGCAACATGTTGCAGATTGGCTATACCTTCGACCGTAGTCTTATCAAGCCTCTCGGTCTCTCTGGCCTCCGCGTTTACGCAAGTGCTAACAACCTGTTCATGCTCTGCTCAAGCGATTTCAATGGCTTCGATCCCGAGACTACCTCACAGACCGACTCTATGGGTAGCAAGTTTGGACAGAACGCTGCCTTCTTCTCTTATCCAAGAGCAAGAACCTTCACACTGGGTCTCAGCGTAGCATTCTAATCTAAGAGGTTAATTGTAAAATTGTCAAAGCAATATTCATGTAACATTTGTGTGCCCTTGCAAAAGGGTGCACACTAAAAAGAACAAAAGCAATGAAAAAGAAATTATATATAGCAGCCATAGCCTGTGCTTGCCTTGTAGGATTTTCATCTTGCGAAAGCTGGCTTGACGAGGAAAACCGTACGACCAAAACAGATGAGGTGTTCCCCACGCTGCAGAGCGATGTCGAATCGATGGTGACATCTTTGTACCGCACTGGTGCCCCGTCGGAGTTGTCAGGTGCTGGTAGCGCATACATGGGCCCATGCTCTACACTGGGTGGTATGCTTACAGGCTATTTCAGCAACGAGTATGAAGGCCAGGAGCGTACATGTGCTTATGCTCGTACGTTGACACGTCAGGAAAATACTAATACAGTATCTGAAAGCTTCAGCAGTTTGTACACCAACAGCTATAAAGCTATCCGTATTGCCAACACTGTAATACAGCGTGCTGGAAACATTACAATGTCAGAAGAAACACGTAACGAACTGATTGCTCAGGCAAAATTCTTCCGTGCTTTCAACTATTTCACATTGGTAAAGTATTTTGGCGATGTACCTTTGATTACAGAGCCTTATGCTGATGCCACTGCTGAACTGCAAATTGCTAAGTCGCCCGCAACCGCTGTATATGCAGTGATTGAGCAAGACTTGAAAGATGCTGTAAACGGTCTTCCCGCAAAGAAATTCTATGAAAATGGAAATAAGGTAGGTAAGTATGCTGCTGCTATGTTGCTCACCTCTGTTTATATGCAGGAAGGTAAGTATAGCGATGCTGCAAACAGCGTGAAGACTGTGCTTAACTCAGGTCACGCTCTTACTGCTAATGGCGACCTCGCTATGAACAGTGCTTTCAATAAGCTTCGCTCTACCGATGGCTTGGACGAGGTTATCTATGCTTACGAGTATAATGCTACTATCAGCACCAGTGGTTGGTGGCCTACCTATGCTTTCTCTGGTACAGCAGAGGGTATCTTTGATACATTCAGTTTGAGCCGTCGCGTTTATGGTGCCTCAACTCGCTTCCTCAACATCTATGATGCTAAAGACCTCCGTGTACAGCCCAACCAGTTCTTCCACTGGGATTTCACCTTTACTAACAAAAAGGGCGTAGTGAAGAATTGGCACTCTACTGAGCCTGGTTGCTGGTATTACTATGACGAAGAGGCTATGATGAAGACTGGTCAGGGTACCAAAGATTTCAACTTCTTCCGCTATTCAGAGGCTCTGCTCGACGCTGCTGAGGCTATCGTAAAGTCGGGTGACGCTGTTACCGACGAGGCTGCTGGCTATCTGGCACAGGTACAGGCTCGTGCTAACACTGAGGGCAAGACCGCTGAGCAGATTAAGACCGATTTGATGCGTCTGTCTCCGACCGACTTCATCCACGCTTGCTGGACAGAGCGTCTGCGCGAGTTCCCGCTCGAGTTTAAGATTTGGGACGACTGCTTGCGTACAAAGATGTTCCCCAACATTGCTGAACCTGCCAAGGATGCTGATGGTAAGCCTATATTCATAGGTAAGGTTGACTATGTTAACCTCGTGAATGCTAAGAATGCTTCGGGTGCTACCTTCAAGGCTACTGATCTTGTATGGCCGTTCCCGCTTACTGAGCTTCAGCGTAACAAACTGCTTGTGCAGAACGAAGGTTATGCTAAGGAGTAATGCGCCTAAAGACACATTTGATTATTAGATAAACAGGAAAGAGGAGGTGCTTTTATTTAGTGCCTCCTCTTTTTGGCTTTCTTTCACTTTTTGTTTTTCGTTTGCTTTTAACCCCAAACGGCCTAACGACCGATTTGCTTTTAAGAGATGAAACGAGACACGTGATTGTGCAGTGATTACAATGTGCAATTATCGCAATTAAAACTTTTAGATATTATACAATGAACATCAAACATATTACATTGGCCTGTGCAGTTCTGATTGCCATGCCCTTAATGGCACAGAAAAAGACCACTACAAAGGCGGCCCGCAAACAAACTGCGCTGCCCGTTTATAAGCAAGCCACGCAACCTACAGAGGCACGTGTGGCCGACCTGCTGAGCCGCATGACGGTTGAGGAGAAGGTGGGACAGCTTATCTGTCCGCTGGGATGGGAGATGTATACGAAGACGGGGAAGAACAGCGTTGAGCCTTCGGCCTTGTTTAAGCAGAAGATGAACGAGGTGCCTATAGGCTCGTTCTGGGCTGTGCTGCGTGCCGACCCTTGGACACAGAAGACGCTGGAGACAGGCTTGAACCCCGAACTCTCGGCTAAGGCTATCAACGCCCTGCAACGTTATGCCGTAGAACAGACACGCCTCGGCATACCTATCCTCTTTGCCGAAGAGTGTCCGCACGGCCACATGGCCATTGGCACCACGGTGTTTCCCACCTCGCTCACGGCAGCATCTACCTGGAACCCTTCGTTGCTATATGATATGGGTGCGGCCATTGGCCTTGAGGCGGCTGCACAGGGTTCAAATATAGGCTATGGACCCGTGCTCGATGTGGCGCGCGAGCCGCGCTGGTCGCGCATGGAAGAAACCTTTGGCGAAGACCCTTGGCTCACCTCGGTGTTGGGCACAGCCGTGGTGCGTGGTATGCAGGGCGACAACAGTGCCGATAAACAACACGTTATCTGCACCTTGAAACATCTTGCTGCCTATGGTGTGCCTGAGGGTGGACACAATGGTGGCCCCGTGTATGCTGGCGAACGCCTCTTGCGCTCGCAGCTATTGCTGCCTTTTGAGAAAGCGGTGAAGGCTGGCGCTGGCACGGTCATGACATCGTATAACAGCATCGATGGCATACCCTGCACCTCAAACCGCCACTTGCTTACCGATATGTTGCGTGGCGAATGGGGCTTTAATGGCTTTGTGTATAGCGACCTGTTGTCGGTTGATGGCATTGCTGGCATGGGGGCTGCTGCCAATAACAAGGAGGCTGCGGTGTTGTCCTTGAAGGCTGGCCTCGACATGGACCTCGGCGGTGGCGCCTTTGGAAAGAACCTGAAGAAAGCCCTTGACGAGGGCCTTATCACCATGGCTGACCTTGATCGTGCCGTGTCTAATGTCTTGGCGATGAAGTTTCGTCTCGGCCTATTCGATAACCCCTACGTTCAGCCCAAGCGTGCCCGCGAGGTATGCCGTTCTACTGAACATAAGAAGTTGGCACAGAAGGTGGCCGAAGAGGGCACCGTGCTGCTGAAGAACGATGGTATCTTGCCCTTGAGCCGAACGATGAAGCGCATTGCTGTGATAGGCCCTAATGCCGATATGCCTTATAATCAGCTGGGCGATTATACTGCTCCGCAGCCTCGTGAAGAAATTAGCACGGTGCTTGATGGCATTCGTGCTGTGGCAGGAGGCAATGTGGAGGTGGTGTATGAGCGTGGATGTGCCATTCGCGATACCACATCGGCCGACATCCCCGCTGCTGTGCGTGCTGCCGAAGGTGCCGACGCTGTGGTGCTGGTGGTGGGCGGATCGAGCGCTCGCGACTTTAAAACAAAGTATATTGCTACGGGTGCCGCCACTGTCGACGAGAGCAAGACGCTCTCTGACATGGAGTGTGGCGAAGGTTTTGACCGTGCTACGCTGTCGCTCTTAGGCAAGCAAGAACAGCTTATCGAGGCGGTGGCAAAGACGGGCAAGCCGCTGGTTATTGTGTATATTGAGGGTCGTCCGCTGCTCATGAACCGCGCTGCTGAGGTGGCCAACGCTTTGCTCACAGCATGGTATCCAGGCGAACAGGGTGGCAAGGCTATCGCCTCTATTCTGTTTGGCGATGTCAATCCCTCGGGTCGTCTGCCTGTCAGCATCCCGCGCAGCGTGGGTCAGCTGCCTGTTTATTACAGTCAAAACATAAAACGCGACTATATGGACGAGAAGGGTGCACCGCTCTATCCCTTTGGTTATGGCTTGAGCTACACACAGTTTGCTTATTCTGACCTCACCATTACGCCTAACGCTGAATCCTCTATCATGCCGCTGGTTGAACCGCTTACGGTGTCGCTCTCTGAAGGTTCGGGTGCTGTGCGTGTGTCGCTCACCGTTAAGAACACTGGCAATCGCAGTGGCCACGAGGTGGTGCAGCTTTACCTCTCTGACCGCGCTGCCACGGTGTCGCAGCCACCTTTGCAGCTTCGTGCTTTCAAGAAGGTGTGCCTTGATGCGGGCGAAAGTCAGCGCATTGAGTTTACCCTTGGCTTCGACGAACTGTCGCTCATCAACCAGGAGATGAAACGTGTGGTAGAGCCCGGCGAATTTGAGGTGCTGGTAGGTGCCTCGTCGTCAGATATACGTCTGAAAGGACACTTCGTGGTAACGCGATAATGAAAAGCATTGAACAGGAGGGTGTGTAGAAACATACTTCTGACTTTGCAAAAAACATATGAACAATGATAAGAAACGTAAACGCTACTGATACACAGGCCATTGCCCACATATATAACCATTATGTGCTAAACACCAACATTAGTTTTGAAACGCAAGCTGTAACCACGGCCGACATGCTGCACCGCATTACCAGCATATCGGCACAATATCCCTACCTTGTTTATGAACACGAGGGCCACGTGGTGGGCTACTGCTATGCGCACCTATGGAAAGAGCGCGTGGCTTATAGCCAAACGCTTGAAACCACCATCTATCTGCACCCCGATTATTGTCATAGGGGTATAGGAAAGCGGCTTATGCAGCAACTTATTGAACAGTGCAGGGCGCAAGGCTTTCATGCGCTGATAGCTTGTATAACAGGAGGCAACGAGGGCAGCATAGCCTTGCACCGGGCGCTGGGCTTTGAACAAAGGTCGTGTTTTAAAGAGGTGGGACGCAAGTTTGGTGCGTGGCTCGATGTAGTTGACCTTGAACTTATCTTACAGGGCTAAAAGGTTAACATTCGTTTAAAAAGCAGTGGCAAAGAAAAAAGGGTGTTGAAAATATTTGCTATTATCAAGTTTTTTCTTTTTCTTTGCAATGTTATTGCTAAAATGCGCAGTTATTGCTAAAATGCACAGTTATAGCTAAAATGCACACACGGGCTGGCTTAGTGTAGATGTGGCCATGCGTGGTGTGCATGAGCATGAAAAAAAGAAAATACCTAAAAATAGAAACTAAAAACATTATTATGCCTAAAGAAACAAAAGCCCTGCTGGATGGCTCCTTTAATGTGAGGAAGGCCATCATGTTTACGATAGCGGTCATCGTTACCGCTGTGTTATGGAACCTCCCTCTTGACGCTTATGGCATCGACGGCCTTACGGTGGTGCAAGAACGCATTATTGCCATTTTTGCTTTGGCCACCATCTTGTGGATAACCGAGGCTATACCCTCATGGGCAACATCGGTGAGTGTTATCGGATTGTTGCTGTTCACCACGTCGAACAGCGCGTTTAATTTTATGCGTGAGGGCATTGACAAGAGCGAACTGCTGAACCACACCTCTATTATGGCTACTTTTGCCGACCCTATCATCATCTTGTTCTTGGGTGGCTTTATCTTGGCTATTGCCGCCACTAAGTCGGGTCTTGATGTGCTGCTGGCACGCACGCTGATAAAGCCTTTTGGTACGAAGAGCGAAAACGTGCTGCTGGGCTTCATCCTCATCACGGGCGTGTTCTCAATGTTTGTGAGCAACACGGCCACGGCTGCCATGATGCTTACCTTCCTTACCCCCGTGTTTCGCTCGTTGCCCCCCGATGGTAAAGGACGCATTGCACTGACACTGTCGATACCCGTGGCCGCCAACATTGGTGGTATGGGCACACCCATCGGCACACCACCCAACGCCATTGCGCTGAAATATCTGAACGACCCCAACGGTCTTGACCTTAACTTGGGCTTTGGCGAGTGGATGGCTTTTATGATGCCGCTCACCATCGTGCTGCTGCTCATTGGCTGGATGCTGCTGAAGAAGTTTTTCCCCTTCACAAAAAAGAATATTCATCTTACCATTGGTGGCGAGCTGCAGCACAATTGGCGCACCGCGGTAGTGGCTATAACCTTTGTTGTTACGGTGGCACTGTGGATGCTGGATAAGGTGACAGGCGTGGGTGCCAATACTGTGGCTATGCTGCCCATCGTGGTGTTTGCCATTACGGGTGTGGTAACGGCTAAAGACCTGCAAGACATTAACTGGAGCGTTATCTGGATGGTGGCTGGTGGTTTTGCACTGGGTTTGGCCTTGAACGAGTCGGGTCTGGCCGAGAACGCTATTAAGAGTATTCCCTTCGGATCATGGTCGGCGTTGGCCATCCTTATCATCTCGGGTCTTATCTGCTACCTGCTCTCCAACTTTATTTCAAACACGGCTACCGCAGCGCTGCTGGTGCCTATCCTTGCTGTGGTGTGCAAGGGCATGGGCTCGTCGCTCGACGGTATTGGTGGCACCCCCACCGTGCTCATCGGCATTGCTGTGGCAGCATCGGTAGCTATGGCGCTGCCTATCAGTACGCCTCCTAATGCTATTGCTCACTCAACGGGTTTGGTTGAACAAAAGCAGATGATGAAGATTGGTGTTACCATGGGTATCATTGGTTTGGTGCTGGGCTACACCTTGCTCTTTGTCTTGGGCGAGATGCATCTGTTGTCGCGTTAAAAACTTACAATATTAAATAATAAAAGAACAACAAAAACATCCTTTTTTGCTGAACACACAACCATGTGTTACCAAGGAAAAAAGGATGTTCTTGTTGTTCTTTCTTTTTGGGGGGTATGCTCGCAATGTACAGCTTAATACATCAGTGCTCGCACCTGCGACACGGCCAACTGTGCATCGCGTTCGGCCTCAAGCAATGCTGTGCGAGCCGAATAGTAGAACGACTGTTCGAGAAGATAATTGAGCACCGACAGCTGTCCTGCCTCCAGCGAGCGACGCAAGAGGGCATCGTTGGTTGTAGCGGCAAGGTGGTCCTTCAGTTGTTGAGTAGTGGCGTTAAGGTGGGTGGCTTGCATGTAAAGCTGGTCGAGTGTTGACAACTGCTGTTGGCGAGCATCGGCCAGGCTCAGCTGGCTGGCCACCTGTGTGGCACGTGCTGCCTTCACCTTGCGACGGGTGTTGCCCCACAGAGGGATGGAAAGGCCTATGCTCGGACCGCTATAGTTGTTGTCCTGTCTCTTATACACATCTCCGAGCCCACGAGACCAGAGAGGA
>ERZ1026846.2188-NODE-2188-length-10816-cov-5.252300_pt1 | contig 10816 bp, 9 predicted proteins | sample MGYA00380153_ERZ1026846 | MGnify/ENA primary metagenome ERZ1026846 (study PRJEB33269, sample SAMEA4719789) | human gut metagenome | biome: human-associated habitat; feature: organic feature; material: feces | place: Cameroon | collected 2013-10 ... | reverse complement strand
CCCAATATGGTATAATATGTGATATGTTTTTTATATTTGTACCCGAACTGATATAATTATAGGCATGAATAGCTTGTCAATTACTGTAAAATCATTGCGTAGGCAATTTAATATGACGCAAGAAGAACTTTCTTTAAAATCAGGTGTAGGATTACGATTTGTTCGTGATTTGGAACAAGGGAAATCTACATTGCGTCTTGATAAGGTAAATCAATTACTTGATTTCTTCAATTATGAGATGGTGCCACAACCTAAACAAAATAAACAGAGATGAAAAGGGCAAATATATATTATAAGGATATATTGGCAGGAGTTCTTACAGAAGAAGACTATGGTTATGAATTTTATTATCTTCCGGAGTATATAGAATTAGCGGGAGCAAAACCCGTTAGCCTGACTTTGCCTTTGCGAGAAGAATCTTATCAAAGTAATGTCTTATTCCCTTTCTTTGATGGTCTTATTCCTGAGGGGTGGTTACTTGATGTTGCATTGCGTAATACTGATGTCAGTATGCTTGACAGGATGTCCTTGTTATTGCTTTGTTGTAAAGACTGTATTGGAGCTATAAGTGTTGAACCGATAATAGAGGAGGAAAATGCAAATGGGTAAATGCTTGTATTGTTATCGTCAACTTGACAATGGGGAGAAAGACTTTCATGCTAAGTGTGCAAAGAAGTTCTTTGGTACAGAGAAAGTGCCTGTTCTGGATTATACTTGTGAGGATTTGGAGAGGTTGGCAATACAGGCTATTAAAGTCCAGACATCACTTACTGGTGTACAACCAAAATTATCTTTGCATCTTAATGAGCATGATGGGAGCCAGAGATTGACCATTGTTGGTTTGTGGGGAGGTTTTATATGTAAACCTCAAACGCTACAATTTGAGCTGATGCCGGAGACAGAAGATTTGACGATGCATTTGGCTGAGTTGGCTAGAATAGATGTGGTACCACATACGTTGATGCGTATGGCTGATAATAGCCTATGTTACTTGACAAAGAGGGTTGACCGCTTGAGTAATGGTGAAAAGGTGGCAATGGAAGATATGTGCCAATTGACTGAAAGGCAGACTGAACATAAATATAAAAGTAGTTATGAACGTATAGCTAAAGCGATAGTGCAATATTCTTCAATGCCTAAAATGGATGTTACCAATTTTTTTGAGGTTATATTGTTTTCATGGATTACCGGAAATAATGATATGCATTTGAAGAACTTTTCTTTGTATGAATCCATAGATGGTATTATACGTCTAACTCCAGCTTACGATATGCTTAATGCTGTGATTTTAAATCCGAAAGACGATGAAGAATTGGCATTGACTCTGAATGGGAAAAAGAAGAAACTGAAACGGTTGGACTTTATATCATCTGGTGTGATAATGGGAGTTGAGCAGAAAACCATTGAGCACCTTATTCAGAAGTATGTAAAGCTTTTGCCTAAAATAGAAGAAATTATTGATAGGTCATTTTTGAATGATGAGCTTAAAGATAAATATCGGACGTTAATACGCGAACGAATTGATAGATTAAATAGAGTATAATGTTTGTTTTAGAACATTTCGTGAATATCAGCTTTAACGCCTTGAAGAAGTTCAATCTCTGCAGATTCTTTATGATTTAAGCGTGAATACTCATGCCTTCAGGCGTGGGTATTCACTTTGATTGTGATGGACATAGTGAACCATTTCAGTCATGAGTTGTCTTTCCGAAAGTCATGACTGACCCATTTGAATCTGCAACATAAAAACAATATATATCACCAACAAAACTATTAAAAATATGTAAATCTATTTTGTTATTTAATTATTCCGCTTATCTTCATCCTCAGAAAAGTAGTCGGCGATTCCGAGTTCACTCGGATAGTCGATAGTGGGCACTCGTTATGTCCAGTACGACATCGCAGTCCGTTCTTTCGGACTGCAGGAAGTATGTAAAAAGTAAAATACAGTTTAACACATTTAATACTTTTAATAACGTTAGATGAACTTCGTGACGATGAAGAATGAAACGGAACTTGACGGACTGTTGACCAAGCAGGATTCCTTAAGGTCGCAGATGGATTCGGATTTAGAATCTGAAACCATGCCGGAGTTTATTGTCTCTGTCTTTCCTGGCGAAGAAGATAGACACTGTAGCCTCTGTAAGCATTATGAAATTTGTACGAACTTCACCATGTACTGTCATGTGCTGCAAAGGCGAATCACGGCACGAAAGAAACCATGCCGGCATTTTGAAATGTGAATTTTGAAGCTCATGAAACATTTTTTTTGTTTACGCCTGTAGTGATACACGCAAAACCTTAGAAATTATAATAAATACTATTTTAGGTTTGCGCCTGTAGCGATACACGCAAAAAACAAAAAAGAGCGGAAGCGGCAATTGAGATTGTTACTTCTGCTCTTTTTCGTTTTTATCTTTTTGAATTAAAGTGATTGCCACGACATTGAAAACGTTTTACATCATATTCTTACGGATAGAAAACTTCACGATAGCCATCGCCTGAATATTCTCTATTGGTAGATCCATTGGTTGATGATGCGGATTATAGCTAACCAACTGAATGCAGCCCGACACTTCTGAACGGTTGACATATTTTACCACTAAGTAATCATTACCGTCCAGACAGAACGATACCAGATACATTTCTCCATAGATAAGATGTTGAAAATCACTGATTTCCTTAAAACCTATGATGTCTCCCGATTTCAGCAGCGGATACATACTGTCTCCGCTCACATACACCGCCCCGTCGCATGAAGACATATTGGGTATTACAATCTTTCCCACTACATACTGGTTGCGGTTCATTAGCATTGTACGCAGGTTGGCGGCTGCCGACACATCATACAACTTCACAAACCGGTCGTCCTTCATTTCCGGTGTTTTCGAAATGTATATCGTTTCCACCTCTCCGGTATACCTTCCCAACTGGCAAAGCTGTGTGTTGCGGTGAGGAGTTCCCTTTCCCACCAGCAGCCAGTTATAGTCCACTTCTTTCATCTTCTCCAATAGTAGCGGAAAGTCGATACTATTTCTTGCACACCAGTTGCTTAATGTAGAACGCGACACTCCTAAATAATTGGCGAGTTCTACATCTGTTTTAAAGCCCATGACCTCTTTGGCTCGCTTCACTATATCAGTTACGTTGAACAGTGCATCCATCTTTTCGGGTTAAACTGTGAAGTTTATTGTTTTAATTATGAAAACAGTTTTATATTTGCATAGACAAATATAGCTTATTGTTTTAATAAATCAAATTATTTTCGACAAATAATCAATTAATAGCCATGATTACAGCGATTACATCTGCTCGCATTTGTGCATGTTGCAAACGTGAGCTTCCATCCGAGAACTTCTACTTCAATCACCGTACACAAATCTTCGACAAATACTGCAAAGAGTGTCGCAAGAAGCGAAGCAGGCAGTACAGAAAAGAATGTAGACATGCTGAAAAAGACGGAACGCTACTTGTTATTACAGAGATAGATGACTCCCTTCTGCGCATGGAACTTATTCTACGTGCATTGGAAAAGATACGTGCCAGCATACTGCGGAAGCGAAAAAAAATGCAGGAGTCCGAATGCCGAAATTTCGGCAGAGATGATGCGTTTGTTTGATAATGAAAAACAAGTTTAACGGTTTCTGTATGTTTAGTACACAAAACTAAAACAAAAAGCATACTTTTGCACTGTCATCAAGCTTGAAACGACAAAACGAACACATTTATTTACTATTTAAAGAAAGGAGATAATTATGGCAATGAAGAAAGGTGTATGGGACACCATTTTGAAAGTAATCATCGCAGTAGCATCTGCCGTGTTAGGCGCATTGGGCGGAAGTGCGATGTAAGCGAACAATAAAATTGAGTCAAATAACTGCTATGCCATATCTTTCTTCGGGAAGCATGGCATAGCCTAATCAGTTCAAGTAAAATATGAAACAACACACTATCCTCATACGCATTCAGCTCATTGTACTGACTCTTCTTTACGGTATGACAGTACAGGCACAAACAATAGAAAAATACGGTACATTCTTCAATGATGCCATTCCGGTTGTCTTATCCGGTAACAGGTCTATATTTACTGACAAACGCAATACAGACGAAAAGCTATCTTGGACACATTATTATTACAAATTCCGTTATATCCCCCTTCAAGGAAATGAATATAGCTATACACAAGGAAAGGCTGTTTATTATCAGCTCGACTTGCCTTTACCGGGAAATCTTATCATCCATAATTGGAAAACAGACTATTCGGTAGGACCGGGTTATACCACTCTTCATGTCCTGAGGAAAACACAAAAAGGGGAAACTGAAGACTGGTCGGAAGGAGAATTGTCATTCAAATGGGTTGCCACATTCGAAGAGCATGATTTCATGGACCCTGGCTTTGATCCCATCAGTCTGGGTATGCCGGAAAGGGCTTCCTCAGGTCAAGCCTACTTAAGTATCCCCAATCTATCTACAGGCACCTATTACATTGTTACAGCAGGTTACAAGTATTCCAATAGTTCCATTCCCAATGGAATCATCCAAACCACTGTAATAGCGGATTTAGTACCCAGTATTCCTGACGAACCCGAATTGAAGCCCGAAAAGCCGAACTATAGTCCAATGCAATACCAATACGATGAATCGGGAAACAGAGTAAAAACCATTCAAAAAAACAAATGAATATGAATCACATAACACAAAAGATAATGATAATGGCAACCGCTCTCCTGCTTAGCCTTTCCGGCAAGGCACAAGTGGCAGTTGTATCAAACAGTGACAGCAAGGAGTATGATGTCGGCGAAATACCGGTAGAATACAGCCTTACTCCAAGCGGTGCTGTCAGTTATCCCTATCGATGTGCATCCTGACACAGAAGAGTTTCAACCCCATCTGTCCTTTATGTACAATAGCCAACAGCGTGAAACGGCATTAGGATATGGATGGAATATCAGTGGACTCTCGGGTATTACTCACGTATCCGGAAGCATCTATTACGATGGGAAAGCCACTCCTCTCTCCTTGCAAGACGACAAGCTGATGCTGGACGGCATGCGACTAATCAAAACCGGCACCGGCACTTGGCAAAGCGAACAAGGATTCATACGAGTAAACAGAGAATCGGAAAGCCGTCTGAAAGTACACTATCCGGATGGGAATACAGCCGTATTTGAAAATTCTCCACAAGCCCCGTTCAGTTATGTAATGACTTCGTACACCAACCGCAAAGGGCGTACGATACAGTACACCTACATGCAGGCAGACAATCTGCCTTACATACGTACAATCCGCTATGGAGAAGCTCAGGGAGTGTACAATGACTCCATTGTATTCAATTATCGTAACATACCAAACGCTATCACACGCTATGCAGATGGAAAATCATTCAAATATAGTAAACTATTGGAGACTGTCTCTTCATTCTACAAGGGTAATCTATGGCGCCGATACCGGATTAGCTATCAAAACAGTGGAGTCTATTTACCGGACAGTTTGGAATGCGAAACTTCTCACCACCGCCGCCTGAGTCCCCTACGCTTCGGATATGGAGACGGACGCAGCATTGAGTTCTTGAGCGATCACACTCATTATCTGTCCAAATACTTCCACAATTCGCAACAAGGACAGACTGGCTATTCTTCTCTTGTCATATCAAGAGGGAAATTCAGCAAGACTTCCAATAGCGACGGACTGATAACCTATCCAATTCCTAATCAGGGCGAATATCATGAAACGCAAGAACTGCTGGTCTACAAGGACTTGAGCGATCAGTTCATCGAACCTGTAGTCTTTACCGCTGGAAAAGGATTTAGGCAGTTGGAAGCTGTCGATATTGATGGAGATGGTGTGGATGAATTGGTGAAAATCAACTATATCAAGAAGAAAAAGCTAATACTTCCAGTCATACAGAAGGATACGTTGAAAGTAACCGTCTATGACAGTCAGATAAATCCAGCTCTCCATAAGGATTATGCCTATCCGGAGCAAGAAGGATATGTACACGAACGCCAATGTATTTTCGGTGATTTCAACGGTGATGGAAAAATCGAACTCTTGGCTATTTCGAGCTGCTACAATCCGGACCATGACAAATACCCCTCCCGCGCCTTATTGGTCGATCTGGACAGCAGAAAGGTACTTTATGACAACGAATGCTTTGATTTTACCTTTTATCAAGTGGATTCTCGTGCACTGTATGCCGACCGCCTGATTCCAATGGATTACAACGGAGACGGAAAGACGGATATTTGCCTGATTAATGTCAACGGTACTTATGTTTATGAGTTTACCGGTAACGGTTTCAAGCAACTGGCCTACTCAAATGACATCAACATCATGCACTTCAATTTTGAAGGAAGCAACAACAGAGACCGTGAACTGATGTTGGCGGATATGAATGCGGACGGAAACATCGATATCATATTAGGTCCTCGCCGGGTACACTGCAAGGAAGGATTCAAGCATTTTGGTGACGGAATCTGTCATGGAGCCTGCAACAATGAAAACAATCTGAAAAGTACCAGTGCCAGCGGATACAAATATTACGAAGACGCTTCGGGTAATGTATGCCACGTTGATCCCCATACTCCGGACCGTACTCTGATTACATTCGACTGGAATGTGGAAAATGGCAAACAGTGGCTTTTCCTAATGTCTACAGGAAACTCTTCGTACAGTGCGGAAAATCCCGGATTTAAGGTACATACAGAAGAACTGTTCTATTGTTTCCACGAAACGGTGGGACTGAACTTCATGCTAGTGGATGTAGACAGCGACGGACTTCCAGACCTGTTGCGCAACCAGCGAGGAAAAGTGGATGTATATCTGAACGAGAACGGTAGAATCAGCCAGACTCCCAATATGCGTTCTACCCAATATTTAGATAATCTGACAGCTCAGTTTGCTGTAGCCAATGTAGCCCAGTCTTATTATTGGTCGGGAGGACTGATTTGTGTGGACAATGAGAAACTGCATGTGTACAACTACTCCCACAACGAACAGGAAGCGAGAATGCTGCATAACCTGACCGACAGCCATGGGGTAAACTCCAACCATGCCTATGTGGACATTATGACGACCAATGCCACACGGTATGTCCAGAGTCCGTGGGCTATCAAGTATGTAGGATATCCTTATGTCATTATTAACCCCCATCTGTTTGTGCCGACATGGATTAAGAACACCGAAAACAACCGGACACTGTCGTGGGAATGCTATAAATACACCAATGCGATATTTCACCGTACCGGAATGGGATTTAGAGGATTTCAACAGATAGAAACAGAAGATGCGGTTAACGGCCGTACCATGACCTCGACCTACGATATAGGGTTACTGGGCAGTGAAGTGGAAAAATCTACTCCCACAGATACCATTAAGCGAATCTATGATCTGAAAAGGGAGTCCAACAGAATCGCATTGCTGACACTGAAACAGGAAACCACAGAAAATGTCCTGAACGAAACCACTACGATAGGAAAATATGAATATAACGACTATGGACAGATGCTGCACTCTTCCGTTTCGTCCGGACATTATACCGAACAGACTTCGTACAGCTACCGGAATGTAGATGACGGTTCGTTGTATATGTTAGGAGTCCGGGATTCTGTGGAAACCCGAAAGCTGCGGGATAATTCTCTTTTCGTAGAGACTATCCATATCGATTACGACGACCGATACCTGCCAGTAAGCAGAATAGAGCGTATCAACGGAAAGAAATCCATACAGGAAAAGTTTGAGTACGATACGCGGTGGCAAATGACAAGCCATTCACAATGTAACTACGAATCCGACCAATGGCTGACGACCCAGCTTGAATACAATGACCTCGGACAACTCGTCATGGAAACAGACCCGATGGGATTTCACGTAACACACCGCTACGATGAAGCAACCGGACTCCCCCTGAGCGATACAGACCACAAGGGAAGAACCACACGGTATGAATATGATGAATGGGGAAACCTTCTGACGACCACATACCCGGACGGCAGAAAGAAACAGGCCATAACCACATGGAGCCGCCCCGAAGAACCCGGACTGTTCTGTGTAACCGTAGCAGAAACCGGAAAGCCACTCGTCAAGACCTACTACGATGCCCTGAAACGGGAGGTACGTACCGCAACCACACGTTTCGACGGAAAGGAACTGAAGACGGACAAGGTATATGACACGAAAACGGGACTGCTTGTCAGAGAATCCCTGCCGGACAAGGACAGTATTCCTGCCTTGTGGAATCAGTATACCTACGACCGCTACGACCGGAAGACCTCTACACGTTATGCATCCGGAAAAGTGGACTCGTGTGCATACGGAGCCTTGACAGATACCCTCACAGAAAACGGGATACGACACGTCCGACAGTACAGTGCGGACGGACTGATGACAAGCGCTACCGATGAAGGAGGAAATATCGCCTATTTCTACCGGGCAGACGGACAGCCGCTCGTTATAGCAGTATCAGACAGTGTACAGACAAGGTTCTACTACGATGAATATGGAAGACGGACTGCCATCAAGGATCCGAGTGCAGGAATACGAAGAACCGAATATGATAAGGAAGGAAACGTATGCATGGAAACCGATGCCGACGGAAGACAGGTGGTAAAGGAATATGACCGGTACGGACGTATCACCAGACTGATACACCCCGACTTTACCACTGTATATACCTATGCTGAAGACGAAGACCTGCTTCTCTCCATTGTTTCAGACAACGGTACTGCCACCTACTACACCTACGATGCGTACGGAAGGGTGGAAAACATCAGGAAAGAAGCGCCCGAAGGATATAGGCTGGAGAAGACATACGGATATACAGAAGACGGAATGCTTTCTACCATCTCCTATTCTTCACAGTACGGAAAGCTCTGCACCGAACAGCTGGTTTACAGAAACGGCACCTTGACCGGAGTGTATCTGGACGACGGCACCTGTGTATACAGCTACGGCGAAGAGGACAGACACGGACAGCTTACCCGAATCGCTACCGGGGAATACGACAGAAGGTATGAATTCGATGAATGGGGATTTCCTACCGCAAGACGTATCCTGTACGGCGACGGAAAGGTACTGATGGACCAGCGATACGAATTTGATGCCGCAAACGGAAACCTGAAGAGCAGACAGGATGCTCTGAGAAACAGGACGGAACTATTTGAATACGATGTCCTGCAGAGACTGACCCTCTACGCCGGGAAAAAGGTGGAATACACACCCGACGGAAACATCGTACGGAAAGGGGATGCCGGAGAAATGGTATATACCAACCCAAACCGACCCTACGCCGTTACAGGAAACACACCGGAAAAGGAAGCCTGCATACACAGCGGACTGCAGGTGGAATATACTGCCGCAGACAGGCCCGCATGGATAGAGGAAGGAAACAGAAGGGCGGAATTCACTTACAATGCTCAGTTCGACAGGGTACGGATGAGAATGACCGAAGAGGGAAAGACGGTATACACAAAGTATTACCTCGGAGGAAACTATGAAGCCCATTGCGACAGCAGCGGAACGGAGGAAAGGCTCTATGTAGGAGGAGACTGTTACGAAGCGCCTGCACTTCTCGTCAAAAAAGAAGGGAAAACCGATATCCGCTTTTTGCACCGTGACTATTTGGGAAGCATCCTGCAAGTGGCGGACGACAAAGGAAACATCATCGAGGAAAACAGCTTCGATGCATGGGGAAGCAGAAGAGACCCCGACACACAGGAAATCTATACCGGCACAGAAGCGCCAAGCCTGATGACAGGAAGAGGGTTTACTGGACACGAACACCTGGACGGATTCGGACTGATCCACATGAATGCGAGACTGTACGACCCGATACTGGGAAGATTCCTGAGTCCTGACCCCTATGTACAGCTGCCCGACTTTACACAGGCTATGAACAGGTACGGATACTGTATGAACAGACCCCTGTGCTATGTGGATGAGAACGGGGAAGTTATCGGATGGATTATAGCGGGAGCCATTATAGGTGGAGCCATCAATGTTGCAACACATTGGGATAATATTAGTAACTTTGGACAGTTTCTTGGATACTTCGGTGTCGGAGCCGCCGCAGGGGCACTGGGACCACTGGTCGGAGGAGCTGTCGGAGGGGCAGGATTTATCGGTGGAGCGATTTCAGGAATGGTGGGAGGAGCCGCTTCAGGATTCACGCTCGGAACAGGAAATACACTCATGGCAGGAGGAGGTTTTCTCAATGCATTGGGAAACGGGACTATGGGGGCTTTTTCCGGAGCGATGTGTGGAGGCGCACTAGGAGGAGTCTTTGGGGGAGGAATAGCCATCGCCAAAGGACAGAACTTCTGGCACGGAAATGCCATCGCGCAGGGAAGAGGAATGTTCTCTTGGAAGAATACACCTGTTGGAGAAACCGGAGCATTAAGCTCTGTGCCGGAAGTAATGCCGGATGCTATGTCTAAGAACTCAGAACCGACAAGTACAGCAGGACAGGCACAACGACTTACTCCATACCAGAAAGGTAAGGAGGGAGTTGATAGGGCTATCGCTGAATTTGAAGCAGACGGAGGGATTGTTTATCAAACAGAAGTTACAGTAGATTTGTATGGAGTACGGAACCGTTTTGATTTTGTTGGAGAAAAAGGCGAATATCTGTATTTGTTTGAAGTAAAGAATGGACCAACAGCAAGAATGACTCCTAACCAAAAAATCAACATCCCCATAATGCGAAAGCAAACTCCACCTTTTATTCCTATTGGGGATAATGCAAAAAATGTACCAGCCTTCAAAAATTTGGAAGGAGGGAAATATATAGGCTGTCTCTTATACACATCTGACGCTGCCG
>ERZ1026846.2178-NODE-2178-length-10858-cov-27.157179_pt1 | contig 10858 bp, 8 predicted proteins | sample MGYA00380153_ERZ1026846 | MGnify/ENA primary metagenome ERZ1026846 (study PRJEB33269, sample SAMEA4719789) | human gut metagenome | biome: human-associated habitat; feature: organic feature; material: feces | place: Cameroon | collected 2013-10 ... | reverse complement strand
GGCACACTTGCCACAATGCAAGCAACGGTCAGCAATAACATGGAAGGGACGATCGGTAACAATATGGTTGACAAACACCGAACCAATAAGCCTGCTGTTGATGCGCGGCCAACGTCCTATCGTAATGTCACACACTCCACAACGACGCTCCATGACATCGCTAATAAAACGAGACAGCTTCGTGTCGGCTTCCATCTTCTTGCACTGTTCCTTGGCTGGTGTGTCTACATCCATAAACGGCAACCCGACATACGACTCAGGCATAATCAACGATATGGCACTATCTACCTTTATACCAATAGACAGCAAACGGTTCTCCATTATGCTGACAGCCTCGCCTACGGTGTCGCCTGCCGTGCACACTATGTAGGTATAATGGTTGCCGGCATTATTGATATTAAGCTTGTCGATAAAATCGAGCACCAAGCGAGGTGGACGCCATCCGTGCACCGGAAAGAAGAAACCTATGCGCTCATCATCGGCAAGAGTATAGCTAAGACATTGGTTGGAACAGTAGGCCTTGTCGTTAGAAAGCATAGCCTCGGCAATGTTTACAAGGCAGTCGCCTGTAGCTGCCGCCATCTTTTGGGCAGCCCAAAGTGTATTGCCTGTTCCCGAGAAATAGAATATCATATATATGTGATAAAAGAAAACGGGCAGAAACGCTGTGTCTCCGCCCGTTACGATTAACAATTAATTATTATTTAATGTCCCTTATGAAGATTTCGCCTTACTTAGCCTCCTCCATCACACCCTCTATATAGAGACGTGTAAGCTCGGTTTCGCCATTGGTACGAACGGTAATGGTCTTCTTGAAATGACCAGGAAAAGCACCCTTACCATTGTATGTCACCTTAATCTCGCCCTTCTCGCCAGGCATTATAGGTGTCTTGGTGTAGGCAGGCACCGTGCAACCGCAACTTGCAACAGCCTGATTGATAACCAAAGGAGCTGTGCCTTTGTTGGTGAATGTAAATGCACACTTCTGTACAGGAGTCTTCTCAGAGAATGTACCGAAATTATAAGTGAGCTTGTCAAACTTAATTGACGCCTGCTTTGTCTGTGCTGTAACGAATGTCAGGCTCGCAAAGAGCATAACAAACATCATCAAATACTTCTTCATATTTTTCTGTTTAAAGTTCGCTATATTTACCTGTTGATATCGCGTCAATGCGAAAATCGCTACAAAATTAATAAAACTATTAATTCGACTACATTATAAGCCCGTTTTTTTAGATTTATTATACAATAAAAGGCTTTTATTCATTCTTTTAACCTTGTTGGATTGAGGAAACGCTTGCCTTTTATCTTATCTATTTTCCAAGAGACTTGAACATCTTGCTAATACATTTTCTTTTCTGCTCTATGTTTGGATGAACATATAGATTGAGTGTCGTGGTTATGTTGGCATGGCCGAGCAAGACACTTACGGTCTTGTAGTCGCAGTTGCTCTCAATGCAGCGCGTAGCAAAACTGTGGCGCAGTCCGTGGTATTTCAACCGAGGTATGTCGAGACGCTTCATCAACCGATGATAGTAGTTGCGATAGGTGCGTGGCTCTGTTGGCTTTTCTTCATTGGTCAGCACATAGAAGTCTGCATTGACTACCTTTTTTAGTGGCTTCACCATAGCTAAAAGTTCCTTGTTCATAGGTATCTCACGGCATGAGTTTTTGGTCTTTGGCGTGTTTGTAATCAATTCTGTATGCTTGCGCTCATCATCCACAATGTAGATACGCTCAATGGTACGGTTCACAGTGATAGTACCATTGTCGGTGTTGATGTCCGACCACTTCAAGCCGCAAATCTCGCCGATGCGCAATCCGGTGGTTAAACTGATGTAGATGCCGAGGTTGCGGAATGTGAAGTTCTGTTTGATGAAATCGAGTATCTTCTTATGGTGTGCCACCGTCAGTACCTCAATTTCCTTGTTGGTCTCTGTCGTAGGGTACTTGATGTCCCACTCGCAATAGTTCATCCATTCGTTCTTTACTCCGAACTTCATCACTATTTTCAAGACTATAAGGATATCCTTCACCGTCTTAATGCTTAGACCGCCATTCAGTTTCTGCAAAACGAACTCCTGCACAAGTTTCTCACCCAGAGCCTCACAATCGCCAAATGATGGCAGAATGTGGTTCTCCAAAATTAACACATAAGCAGCGTATGTAGACTGCTTAACATAGCGTTGCTTGTCACTTTTCCAAGCCAACGCAATTTCTCTAATTGTTTTTGTTGTCATTGTTTTCCTTAATTTAAAGGTGTATATAATAATTAGAGAAAATAAATAACTTTAGTCCCAAATCTAAGATTTCCTGAGTTTAAAGGGGAGTGGGAGAAGTGTACATTTGATGAAATAGCACAATACAAAAAAGGTCCTTTTGGTAGTGCATTGAAGAAAGATATTTTCGTTCCGCAAAGCAAGACTGCAATAAAAGTTTACGAACAACAAAATGCAATAAAAAAAGACTGGACCTTGAGCAGATATTATATTACGAAAGATTACTTCGATTCACACATGAAACAATTTGTTACAAAAGCTGGTGATTTGATTGTTTCATGTGCAGGAACTATTGGAGAAATCTATGAATTACCACAAGAAGCAGAGGATGGCGTATTTAATCAAGCTTTGATGAGAGTACGAGTAAACGACAAAGTTGTAAACAAGGAAATTTTTATAACAGTATTCTCTTCGATGATTGATAAGTTTTCCAAAATTTACAGTAATGGTTCTGCCATTAAAAACATACCTCCCTTTGCAGACCTAAAAAGGACGCAAGTATATTTACCTTGTAAAGAAGAACAAAACGCAATAACCAAACTATTGCGCTCACTTGATGAGCGCATCGCCACTCAAAGCAAAATCATTGACAAGTTGCAGTCTCTAATCAAGGGAATTATGGTTGAACTGCAAAAACAAGGAGTTGATAGAGGTGCTTGGAAGAAAATATATCTTGGTGATGTTCTTTCTGAAAGGAATGAGCGCAACACTAACTTATATCAAGTTTTTTCTGTTTCTGTTAGTCAAGGCATTGTCAATCAAGTAGATTACCTTGGGCGTTCATTTGCAGCCAAAGACACGTCTAAATATAATGTCGTGCATTATGGTGACTTGGTTTATACCAAAAGTCCCACAGGCTCATTCCCTTATGGCATAGTTAAACAAAGTCTTAACCATGAGAATGTTGCAGTTTCACCATTGTATGGAGTTTATAAGCCGCATAGCCTTGCTGTTGGAGCATATCTTCAGGAATATTTTATGAGTGAAACAAATACACATAACTATTTGCATCCTTTGATTCAGAAAGGAGCAAAGAACACCATCAACATTACAAATCAACGTTTCTTGGAGAACTGTGTTCTTCTGCCTATAAATGATAATGAGTTGTTGTTAATTTCAAAGTTGTTATACTCTTTGAACAAAAAGAGAGGAAACCACCAAAGCATACTACAAACTTATCTAAAACAGAAGCAATACTTGCTCCGCCAGATGTTTATATGAACATCTGACGGAGCAGATACTGCTTTTGAGTATAGTATAAACCAAGTAGGTTTTTCTCAGTTTCTATTTTACTGGCAATACTCTTCAATATTGAATAAATCCGCTTTTGGCTTTCCAAAGAGGGAAGTTTAATACTTGCCTTTTCAAAATGTGCCTTACAAAGGTTAAACCTTGTACTTCCTTGTGCATAGGGATAGATGAATTTTCGAAATGGCGTTGAAGATACGTAGTAAGATAGATACGGAGGGAAAGCCGCTTTCGTATTTGTGATGTGAATGCCAAAACAGAAGCTATTCAGATACACTTTTTCTTTACCAAGATACACAGAACCTATACCAACTTCTTCTGGTGTTTCCGATGACAATGTGAACAAGACATCGCCATATTCAACAATATTCTGTTTCTCACCATCTTTGATTGCCACATACTGGAAATCGTTTTCATTAATGGCATTGTTTGAATACACATTCAGATAAGTTATGAAAGGTTTACCCGAACCAAAATCTTGTGCAGATTTACCTGACAACCCAGAATATGAAGTGCCGAGATTTGTAAAAGAGGTCTTGACCTCATTACCATATTGAACATATAAAGAGTCATTTAGTCCCTTGATTAAGGACTGCAACTTGTCAATGATTTTGTTTTGGGTAGCGATGCGCTTATCAAGAAGAGAAATAAACTTATTCAGTTTTTCTTGTTCTTTGGTGTTTGGATATGCAATCCTGAATTTTTCCAAGATGTCATAACTTAGATTTTGTTGTTTTGTACCTTGTGCATATCTAATGCCTATCACATTGCCATGTTTCTTGTACCATGAATACAGAAACTCATTTTCAATCACTCCTTTTGGAATGAAAGACATACATGCTTGGCTAATAGTTGAAGGTTCTTGTGTTATAGAGCCTGTTCCTCTTACTCCCTCTGCTTCCAAACCATAAATTGCAATAACAAAAGTACCCACAGGTAGCAGCTTTAGGTTTTTGGCTGCTTCCTCTGATATTTGTTCTTTGGAAGAAGATAGATAATGTTCTTTCAACTCACCACTTGAAATCCAATTAACAGTTCCTTTGAAATGTTCTTTGTTAAGTCGGCTTGGGGTATTGCCTGAATACAAATCAAACATTTCTCCAATGGTACTTTCTTCCCACTCCTCCTCAAACTCTGGAAATCTGAGATTTGGGACATTGAGTTTCTTATGTTCGTTATTTATTGTCGTTGTCATTTTTAATCCTTAATTTTAATTTGACCATCACGTTGATGTCTTACGCATCAATCTTTTGTCTCCTTTATATCAGAAAGCGTTGCTTCAATGTCTTCGATTGTAGGCAACTGGCTTTGTATGTCTTCTGGCATGAGCTTTGACAGTTGATATTCAGAGATGCCTATTGGCTGATTGGTTGATTCAAGGGCATATTGAGCCATCACATTGTTCTTGGTCTTGCAGATAAGCAAACCTATCGTAGGGTTGTCAGTAGGCTTCTTTTTTATATGATTGACTGCACTCACATACATCCCCAACTGTCCCAGATGTTCTGCTTTGAATTTTGTAATCTTCAATTCTACGACCACATAGCAGCGCAGTTCTAAGTGATAGAAAAGCAAATCGGGATATACAGTATCTTCCCCTACTTGTAGAGGAACTTGACTTCCAACAAAAGCAAAACCTGTACCCAATTCAAGCAAAAAGCGTGTTACATTTTGAGTAAGTCCTTGCTCCAACTCTCGCTCTCGATATTCTCCATCAAGGGTGAGAAAATCGAAATTGTATGGGTCTTTCAGCGTTTGGGTTGCTAATTCGCTTTGAGGATCCGCCAGCAGCTTGTTAAAGTTATTCACAGCCTTTCCCTGTCGCTCATACAGATTGGTGTCAAGGAAATTGAGCAAGACAGCACGGCTCCAACCATTTTCTACTGTCTTTTTCAAGTAGAACACGGCACGATCAACATCCTTGCATTGCGATATGATATACAGATGATGCCCCCAAGGAACGGAGAAAAAAACATCCTCACTTATTTGTGCAACAGGTTGTTGCATATTTACATCGTCTAATTGGGCAACAACTTGTTGCCCATTATCTTCTCCTAATTTGGCAACAGGTTGTTGCCAAATTGTAATTCGCTGATAATAAAACTCATACCATTGGCGAATATACCTTAGATTTCGATAGGAAAAACCTTTCATATCAGGAAACTCCGTCATAAGTTCACGGCTCAATTCTTTGAGCCAGCCATCTCCCCAAGATGCAGATTTCTGTTTTTCGCAAATATCTGCACCCATACGCCAATAAAGGCGAAGCAATTCTGTATTCACCTTTATTGCCGCCTTTATTTGTGCGCTGCGTATATCTTTTTTCAACTGCGAGACCCAACTTTTGAACTCGCTATTGCTTGCCAATGTCATATTATGTATTAAGTTTTAGTTATTAGTGATTAAGTTTGCTTGCCGTGATTTTTCTTTCACGGTCTTAATAGAAGAAGTTAATAATTTTATCAACTCTTCGGCATCGTTATATATGCTATCATATTCGTTGTGTCTTAAAAAATCGCTTTCATGCAAGAGTTCTAACCAATACATAGTTTCTCCTGTCTCTTTTTGCGCAATTGACAGTTTTGAAATAAAGTCGGCTTCACTTTGACCATAGAAAGCCTCTGCAATGTTAGCTCCGATACTTGTACCGCTACGCATCAGTTGCTTGGAGAGAATGTATTCCTTCTTCTCATCACACAGATATTTATATAAGCGTATAACCCTTAAAGCAAAAGCCTTACTTTTGTTTTTCAAAATACTATCTCTCATAACTTAATCACTAATCACTAACACTTAACACTTAAATAATTCCCAACTCTTTCAGATAACCTTCAATCTCCTTGTCAAGGTCGGCTCGTTTGGCTTCCAAATCCTTGATTTCCTTCATGACAGCATGAATGTCGATAGGTTCTTCTTCCTCGAACGTATCAACGTAACGAGGAATGTTGAGGTTGTAGTCGTTCTCAGCCACTTCTTGCAGTGTGGCAAGATGACTGTACTTTTCTATCTCCTTGCGCTCGCGATAGGTATCAACAATCTTCTTGATGTGTTGTGGACGGAGCTTGTTCTGTGTCTTGACCTTTTCAAACTCCTTGCTGGCATCAATAAACAAAATATTGTCGTCCTCTTTACGGCACTTCTTGAATACCAAGATACAGGTCGGGATGCTTGTGCCATAGAAGATATTGGCAGGAAGTCCGATGATGGCATCCACATAGTTCTTCTTCTCGATGAGGAAACGGCGGATAACGCCCTCGGCATTGCCACGGAACAACACACCATGAGGAGCGACACAAGCCATTGTGCCACCCTCATTAAGGTGATAAATCATGTGAAGAATAAAGGCATAGTCGGCAGTCTTGCGTGGTGCCAAGCGTCCTACCTTGCTGAAACGATCATCGTTGTTGAACTTGTCGGCAGCACTCCATTCGGCAGAGAATGGAGGATTTGCTACCACAGCGTCAAACTGAGTATCGCCAAAAGCATCAGCCTCCAAAGTATCACCATTCTCTATGCGGAAGTTGCTAAACTTTATGCCATGAAGAAGCATATTCATACGAGCCAAGTTGTAGGTCGTAGGGTTCTTCTCCTGTCCGAAAATCTCGTTTGCATGACCTATGCTTGCTGCACGGAGCAACAGCGAACCACTACCACAAGTTGGGTCATAGACATTGCGCAGACGAGCGTGACCGATGGTTACGATCTCTGCCAAGATACGGCTCACTTCCTGAGGAGTGTAGAACTCACCAGCTTTCTTGCCTGCACCAGCGGCAAATTGGCTAATCATATACTCGTAGGCATCACCGAGAATATCAATCTCTTGCGATGCTTCTACACCAAAGTCAATATCATCAAGGGCAAGAAGTACGTTGCTGACCAAAGTGTTCTTGTCATCGGCAGTCTTGCCCAACTTAGGTGAAGCAAGGTCAATGTCAGAGAATAGACCTCCAAAGTCTTCTTCGCTGTCCTGCCCGAGAGTACTGTCCTCAATACGCTTCAATGAGCGTTCGAGCATCGGCAGAATATTTTCCTTCTTCTTAATGCTCTCAATGACAGACGAGAACAGGAAGTTTGGTTCAATGAAGTAGCCGATATTTTCCAGACATTCGGTCTTGACAACCTCCTGAAGTTCTTCTATATCTTCGTCTTTCTCCATTGCCCAGAGTTCTTTAAACGTGACTTCATCATCCACCAATGCATCATTGGCGTGTTTCTCTATCTTCTCCGACAAATATTTGTAGAAGATAAAGCCAAGGGTGAAGTACATAAAGTCACTTGCCGACATATTGCCACGCAGTTTGTTAGCAACTTCCCAAAGTTGGTCACGGAGTTTCTGTTGTAATTCTTCGCTCATATCGTTATTTCCTTTTTTCTATTATTAAAATATCTCCCAATGCTACTTTGTAAGACTGGGATTTTGTTATGTTGTCAAAAGGATATTCAGACTTGCTGTATTTATGTGCAACATCAATGATGCAGTTCCACGATGAAAAATTAGGTGCTTCTTCACTTGGGTCTAAGCACAGAATTTTTGTTATTGCATCTTCTTCATTGTTCGTTTCATAACCAACTGCAAGCATTGCATGCCCACCATCAGGAAAATCGGTTGATATAATAACAGGCATTTCTTCATCAAGAGTATCGGCTATTATATCTATAATGTCATTGGTATCTTGTCGACACTTTCGTGTTGCAATAATTCCAAAGTCTTGTTCGTTGATTTCTTTTGCAAGTGTTGAAAAGTAATATCCGTTCCTTACCAAGCCTTGTTCTTCAAGGAAATGACTTAAAAATTTACCTTTCTGAGTCCGTCTATCTGGCTTGTTGTAAATATTCAAGTCATCCTCTGTTACTACGCCAAGGCACAGCAATGCCATCGCCAAAGAATAGACAGAGCAAGCTCCATCCATATCTCCTTGGCGTTTATGCAACTTTACATACTTTCCATTGGCATCCTTTGCAAGGACACCTTTAGAACAAAGCCTTATCGTATTTATTACTTTTATCGAACTCATATATTATTCCCAACTAAATGTTCTTATAATCAAACGCAATTTATCGAGTATTCTTGTTAATGCCTTGCGTCTCTTTATCAGTCCGAGGTGCTTGCCCTTGAGAGCCTCTTGTATGATTTCAGGCTGTTCCTTTTGCAAGTAGTCATATTCCGAGAGGTAATGATTGAGCACGGAAGCATCCAAATCCTCATCTTTCGCAAGCGTATTGACTGCATTGTTACGTTCGGTGACGATGTAGTTGTTCAACCGTTCTTCAAGGTCGCTTGTACCATCAGCCTTTTGTTTGCGAGCCATGAAGTTGTCACGGTCGTCATCCACATTTTTCTGAATAAATCCGTCAATGAGTTTTGCCTTACAGCGAAGTTCGGCATCCTTTATCATGGTGTCGATGATGTGCTTACGCCTCTCTTCGTAGTCCTCGCTATAAGGATTGAGATCTGCAATCAACTCCAGAATGTAAGCCACATTGATGATGTCGCTATGCAGGAGTTCCAAGCAGAAATCAATATCGCCCATACCAGTTGCGGTTTCTTCATGAGGGTCTGGCTCACCAACCATACTTGGTTCTTCCTCTGGAACTTGATAACCTTTCTTTGGATCATCGTTCTTGACTGCAAACGAATCGTATATATCAAGATACTTGCTGCGAAAGTCCATAAACTGCTGCTCACTCATTCCGAGGTCTGGAGCATCCTCTTCAAACTCTTCATATACCTGTATCTCGGCGTGCTTCTTGATGATGTCACGGAAGGCAAGGACAAATCGCTTCTTGTCGTTCTCGCTCTGCAAATAGTCCACATAGTGCGGTTCGGGATAATGCTCCAAGAAGTTCTTTGTCAGTTCTTGATAGTGGGTTTTTACATCATCAAATGGTGGACGGACAATATCTTCTATAGGATTTCCATTGCTGAAAAGTTTGATAGACTCGTCCACCTTGCTTTTCAAGTCACGGAAACAAACAATCTTGCCGAAGCGTTTCTTCTCGTTCAACACACGGTTGGTACGACTGAACGCCTGCAACAAACCATGATACTCCATGTTTTTGTCAACATAGAGAGTGTTGAGTTTCTTGCTGTCAAAGCCAGTAAGGAACATACCGACAACTAAGCAGAGGTCAAGAGGCTTCATGTCTGCCTTCTTTTTCTTCATGCGAAGGTTGATGTCATCGTAATATGCACGGAAGTTTTCTGTAGTGAAACTCGTTCCATACATATTATTATAGTCATCCATGATGGCTTGCAATTCGTCTGCATCGCCTGTGCTGTCACTTGCAAAGCCACCGGTGTTCATACCGGTCTGTTCGTCGTCTTGGCTGCTGTTGGCAGCATATGTGAAGACTGCTCCAATCTTAATCTTCGGGTTGAGGCTCTTGAATATCTTATAGTAGCGGATGAGAATGGGCACAGACTGCACGGCAAACAATGCGTCGAACTCACCGTCGAATGTCGACTTATTGAAATTATTAAGGATGAATTTGGCAATCTCCGTCATGCGGTCTTGGTCGGCATTATCCACATCCTCATTACCGTGGTAATACTCCACAAGGAAACCAAGCACGTTTTCATCGGCAATGGCATCCTTTATCAAGTATTTGTGAAGACAGTTGCCAAAGATTTCCTTTGTGGTATGTCCGTCCACCGCATTCTCAACAAAGATAGGTGTGCCAGTAAAACCGAATATCTGCGTGTTGTCAAAGAACTTTACGATGTTCTTGTGGCAATCTCCGAAATGGCTTCTATGACACTCATCGAATATCATCACGATGCGAGAATGACGTATTTCTTCTATACGACTGCTATACCACTGCTTGCTGACAGCTGCATTAAGTTTCTGAATGGTGGTAATAATAATCTTTGAATTACTGTGCAGACGCTTCACCAATTCGTCTGTGTTGTCTGTACTGTCAACGGCACCAGGCTCAAAAGCCTCGTATTCGGCTTGCGTCTGCGTGTCGAGGTCGTGGCGGTCAACCACAAACATCACCTTGTCAACATCGTCCAACTCTGATACGAGTTGGGCTGCCTTGAATGATGTCAAGGTCTTACCTGCACCTGTTGTATGCCAGATATAGCCGTTATCATTAGAGTTTTCCACACGGTCGAGAATCTTCTCCACTGCATAGAACTGATAAGGGCGAAGCACCATCAGACATTTGTCGCCCTCATGCAATACTATGTACTTGCCTATAATCTTGCCCAACGTGCACTTGTCGAAGAACACTGTGGCAAACTTCTCCAAGTCGTTGAAAGGCACATTGGCTACATCCGTCCAGTTGAATGTGAACTTATAGCCACTATTCGGGTTGTTGGCGAAATA
>ERZ1026846.2176-NODE-2176-length-10862-cov-10.221801_pt1 | contig 10862 bp, 7 predicted proteins | sample MGYA00380153_ERZ1026846 | MGnify/ENA primary metagenome ERZ1026846 (study PRJEB33269, sample SAMEA4719789) | human gut metagenome | biome: human-associated habitat; feature: organic feature; material: feces | place: Cameroon | collected 2013-10 ... | reverse complement strand
GAGGGTATGGCATCCTGCCATACCCACGCAGCCACTAAACTATCTTCCCACAGAACCCACAGAAACCACAGAAGTTTCTGACGCAAGATATTCTCCCACAGATTGCACAGATGGGCACAGATTAGGAGGGTATGGCATCCTGCCATACCCACGCAGACACCAAACTATCTCCCCACAGAAACCACAGAACCCACAGAAGTTTATGACGCAAGATATTCTCCCACAGATGGCACGGATGGGCACAGATTAGGAGGGTATGACATCCCTGCCATACCCACGCAGCCACCAAACTATCTCCCCACAGAAGCCTACGCAGCCTAACCATCTGTGTGCATCTGTGAAATCCGTGGGAGAATATTCTCCGCCAGAAGCTTCTGTGAATTCCGTGAATTCTGTGGGAGAACCCTAAGCAGCCTAACTTAGAGTGAGTTCCGTGGGAAGAATGTCAGAGGGCGGCGTGGGTATGGCAGGATGCCATACCCTCCTACGAAAACTCCCACAGATTGCACAGATATACACAGATTAGGAGGCAAAAACGCAACCTAAAAATCTGTGTGCATCTGTGCGCATCCGTGGGAGGCTCTTCTCTGCCAGAAACTTCTGTGAATTCCGTGAATTCCGTGGGGAACCCTACGCAGCCTAACCATCTGTGAGCATCTGTGTGCATCTGTGGGAGGCTCTTCTCCACCAGAAGCTTCTGTGTGTTCCGTGGATTCCGTGGGAGAACCCTACGCAGCCTAACCATCTGTGAAATCTGTGAAATCCGTGGGAGAATATTCTCCGCCAGAAACTTCTGTGAATTCCGTGAATTCCGTGGGAGAACCCTACGCACCCAAACCATCTGTGTTGATCTGTGCCATCTGTGGGAGAATTATTAAGTGGGCGGCGTGGGTATGGCAGGGATGCCATACCCTCCTAAGTGTGCTCTGTTGGAGGACACCCCCTGGGGAAAAAACAAAGAGGGCATGGCGGAATGCCATGCCCTCTTACGTTAGTTATGTGGATGCGTGGGTATGGCAAGGATGCCATACCCTCCTATGATTACTTAACGAGTACCTTCTTAACCTTGCCGTCAGCGGTGCGAACGATGTTCAGACCCTTCTGGAGCTTGTTAAGCTTAACGCCGTTAACTGTGAAGAACTCAACCTCACCCTCAGCAACTGTTGTTGCGTTGATGCCTGTGTCAGGATCCTTAGGTGCTGTCCAATCCTTATCAACAACCTTAACGTAGTTGTATGTAGCACGCGACTTGTCGTTAGCGCCCTCGCCAGTACCCATCTTAACGGTCGGGAGAGTGAAGAGATAGCTCATTGCGCTTGCAGCAATCTTAACCTCGTTGTTAACAACAAAGCCCTGAGCCTTAGAAACCTCTACCAAGAACGGAGCTGTCTCAGCGAACTTGTCAGTGTTGTTGTTGCTGCCACCAGGTACATTGAAGTATCCCTGAAGCATCTGGTCTGCGCTTGTGCGATACAAGTGGAGAGTGTTATCCCATGCTGTTGGAACAGCACCGAGACCGATTACATCCTCGCAAGAACCTGTACATGTAGACGGGTCGATAGACATAACGATCTTCTGAGTATCCCAATCAACAGCGATTTCCCACTCGAAGCCTTCGCCGTCAGCTACGTAGTTCTCCTTGCAGAAGAGTTCTGGATCTGGAGTATCAGGAGTCTTCTTCTCGTAGTTGAACTCACCTGCGTAGTTATTGTCGATAATGAATGTCATCATGAAGTTGTCATTCTTATCGTAAGAGACATTGAATACAGCTGTTACATAAGTACCAGTGCTACCAAAGAAACGTGATGTTGCCTCGTCGGCAGTAGCGTTGAGAACCATTGCTGGCTCAGCTGGAGTTACTTCACCCTCACCCTCTTCTGCGAGCGGATCCTGACCACCTGGTTCTGTTGTAGGAAGCGTACCAGTGAATACGAGGTCCTGAGTCTTCTCGTTGAGTGTTACGTCCTTAAGAGTGAGCTTGAACTCACCAGTAGCAGTAGCCAAGAACTCTACCTTAGCCTGGTCAGCCTGGAAGAGGTCTGTCTCAGGAGCTGCAGCGTCGTAGATGTGGAGGTTGCTTGTGTAAACCTCAGGTGTTTCTTCCTCAGTGTAGTTGAACTCGCCCTGATATTCTAAGCTTGTATTATTGAGAACAAAGCCCATCTTGATCTCTTCAGCAGAAACCTCTGTGATCTCGAATGTTGCGCTCATCTCCTCGCCGAAGAATTCTGTTGTAGCAGCATCCGACTTAGCAATGATTGTGAGCGGCTCTGTTGCCTCAGTAGGAGCCTCTTCAATGAGTGCCTTACCTACGAATACGAGGTCCTGAGTCTTGTTGAGCATATTAACGTTCTTAAGAGTAACCTTATAAGACTCGTCAGAGTACTTGATGATGTTCACATCAGCTTCAGCCTCTTCAACAACTGTCGTTTCGCCATCAAGGATGCGGAGGTTGTTTGTGTATGCCTTGTTAGAAACCTCAGTTACCTCAGGAGTTACAACGTCTGGGTTCTCACCAACAACGACAGTAGTAATACTTGTTTTCAGTGTCATGTAAAGACGAGCTACGTTGTCCTTTTCGTAAACAACACCTGCTACATCGTATGTCTGAGTACCGTTAGCTACCTTACCAGTGTAAGTAGTGCGATTCTTCTCGTCTGTACCCTTTGTAAGCTCAGTGGATGTGTACTCGTTTTCACCGAACTTGAGAGACATATTGATTGTCTCGTCAGACATCTCCTTAACTACAACCGTAGCATCAGCAACTTTTTGGTCCTGCATATAGAGAGCCTCGTTGAAGGTCTTCTCGTCCTTAACAGTTACCTCTGGCTCTGTCGGCTCTTTCCAGTCGAGAGAAACTACCTTGATGTAGTTGTAGAATGCATTGCTGAACTTAGGAGACTCACCGCTACCGATGATGATAGGATCGCCTGTAAGGAGCTCTTCAAGAGCTGTAGGAGCCATCTTAACGACACCATTAACCTTCAGACCCTCAGCCTTAGAAATTTCGAACTTAGCGAGGCAGTCAGCAACGTCTATGCGACCAGTGTTGTTGTTACCAGCACCTGACTTTGCGAAGAAACCAGATACCTGCTTATCAGTCTGATTGCAGTACCAGTGCATTGTGCGGTATGTGCTTGTCTGGAATGCTGTGAAGCTGTCGCCAGTAGTCATAGCAAGGATATCCTTGTCGTCGCCACCGTTAGAGAAGTCGATAGAAGCAACTATCTTCTGCTTGTCCCAATCAACATTGATTGTGTGAGAGAAGCCTGTGCCGTCAGCCTGATACTTCTCAACAACGGTTACATCCTTAGGAGTCTCTGGAGCTACAGGGTCGGGATTCTCGCCAACAGTGAATGTTGTGCCGTCAACTGACACCATTGTCATGTAGAGTTTCTGTGCTGTAGCCTCACCGTAAACAACTGCGCTAACAGAGTAGGTAGTAGTCGACGCAGCATCACTTACTGCTTCACCAACGTAAGTGGTGCGACCCTTAGCGTCTGTACCCTTTGTGAGGTTTGTAGCAGAAATGCCGTAGCCAGCACCATTGAATGTCATCTGAACTGTTTCGTCAGACATTTCCTTAAAGGTTACGTCAGCAGTGCCTGTCACACCGTTTGAAGCAGAGAGTGTAACGCCAGTGAACGGAACAGTAGCAACTACCTTCGGAGCGTCAGGATCAACACCAACGGTAAATGTAACGCCAGAACTAGCTTCCATTGTCATATAGAGCTTTTCCTCTGTGCCCTCTGTGTAAACAACAGCCTTGATAGTGTACTCCAAGCTTGACATAGCATCGTTAAATGCTATACCAGTGTAAGTGGTGCGACCCTTGTCGTCTGTATCCTTTTTGAGAGCATCGGCAGAAATATTGATACCATCTGTAGTAAACTTCATCTTTACAGTTTCATTAGACATCTCCTCAAAGGTAACATTAGCAGTACCAGCCTGACTCCATGTGTTAGAGTAGTCAATAGCTTCGAACTTCTTAGTGTCAACAACTGTAACCTCAGGCTCTGTCGGCTCTGTCCAGTTCTTGTCTACAACCTTTACGTAGTTGTATGTAGCGTGTGAGAGGATGTTTGAACCCTCGCCAGTGCCCATAACTACTGTTGACATTGCGAAGAGGTCAGAAAGCTGAGATGCAGTGATTCGTGTTGTGCCGTCTACGATGAAGCCATTAGCCTTAGAGATTTCAACCTTGATAGGGTTTCCCTCTGAGAACTTGCCTGTGTTGACTGCACCTGCGCCGAAGTAGCACTGGAGCTGCTTGTCATCAGAAGTGCGATACATGTGGAGGTTGCCAGCCCATGAAGTGCCGTCTGTACCGAGACCGATGATGTGCTCGCAGCCAGTTGTACAAGTAGCTGTGCTGATAGACATAACGATCTTCTGTGTTTCCCAATTTACAGGGATGCTCCAGTTGAAGTTAGTGCCATTGCCTACGAAGTCAACCTTCTCGAAAGCTGTTGCTACTTCGCCACCGCCAGTTGAACCGCCGCCGAAGCCTTCGTCAGTACCGAACACAACATCAAAGGTGTAATCGCTATAAAAGACTTTGCACTTTGCAGTCATTGTAGCATAAGCCTTACCTTCTTTGAATTTCACCAACAGTTCACCACCAGTAAATGATTTTAATCCATAATCACCACCAGTAACTGTTCCTGTCAATTGTGTACCAGTTACAGTTGTAAAATCACCGGTCTGTGAACCTGAAACGTTTGAAAAGACGAACGTTCCATACTTATCCGTATATGAACCATCTTTATTGATGATATCATTAAACGTCACGTTATACGTGCCGTCACCATTGTCAGTGATGCTCAACTTCGCGTCATTAGACTCTGTTGGTGTATTACTACCCAACGTTACCTTACGATAATCCGTAAAGTCTAATGCAAACGCAGAAAGCGTCGTCACTAACAACACAAGAAGAGATAAGATTTTTTTCATACTAAATCCTTTCTTTTGTTTGTTAATAAATTGTTATTGAATTAAGTTAATTAAAAAAATTCTGTTTGAATAAATCGGTTTTAAAATCGGTTTCTTTCGGTTTTCAGTTGCCGGGGGATCGTTGCTGCTTGTGTTGGCGTGTATGAGTGACGCGCCGCACTCCGGCACTACGCACTCCCTCTTCGGTGCAAATTTAATAAAAATATGTATAGCAGCAAAAATTTTCACAAATTTTTTAAGTTTTTACACTATTAACTCACACAAAACGCACATTCCCTCCTACGAAAACTCCCACGGATTGCGGATTAGGAGGGTATGGCATCCTGCCATACCCACGCAGCCACTAAACTATCTTCCCACAGAAGTTTCTGGCGGAGAAGAGCCTCCCACAGATTTCACGGATGTGCACAGAAGTTTCTGGCGCAAGATATTCTCCCACGGATTTCACGGATGTACACAGATTAGGAGGGTATGGCATCCCTGCCATACCCACGCAGTCCTCTTAGGGGTTGCAGCGGTCTCCGCTGCACCAACCAAGCACTCGTGCACCAACATTAATTATCCCACGGAATTCACAGATTTCACAGAATTTTCTGGCTGCGTATATTCTCCGCGCAGTCGTTTCTGTGGGTTCTGCGAATTCTGTGGGAGGACCTTACGCGACCTAAAGATCTGTGGAAATCTGTGAAATCTGTGGGAGAACATCTTGCGCCAGAAACTTCTGTGAATTCTGCGAATTCTGTGGGAGAACCCTACGCAGCCTAACCATCTGTGAGCATCTGTGAAATCTGTGGGAGAATATTCCTCACCAGTCGCTTCTGTGAATTCGGTGAAATCTGTGGGAGGACTTCAGAGGGTGGCGTGGGTATGGCAGGGATGCCATACCCTCCTAATCTGTGAGCATCTGTGAAATCCGTGGGAGGATATTTCCGACAGTCGTTTCTGTGGGTTCGGTGAATTCTGTGGGAGGATTGGCAGAGGGCTGCGTGGGTATGGCAGGATGCCATACCCTCCTAATCTGTGAGCATCTGTGAAATCTGTGGGAGAATATTTTCCGCCAGTCGTTTTCTGTGGGTTCTGCGAATTCCGTGGGAGAATTGGCAGAGGGCGGCGTGGGTATGGCAGGATGCCATACCCTCCTACGAAAACTCCCACGGATTGCACGGATGTGCACAGATTAGGAGGCAAAAACGCGACCTAAATATCTGTGAGCATCTGTGAAATCCGTGGGAGAATATTCTCTGCCAAAAACTTCCGTGAATTCTGTGAATTCTGTGGGAGGATATGCGCGGTTTGCTCGGTTGGTGCAGCTGGGGACAGCTGCACCCCCTTAGAGGGCGGCGTGGGTATGGCAGGATGCCATACCCTCCTAAGATTAGTCGGCGAGCTTAGCCTTGATGAACTCGCGGTTGAGGCGAGCGATGTTGGCGATCGACTCGTTCTTCGGGCACTCAGCCTCGCAAGCGCGGGTGTTGGTGCAGTTGCCGAAGCCGAGCTCCTCCATCTTGGCGATCATTGCCTTTGCGCGCTTAGCAGCCTCTGGGCGACCCTGCGGCAGGAGAGCGAGCTGGCTCACCTTAGAGCTTACGAAGAGCATTGCCGAGCCGTTCTTACATGCAGCTACGCAGCAGCCGCAGCCGATACATGTAGCGCAGTCCATAGCCTCGTCAGCGTCTTCCTTCGGGATGAGGATGGCGTTAGCGTCCTGCGGCTGACCGGTGCGAACGCTTACGTAACCACCTGCCTGCATGATCTTGTCGAACGCTGTGCGGTCTACCATGCAATCCTTGATTACGGGGAACGCTGCTGAGCGCCACGGCTCAACGGTGATTACGTCGCCGTCGTTGAACTTACGCATGTAGAGCTGGCATGTGGTTGCGCCCTGGTTCGGTCCGTGTGGGTGGCCGTTGATGTAGAGTGAGCACATACCGCAGATACCCTCGCGGCAGTCGTGGTCGAATACGAAAGGCTCGTTGCCTTCCTCGATGAGCTGCTCGTTAAGGATGTCGAGCATCTCAAGGAATGAGGTATCCGTAGGGATATCCTTCATCTCGCGTGTGTCGAAGTGGCCCTTGTCCTGAGGACCGTTCTGACGCCAATATTTCAGTGTGAATGATATATTTGCCATAATCTTTATTAGTTCTTATAGTTACGTGTCTGTACCTTGATTGCCTCGTACTCGAGCGGCTCCTTGATGAGCTCAGGAGCGGTCTCGTCGTTATTCTTGTACTCCCAGCAACCTACATAGAAGAAGTTCTCGTCGTCGCGCTGTGCCTCGCCCTCTGGAGTCTGGTGCTCCTCGCGGAAGTGACCACCGCAAGACTCCTCGCGTGAGAGGGCGTCGTGTGCGATAAGCTCACCCATGAGGATGAAGTCACGGAGGTGGATAGCCTTGTCAAGCTCTACGTTCAAGCCTTCCTTCGATCCAGGGATGAAGAGGTTGGTGTTGAACTCCTTGCGGATCTTCTTGATGAGCTCAATACCCTGCTCAAGACCCTCCTTTGTACGACCCATACCTACGTGCTCCCACATAATGTGGCCAAGCTCCTTGTGGATAGAGTCAACAGAACGCTTACCCTTGATGTTCATGAGGCGGTCGATCTCAGCCTGAACACCCTTCTCTGCCTCAGCAAACTCTGGCAGATCGGTAGAAAGGTGCGGCCAGATAGCCTGGTCGGCGAGGTAGTTCTGGATGGTGTAAGGCAATACGAAGTAACCATCAGCCAAGCCCTGCATAAGAGCAGAAGCACCAAGACGGTTGGCACCGTGGTCAGAGAAGTTGCACTCACCGATAGCGAACAGACCAGTGATTGAAGTCTGGAGCTCGTAGTCTACCCAGATACCACCCATTGTGTAGTGGATAGCAGGATAAATCATCATCGGGTTGTAGTACTTCACGCCGTTGATTTCGTTGGCAAGCTCACCCGGGTTAACGTCGGTGATCTCCTCGTACATGTCGAAGAGGTTGCCGTAGCGCTGACGGATAACGTCGATGCCGAGACGGTTGATTGACTCAGAGAAGTCGAGGAATACGGCAAGACCGGTGTTGTTTACGCCGAAGCCCTTGTCGCAACGCTCCTTGGCTGCACGTGAGGCAACGTCACGAGGAACGAGGTTGCCGAATGCCGGATAGCGACGCTCCAAGTAGTAGTCGCGGTCTTCCTCAGGAATATCGCTGCCCTTCTTGGTGCCTGCCTGAAGAGCCTTGGCATCCTCAAGCTTCTTTGGTACCCAGATACGGCCGTCGTTACGCAGAGACTCTGACATAAGAGTAAGCTTAGACTGCTTGTCGCCGTGTACAGGGATACATGTCGGGTGGATCTGCACGTAGCAAGGATTTGCGAAGTAAGCACCCTTACGATAGCACTGGATAGCTGCTGTACAGTTGCAACCCATAGCGTTGGTAGAGAGGAAGTAGGTGTTGCCATAACCGCCAGTAGCGATAACAACTGCGTTTGCTGAGAAACGCTCGAGCTTACCGGTAACGAGGTTCTTGGCGATGATACCACGAGCACGACCGTCAACGATAACTACGTCTTCCATCTCGTAACGAGTATAGAGGAGCACACGGCCTGTATTAACCTGCTTTGAAAGTGCTGAGTAAGCACCGAGGAGCAGCTGCTGACCTGTTTGACCCTTAGCGTAGAATGTACGTGACACCTGAGCACCACCGAATGAACGGTTGGCAAGCATGCCGCCGTACTCACGAGCAAAAGGAACGCCCTGAGCAACGCACTGGTCGATGATGTCATTTGACACCTCGGCAAGACGGTATACGTTTGCCTCACGAGCACGGTAGTCGCCACCCTTTACTGTATCGTAGAACAGACGGTATACAGAGTCGCCGTCGTTCTGATAGTTCTTGGCAGCATTGATACCACCCTGGGCTGCGATAGAGTGAGCGCGACGCGGAGAGTCCTGGATGCAGAAGTTAAGCACACGGAAACCCATCTCGCCGAGGCTGGCTGCTGCAGAAGCACCTGCAAGACCTGTACCTACAACGATAATGTCGAGCTTAAGTTTGTTCTTTGGGTTCACCAGACGCTGGTGAGCTTTATAGTTGGTCCACTTCTCGGCCACTGGGCCTTCAGGGATTCTTGAATTAATTGTCTTAGCCATAATAGGAATTATGATTTTTGAATGTTGATGTTTTTATTAGCAGCAGCTACCGCAGCAGAGGCTCGGTGCGCAGCCGAGGTAGAACAATACTACTACTACGAGGAAGCCGAGGATGAGCAGGGTTGAATAAACCTGGCTGATCACCTTCCAACGGTTGAACCATACCTTGCCGTTCCAGCCGAATGTCTGCATTGCGCTCCAGAAACCGTGTGAGAGGTGGAACCAGAGAGCTACGAGCCATACGATGTAGAGGACAACGTAAACCGGGTTCTTGAATGTCTCCTGAATCCAGCCGAAGCCGTCAGCAGGTGCGCATACGCCCTCAAAGCCAAGAAGCTCTGCGAACATCATGTTGTACCAGAAGTTGAAGAGGTGGAGCAACATGCCGAGCAACACGATGATGCCCAGAACGAGCATGTTCTGCGATGCCCACTCTACGCCCTTAGGCTTTGCTGTAACCTCGTAACGAGAGTTGCCGCGGGCTGCGCGGTTCTGCATCGTGAGCCAGAAAGCGTAAACGAAGTGGAGAACGCAGAGGGCAGCAAGACCCATTGTTGCTACTACGGCATACCAGTTGGCGCCAAGGAACTCACAAATCATGTTGTACGCGTCTCCCGAGAAGAGGGCAACAACATTCATTGACATGTGGAATGTCAGGAATAGAACAAGTGCGACGCCGGTGAGGGCCATCACTACTTTTCTACCGATTGATGAATTGATTAACCACATAAATGATTTGAAATTTAAATTATTAATTGATAAAATTATTGATGTTTCTCCGTGCGTAATAGAGGCTGCTCCTCGCGCATATACTATATAATAGGTAAGGACACATCCTTTCAAGCTGCAAAAATACTGAAATTTGATGATAAATCAAATTATTTCACATCAAAAATCGAATTTATTTCTTAATTTTGCGAACATAAAAGGATGCAGAACGTAAACACACTGTGTATTGCAGCGCAATCTCCGCAGGATACACACGCTACTTATGGCATCGTGCAGCGGACGCAATCTGATCGGATGGCGAACGGAATCTGATCGGACGGCGGACGGAATCCGATGGCAGAGGGGGCACTTTCAGGGGGCACTCTTAGGGGGTGCACTTGTCTCAAGTGCACCAACCAAGCAGACGGGGAGAGAGTTTCCACAGAACACGCGGAACACACAGAACCTTCTGGCAGAGAAAGCCTCCCACAGATAGACACGGATACGCACAGATTAGGAGGGTATGGCATCCCTGCCATACCCACGCCGCCAACAACGCAGCCTAACCATCTGTGGAAATCCGTGAAATCCGTGGGAGAATACTACCACGCTGGTGCAGCTGCCTCTGCAGCACCAACAAAGCAAACAGAGAGAGTGTTCCCACAGAACACGCGGAACACACAGAACATTCTGGCAGAGAAGTGCCTCCCACAGATAGACACAGATGCGCACAGATTAGGAGGGTATGGCATCCCTGCCATACCCACGCTGCCAATAACGCAGCCTAACTTCTGTGGAAATCCGTGAAATCCGTGGGAGAATATCCTACGCTAGAAACTTCTGTGAATTCTGTGAATTCTGTGGGAGAATATCCTACGCCAGAAACTTCTGTGAATTCTGTGAATTCTGTGGGAGAATATCCTCTGCCAGAAGCTTCCGTGAATTCTGTGAATTCTGTGGGAGGACTTCAGAGGGTGGCGTGGGTATGGCAGGATGCCATACCCTCCTACGAAAACTTCCACAGATTGCACTCTAAGTTTGCAGAAGAAAGCAATTAGGCTAAATAATCAAGGTAAAACTAT
>ERZ1026846.2170-NODE-2170-length-10910-cov-8.069000_pt1 | contig 10910 bp, 3 predicted proteins | sample MGYA00380153_ERZ1026846 | MGnify/ENA primary metagenome ERZ1026846 (study PRJEB33269, sample SAMEA4719789) | human gut metagenome | biome: human-associated habitat; feature: organic feature; material: feces | place: Cameroon | collected 2013-10 ... | reverse complement strand
TCTCGTGGGCTCGGAGATGTGTATAAGAGACAGCTTTAATTCACCAGATAATACAATTGAACAATCTCTTTATGACAATAATAATACAAAGAGTACTGAAACGAATACAACTGAGAATATAGAGTCATATTACCAGAATAATAAGATTTGTATTTATAACTATAATCAGTTAAAACAGATTGGTTCCGATGCCTATGTTTATACAGGTGATAAGGATGGATCAATTGGTTCTGGAGAAGTAGTAAAGAATGAAGGAACTGAATTGAGATATACATCAGAGGCTCAATATGTATTGATGAATGATATTGAGATGAGTACTGATTATATCTGGACACTTCCAAATAATTTTACTGGTAGTATTACAGGTACTACTAGAGAAAGTACATCTCTTTATAATAAAGAAACAGATACAATTACTCTCTATAACCCCTATCAGTTAATGGTTCTTGCACAGGATAATTCAGAGAATGAACCAGTGATGTCACTAGATTATGATGCACCACAGTTTGGTATGGGACAGATGATTTATCCTAATGGAGAGAATCAACCCTACTTAACTTATAGTAAGTCACATAAGTACGTACTTTCTCAGAGTTTTGATTCTAGTAAGCCAGAATTAGCTGCGGATCAGGTAAGAGAGAATGTGAGTAGAGAAAATACAGAAGGCCGTGATTTTAGGGGTCAGGTTGTTAAGACTATTGGGGATAAAACTTATATCCTGATTGGTAATGAAGCACAGCTAAGAGAGATAGGAACTAATAAACCGGTATATGGTGCAGTTTATCAGGCTTATCTGTCATTAGGTAAATGGTATGTTGATAAGGATACTAGAGGCAAACCAATTATGCTTTATGGCGGTGATGCCGATTTAAAGAAAGACCAAAATGGTGTAGCTGATTATACTTTTAGTCAAATTAAAGATGCTAATTCAAAATATAGTAATATTAATGGTCTTCTGATAAATGAAAGAGGTAGATGTGGTGTCAATCAGACAACTGGAGAAATTGATCCTAATCTTTATATAGATAAAGCGGCAAATCAGAAGTACAGCGCTAATGCGAATTACATTATCTTCCGTGATATAGATTTAAGTAGTTTAAATTGGAAACCTCTTAACTTCCAAGGCACAATGGTTGGTGCTAAGAGTACTAACAATAAGATTTGGGATGCAGACGCAAAGATAGAGAAACCAGTAATTTCTAATGTGAAGGTAGAACAATCAGATAAGCTTAATGTTGGTGAACAAATGGGTGTTGGTTTCTTCTCTACTGTATCTAGTGAAGTAAGTGAGAAAGATATTGGTTTAAGTAAAGGGTTAGTACAGGTTGCAAATATCAAGTTTGAAAATATGACGGTTCATACAACCACTACAACAACTTACTATCCAGACACTTTAATAAGTACCTTAACCAGTACTTTGGGTAAGTTGCTTGGTGGAGTCTTAAGTGGGTTGACATTTATCCTAACGTTTGGTCAGGTCAAGATTGATTTGGGAAAAACATTGGGTGATGTTCTTGATGCAAGAAAGAAAGATCCAACAGCACTTGCGACAGGTGCTATTGCAGGACGTGTAGAAGGTCATGTAGAGATTTCTAATATAGAAGTGAATAATGCAAATGTAAAAAATGTAAACAGTAATACAGGTGGATTTGTAGGTTATGCAGTAGGTAAAACACAGTATGATGGTTTATCAAAAGCACTTGGTGGTCTTGTTGGTTTGCTTACGAATATATTAAATGTAATACCAGGTTTAGGATTAGGTGATTTAATCACAATTCTATTAGGAAACGCGATTCCTTTAAAGAAGTTAATCCCGACTGGTTATATTAATGCGAAAATCAAAAACTGTTCAATCAATGGTTTAAGTATTTCTACTTCAAGTGAAAAAGATTATGCAGGTGGATTTATTGGGCAACAGAAGGGATCAATTGTAGAAAACTGTTCTATTACTAATAGTGACTATACAATTAGTGGAAAAACATTTACGGGTGGTTTTGTAGGATTAGCCCGTGATGATGTTATCGAAGGAACACTTTCTGGTGCATTGGATATTGAGACAAAGCTTCCACATATGAATCCAGAAAGCTTACTCTTAAACTGTTCAATAGATAATAATGGACTCACAGTTACAAGTGAAACGTATGCAGGAGGCTTTGCTGGTGGTCTTGCGAATACTGCTGCTGTTAATTGTACTGTCAAGTCTACTGATAGACTTGAAGTAAGTGCAACTGGTAATAATGCAGGTGGATTTGCAGGTATTGCATCTCTTGGATGGGCTGCAGACTTAGGTAAAGGAGATACTGAAAACAACCTACTTGGTGGTGTTGTAGGTCTACTAGAAGGTCTGTTAAGTAGTAATAAGGATGTCTCTTCCCTACTCTCTTTAGCTGGTGTCAATCCATCATATATCCTAGGTGCTAATATCGATGGTCCACTTAAGTTAAGTGGTACAGATTATGTAGGTGGAATAACTGGTCGAGGCAATGGTGTTTATATTGCATCATCGAATGCTGATTATTTAAATAAAGTCTCTTACTGGAAAAATAAAATATATGATACGGCATCTGTTCCAGTAAAAGATGTGGAATTATCTAATGTACAAAGTATTACAGGTAAGAACTATGTTGGTGGTATTGCTGGTTCTTTAGGAACAGCTCAAGTTGCTGGTTTATTAAATGCTACTCTTGGACTAGCTTCATATCTTGGATTTACTGTAGATAAAGTAACAGTCACTGGACCTACTACTGGTTTATCTATTACAGGTGAACAGCGTATTGGTGGTGGCTTTGGAGAAGCTATTGGTGGTTCAGTTAATACAGTCACAATCAAGAATTTAAAGTCTGTAACAGGTAATAACCGTGTAGGTGGAATGATTGGTTTAGCAGGTCCAGGTGATCTTGCAGATACAGGTGGTTTAACAGTTAACCTTCTTGGTTTAAATCATGTTCTACAATTAAAGAACCTATTAAAAGTAGCTTCTGGTGTACGTGTAACAATTAATGATTCTCATGTTATTGGTGTTGAAACAGGTTTAACAGTCAAAGCAACAGGTACTAACAGTGATGGTGGTGTTGTTGATTATGTGGCTGGTGGATTTGTAGGAAAGAGTCACAGCTGTGAAATCAATCGTTCGGATGTAAAGAATCTTAAAGAAGTATCCGCAAATGATACAGATGGTTATGCTGGTGGATTTATTGGAACATCACAAACGGGTGGACTTGCAGATGTTGCATCTGAAGATGATCTTAAAGGTTGGGTAACTAAAGATACAAGTGTTTTAGATATCAATGGTTTATTAACTGCAGTTAAGTATCTTATTCCTTCTTATACAGTATGTACAGTTACTTATGTCAATGGTGGTGGTGTTTCTGCAGACACAGCAGGTGGTTTTGCAGGAAGCTTCCAAAGTGGTACTCTCAACAACAAAGATGCAGGAGAAGGAAACTACTATTCTGTATATAATTTAGATCATGTCAATGGACAGTCTTATGCAGGTGGTTTTGGAGGTAATGTTTACTCTGGTGCCCTTGCTGATGCTGGTAAAGGTATTAGTATCCTTGGTGGTCTAAAGGGACTTAATGTTGATGTGGGCCAGTTATTGAACTTAATTAACGCCTATATCCCTTATGTACAATATGCTGGTGTGAAGTCAGATCAAGGATTTACAGTCATTGCAAACAAATTAAAATCAAATGATACTCATGCAGGAAGTGCGGGAGGCTTCATTGGTTATGGTAGTGGCGTACAGGTAAGTTATTGTGATGTAACAAATTTAAAACATACAGAAGTAACACCTCCAAAAGATTTAGAAGCAACAGAAGCACCAGATTACTTTAATAATAAAAGCCAATATGCAGTCACTGGAGCAAGATATGCTGGTGGATATATTGGTTATATGGATATTGGTTCTGCGGCTTCTGTAGGTAAAGGATTAAGTGTTCTAGGTACTTCTATAGGAATTAATAATGTATTAGATGCATTAAATGTAGTGGTATCTACTATTGAACATTCTCATGTTACTGGAAATCCTGGAGGATTTGCGGTTAAGGCATCTTATAAAAATACAGCTTCTGATGCATCAGAGAATGATGTATTTGGTGATGCAGGTGGATTTGCAGGAAAGATTTCTGGTGGACATATACAGGATTCTAATGCGAATAACTTCTCTTATATTATTGGTCAGTTAACTGCTGGTGGTTATGTAGGAGACTTACAGCCAGGTAATATTGCGAATGTATTAGATAATGCAAGTATTTTAGGTGGGTTAGTTAATGCAGAAGATGTACTTGCTTCAGTGGCAGAAGATTTTGTACCTACTATTAGAAATAGTTCTACTACTTGTGTTCCTTGTGGTGGTGCAGTACGTGCACAGGCCTCTTCTACAACACAGGTACAAAGAGGTATGGCTGGTGGTTATGTAGGACATAACGAAGGTGGTCATATCTGGGGTAATAATACAAAGAAATGGAAAGGTATAGATTATACTGGACCAACAAGTACTTGTAAAGCAGTAAGAATTCGTTCTGTATATGGTGAAGAAATTGCAGGTGGATTTACTGGTTTAATGGAATCTGCAGATACTGCAAGTACTGGTAACTTATCTCTATTATGGGGATTAGTTAAGGTAGATAACATACTTGGTGCATTAAGTGTTGTTTATCCTACAGAAGAGAATACTGCAGTATATGGACCACTTGCTTTAATGGATTATGAAACATGGAATAAATGGGTTGAATTCGTTGGTAAATATGGTGGTTACGGAAGTGATTTTGCAGAGCATGGTAAGGTAAATGACCAAGCAGAATTAGATGCGATTATTCATAAATATGCTTATGGATACAATGTAGTAGCTGGTAGAGTCAATTACCGAGATGAAATTAAGTTAGCTAATGGTGGTGCAGCAGGAGGCTATGTAGGCTCTATGCAGACAGGTACTATCACAAATGGTCAGGCATATCAGACTAAGAAAGTAAAAGGATTAAGAACTGCAGGCGGTTTTGCAGGAGAAATGATTAATGGTGGTGCTGCAAAACTTGGTGGTGTCAATATTCTTGGTCTTGATCTTCAGTTAGGAAGAATGATTGATGTACTGAATGTATTTGTCCCAGTAATTAAGCAATCTTCTGTAGAAGGTTACCAGAGTGGATTACTTGTACAGTCTACTGGAACTGCTGGCAAAGATACCTGTGGTTATGCAGGTGGTTATGTCGGTAAACTTATTGGTGGACAAATCTGGGGTGACAATACTGCACGTTGTCAGGTAAAGAAACTCAGACGAGTAGATGGTAGAAGTTACGTAGGTGGCTTTGTAGGAAGTTCTAGACCTGGGAGTGTAGCTACACTTAACCCTACTGCAGGTGAAGGATTATTAAGTAAGCTTCTTAATAAACTACTCGATACTCCTGCAGACCTTATTAAAGTACTTAATGCGACAGTTGCGACAATCCGTTATGCAGATGTTGAATCCTGGGATGACTGGGGATATATCGTAAATGGTGCATATACAACTGGTAAGAATAATACTTCTTATGCGAAAACTGCAGGCGGTTTTGCAGGAATGCTGGAAGGTACAGTTCTTGGTATAAAGGATAAATCTGAAGCTGGTATTAATGTACAGAATATTCGTTCTGTAGTAGCAGGTGAATATGCTGGTGGATGTTTTGGTGTTGCTGATGTAGCAGGTGTTGCGAATATCAGTGCAGATAATGAAACATCACTATTAGATAAGCTATTAAAGCTAGGTAGAACAGATGTACTAGATGCTTTTAGAAGTTATGTATATTACGGAAATGTATGTGGAAGTAATGATGCAGGACTAAGTGTCAATGCGAATGTCGCAAAGAAATCTGGACAGAACGATCAAGTTACATACAGTGGAACAGCCGGAGGTTTTGGTGGTTCACTATTAAATGGTTCTGTAAAGAATAGTACAGTTACACAATTAAGCAATGTAAGAGGCTTAAATAGTGTGGGTGGATTCATTGGTTACTCTGGTAAGAGTGGTGTTGTGAAAGCCGATAAGATTGATGTCCTAGGAGATAATACAGGACAACTTCTTGGTGGTGCATTAGGTGTCATGGATATCTTTGGTTCTCATATTGATGATTGTAGTGTAAGTGGTACACGTGATGGCTATACAGTACAGAGTCAAAATGGTGAGGAACAGATTGCGGGTGGATTTATTGGTTATGCAAACCTTGCAAGGATGTCTAAGTGTACAGCAGGAAGTGTTGATGAACTAAATAAGGGATTGAAGCAGGTCGCATCTGGTGGAACAGCTGGAGGATTTGCAGGTAGAACAAGCTTTGCGTATCTTGCAGATCTAAAGCTAGATTCTGGACCAGTCAATGTCATATTCATGCTTGTTAATGAACTTATAAAAGCACTTTACCTAGATAAGTTGCAGGATTCAAATCTTCTAAAAATCGATCTAGGAATTATAAAAGTAGAAGCGTTATATGAAGGAAATCTTCTTCATGTTAATCTTCTAGGTTTAGATATATCTGTAGGTCTCTCTAAGAAATCAACAGATAATAGCCAAGAGACAGATCTTGCGATTATTACTATTGGTGATTCATCTATTAAGCTCCCATGTGATAAGAATGGTTTATTAAATGATAATGATGCAAAGTCAAATATCAGTGTCAGTCTCATTAAAGCAAACCGTACAAAGATTACTGATAGTAAAGTGTATGGTGTGAGCTATGGATATGATGTTTATGCAGGTGGTGCCAACAACAATACCGATGGTACTTCCAAGGATGGTCGCAGTGGTGGTTTTGTAGGATTTAATGATGAAGGTTTATTAAAGAACAACAACATGTACTACTGTGACGTAGTCAGAGGTACTAACAATCTTGTAGGACCATTTAGTGGTAAGAGTGAATTAAATTCAGTATACGACTTTAATAAACAGGAAAAGGTTGAAGGTGAAGGTAACAACTACCGTATTTATAGAAAATTGGATAAATCTTTCAACGAAATCAAAGGCAATAATCAGAAATTAAATAGTGGTTATGAAAATAAAGATGGCTGGGATATTTATACAATTGGACATATGATTACAGTCAAAGCCTTCGATACTTTAAAGAATGCTGTTCTATCAAATGGTAGTGAGACAGCTGATTTAAAGGCATATGAATCACCTGCCAAAGCAGTATTAATGGCTGATACAAAGACAACTCTTAATACGGGTGAAAGTGATACACCAGAACCATCTGAGTCACAAGATCCATGTGATCATATGGTTAAGCTCACTATTAATAAAGTCTGGAAGGATTTCGATAACTTCGATCATAAACGACCAGAAAGTATTACGGTAACAATTTCTCGTACTTGGAAGGATGCGAATGGTAATCAGACACAAACTGTTCCAGAATATGAGAGTTACCCAATAACAGGTGCTATCAACAAATCAACATGGCAAAAAGTGATTAAAGATCTTCCTGCTTATTTCAAAGATAGTAATGGAACTGTTCGTTATTATAAATATTCCGTGACAGAAGCGGAAATTGATGGTTATACAACAACAATAGATACATCAAAAGATGGATTTACGTTTACGATAACCAACAAGCATTTCCCATGTCTTCCAAATACTGGAGGATTTGGAAACTACTTATTTTATGCGATAGCAATTCTGCTTTTCCTTGTTTATTTCGTTATGAGATACAGAAAGAACAAGGAAAATAAAGTGGAAAAACTATAAAGAGAAATAAAAAAAAGGAGAAAAGGTTATGAAAAGTATTAAACGCATTATCGCATTGTTATTAACTGCGGTTATGACAATGACTATGTCCGTAACAGCATTTGCAGCAGATTCTAGCTGTAGTCTTACTGTAAATGTAAAAGAAGAAGGACAAGATTTAAAGGGACAGACAATTAACTTATATAAGTTATTTGATGTGACTACATCAAAGTCTGACAACAAAACTAACTATGCTTATACAGTAAATAATACTTATAAGGCAACTTTAGCATCTACATTAGGTGTCAATGTAGATGCGAAGAATGATGAATTCGTTAGAAAGGTAAATGAACTTAATGCAACTGAAGTTCAGGACTTCGCAAATAAGTTCACTGCAAAAGCTTTAACAAGCAATCTTCCAACTACTGCAACTTCAAACAGAATCGCAGATTCTACTAAATCTTTTAAGTTTGATAACTTAGATGCAGGTTACTATTTAGTTTATGTAACAGGTGGAAAAGAAATTCAGTCTTCATTAGTTACAGTAGAAAAAGAAACAAATACTGTAAACTTAAAAACTGAAGCTCCAAGCATTAAAAAGGAAGCTGATAAAACATCAGTAAATATTGGCGAAGTAGTTAAATATACAGTGACTGGTTTTGTACCAGATACAACTGGATATGATGAATATGTATATAAGATCCACGATACATTATCAAAAGGTCTTGATTTTGTAAATGATGCAACAGGAACTGCAGTTGAAGGTACTTCAGTAAAAGTAACAGTTGCATTTGGAGAAGGTGTTACTGATAAAGGAACAGCTTCTGCTACAGCTACATTAGATACTACAAAGAAGACAATGTCTCTTGACTTATCTAAATGGGTAAGAGATAACCAGGCAAACAAAGGTAAAGAATTCACAGTAACTTATTATGCTAAAGTGAATAAAGATGCAGTTGTAAAAGAAAAGAACAGTGCCACATTAGAATATGGTAATAACCTAGATGAAACAACTACTACTACACCTAGCGAAGCAAAAACACCTACATACCCTCTTGATATCAACAAGATTAAAGCAGGTACTACAACTGATAGATTAGCTGGTGCTAAATTCAAGTTATATTCAAATAAAGATGATGCTGATGCAGCTAACGATAATGCTATTAAAGTATCAGGAAGCAATGGTAACTATGTAGTTGATCCAACTTCTAAAAACACAGTATTTGAATCAGTTGCATCAATTGATGGTCAGAACTACAACCTTCATGTTAATGGTCTTGCTGCTGGAATTTACTATTTAGTAGAAACAAAAGCTCCAGAAGGTTACAACAAGTTAACTGCTCCAATCAAAGTCGTAATCACTAAAACTGGTGATGAAACTTGGACTATCTCAAAAGATGATACAGAAGAAAAAGATAAAATCATCGATGTAGAAAACAGCACTGGTTCCCTTCTTCCATCTACAGGTGGTATGGGTACTATCGCATTTGCTGTTGTTGCCGCAATCCTTGTATTCGGTGTTGCAGTAAGCTTTATCCGTGACAAAAAAAGAGAAAACTAAGAAATAGTTTTTAATGGAATGAGCGGTTATCTTTCTTAAAAGATCACCGCAATTCCAATTATTTATATATTAATAGGGAGAATGAAATGAAGTGTATGAAGATAAAAATCACTAGAAATGATATTATTCGTTTATTTGTACTTTTGATTGCATTCTCCGTGTTGTTATATCCTAGCTTTAGTAGTTATTTAAATGAGAAGAATGGTTCTAAGGCTATCTCTTATTATGATAAAGAGAGTGTAGAACTCTCTAAGGCAGATAAGATAAGAATGTTGGAAGAAGCACGTGCTTATAATAGAGAGATGTTAGGAAATATAGATCTTATAGATCCATTCTCGCAGGAAGATACAAAGCTAGATGCACGTTATGAGAGTTTATTAAATATAGATGGTTCTGGAATGATGGGATATATACGTATTCCTAAGATTAACATAGAACTACCTATTTATCATGGTACAAGTGAAACAGTCCTACAGGCAGGTGTAGGACATTTCTGGGGTACTTCTTTGCCTGTTGGAGGAGAAAGTACACATACTGTATTAACGGGTCATAGAGGGTTACCTACTAAGACTCTATTTACGAATATGGATAAGCTAGAAGAAGGAGATATATTCTATATCAAGGTCTTAGATGAAACATTGGCTTATGAGATAGATCAAATACAAACAGTATTACCAGAAGATACAAAAGGCTTGTCTATAGAATCTGGTAAAGATTATGCCACATTAGTGACATGTACACCTTATGCGATTAATACACATAGATTATTAGTAAGAGGACATCGTATACCATATCAAGAAGCTACAAAGAAAGTGCCTGATACAAATATTAAACCAGAATTATCATTTACGTCTAAGGTATTAATTATGGCAGTAATTGTGATTTTGATAGGTTTAATTATCGCAATTATTTACTGTATAAGGGATAAGAAAAGGAGGAACTAACATGAAGGTAAGAAATATTATTGTGTTTATGATTGTTTTTCTCATGAGTACGTTCATGAATGTTTCAACTATTCATGCAGAGAGTGGTTCTAGAAAAGGAAGTATACATATTGTATATAAGGGTAGAAATGAATTGAATCAGGAAGTGAATCTTTCAGATGCTAAGTTTTCAATCTATCAGGTTCAATATATGAGTAATGATACATTGACATGGAAGGATAACTTTAAAGATTCACATATATCATTAGTAGATACCAGTGCAGAGGCAAGAGAAAAACAAGCTAGACAATTATATAAATATGCACAACAGAAAGATATATCTTGTTTAACACAAAAAACTAATTCATTAGGTCGTACAACATTTAGTAATTTAACGCAAGGTATTTATTTGATTGCACAAGAGGGATATGTAGAAAGCGGTAAAAGTCAGTTTGAATCTGCACCTTTTCTAGTTGAGATTCCTTCTCTTGTGGATGGAAGTGTAGAATATAATGTTACTATAGAACCTAAGGCTGAATGGGTAAAACCAGAACAGCCTATACCTTCTAAACCCAATAAACTACATGTAAAAACAGGTGATGATACAAATATATATGTATGGGTTATAGCTGCGATAGAAAGTTTATGTATTATGATATTGCTGTATAAGAATAAGGCTGATTCTCTATGAATCAGTTTTTTATTTACATACTCTTATTAATTGTAAATTTCATAATAG
>ERZ1026846.2154-NODE-2154-length-10988-cov-9.284551_pt1 | contig 10988 bp, 8 predicted proteins | sample MGYA00380153_ERZ1026846 | MGnify/ENA primary metagenome ERZ1026846 (study PRJEB33269, sample SAMEA4719789) | human gut metagenome | biome: human-associated habitat; feature: organic feature; material: feces | place: Cameroon | collected 2013-10 ... | reverse complement strand
GGAGATGTGTATAAGAGACAGTACTAGAACAACTCTTTATTAAAAGAGATGATGTAGAACGTATATATTCTAATGAGAAAGGTGCAGGACTTGTTTTATCTAAGTGTATAAAAAAAGAAGAGTTAGAGAATATTGTCTTAACACTCAAGAAAGAAATTAATCAGTCACCACAATGTCATCACTGTCATCGTAGTATTCCATTAAATGTCTATTTATTAGATGATGAAATAGATATATTATGTTCAGACTGTTTTGAAAAGCATGAACGTATTACCAAACACACTGCTTCACCACTTGGAATACTTGGTGCTTTTATTGGTGCAGTCATTGGAGGTATTATATGGGCTTTTGGTTATAACCTTGGTTATATCATCTGTCTAGATGCCATACTATTATCATTGCTTAGCTTTATTGGTTATAAGAAGCTAGGACACTATATTGATCAAAAGGCAAAGATTATTATTCCTTTAATAGATATTCTTGTATTGTTGTTTGCACAGTATGCTTCATGTGCATTCTCTGTTCAGGCAGCCTTTAAACGTATTGGTACATCAAGTGTTTCATTTATTCAGGCATTAGTTGTTGTACCAGGGATGATGTTTGATTCAAGTCTGATAGGATTACTTCTTGTGTATTTATTTTATGGTCTTATTTTGATGATCATTACTTTGATTATTTTGTTTATATATGACAAGCGAAAAAACAGTTACTATTTTACATATAAATGTATAAATGGTGAAAATAGTTGATATTTTCAAGAAAAAATGGTTGATTGTAAAAGGAAAAGTGATATATTAAAGGTGGTTTTTATCATACTAGGAAATGGAGGATACAAACATGAAAACAAAAATTGAAGTACAGTTCATGAATAAAGATGTTAATGTGTCTGATATCGAAAAATTAGTTAAAGAAGATATCAAAGCTAACGGAATCAAGCTTAACACTCTTGAAACTTTAGAAGTTTACTATAAACCTGAAGATAGCGCAGTATATTATGTAGCGACTACAAAAGATAAGAAGGTTTATGGTGTAAACAACGATCCATTACATATTTAATGTGAATGAGGCCTTTATAAGGCCTTTTTTGTTGCTTAGTATATAATAAGAAAAAAGAGAGCAGATACGCTTATGAATTATAATGACTTATATTTCATAATTTCCATCGTGCAATTAAGAAGACAATCAAAAAGTCTCATGATGTTACTTATGAGTTTCTTGATTACAGTACTTTGTATCATGTTTTTCCATTGTGGTGTAAAATATAAAACACTAGTCTCTTTTGGTATGTTAGTCGTTGTGTTTCTTATGTTCCTATGGAATGTAAATTATCGTTTCAGAAAGATTCTAAAATGAGAGATTATCTCTCATTTTTTTACGTAATTTGTGATGAATTGATAGTCCGTTCTGAATCCGCAGGTTTCATGGAGATCATCAGTGATTTCCTGACGTTCATATACCGGCATGAAACCCTGTTCTTCCAAGGAGCGGTTTAATAACTGGAAATGTAAGAGAGCAAGAAAGCAGGCGAGGAAATGAGTTTTAATCCGATCTCCAGCATATACATAATAATCTTATGTATGATTGTCTATAACAACATTTGCATTTTGTATTTTGAAGATATAAAATTAATCTCCATAGAAGGAGAATAAGATAATGTCAAAAGATGAATATTTAATTACAGATGCGCCTCTTAAAGCGCTGACTGTTTTTGCAATGCCTATGATTCTAGGCAGTTTTTTTCAGCAAGTATATAATATGGCTGATTCTATTATTGTTGGTCAGTTTGTTGGCTCATCTGCACTTGCTGCAGTTGGTGCCTGCGCCGCACTTACGAATGTATTCATTTGTGTAGCATTGGGTGCAGGTGTAGGTGCAGGGGTTTTTGTAAGCCGTTATTTTGGTGCCCGGGATTATGACAAAATGAAAACGATTGTGTCGACATCATTAATTAGTTTTCTGATTCTAAGTATACTTCTAGGTCTATTTGGATTTTGCTTTTCCCATTCAATGATGAGTTTATTACAGACACCTGCTGATATATTGGATGAAGCGGTATTGTACCTTCGAGTTTATTTTGTGGGATTTCCGTTTCTGTTTATGTACAATATCCTTTCAACGATGTTCACTTCAATTGGTGAATCAAAGATTCCGTTAGGTCTTTTAATATTTTCTTCGGTTTTAAATATATTTATGGACCTTTGGATGGTGGCTGGACTTGGTCTTGGTGTGTTTGGTGCAGCCCTTGCGACTCTTATTGCACAAGGAATTTCTGCAGTATTTTCACTTTTTATTTTCTTTAGTCGGATGCGCCGATATAAAAGTCACTTTAGCTGGTTTGACGGTCAGGAGTTACGTTCAGTGCTTCGAATTGCTGTACCTTCGGTTCTTCAGCAGTCTACAGTGTCAATTGGGATGATGATTGTACAGGCGGTTGTAAATCCATTTGGTACACAGGCACTAGCGGGTTATTCGGCAACGATGAGAGTAGAGAATGTATTTTCACTGATATTTGTATCTATTGGAAATGCAGTTTCACCGTATGTTTCCCAAAATCTTGGTGCAAAGAAAAACGAACGTATCAAAAAAGGATATTATGCTGCATTGTTGTTAGATTTATGTTTTGCAGTTCTTGCTTTTATAGTTATTGAGACATTGCATACGCAAATTTCTTCGTTATTCTTAGGAAAAGACGGAACTGCTTTAGCTTATCAGGTATCAGGGGATTATATGAGATGGCTAGGCTACTTTTTCATTTTCATGGGTATCAAGATGGCAACAGATGGAGTCCTTCGTGGGCTTGGAATCATGCGACCATTTCTTATTGCAAATATGGTAAACCTTGCAATAAGATTGTCAGTTGCCTTAATCTGTGCCCCTCGTTTTGGTATTGCATTTGTCTGGCTTGCTGTACCGGCTGGTTGGCTCGCAAACTTTTTGATTTCTTATGCGGCACTCAGAAAATCATGGCCGATTGATAAGGTGGATTCAATTTGATATATAATTTGACAAAACAGCTATTTCTCTATATAAACTTATCTTTGATAGGTGATTAGTTAAAAAAGCGCTACAATCCCTTGTATTTACAAGGGGGGTGGCACTTTTATCTGTATACACGAAATATAGTAATGTTTTATCTCCGCTTACTTTTTTCTGAATTCCCTTCGTTTTCCGTTTTGTTATGAATTGATGGTCCGTTTCGAATCCGCAGGTTTCATGGATATCATCAGTGATTTCCTGACGTTCATATACCGGCATGAAGCCCTGTTCTTCTATCTCCGTAAAACTTATGTCTTTTAAAGTGTGAAGTAATTGTTCTGTGGTATAAGTCCCTTTCAAGGAGCGGTTTAATAACCGGAAATGTAACAGAGCAAGAAAGCAGACGAGAAAATGAGCTTTAATCCGATCTTCATGGTTTAAGTAAACGGGTCTGGCTTCAAAGTCTATTTTCATAGCTCTGAAACAGTCAAGGCTTTGCGATACTTTTTTGGATTTCAATGTGTCAAACTCCCGTGTAAATTACCGCTTCAGAAAGATTCTAAAATGAGAGATTATCTCTCATTTTTTTTACGTAAAGAATTATGTTATAATGATGTTGTAAAAAAAACAAGGAGGCAGACTATGAAGAAGGTAATAGGAATCCTGGCTGCTGCATTAATATTAAGTGGCTGTGGATCATCATCTGATAATCATGAGATTAAGAAGACTTCTTTCATGAAAGAAGGAAAGAATAGTTTATATGCTCTTTATAATACTAAGGGGCAGCGTTATACCAAAGATATGTATAAGACATATACACCTTTTGAAGGTGGTTATTTAGTGACTAATGAGAGTGATCAAACTGGTTATATTTCTAATACAGGTAAAACAATTATTAAACCAGGACGTTATACAAGCTTAAAAACACAGGGTAATATGCTTGTAGGTGAATCTCAGCCACAGACTGGACTTTATTTAAGTGCATCTTCTCTTAATATGACAGAAAATACTTTAACACAGGTATTTGCGAATGATGCTGTTGTATGGTCTACAAATGATAATGATGTCATTGATATTAATCAGGAAGGTTATGTTTATGCAAAACATGCAGGTACTGCAACACTTACTGCAACTAAAGATAATGCATCAGTGACTTGTGTGATTAAGGTAGAAGCATTACATCCATATCTTTCTCAGGAATCTTTAGATGTATATACATCAGAACCTGCTACACTTACAGTGAATGATTTTGGTGCACGTACAATTGAATGGAAGTCTAAGGATCCTAAGATTGCGACAGTAGACAATGGTGTCATTCAGGGATTAAAGCCTGGTAAGACTACAATAATCGCAAAAGTAGGGGATGATACTTTAAAGTGTAAGATTAAAGTAAAACGCAAGACTTTAAAGATTTCTCAAAATGAAGCAACACTTTATACAGGTGAAGAAGGTCAGTACGGTATTGAAAATGCATATCCTGATATTAAGTGGGAAACAAGTAATGCGAATGTAGTGACTGTTGCTGATGGACATATCTGGGCTATTAATCCAGGTAAAGCGACTATCAAGGCAACAAGTAATGGTCAGACAGTTAAATCTAAGGTGACTGTAAAGAAGAGAACACAGAGACTTGATCAGACTAAGGTGACTCTTTTAACTGAACAGAAGGTTGTATTAAATGTATTAGATAAGAAGAATCCAGAAGAAGTTGTACAATGGAGTTCTAATAAGAAAAAAATTGCTTCAGTGAATGAATTTGGTGAAGTAACAGGTTTAAAGAAGGGTAAAGCTGTTATTACTGCAAAGGTAGGCAAGAAGAAATATAAGGCTACTATTACAGTAAAGAAGAGACAGATTAAGATTAATCCTTCTAAGACTACTATTGAAAAGGATCAGCATATCTTCTTACAGGTATTAAATAAGAAGGATGAAGATCAGGCAGTATGGACTACAAGTAATGATCAGGTTGTCATTGTAGCACCGGATACTGGAGAGATTGCAGGTGTAAAACCTGGTAAGGCTACTATTACCGTTCAGGCTGGTAATCAAAAAGCTAAGGCTAAAATTACTGTTAAGGCTAAACCTCTTTCTTTAAGTGAAACTAAGATTGAAATGGATGAAGAATCTGATTATGGTCTTTCTATTAACAACTATGAAAATCAGAAGGTCAAATGGACAACTTCTGATAAGACAATTGCGACTGTAGATAATGGTACAATTCATGCGAATAAAGCAGGGAAAGTGACTATTACTGCAACGATTGATAAGAAGGATTATACATGTGATGTTACAGTTCATAAGCTTATTAAAGTGATTGATCAGAAGGAAATGACTGTTATTAAAGGTGGACAGGGTCAGCTTTCTGTGACTAATGTAAATCCTGAAGAGGTTAAATGGGATTCAAGTGATTTAAATATTGCGACTGTAGAAAATGGTACTGTATATGGTATAAGAACAGGTAAAGTAACTATTACTGCAACTGTAGGTAAGAAGAAGCATACAAGTGAAGTAACTGTTATAAGAAATCCAGAAACAGAAACTAAAACAAGAGCAGCAGATATTTCTTTAGGTGGTATTGAAGTACTCAATACAAAAGGTAAGGTTCTTTATAAATCATCTACTAAGAGTGGTTTATTAAAGACTGATTTACCTGTTATCGTAAAGGGTAAGACTTATAAGGTTGTAAATAATGGAAAGACTCTATATGCTGGTAAGAAGAAGGTTTATTATGCTTCTAGCATTGATGATGCGTCTATTGTAGGTTTTGAAGATTCTATTAATGTTTATTTCAAAAATGGTAAGAAGTCTTCTATTAAGGAAGTAGGTAATTATTCTATTCTTGCATCACGTAAGAATCAGGCTATTTTATATGATGCAGATAACCAGAATACATTAGCTGTAATTGGTACTAAGATTTATTCAAATGATTATGCATTAACAGGTGCACAGATTACAGACAAAAACAATATCGTATTAACTGCAGATGATACTGTCAGTCTTTATAGAAATGGAGAGATTGTTCCTACAAACTCTAACTTTAAAGACAATACACATTTCATTTCTAGAAATAAGAAGATTGCTTATGGACCTCATACAGTCTATAACGGTAAGAAGACAAGTGAATTAAAGAATGTACAGGTTTATCCATATGCATATGAATTATCAGTGTCTCGTTATCCAGGATTCGTAAAAGGTAAAGGTTATGCTTATTATGACTTTAATGGTAAGAAGGTCAGTCCTTATTATCAGGAATCCAATCAGTATGATGAAAACAAGTGTGCTATTGTACAGCTTAAAAATGGCAAGTATGAATTAATTAATGCGGAAGGTGAAAATGTATTAAAATCATCATATCCACGTTTAGAATTCATCGGCAATTCATATTATGCAGCATATAATAAGAATGGCCAATTTAAGGTCTATGACTGTAATGGAAAAGAAGCACTTTCAGATGTTTATACAAAGATTCCTGAAAAGGCAGCAATTGTCTTTGATGGACATCCATATCTCGCATTAGAAAAGAATGGACGTTCTTATATCTATGATGTAGATAATGATATGAAGGAAATTTACTCTATTGAAAAAGAAATCGTTCTTCATGATGAAGGCTATTTCACAATTGGAGATCAATACTATACTCTTACAGGTCAGAAGATCAAATAAGGGGGAATTCTATGGCAATTTTACTCGCAACTTTACTAACGTTTGTTGGATTGATGTTAATATTCCAGCTGATTTACTTTGAAATCAGCCGTAAACGTGCATTAAGAGTGAATAACTTAGTGTGGTTTGAACAATTCAATCGTCCTTTCAACTATACAGGAACAGCAAGCATGGTTGTATTATGTATTATCTGTTATATGATTGGTGGTACAGATGCACCATTCATGTCAGCACAGTGGTTCTTAGAACTCATTATCTTTGTGGCATGTGGTGTGATTGCGGATGCAATCGTACAATTTATTATTATTAAGTATGGTAAGTTCAGATGTCGTCAGCAGATTCAATCAGCTACACATTTAATGAAAGAAATTGAAGAATTAAAACGTGGAGATGAAGAAGACTATGGTTATGAAGTCTCTGCACCACTTTATGATGAAGTCGCTATTACTAAGAGCTATGTTCATCCAGAAGATCATTTAGCTTTTATGACGGTGGATAAAGGACAGTTTGTAAAGGATTATAAAGATTATCCTGCAGCAACATTTGATATTGAACCTTATACTGAAACAAGTGAAGTAGAAGCAACTCTAGAAGGATTACCTGTTAAGGCAACTAAATTGACAGAATCTAACCTGCTTCCATTTAAGGATGAACGTATCGATGTATTAATGGATCAATTCTCTAACTATGATAAGAATGAAGTATTACGTGTACTTAAACCAAATGGTACTTTCATTGTGAATCAGAATGGTAGTGAAAACCTTCATGAATTCTTATCTATGTATATGCCTTTTAAGATGAGAGGTGTATGGGATATGAACAGCTGTGCAATGACTCTTGCTGAAGCAGGATTTGAAGTTGTAGAAACTAAAGAAGACAAAGGATACATTCGTTTCCATAATCTTCGTCAAATACAGACTTACTTCCGTAAGGTGGCTCCAGAAGTGGCTGAAAATGTCGCACAATATAAGAGCTTCTATATGAATGCATTAGATCAGATTAAACAGAATACATATTTCCAGTTGACAACATATCGTTTCTTAGTTGTCGCAAAGAAGAATTTCTAATAGGCTTTCTTAATTGAAAGCCTTTTTTAATAGGGGGTTTATATGAATACATATGAGCATAAAAATGATGTAAAAAATAGTGTTGTAAGAGTAATAATTGCAGCACTTCTAATTATTATTCAGGTCTTCATGATTGTGAATCTTGCGATACATTTATCTGAGTACTATGCTGCTTTTGATACATTCATGAGTATAATTGCGTTTATATGTGTACTACATATTTATGGTAGACCGGATAATAGTGCTTTTAAGCTATCTTGGATTGTTTTGATTCTTATCTTTCCTGTCTTTGGTTTAGCTATATATGTCTTGTTTGGTAGACCTTCATTGTTGAAGACAGTACAGAAGAAGTTCAATAAAGTAAATGATGATCTAAGTAGCTATAAGATAGAAACAGAAGGGTATAACTTACTACAACAGAATGATCCTCTTCATGCCACAGAAGCTTATTATCTACAATCTTTAGGTTTTCCTACTTTTAATCATACAAAGATAAAATTCTATAGTTCCACAAATGATGCATTGGAAGCACAACTACATGACTTAAATAACGCTAAAGAATTCATATTCATGGAATATCATGCGATAGAAGATTCAAAAGCATGGAGACAGATAGAAGATATCCTTGTAGAAAAAGTTAAACAGGGCGTGGATGTCAGAGTCTTTTATGATGATATGGGAAGTGTAGGATTTATTAATAATAAGTTTAGAGCACGTCTTCATGAAGAAGGTATACAGTGTCGTGTATTTAACCCTATCTTTCCTGTTTTAAATCCCTTTATGAACAATCGTGATCATCGTAAGATTACTGTCATAGATGGTCTAATAGGCTATACTGGTGGTTATAATCTTGCAGATGAATACTTCAATTACACACATCCTTATGGACTATGGAAGGACTCTGGAGTAAGATTAGAGGGTGATGCAGTAGACTCTCTCACAAAGATATTCTTTGAGATGTGGCAGACATCAAGTAAAGAAGATTATGAAGACCTCACACTTTATTTAAAAGGTCATAAAGTATCAGGAGAAGGATATATCATCCCTTACTCAGATACTCCTTTAGACGATGAAGAAACAGGTGAGAATGTCTATTTAAATATGATTAAACATGCTGTTGATCATATCTATATCACTACACCATATCTGATATTAAGTGACGAAATGCAAAGAGAACTTATTCTTGCATCAAAAAGAGGTGTTGATGTAAGAATTATTACACCAGGTATTCCTGATAAAGCAGTTGTCTTTGCAGTGACTAGAAGCTATTATTCACATCTTGTGCAGGCAGGTATTCATATTTATGAATATACTCCTGGATTCATTCATTCAAAACAATGTTTGGTTGATGATCAGGTCGGTGTTGTTGGTACAATTAATTTTGACTTTAGAAGTCTTTATCTACACTTTGAAAATGGATGCTGGTTTACACATAATCATGCAGTCAAAGAATTAAGAGAAGACTTTGATGAACTATTTGAAATAAGTCAGGATGTATCAGAGAAGTATATAAATACAAGTGTTGTATTAAGAGGATGGAGATGTATCTTACGTTTCTTTAGCCCTCTTATGTAGGGAGGTATTATGTTTCATTTTAAACCTAATAGAAAATATACGCAGATATCTATTTATGTAGTACTTACTGTCATTGCAATCTATCTTGTGATTGCAGCAGGAAGTAACATCTCAGACATTCTTTCGTTTCTTAAGAAAGGATTGGGATTTTTAAGCCAGGTATTTACGCCATTACTCATTGGCTTTGTGATTGCCTATTTATTAAAGCCTGTTGTAGAAAAGGTAGAATCATCTCTTAGAAATATTTCTTATTTTAAAGAAAAGAAGAAGTTAAGTCATCAGTTATCTGTTGCGATTACTTCTTTAATTGTATTATTTGTTTTTGCGTTATTATCTACTTTTGTGATTAAAAGTATTGGTAAAGAACTTGCAGTCACACAGTTTAAGGATATGAGTGATTTCTTACGTATTGTCGCAAAGAATGTGAATGCGATTTATGATGCAATCATCGTACAGCTTAAATCCATGAGTATTTCTACAGTACAAGTACAGCAGTTCTTAAAGACAGCAGTTGATAGTGTTACAAGTAATCTTCTAGGCGGTATCACTAAAGTATCAGACTTCTTCACTAATTTACTATTCTCTATTATTTTTGCGATTTATTTTATGCTTGATGGAGAAAAATTATGGAATTATTGGAGTAAGAGTATTAAAGCTTTTACAAGTAGAAAAGTAGACACTGTTATTCATCAATTATTAATTGATGTTGAAGGTGTATTCTCTGGTTATGTACGTGGCCAGGTGATTGATGCTTTTCTTATGTTTGTTATGGTAAGTGTAGCATTTGGCTTCTTACATGTTAAATTCTGGATTGTGATTGCATTATTAGTTGGTATAGGTAATCTAATACCTTATGTAGGACCATTCCTTGGATATGGTTCTATAGCAATTATTGGTCTTGTGACAGCTGATTTACATATGGCCTTAAGAGCTTTGATTGCGTTACTTATTATTCAGGGTGTAGACGGTAATATTATTAACCCAAGATTACTTAGTGCAAGTATTGATATTCATCCTGTACTTGTTATCGTATCACTTATTTTCGGTAGTATGATTGGTGGATTCTTAGGAATGCTCGTTTCTGTACCGGTAGGTGCATTATGTAAGATCTGGTTTGAAAGATTAGTAGAATATCGTTCAGAAACAAAAAATGAATTAGTAGAGGAGAAAGAAAATGGAATTTAGATTTGATCCATGGATGTTAGATGTAGATGTCAATGCAACACAGCATGACTATAGTAAAAATGATTACTCTAAAGAGAAACAATTAAACGAAGAACTAAAGAAAGCAATGTCTTTCCAGCAGTCTCGTATCTTTGAAACATTAGGCGTTGATCCTGATAAGATTCTTGTCGAAAAGATTCCTTTAGAAGGTTCTCAGAATGTTTATAAATTTTCTTTTATGGTGAAAGGCAAACTTCTGACAATCACAAATATGCAGGCAGCAGTATATAGTGATGAAAAGGTGTTTGGTCCTGAAATATTAGACCATGTAGAAGTTGTAGATATCCCAGAAGGTGGCGTAATGGTCTATGAAATGGGTAATCTTGCATTAGCTTTTAAACACCCTGGACATACAAAAGAATGGAATTGTGGTTCTGTTTTGGGTGTCGGATTCATACAATTATAAAAAATTATTATCAAAAAAATAGCGTATATATCAATGCTTTTGTAAGCGCTAGTAAAAAATGACATAAAGTTATAGAA
>ERZ1026846.2150-NODE-2150-length-10997-cov-32.732590_pt1 | contig 10997 bp, 8 predicted proteins | sample MGYA00380153_ERZ1026846 | MGnify/ENA primary metagenome ERZ1026846 (study PRJEB33269, sample SAMEA4719789) | human gut metagenome | biome: human-associated habitat; feature: organic feature; material: feces | place: Cameroon | collected 2013-10 ... | reverse complement strand
ACCCGACGTATCCAGGGCATGACAAGGCTAAAGGTCGCTCCGCATTGTACCAAGTAACATATACCATATATGCAGTGTACTCTTTTGATCAAAACATGGATTACTATATGGTACATCAAGAAATCCTTGGAAACAATTCGACGATGATGCTTTCTGATAAATGGAAGGAAAACAAGGGTACGTGCTATGGTTTTTACTTGGGAGAGATTGACAATGACCACGAAATCTTTAAACCAAATGGTGGAAGCTTCTCACCAACTGAAGTCTTTGTGCATGATCCTAAACCTGCGACTTCTGAAGGTTCGTATAGTACAACTTCGGGATATAGTGTTGATTTTGGAGGTAATATCGGGCTTGATACTTCTGGACCAAGTGCTGGATTTAGTGCAGGAGGCTCAATATCCGAAAGCTATACAATGAATGTTTCTGATGTGACTATAACAAACAAATCCTTGGATGGTGGAAGTGGAAGAGCACGGTGGAATTATGATGTGGCGGATGCTCCGGTGACATCAAACGGGTTCAAGGCTAAGATGCATGAGGCTCCATTGGTGTCTCGTAACACAATCAACCTACACAACTGTTGGTATTGGACAGTGAAGAATCCTGCTGCATATTCTGGACAATTCAAGGTTAAAGCAGTCAACAGGGTATTTTTCGAATATTCTTGGTTGCGAAATAAGGTTTTCAGTTATTCTTGGTGTCACTATCTGAGAGGTATGCGATATACTCAGAATATCTGGCTGAAAGCACCCAACAGAACGAAGAAGTGACCTCTATGAGGTCACTTCCAAACCTTCTTTTGGTTCAACTCTATTTCTCCCATCAGCCATCTTAGGGCATTGATTCTCTTGATACCGTTGTAATCGGCAGTAGGGTCTTCATCGAGTGTAAGGATATACTTAGGATATTGGTCATTGATTTGCTGAAGAGATGCCAATTCACGTTTTAAGGTAGCCTCATCTCTAACAGTGGCTGCTACCTGGTAATACGTGATATCGTTTTCATCAATTGCTACAAAATCTACTTCCAGATTATCCATCTTTCCGATATATACTTTCTGCTGGCGATGGAGTAGTTCCAGATAAACGATGTTCTCCAGGATGCGGCCGGCATCGAATGAGCGGGAACCTAGGAGCATTCTTCTCAAACCGATATCCACAAGATAATATTTACCCAGTGTCTTGAGCAGCTGCTTACCCTTGATGTTGTATCTTTTGGTTTCATATACGAAGAAGGTTTCGCAGAGTGCAGTCAGATATCGTTCCACGGTTTCCTGCTCATGATATCCTTTACCACAATGGTGTTATATACACCATTCAGGTAGTCGCCGATTTCAGCGGGAGTATCCAGTTCAAGAGTATATGGAAAACTGCTCCTTGTGATGTAGTCTGTATAGGCTTTTCATTTCATTGTTCTTTGATTATATATTTGCTGCGAAGATACTATTTTTTTAGGATAAATCATCCTAAAAGTATAAAATTTAAGAAAGTTTTAGGATAAATCGTCCTAAAACTCCTCAAATTCCGGAAGTTTTAGGATAAACCATCCTAAAACTTTTCTCCTATCCCCATATCTAGGTATTTCTAGGAAACCATCATTTTTAGGTATTGCAGATTCCGGAAAAAGGATGTAACTTTGCACCCGGAAATAAAAATGTAACTAAAAGAGATTAAGGACAAATGAAAACAACTATCGTAATTTATGGCTCTTCCACTGGCTCATGCCAGTCGATTGCCGAAACCATCGCCTCTAAGTTGGGCGTGGAAGCTGTAGATGTAGCTAACATCGATGATGCTACTATCACAAGTCATGAGAATCTTCTTCTCGGTACTTCTACATGGGGTGCCGGCGAGATGCAGGATGACTGGTATGATGGCGTGAAGACGCTGAAGAGTGTCGGCTTGGCTGGCAAGACCGTGGCCCTGTTTGGTTGTGGCGACAGCGAGTCTTACCCTGATACATTCTGCGGTGGCATGAAGGAGCTCTATGATGCTGCTGTTGAGGCTGGTGCTACCGTATTGCCTGGTGTTTCTACAGATGGATACTCCTATGATGACAGTGAGGCAATTGAGGACGGCAAGTTCCTGGGACTCGCACTCGACGAGGTGAATGAGGACGACAAGACCGAGGAGCGCATCGATGCCTGGCTTGAGGCCATCAAGCCAGCGTTATAATTTTTTCTAAAATATTTTTCAAGAATTGGAGAATGACGGAATTCTCTGATTCTTGATTTAAATACAATAAATTCGGATAGTATGCAGCAGGAAATCGCAACACCAGTAGATTTGAAGGTTCTGATGAATCATATATATGAATATAAGAAGGGCGTGCGCCGTCTGGTGCTCTACACCTTCAACAAGAAATATGAGTCTTTTGCCATAACAAGATTAGAGCGTCAGAACATTGATTACATCATCCAGCCGGTTGGCAACGACCGTCTGAATCTCTTCTTTGGTAAGAAGGAATGTCTGGATGCTATCCGCATGATTGTTACCAAACCGCTGTGCCAGCTTACGCCGGAAGAGGATTTCATCCTGGGTGCCATGCTGGGATATGACATCTGTGCCCAATGCGAACGCTATTGTGAGCGCAAGAAGAAAGTTTGCTAAGTTTTTTCTTTCATCCCTCGGAATATTATAATGTTATTAGCGAAAGAGCGTGATTGCCTTGTTTGGCGATCACGCTCTTTTCATGTATAAGATGATTTTTCGGAATAATTCCTTTTCCTTACTTTTTCATCATTTCCTCCACGGCTCTGATGAGCTGGGTGTCATGACCGGTGATGTAATCCTCTGGAGAGTTATACACCTCTACATGTGGATAAAGGGTGGTGTTCTCGCCGAAGGTGCCACGCATGTCGCGGCAACCTACCTGCGGAATACCGAATACCAGGCTGCGGTCCATCAGCGTCTCCCACCATACGGCAGTCATTGTACCAGCCACCGGCGTACCAATCAGCTTGCCGATGCCCAACTCCTTATATACCCATGGGAAACCATGACCGTTGCTGTAGTCGTCCTCGCAAATCAATACGCAGGATGGCTTGGTCCACTTGTTGAATGGGTCCTTGCCCACCACCTTGCCGTGAGGCACAAACTCCTGATACTGCTTGCCATTGAGCAGGGTGCAGAGGTCGTCGTGCAGCCAGCCGCCACCATTGTGACGCTCATCCACGATTACGGCATCCTTGTTACGGTTCTTGTCGCTCAAGAGTTCGCTATATACGGTGCGGAAGCTCTCGCTGTTCATCGCCTTTACGTGAACATAGGCTATTCTGCCCTTTGATACGCTATCCACGATGGCACGGTTTCTGTCTACCCAGCGCTTGTAGAGCAGCTCCTGCTGATTGCCCTGCGAAATCGCCTTGATGGTGAGGTCGAAAGTCTTGCCCTTGGTGTTCCTGATGGTGAGGCGCACGTTCTTGCCAGCCTTGCCATCGAGCAATGCGTTGTAATCCTCGCCCGCCTTGATGGCCTCGCCGTCAATCTTCTCGATGATGCAGCCGGCGGTAACCTCATTCTTCTTCACGGCGAAAGGACCACGCTTGATTACCTCCTGAATCTTCAGACCGTCTCCCTCGTAGTTAGGGTCGAAGAAGGCACCGAGGGCAGCGGTAGAAAGCGATGCTGTGCCACCATAGTAGCGGCAACCCGTATGACTGGCGTTCAGCTCGCCCAGCATCTCGCTCAGCATCTCGGCAAAGTCGAAGTTGTTATTAATATAAGGTAAGAACTTCTCATATACCTTGCGATAGTATGCCCAGTCCACGCCCTGCATGTTAGGATCGTAGAACTTGTCGTCCACCTGGCGCCATATATGGTCAAAGAGATACTGGCGCTCCTCGGCTGGCTTGTAGTTGAACGGAGCCTCGAAGGCGATGTTCTTGGTAGCTCTGCTGCTCAGGTCTATCTTCTTGATGCTGCTGCCGTTGCAGAGGAAGAGGTTCTTGATGTCCTTGTCGGCAACGAAGCCGCCGCCACCAATGCCCTTCATCATCAGGGTGGTGCTGCCTTCCTTCAGGTTGTGACACCAGAGGTCGTAGCCACCTTCAAAGGCTGCCTGGTAATATATCTTCTCGCCCTTCGAGTCGAGGATGGCGTCACCCATGTTGGATGAGTTGACGGTGAGACGGACGATGCGGTCGCGGCAGTTGTCGAAGTCTAGCTCCAGTGGTTTTACTTTATCCACCTCTATCTTGCCAGTCTTCTCCTCCTTCTTTTTCTTTTCTTCCTTCTTCTTCTCCTCCTTCTCATCGGCATTCTTCTCCTTCAGGTCCTTGTTAGTCTCGGCAAGTTCCAGTTCCTCCTTGCTCATGCGGAAGCGGTCGTAGGCATCGAGGTCGAAGAACATGAGATAGGCATCGTTTTCTGCTCCCCATGAACCGTGACTGCGATATCCGGCACGGTCGCTCTCGAAGAGCATTGCCTTTCCGCCGAGCACCCATCTTCCGTTACCGTCGCTATAGCCGCTGTTGGTTACGTTATGCACCTCCTTGCCATCGACCTTCACCACGGCTATGTCGGTGTTGTTCCAGCCGCCGGTGCCTATGTAGCTGCACATAATCCACTTGCTGTCTGGGCTCCATTCAAACCAGATGTCGCCATCGGCATAAGAGAAATTGTATTTGCCGTCGAGCACGGTGCGCACTTCCTTCGATTTCAGATTGATGATGCGAAGGGCGGCACGGTCTTCGTAGAAAGCCACTTCCTTGCCGTCAGGACTAAAAGCTGGATACTGCGAAGTGATATTGGTCTTGGTGAGCTGCTCCTCTTCAATATCGGTGCAGTAAGTAAAGTTCTTTTCCTTCTCGTTCTTGATCTTAGCCAGGAAAATCTGCCATACGCCGTTGCGCTCAGAGGCATAGACCAGACTTCTGCCATCTGGGGCAAAGCTCAGGTTGCGCTCCTGCTGAGGAGTATCGGTGATGCGCTTGGTGGTCTTGTATTCTGTAGATGTAACATATACATCGCCGTGCATCACGAAGGCTACTTCCTTGGCATCAGGAGAAAGGGCTATCTCGGTGGCTCCCCACGACTGCACCTGGCGGATGAGGCTAGGCTCCTCATTGTCGGTGGTGATGGAGATGTTCACCTTCTGAGGCTGTCCGCCTTCCTTTACGGTATAGATTTCGCCATCGAAACCATAGCAGAGCAGACCATCATTAGAAGAGGTGAGGAATCGGATAGGATTCTTCTTCTCGTGGGTTATCTGGGTATCCTTTCCGCTGGCGATGTTGCGGCGATATACATTGAAGGAACCATCCTGCTCGCTCAGATAATAGAAGCTCTGGTTATCGGCGGCCCATACCGGGTTGCGGTCTTCGCCCTTGAAGGTGGTGAGCTTCTGGTATTTTCCGTTGTCGAGCATCCAGATGTCTCGGGTGATAGGCGAGGTGTGGTGCTTGCGCCATGCATCCTCGTAACCCTTCTTGTCGTGGTAGAGCACCTGTCCGTTCTTGTTGATGCTGATGTTTTCCATCGGCAGAACGGAATACAGCTTAGGACGACCGCCCTGGGTGCTTACCTCGTAAACCTGCGAGAACTCTTTGGATGCAAACAGAATGCTCTGGGCTGTAGGCATGATGTCGGCAGCGAAGAGCACGTGGTCGTTGTCCTTAAAGGCGATAGGAGTTTCCTTGCCGCTGTGGGTGGTGAGTCGGGTAGGCGCACCGCCCTTGGCAGAGATGACGTACACATCCATGCTGCCTTCGCGGGTAGAGGTGAAGGCTATCTTCTTGCCGTCGGGGCTCCAGATAGGCTGAGAGTCATAAGCGGCATGGGTAGTCAACTGGCGTGCCTCGCCGCCCTGGGCAGGAACGCAATAGAGGTCGCCCTTGTAGGCAAAGGCGATGGTAGAGCCATCAGGCGAGATGGCCGGGTAGCGCATCCACAGCGGCCCCTGCTGGGCCTGGGATGCCAGAGATGCTGCCAGGAGGGCAGCGCTCAGGAACAGTTTCTTCATATCAATTGTTTATCATTATAAGTCGATTATTTCTGCAAAGGTACAACAAAATATCGGTAAGATAGGTTTTAAAATTCAAAAATAGGTTAATTTTGGTATATAAGTCGATATTTCTGTAGTATGAATGCCATTCTTTCGAGATATAATCGTAATTTTGCACTAATTTAAAACCTATTATTCAAAAATTTATGTTACGAAGAATCATTCTAACTGTGGCTCTCTTGGCAAGCCTTTCTCTTTCTGCCAAGGATTTGAACGTGGGAAGTTGGCAAATCGTTCCTTTACCAGAGCAGGTGAAGGAGGTGGAGGCAGCTCCGTTTAAAATCACTGCAAAAACAACTATTTATTACGCTGCCGGCGATGAGAAGCAGAAGAAGGATGCCGAGTTCCTGGCATCTCATATCAAGGAGGTAACGGGTATTGAGGTGAAGACTACTGACAGGCAGGAGAAGAAGCAGATTCGTCTGGCTCTGAATGCCGGTGACCCGAAATCAGAGGCTTATTCCCTGGTGGTGAACAAGGCGGGCATTACCATTTCTGCCACCTCTCATGTGGGCATCTTCTACGGCATCCAGAGCGTGATGAAGGCATTGCCTATCACCCATAACAAGAACGTGAAGAACGCTAAGAACGTGAAGAGCGTTAAGAGCGTTTCCCTGCCTGCCGTTGAGGTGAGGGATACGCCTCGCTTTGCCTACCGTGCGTTTATGATAGATGTGGGCCGCCATTATTTCAGCGTACCTTATCTCAAGAAACTGATTGATGTGTTTGCGATGCACAACATCAATTATTTCCACTGGCATCTTACTGAGGACCAGGGCTGGCGTCTTGAAATCAAGAAGTATCCGATGCTTACCCAGATTGGTTCCAAGCGCAAGGAAACCATCCTGCCAACCAACAAGAATGAGTTTGATGGCGTTCCTGTATCGGGCTATTATACCCAGGATGAGGCTCGCGAAATAGTGAAGTATGCTGCCGACAGATACATCACCGTGATTCCTGAGGTGGATATGCCGGGTCACATGCTGGCTGCCCTGGCTTCTTATCCGGAGTTGGGTTGTACCGGCGGTCCTTACGAGGTGGCTACCCGCTTTGGCGTATTCGAGGATGTGCTGTGTGCCGGCAAGGCGAAGACCCTTCAGTTTGCCAAGGATGTGATGAACGAGATTATGGACATCTTCCCATCCACCTATATTCATATTGGTGGCGACGAGTGCCCTAAGAGTCGCTGGAAGGCATGTGAGAACTGCCAGAAGAAGATAGAGGAGCTTGGCATCCAGGAACTTCCTAAGCACAGCAAGGAAGAGCAGTTGCAGACCTGGTTCATGGGCGAGATAGAGAAGCTGATTAGAGACCGTGGCCGCAAGATGATGGGTTGGGATGAGATTCTGGCAGGAACTCCATCCAAGGACATCACCGTTTGCGGTTGGACCAGCGTGAATGCCAGCATCCGTTCAGTCCGTGAGGGTCATCCTACTATCGTGGCTCCTATCACCAATTTCTATTTCAGCAATCCTCGCATCAACAAGATAGAGGGTATTCCTAGCATCCAGCGTGTATACGATCTGGAACCTTGCTCAGATAAGTTGACTCCTGCCGAGCAGAAGAACATCATTGGTGCCGAGGGTTGTATCTGGACAGAGTGGGTGAAGGATGCTGAGAAGTTGGAATGGGAGTTGCTGCCAAGACTTGCCGCCCTTTCTGAGGTTCAGTGGACCGCCAAGGACAAGCGCAACCTTGAGAACTTCCTTCCTCGCATGCTCCACATGCAGGATTTGTATCGCCTTTACGGTTTGAATTACAAGGCTGATATCGAGGATGCCGTGAAGAAGCATCTGGAAGAAAAGAAGTAATATTTGTAGATAGCTCCGCCACAGCGGGTATGTGCAAACTATCGATTCTGATACCTTACTATATATAGGGGCATCTTTGTTTCTTTGATAGAGACGAAGATGTCCCTATCATTTTTTATTAATTTCAAAAATATATACGTATTATGTCAAGAAGCAAGAAAACATCAGAGTCGTTATTCCAGTTCCTTCTATCTCCGCTCCATCAAAAGCTCAGAAGTGGATGATGCCAACGCCAGGATACTGGCTGCACTATAAGCCACAAAAGTGAATAAAAAAAGGGGATTTTGTAAAATGAACCAAAATGAACCAAAATGAACCAATTTTTCTGAATCTTTACATAAGAGGCACAGAAATGTCTAAAACATTCGTTCAATCAATGACTTAGAAAATTGCGTACGAAAAGAATGTTGAATTTCGTAGTGTGATATTAGTTTTTTAACACGCATAATTTGCTAGTTTCCAACATTTTTCGTATTTTTGCAAGGAGAATCTGTGTCTCTTATGTAGAGATTCAGATAATCGACATCAAAAAAACGAACTTGATTCGCATGATGAAAGAGACAAATATACAAGCACAGGTTACGTCCACTATTGCAGGGGACGACGGCGAAGCCGTGGCAAAAAGTGAAGAAAGCGCTAAGAAATTGACTCCCCAAATGCCTAATGAAGGGCTTGAAAAACCTGCTGATGCAGGATGGTATGTGGCTGTAGTGAGAGTGAATTGTGAAACGAGAATAGCTGATTCTATACGAAGCAATCTTAATCACAATCATGTTTGGTTTGATTACTGGATTCCCAAGGTAAAAGTAGTTTGTATAGACAAGCGTTCCAATAAGCGAAGAGTGAAAGAAAAGCTATTTCTTTCCACTTTCATCTTTTGCAATGTTTCTCCGAGACAACTTGACAATATCCGCTTCCGTTCGGATGTTTATAAGATGCTGACGATGCCTGGTCAAAGGAAAATATATCAAATTCCCGACCAGGTTATTGCCAACTATCGATATTTTGTTGAGAATGATGAAGAGCCTGTCACTGCTGCCCCTGTTCCTTTGAAAAAAGGTATCAAAGTGCGAGTGGTGTCAGGCAGCATGAAAGGTGTGGAAGCATACGTGCAGAGCTATAATGGAAAGAAAGCCGTCATTGGCAGCGAGATTAAGTATATCAGTGGTGCCACGCTTACGATAAGTAGAAATTTATTGGAAATTGTTGAAGAAAGTTGAGTTGTAGAATGATCTTGTTGCATTAAAAAACTACGAGTTATCTGAGTAAAATGTTATAGTAAGTTATAGCAAAGCGGTCCCATCCCGCACAACCTGGCGAGGGCTTTGATGCCCCTCTTCGCAAGAGGGGGACAGGGGAGTCGAAGCAATACAATAATTAATAAGGAGATTGCGTTATGAACATAGAAGAAAAAAAGGCAGATTTTATGCGTCGCTTCAAGGCTTCTAGGGAGCGAAAGGCTGAATACATAGCACAAATGGAAAAGCGAATGCGTGATGACTATCGCCGCAGAACCGGTAAGGAAGCAGAATCTTTTTGTGTGTTGTAATGTTTAGCCATAAGCCAAGTATAGGTTAATAAATACATTTTTCCTCATTCGAGTGGCGACAAGTGTAGAGCGATACTGCGATGGGGAACAAATATAACTAAAAAAAATGATAGGTGTAACTACTTGTAATATAGTAGTGACGCTGTATTGGTGATATACACAATATGGGATTTTTCAAAGAAAATGCCGTATGGCTTACTCCTATTCTCGTTGCAGTTTGTAGCGGGATTATTTCTGGGATATTCTATCTCATTAAAAAAGGAGGAAATCATCAGCATATTGGAGATGTTGGTGATGGAAGTGTTGTTAATCAAGTTAATGGTAATAATACGGTTGTCAATGGGAATAAATGATACAAAACAAGATATAGGTAATGTTAGCAATGCTAATGTTAACCAAATTAATGGTAATGGGACAACTATTATCAATAATAATGGTATAAGTGTTGTTGATGCTTATAACATTTGCCATGCTGTTGTAGAGAATGATCTGAAGGTCTATGCTCTGAAAGCTGAAGAAAAAGCCCAAGAGCGATTAAAGGAGATATCTAGCAGTTTGATAGATCGTATATCTAAAGTAGAAAAGGGCTTATTCGAAAAGTTTGAGGAACCAGCCATACAATTAGCTTTAAGAAAGCCTGTGTTGGAATACATCAAGTCTGGTGATAAAAATGAAGCTGAACTGATGATTGATAATTTGATACAACGTTTAGAGGTAGAAGAACATACAACTCTTCAATCTCTTATAGATGAAGCTAGTAGTATTATTCCTAAACTTTCTGTAGATTGTTTGGATTTTCTTTCACTCTTAGTCTTTTCAAAAGCTAATTTTGGATTTACAAGATTGGGATTTTTTAAATTTTATCTGCCAAAAATTGAAAAATGGTTTGAATCTAGTTCCCGGATAACTGAGTTAGATGTAGCTTATTTGCGTCAGATAGGTTGTTGTAGTGGTGGGATGACTATATCATATAATCAAGATTTAGAAGATAGTTTTCTTGAAAATTACAATTGGTTTTTTAGAGAAGGTGTAACTTTGGATGAATTGTCTCTGATTATTGATATTGAAACTTTAAAAAAAATAGATGTTCAACTGTTTTCTATGGAAGGCGATAAAGCTTGTTTGACATTGCCTAATAAGGATATTGCCCATCAGTATTTAAAGAATAAGGGACTTGAAGATATGTTTTATCAATTAAACGCTCATATAGATAAGTTCACTCTACATTCAAAAAGTTATATTTCTGATGAGATGAAAGATAAAATTAAATATTGGGAGAAGGTTTCCACTTTATTTCAAAAACAATCAGTGAAATCTTTATTTGTAAATCCTGTAGGTTATTATATAGCTACGCGAAAAATGAAGTTGGATTTAGATTTAAAATTGGATTTCAAAAATGTTTATGGCGAAGATTAGACCTTTGTATGTCTGTCAACAACGTTACGCTTTTAAACCCAAATTCTGATATTCATATAGGTGGTAGGAAAAAAGTTCGAAGAGTCAAAAGTAACAGTAACAGATCATGTTTTTGTGCTAGTAATCATCGTTGTTTCCAGACGGTCCCATCCCGCATAACATGGCGAGACCTTTGATTGGTCCGCCAACCTTATAGCGTAGCGGTTCCGAGCACC
>ERZ1026846.2148-NODE-2148-length-11011-cov-18.903067_pt1 | contig 11011 bp, 15 predicted proteins | sample MGYA00380153_ERZ1026846 | MGnify/ENA primary metagenome ERZ1026846 (study PRJEB33269, sample SAMEA4719789) | human gut metagenome | biome: human-associated habitat; feature: organic feature; material: feces | place: Cameroon | collected 2013-10 ... | reverse complement strand
TTTTAAACTTGAAGATATATAACAGTCTCTCTGATAGACCATCATCTTTGGATTTGTGGAACTGCCTTATTTATTTTTGTAGGAGATATGACGATATAATATATATAATAATGATTTGGTTTTAAACGGAGTTTTAGTTTATTTACAAGGAAGGTTTTTGTATGTCGATGAATATTAGTGGATTAGGTAATGCCTATAGTGGTGTCAATACTAATAGCAAACAATATAAGGCTTTGGAAGAAAAAGGCTGGTTAGAAGGAGTAATTCAGAACGAAGCTATGATGTCTCCAGAAGAAAAAATGATATATGAAATATTTGGCGGAAGGGATACTATTGTTAATAATTTGATGAAACAATTTGATTCCGATGGGGATTTACTGAATGCAAATGGAGTGGCAGGAATGGATGTTACTGGCAAAGGTACATCGTGGCAGAAACTCACGAATGTATCTGAGGAATATCGTCAAAAAATGTTTGATAATGTAAAGAAAGAATTTATTCAAGAAAATGGTGTTTCAAATGGTGATACAACTAAGCATTCAGATATTTTCAAAGATTATCAATTAAGTGTGAATAAAGATAAACGTTTAAGTGGTACATGGACTTTAGAACAATATGAAGGACAGTATAGATCCGCTATGTATGCAGCAGTGAAAGCAGCTAATCCAAATTGGAAACCGGGACAAAAAATTGATACAAGTATTCTTGATAATGTCACAAAAGAATCAGTGGAAGCAACACTTGTCAAAAATGGTAATAGGCTAGTTCGTAATTCTATTGATGTATCAGTATAGAATACAACAACTTTTAGTTTTTGAAACTGAGAAATCGGAAGTTGTGAACTTAAAATTAGAGGTGTTGAAAATGAAAATAATAATTATATTTATTGATTTACTGATGGCAACTGTTCTCTTTTTTGTTGGAAGATTTTTTATCAAATCAAGGAATACAGAAAGAAGTGTGCTGTTTTTATCAGGAGATTATACTGGATTAAATACAGAGAAAATATGCAGAGTTACTGGAAAACGGATTAAGACATGGGCAATGCTCTTTTGTCTTGGCGGTATAATTGATTTTATCAAGCTGGGCGCAGGAATAATAATAGTTTCCGTTTTTTTTATTATCTTACTTGTATTTCATTTGGTTGATATGACTATAAATCGAGACAAGTACCGGGTATAAACTCCAGTTTGTAAAACCGATGGAGTAAAAGAATGTAAAGCTGGGAGCATTAGCTTCCGGCTTTTTAAGTTAAAGCAAATATAAGTAAATAATGGTCAAAAACCCATCGACATCCGACCTTGCACACGTTATAATATAAGTAATCTAATAAGAAAACAGTGTTATCATTACCGCATACAGAGTGAGAATGGTGGCCATAAATATGAATTCGCAGGAACGGAATAGTTGAACCCTCAGGGTGACAGTTTCACTCATTTGTCAGCGAGAGGTGCTTAACTCGGATGATTTTCAGTTTTCTTATTTTGACATGAAATAACAGAATGATTAGTAAAGTCAAGGAGTTTTTTGACCATTGTTGACTAAAAATTGTATGTATTTACAGTGGGGACCTGAACTCCTAAGACTCTATTGTAGGTTCGATTCCTATAGGGAACGCTCTATTTTAAGCGGTAATGAGAGAAAAATCATTGCCGTTTTTTTGTTGTTTTTCTGCTAACAGCAAATCAAAAAATGAGCATTTTTGCTAACAGAAAATGAAAATTGCTAACAGTAAAATTATTGTAGATTTGCTAACAGGAATGAAAAGCTATAATGCAACTGGTGTAAAAGGTTGTAAATTCTAGTAGCTAACAAAAGGGAAATGATTAAAAATATTTATGCTTGGAAAATATCAAGCCTGAATGAGTATTCCGTTCAGATTAGATTAGGTTCTAATCTGGGCGGATTTTTTATTTCAGGAAGAAGGAGGATGCCTATGGCAGAAAAAGTGGATCAGATGGATCCAGATGAAAGATCTTCAGGACAGTATCAAGAAATACGGAATAATAACTCCGGTAATAGTAAGACCACGAAAGGAAGGATACTACGAAATCATATCAGGTTATAGAAGAATATTTGCTGCGGAAAAACTAGGATATGAGTGAATTTCATGAGAATATCAAGAGTGTGGCAGAGGCGGTAGCAAAATTCAAAGCAATTCCACCGGAGCATATGCATGGAGTTCCGGCAATCGGAATCAGGGCAGCTGATCCAAAGGATCCGGATGAATATACGGAGATGGATGTACTGATCGGGAGAAGGATTGACATGGATATGCTTCGTTATATACCGGAGATTGCAGAGAACTGTTTTCTGACTGTGGGCCATTCTGTATGAATGGCGGCTGTGAGGAAGGAAAGATGACCTGTGAAAAGAGGATTCCACCGCAGATGTTACCAACAGATATTATCAGGGTGGATTTTCCAAAACTATGCGAAGAGAGTGTGTTGGAGGAAGGAGTACCAGATGAAGATAGAGATTATCAATCTTTTGCTAGTGTGTAGATATGTGTATGTGCTATACTATATACGCTTCAAGTATGCTTGGATAGTGGGGCAAAGAAAGTACTTTTGCCAATAGCATCTGCAGTTGATTTAGGTAGTGTTCCGGCAAAACTGATTGGATGCTTTAATCTTATATTTTACAACAGTGTTGAGGATGCAGTGTTTAAAGCATTGGGAGTTGAGTAACTAGGAGAAGTATTATTAATATGAGCGAAGAACTTTATTTTGTACATGGATTTTATTATGGAAAAGAAAGAGATTATTTTAGAAAATTAGATCAAGACATTACATTTCAGGGCAAAGAATATGATATGGAGAGAATAAAGCCAGACCATATAATTCTAATTAAGGACAGTATAGACGATGAATTTGCTGTTCAGTCATTAGATATAAATTTAAGAGATGTTGAGGTTGAAGATGGCATAATACAGGGAGCTTATGTGTATTATAACGGAAGTAGTATTGTATCAGCCGAAAATGCTCCTGTGGCGGTTGTATATAAAGAATTAAATAGTGTAATTACTCGATCTCTTAGGTATGAAAATGAAAACAATGAACCTTATGCTGATAATTATGACAATATCTCTAATATTTGTTCATATCACGTGAATGTAGGTCATGGAAACTGTTCGCTAATAGCATTTAAAAAAGAAGATAAGGGTATTCTATGGCTTGTAGATTGCTCGGTAAGAGAAACAGTGTATTCTAGCAAAGATTACTCTTGTAATTTAGATAAATGCTTGGCAGATATTTATGAAGAGTATGGAACAAATAAAATATCAAAACTACTTGTTACACATCTTCATTATGATCATATTAGTGGAATAGAGTATCTGATAAAGAAGAAAAATATTGATAATAACACAGAAGTTTGGCTGAATTTGTATTATCCGTGGACACAAGCTACATATACTAGAACATTGGCAAAATTAAGGGCATTAGGCGTAAAGTTTATAGATCCTGTAGTTGGCAATTCCACAAAAGAAATTTGTATCTTATATCCTAAAAGTAGTTTTAGTGCAACGAATCCAGCTCCGCAAAAGGAGATAAACAATTCCTCTGTCCTATATCAAATAGTACTTGCAGGAAAGTCAATGTTATTTCCCGGTGATATTGAAACGGAGGGATGGGATAATGTAGATACATGCTATCCGTACATGAAAAAATCTAATTATTATTGTATTTCACATCATGGAAGTGTTAATGGACATTTGCGCAATATATGTAGATATAAAGGGGTACCTGTGAGGGGATATGAGGTGTGGGAATGTGCGCATAATAGTAAAACGCAGATTTTAATGGGAAGAGATAAGGCGTTTCCTGGAATCTTTAGCCAGTGTGTTTTGGATAGTTTTGGAAAATATGGAAATTTATGTAAAACAGAGAAGGCTGCTAATTATATTAAATTAGATTGGGAAACAGGTATTCCAAAATATATATAGAAACTAAATGAATGGCTTAATGACATAAGGGAAGGTACTTATGGGAGATTTTGATTTAGATAAAACAGAAAAACCAGATGGTGTGCCTTGCACAATTTATAGGCTTTGTAAAGAATTAGAGAGTGAAAACAAAGAAAGTAAGGGATATACTTATAATGCTTTGCTGAAAAAATTTCATGATAAAAGTGGATCTGGAATTATTGATCACTTAAAAAATGATCTACATTTTGATGTGGATAAGTACGAAGATTTTTCAAAATGCCAGTTTCTAAAACTTATTTTTAGGTATGAGTATGAGAACGTAGCTGTACAGGGGAGAAAAAAGTACCGTCTGACAGAAATTTTACAAAAACCTTGCTTATCAAATATAAGTTCGGCTTATGATACAGAGACACTGTACGGTGGATCATTAGATGCGCTGATTGAGAAATTGGAAGATAAGATAGGAAAAGAAGTTGCAATACAGAGAAAAATGCTGTTATACGAGAAAAATCAGCGTTGGAACAATGCTCTTGCACATGCTATTGAATATGCTTATGATGAAAAAGCAATTGCGCCAGAAAATAAGGAGCAAACAGAGTTTGATCTTAATAATATAAAAAGGTTTCTATCGGATAAAATACTGGCTAAACTAAAGGAACCAAAAGATAAAGACCCTGTCGATGATATTTTTTTATCTTTTTATACGTTACTGATTGCACATGAAATGGTTTGTGAGGAAGAAGATCGAGTGGATTCATATGATAGTATTGAACTCTATCCTATAGCTGAACAGGATTATGCAGATGTGTTCGTAAAATATGATAATTATGTTTTGACGGATAATGCACAAAATATTATACTTGATGGACTTATTAAGAATGATCATTCTAAACCAATTAATGAATTTCGCTATCTAATTTTCGCCTCAAATAGAGAGTTGGATAAAGAAGACTATTCAGGATTACGACTTGCAAAAAGAAGTAAGAATAACTTTCGTAAATGGATAGAAAAGCATAAGCCTCTTAATATTGATGAGGGAAGCATGATAGCGAGTTGGTTTGTGGCTATGGTTCAGGAAATACTTTACTGTAAGAGAAATCAGATAAAAATAAAAAATGGAGCTTTTGGAATAAAAGAGGGGAGAAGAACCCTAACGGCAGCTCTTAAATCGCCAGAATCTGCACAAGCAAAAGAAATACAGGCATGGTTAATTAGGCTAGAAAACAGATACAATGCTGATATTGGATCACATAATCTTCAAGTAGTACGAGAAATAGAAAAACTGTTTGTAAAAATAAGGCGTAAAACATTGGATTATCATTTTCATAATTGGAAAGACTTGGAATTTATCGACGAAGCCTTAGTACATACTGTAGAAAGAATTATTCTGCCGAGAAGTCTTGCGAATGCGATGTTGGCTAGATTAGCAGATTCTATAGGAAAGGCAATAAATAATATAAGGTTAGTTGATTACGCTGGTATGGAGCAGCAATGGGATTTAGGAAGAGAGTTGGCGTATGATGAAACTGCAATAACTCGAATGACAAGTGAGATAAAAATGAGAGTCAAAGATTGTCCTAGAGATATGTGGGATGATGGCTATTTATATAATGAGTTTAATTTTGAGTTTCCTATATACTATAGTGATGGAACAGAAAAAAGTTTTATGACAAAGATTGCCTTTCACGGAGATACGCTTGTATTTATTTTATTTATAGGGATTATATCAGATGAAAAAGCATTTCAGTATGAGTCGTATGGAATGAAGGATTTTATTATTCTATAAAATTTCGGTAGTTTTCTCATCACAAAAATCTGCTAGTTATGCAAAAATGGTATCATCAAAATAAGGAGGTGCCATTTTATGAAGGGCAGAATTGTAGATATTAAATTTGACACTATGAACACAGTTTATCTTAAACAGGGAGTGAAAGGACGAAATCAGTATAGGTATGATGGGAGATATCCCGGAGGTAACGGAACTTATGTAGTGGGCGGTGATTATGATTCATATATCTGGTTGAAAGTTTTTGTATATGCATTGGATAGATGTGTCACGGTTGATATTAAGAACACCGTGTTAGAACTTAATAATCGTAAAAGAGTTTCCAGTCAGATGATAAATACATTGGTGGAAAATAACGTGGGTAAGAAGATTAAACTTGATATTGTGGGAGGAGAAGTATTTTTTCCATATTCACAGTTGAATTTAGTGGTTTAGGTCGGATAATGGCGAAAAGAATTTCTAAGTCTATGCAATCTCTTTTGGAATTATACCGCATATCGGGATTAGATCCTGTGATTGTATCAGACAGGGCAAAAGTTCTTCTTTCCATCTACCGACAAATGAGCTGGATTTGTACATATTCAGCAAAAGATCAGGTTTGTGAGTTGAAAGAACTTGCAACAGGAGAACTGAATGCTGCGTTAGTTTATTTGATTAATTTTGCTCCGAAGGAAAAACGTCAGATAATTCAGGATAATTTGTTACAACTTTTCAGAAATAGGACAATGCTTCTGATGTGTGAGCAAGCTCTTGAAGAGGTAGGGTCCTTTCCTGAAAGGGGAGAAGAGTATAAAGATATTCTGATAAAAAAATATATGGGAAAAAGAAAGTATTCTGAATGTAAACGTCAAACCCCCCGCCTTGGATAACTAGCATTTTTGTGAGATTCTCTAAAAAACACGAAAAAACTAATAGTTTTTTAGAGGAGGTAAACTATCATGGATTCACTCACCCATAATGTAAGGTGTGCTAACTGGTTAAATATTATAAATCAATGTCAGGAACGACCTGCAAACGTAACCGTCCGACAATGGCTGAAAGACAACGATATCAACGAGAAATATTATTATTACTGGCTGCGCAAGTTTCGTAAGGAATCATACGACCAGATGCAGATTCCTGCGGTTACTGAAAACCCTACAGAAATTCCTTCTGTTGTATAAACGGATTGAAGCCGGTTCATTATCGTGGCCAAGAACTACGGAAGAAGCTGCGGATCTCACCGAAGAACAACTTGATGCTTTTTATGGGAAAGGCAACTGGCGTCGTATGCCGGATGAAACAGGAACTTCTGTCACTACATGTCACGCAGTCTGATGAAACACCAACGCAGGTGATAGCAGACAGCGACCACCCTAACAGCAAGTGTTATATGTGGGTGCACCGTTCCGGAGAGTTTTATACCAGGCGTCCAATCGTGATATATGAATACCAGAAAGGTCGCGATCATCAAAAACCTCTGGATTTTTACAAAGATTATAAAGGAATACTTGTAACGGATAGTTTGCAGCAATACCATTTGGTTGACAAAAAGCTTGCAGACGTAACAAACGCAAACTGTTGGGCGCATGCAAGGCGTGATTTTGCGGATGCGGTTAAGGCTGCAGATAAAAAAGATCCATCGTCTGTAAGACAATCGGTTGCATACCAGGCTTTGCAGAAGATCTCCGAGTTTTATAATGTTGATACCGAGTTAAAAGGACTCTCATCAAAGGAACGTCTTCAAAAACGGCAGGAACTGATCAGGCCGATGGTTGAAGAATTTTTTGCGTGAGTAAAACAGCAGGCGAGTGACTGTACAGTACCTCCAAAATCCAAAACAGGTCATGGACTTAATTTTGTAATTAATCAGGAAAAATACCTAAGAGTATTTCTCGAAGATGGTAATGTTCCAATTGATAATTCCGCCTCAGAGAGAGCTATACGTACCTTTTGCCTTGGCAAGAAAAACTGGATGTTCCACAATACTGCAAAAGGAGCCTCTGCCAGCGCAATGGTATATAGTATTTCTGAAACCGCAAAGCTGAATAATCTGCGACCGTATTATTACTTTAAATATATCCTTACAGAGTTGCCTAAACTCTGTGATGAAAGAGGAAATATAGATCCTACAAAATTGGATTATCTCATGCCATGGTCAGATAGCCTTCCGGATGAGTGCCGGAAACCACGCCGCTCATAATAGGCGGCGTTGATTTTAACGACCTGCGTATGATTTGACGTTTACTCTATAAACGATATATATGGAGTTCTTAATCCATTGATCGTCCGGCCGAGGAAAGAAGGTTACTATGAAATCATTTCAGGTCACTTTTTATGGTCTCTTTTTGCAGTCGCAATGAATGAAATATAGGCAAATGTAAAATAAGTGAAAAATACAGCACAATTTTTGCCTGTATTTTATGAGGTTGGTAGTTATTATCGAGGCATCACTTCGAACACAAATCAGATCATCAGCGCAGGGAATCAGATATCAGGTCTTATGAAAATTTAAGATCTGGTGGCTTTGGGAGGAATCCTAAGGGTGACAGTTCTTTTTTATATTTTATTCTGCTTTGGATATACTAACCATAGCAATCAAAATAACATTGACAGATTTTAAAAACAGGAATAGAATATTATTAACAAAAGTAACCATTATAGTTACAAAAATTTAGGGAAAGGAATGAGGTTTATGTTATATGAATTCTTGAAAAATAATTATAAGGAAGCAGAGCCTATATTCTTTTCTGATATAGTGATTGAGGGAATTACAAAATCTGCAGTAAACCAGCAGCTAAAAAAGCTGTGCGATGAGGGAAAACTACAAAAATATGAGAACGGCATTTATTATTTGCCTAAGAAATCACGATTAAAAACAAATGTAGGCGTAAATGCAGATATGGTTGCCAGGTACAAGTATGTTTCCAGAGGTGGAAAAGTAGATGGTTTCTATTCTGGTAATACATTTGCCAATCAGCTGGGAATTTCAACACAGGTTCCAAATAAAGTTGAGATTGTTAGCAATAACATGGCAGCAAAAATACGAGAAATTCCAATTGGAAAGAGAACATTCATTGTAAGAAGACCAGTGGTTCCGGTAAATGAAGAAAATGTTTATGTGCTGCAGCTACTTGACTTATTAAAAAATCTGGATATGTATCTGGATGAAAGCTATGATGTGGCCCATGACAAAGTATCTCAATTTGTGCAGATACATGGCATCACAAAAAATGATGTGGATAGTTATATAAGAGAGTTTCCGATTGCAATATTTAAATATTATTACGAATTGAGGCTGGACGATGTATTTGCATAAAGATGATAAAGAATTGTTGAGAGATATTATTGTAACGGTATCAGAAAGAACGGGCATAGATGAAAGTATCGTTGAAAAAGATTACTATGTGACAATGATATTAAAAGAACTGGTACAGAGAAATCCAAATGTGGTGTTTAAGGGTGGAACATCCCTTTCCAAGGCTTATCATGTAATAGACCGTTTTTCAGAGGACATTGATATCACATTTGAAGAGCATTTGGGAGAAGCCAGAAGGAAGAAAATCAAATATCAGTTACTACAACCAATCAGCGAAGACTTAGACTTAGCAATTGATAATTGGAAGTTTATCGAAAGCGATAAGGATTATAATCACTATGATTTCGTATATGACTCGGTTTGCTCAGAAGATAAAAAGGGTCTGCGGCCATATGTGAAGCTGGAGACCGCGTTAATGTCATATTCTTATCCAACAGAAGAAAAGGAAATTACGAGTATAATATTTGATTGTCTTGCAACAGAAGAATCTGAGATTTTGAGAGATTATGGATTAGAACCATTTAAAATGAAGACACAGACACTATCCAGAACAATTATAGATAAAATTTTTGCAGTATGTGATTATTATATGGTAGGAAGGGCAACGAGAAATTCCAGACACTTATATGATATCTTTAAACTGAAAAATTATATTTAAATAGATGATGATTTCAAGAGGCTCTTTGCAGATGTTAGAAAGCATAGAGCAGAAATGGATATTAAAATAACTCCATCCGCAAGGGAGGATGTTGATCTGCTGGCTTTAGCAGAAGAACTCATACAAGAAGATTTTTATGCTGACGATTATGTTGATTCAACTATGAAACTGATTTCTGACAATATTTTTTATGAAACTGTAAAATTGAACTATATTGAACTGGTCAGAAGTATATTACGATAAGAGATAATTTACCCACAGACAAGCCAGGATTATCGCGTTAAGATAAAGAAAAACAAAGGAGATAGTCTTATGGCAATTACAGTTAATGAAGCAGAAAAAAGATGTTATACAGTAAATGAGATTCAGGATATTCTGGGTATCAGCAGATCTACTGTGTATGAGCTTTTAAAGAAAAATGAGTTTCGATGGATCCAGATTGGAACCAAGTATAGGATTTCAAAGAAAAGTTTTGATGAGTGGCTGGATAAAGTGTAAAACAGAATAAAATATGTAGTTAGCCTGTTAATACAACTTGCGCGAATTGGGGGGTATGTAGTATATTATGTCTATGAATTGCGGTGGGCTCTTTTTCCATGGCAATGCAAATAATAGGTCGGAATAGAGACCTTAAACCTGTTCCAGGGGTCGGGATGGAGACTGAAAACCCATTCCCAATGCAGAATAAACTGCAAATACAGTGATCGCGTTGCAGAAACCTGTGAGGCCTGCGACAGGGGGAGAACCTGCGGGGTCTCTTCTTTTTTTATATTAGGGGGATGGTGTATATGCAAAAGATGCTTAATTTTGTGATATAGAAGAGAGTATGTGTAAATCGGAGTAAATAATGGTCAAAAATCCATCGACATCCGACCCTGCACACGTTATAATATATATAATCTAATAAGAAAACCAAGTGATCATTGTTACGAAGCTGAATCGTAATGGTGACCAACTGAGTGAACTTGATGGAACGGAATGGTTATATCCTCCGGGTGCTCCGAGCACCGGACGAGCACCGAAAGGTGCTTTACAGAGATGAAAACAGGTTTTCTTATTTTGACAGGGAGTAACAGAATAGTTAGGAAAACCAAGGATTTCCTTGACTTAGGTTGACTAATCATTGTATGTATTTACAGTGGTATCTCGAGCGCCTAAGCGTTAATTGGGGGTTCGATTCCCCCTGAGAACAGTTGTTTGAAGCAGTAATGATTAAGAAAATTCATTACTGCTTTTTTCCTTTTTTATAATAGTATCATTATGGTATAATATAGACATACAAATCGGAAAGTTGGAGGATACACGCATGAAAATTGTAATCATTAATGGAAGTGCCAGAAA
>ERZ1026846.2146-NODE-2146-length-11017-cov-3.007115_pt1 | contig 11017 bp, 8 predicted proteins | sample MGYA00380153_ERZ1026846 | MGnify/ENA primary metagenome ERZ1026846 (study PRJEB33269, sample SAMEA4719789) | human gut metagenome | biome: human-associated habitat; feature: organic feature; material: feces | place: Cameroon | collected 2013-10 ... | reverse complement strand
GGCAAGACCTTTACAGTAGAAGACGTGGCTACCAAGCCGCTGAAACGTACTCCGGCAGCTCCTTTCACCACTTCTACTCTTCAACAGGAAGCGGCTAGAAAATTAGGATATACTGTTGCCCAGACCATGATGCTGGCTCAGCAATTATATGAAAGCGGAAAGATTACTTACATGCGTACCGACTCGGTGAACTTATCCGAACTGGCTCTGCAAGCAAGTAAAGAGACTATCTTGGCTAAAATGGGAGAAAAGTATGTGCAGACCCGCCATTACACTACCCACACCAAAGGTGCTCAGGAAGCTCACGAGGCTATCCGCCCTACAGATATGTCTAAATCGACCATCGAAGGTACAGGACAAGAAAAGCGTCTGTACAATTTGATTTGGAAACGTACCATCGCTTCGCAGATGGCGGATGCCGAACTGAAGAAAACTACCATCACCATCTCTATGAGCGGTGAAGCAGAATCATTTGTAGCGACTGGTGAAGTCATCGTGTTCGACGGTTTCTTAAAAGTATACCGTGAATCGAACGACGACGACAACGAACAAGACAGCGAAACTGGCTTGCTTCCTGCATTAGAGAAGGGAGAGAAGCTCAGCTATCAAGATATTACTGCGGTAGAACGTTTCAGCCAGCCGCCCGCCCGATATACTGAAGCTAGCCTGGTGCGCAAGCTTGAAGAATTGGGTATCGGTCGTCCGTCTACTTATGCACCAACCATATCTACCATTCAGCAACGCGGATATGTAGAAAAGGGAAGTCGCGAAGGTGTAGAACGTAAGTTCACAGTATTAAGTCTGAAAGGCGATGAAATAGAAAAGACTGTACACACTGAGATGACAGGAAGCGAGAAATCTAAACTGATGCCTACCGACGTTGGTATGGTGGTAAACGATTTCTTGAAAGAATTCTTCCCGCAAATCATGGACTATAACTTTACGGCAAACATAGAAAAGCAATTCGATGAGATAGCCGAAGGCGATAAGAAATGGACTGACGTAATGGAGCATTTCTACGAAGGGTTCCATCCGCTGGTAGAAGACTCTATTGCCGCTAAATCTGAACATAAAGTAGGCGAACGTTTGTTGGGTACCGACCCTGTAAGCGGAAAACCAGTATCTGTAAAGATTGGACGATTCGGCCCTGTAGTACAAATAGGTATGGTAGAAGACGAAGAGAAGCCGCGCTTTGCACAGCTTAAGAAAGAGTATTCTATGGAAACCATCACCTTGGAACAGGCACTCGAGCTGTTTAAGTTGCCGCGCACATTAGGCGAACTGGAAGGCAAGACCGTAACCGTAGGAGCCGGACGATTCGGACCATACGTTCGTTACGACAACCAATACGTATCTATCCCCAAGACTATGGATCCGCTGACCATCTCGCTTGAAGAAGCCGAAGAGCTTATAAAAGCGAAGAAAGAAGCCGAAGCCAAGAAATTAATAAAGACTTTCGACGAAGAACCTGAACTGCAGATTCTGAACGGAAGATACGGACCTTATATTTCTTATAAGAAAGAAAACTATAAGATTCCTAAAACCGTAGAAGCAGCCGACCTTACACTGGAGGCATGCTTTAGCGTAATAAAATTACAACAAGAAAAAGGAAGTGGACGTAAAACGACACGTTCTACTGCCAAAAAGAAATAAATGAGAAGAATATTTCTGATAGGTTATATGGGTTCGGGCAAAACAACTTTAGGAAAAGCTTTTGCCCGTGCCATGAATCTCCAGTTCATCGACTTGGACTGGTATATAGAAGAGCGCTTGCGCAAGACCGTTACCGAGTTGTTTGCCGAAAGAGGTGAAGACGGATTCCGTATAATAGAAAAGAACATGCTGCACGAGGCCGGCGAATTTGAAGATACTATAATAGCCGCCGGTGGAGGTACTCCTTGTTTCTTCGATAACATGGAATACATGAACAGCATGGGAGACACGGTTTTTCTTGAAGCAAGCGATGAGGCTTTATTGCGCAGACTGAAAGCTGGCAAAAGCAAACGTCCACTACTCGCCAATAAAACCGACGACGAATTAATGGATACGATAACAACGGCATTGAAGAAAAGACTGCCGTTTTATCAACAAGCAAAATACACGTTTTGTTCCGACAGGCTGGAAAGCAAGGAACAGATAAGCGACTCAGTGGAATGCTTAAAACAACTATTAGACTATAAATAATTATTTTATGCTGTGAAATGAGAAAATGGCGTATTGAAGATTCTGAAGAACTCTACAACATTACCGGTTGGGGTGTTTCTTACTTTAGTATTAATGACAAAGGTCATGTAGTAGTAACCCCTCGTAAAGACGGTGTGGCTGTCGACTTAAAAGAATTGGTCGACGAGCTACAGCTTAGGGATGTAACAGCCCCTATGTTGATACGTTTTCCCGATATCTTGGATAACCGTATCGAAAAGATTTCTAATTGTTTTTCCATCGCATCGGAAGAATATGGCTACCAGGCGCAAAACTTTATCATCTACCCTATTAAGGTCAACCAGATGAGACCTGTGGTAGAAGAGATAATAAGCCATGGAAAGAAATTCAACTTAGGACTTGAAGCAGGTTCTAAGCCCGAACTTCATGCTGTAATAGCCATCAATACCGACTCCGACTCGCTGATTATCTGTAACGGATATAAGGACGAGAGCTATATCGAGCTGGCTCTGTTGGCGCAGAAGATGGGAAAAAGAATTTTCTTAGTCGTAGAAAAGCTAAACGAACTGAAACTAATCGCCAAAATAGCTAAGCAGCTTAATGTGCGCCCCAATATTGGTATTCGCATTAAATTGGCGTCTTCGGGTAGCGGTAAATGGGAAGAAAGCGGAGGCGATGCCAGCAAGTTCGGACTTACTTCAAGCGAATTGCTCGAAGCGCTCGACTTCATCGAAAAGAAAGAGATGAAAGACTGCCTCAAGCTTATTCATTTCCACATCGGAAGTCAAGTCACTAAGATTAGACGCATAAAGACTGCATTGCGCGAGGCTTCACAGTTCTATGTCCAGCTGCATCAGTTAGGATTCCCTGTAGAATTCGTAGATATAGGCGGCGGATTGGGCGTAGACTATGATGGCACACGTTCATCATACAGCGAGAGCAGCGTGAACTATTCTATACAGGAATATGTAAACGACTCTATATCTATAATGGTGGATGCCAGCAACAAGAACAATATTCCGCATCCTAACATTATCACAGAAAGCGGTCGCTCGCTCACGGCTCACCATTCCGTTCTGATATTCGAAGTTCTGGAAACCGCTTCTTTGCCGGAGATGGACGAAGATTTCGAAGTCAGCGAAAACGATCATGAGCTTGTTCAGGAATTGTATCAGATTTGGGATAACCTGAACCAAAGCAGAATGCTCGAAGCATGGCACGATGCGCAGCAGATACGCGAAGAAACTCTCGATTTGTTTAGCCACGGTATAGTAGACCTGAAGACACGTGCTCAGATAGAACGTTTGTATTGGTCGGTATGTCGCGAAATAGATCATATCGCCAGCGGACTGAAGCACGCTCCCGACGAATTCCGTAAGTTGGACAAACTTTTGGCTGACAAATATTTCTGTAACTTCTCATTGTTCCAGTCGTTGCCAGACTCATGGGCTATAGATCAGATATTCCCTATCATGCCTATCCAACGCTTGGACGAGAAGCCCGATCGTTGTGCTACACTGCAGGATATCACTTGCGACTCTGACGGAAAGATTGCCAACTTCGTATCTTCACGTAACGTATCGCACGATTTGCCTGTACATTCTATCAAAGCTAAAGAATCGTACTACATTGGCGTATTCTTGGTAGGTGCTTATCAGGAGATTTTGGGCGATATGCACAACTTGTTTGGCGATACCAACGCCGTTCACGTAACAGTAAACGAAAAAGATTATACCATTGATCAGGTAATAGACGGAGAAACAGTAGCCGAAGTGCTCGACTATGTACAGTACAGCCCGAAGAAGCTGGTACGTACACTCGAAACTTGGGTAACCAAATCGGTGAAAGAAGGAAAGATAAGCTTGGAAGAAGGCAAGGAATTCCTTTCTAACTACCGTTCTGGTCTTTATGGCTATACCTATCTGGAATAAAGCGGAATACATATAATACAAAAGATATATGGCGAAAAATAAGCTAACTATCATAAAAGTAGGCGGGAAAATTGTAGAAGAGCCCGAAACGCTGAATCAACTTCTCGAGGACTTCTCTAATATCGAAGGGTATAAACTCTTGGTGCATGGAGGAGGAAGATCGGCTACGCGCATGGCGGCGCAGCTTGGCATTGAAAGCAAGATGGTAAACGGACGACGCATTACCGACGCTGAGACACTGAAGGTGGTAACCATGGTTTACGGAGGTTTGGTTAACAAGAACATCGTAGCCGGACTGCAAGCTAAAGGTGTAAACGCTATCGGACTGACTGGCGCCGACATGAATGCCATCCTTTCTGTAAAACGACCTGTTAAAGACGTAGACTATGGTTTTGTGGGCGACGTGAAGCAAGTAAACGAGCCAGCTTTGTCGGCACTCATAAATCAAGGCATAGTTCCGGTAATGGCTCCTCTTACACACGACGGAGAAGGTCATATACTGAACACCAATGCCGATACCATAGCAGGAGAAACTGCAAAGGCTTTGGCAGCTACCTTCGATGTAACATTGGTATATTGCTTTGAAAAGAAAGGAGTATTGCGCGACGAAAACGATGACGACAGCGTAATCCCCGTTATCACTCCCGACTTGTTCAAGCAATACGTAGACGACGGCACCATACAAGGAGGAATGATTCCGAAGCTGGAGAATTCTTTTTCTGCAATAAACGCTGGCGTAAGTCAAGTTGTAATAACCTCTGCTACAGATATTAACAAAAGCTCTGGCACTTTAATCAAAAAATAATTCAAAAAAAATAGCGGGCGAGTGTAACTTTTGAGACACTTGCCCGTCATTATTATAGAACGCGATGAAAGAGATCAGTTTCCGAAACGATATATTGCCGCTAAAAGACAAGCTATACAGATTGGCATTGCGCATAACTCTGGATAGTGCGGAAGCGGAGGATATTGTACAGGATACTATGATTAGGGTATGGAACAAGCGCGATGAATGGGCGCAGTTCAACTCGATAGAAGCTTTCTGTCTTACGGTGGCAAGAAACCTTGCCATAGACCGAAGCCAAAAATCGGAAGCCCAAAACATAGAACTGACTACTGAAACGCAAGAGATGTCCGACGGTTCTACTCCAGAACGACAGCTGGAGCGAAGCGAGCAAATGGATTTAGTGCGAAAACTCATAAACGAGTTGCCCGAAAAGCAACGCACCATAATCCAGCTACGAGATATTGAAGAGAAAAGCTATAAAGAGATAGCCGATGTAATGCAACTGACAGAAGACCAAGTAAAGGTGACGCTGTTCAGAGCAAGACAAAGGATTAAAGCAAAATATAACGAGATACAAAGTTATGGACTATAAGTATATTGAACAACTACTGGAAAAGTATTGGGACTGCCAGACTTCGATAGAAGAAGAGCAGATCTTGAAATATTTCTTTCGTCAGAAAGAGATTCCAGCCCATCTGCTTCAATATAAAGCAGTGTTCGCTTGCTTGGAAAAAGAGCAAGACTTAAAACTGGGAGATGACTTTGACGAACGAATTTTAGCAGAGATAGAACGTCCGGTGGTAAAAGCACGCCGATTGACATTGCGCTCGCGCTTCATGCCGTTATTTAAGGCAGCCGCAGTAATGATACTGCTGTTCACCATAGGAGGCGTAGTAAAACAGTCGATGGGCAGCGACAAGGCCGATATAGTTTACGTATACGACCAATACAGCAACAAGGCGAACGACCCGCAAGTGGCATACGAAGGCGACTCGGTCAAAACCTTGTTCAAGTCGGAACCAATGTTCCGGCAAGAAAAGGACGATGAATAGAACATTTTCATTTGCTTTTATATAGATAGTTAGTGCTTATTTTGAAAAATCATTTTGAGGCTGTGAAGTTTCAATTCTCTCAATTAAAATTGCTAACTCAATAAAAAGGGAAAGGATTACCGCGTGAGGCTGTAATCCTTTCTCGCTTTTTATGCCTTATGCTTAAAATCTTTCTTCTTACAAACAGAGTATAGGGAAGAAAAATCACACCTTTCCTAAAATTATCAAATTAGATTCTGTACCTTTGATGGATATTGAATCAATAGCATCATAAATATTATTCAAACATTGTATGACACACGATACTTATGCTCTGCCTAAAGGCACTATACTACACGGAAAGAGTTTTGTATACCAGATAGACAACGTCTTGGGGCAAGGCTCTTTCGGCATAACTTATCTTGCTTCTATAAAGATAAACGGAGCGTTAGGCTCGATAGATGCCAACGTGAAAGTAACCGTAAAGGAATTCTTCATGGCTAACTTTAACGGTCGCCAAGGATGTACCGTTACCAGCGGAAGTCAAGATGGCATGTATGGTTACTACAAGCATAAGTTCACGCAAGAAGCTATTAATCTAAGTAAACTTCATCACCCTAACATAGTCAATGTATTAGAGGCATTCGAAGAAAATAATACGGTGTATTATGCCATGGAATACATTGATGGCGGAAGTCTCGACAAAAAGATAGAGCAAAATCAGAAACTGAGCGAAAAGCAATGCATGGAACTGACTAAGCAGATAGGCAGTGCCGTATCATTCATGCATGATAACATGATGCTTCATCTCGACTTGAAGCCTTCTAACATCATGCTTAAACAAAATGGGGATGCTGTATTGATAGACTTCGGACTATCTAAACAATATACTGAAAACGGTGAACCCGAAACGCTTACTAAAGTAGGTGGAGGTACTCCAGGTTATGCGCCTCTTGAGCAGATAAGCTATCGCGATGGCAAAGGATTTCCTGTTACGATGGATGTTTATGCCTTAGGAGGAACGATGTATAAAATGCTGACTGGTGTACGCCCGCCAGAAGCGTCGGATATACTAGAGGATGGATTTCCGCTACACGAACTTACCAACCGCAACGTAAGTGAGCACACTGCCGTAGTAATAGCAAAAGCAATGATGCCCAAAAGGTCAGAACGATATCAATCGGTCATGGATATGATAAACGACTTGAGTTCTGAAAGCCCATCCTTTCATTCTTCTCACCAAGCAAGCAAGGAAGAAAGTACCATAAGAGAAAAAGCTACTTTGTTGCCAATGCCTGAAAGTATAAGCATTCAACTTAACCGAAGAGGGCGCGGCTTATCGTACGAAATATACATGAACAGCAAGATTTGCAACTTTGTATGCGCATACTATAATGAGAAAGAGAAAGTAGATGAAGATTTCTACGGTGGTATTTATGATGATGTTAAGAAGCATCTTGAAAAAAATGGTTTTCTAGATCCGCAACACTGGGAAAACGAGAGTTCTACAACCCCTATAGCTGAAAATTTTGGCTATGATATCAGCGTTGATTTCTACTATGCTGACGGGAAAACTTTCTCACGCAAGGTAAAACACGCTCATCCAGATTGGCACTCCCGATTGCTTGACGCAGTAGAGAAGCTAATAAAAGAGACTTCACTGAAGAAACAGGTTGACCAAGTAGCTACTTATTTAAATAGTGACACTGTGCCAGTAGAAATACGTAAGGACACGAGCCGTGTTGATATAATGTATAGGCCATTCGGACCAATTGGGCCAGAAGGATCTTTCTACGCACACATCTCTCCAAAAACCACTAAAGGTATTGAAGGTATATTCACACCGAAAATAAGCCAAAAACAATTTGAGCGATTCTTAAATGAACTTGACCAAATGAACTTAAGAGAAAAGTGCGCTTACAGTTCATTCAACCAGTCAGATTATTCTGAGCCCCCCGAAGAACTAGGTATTCGTTTGTACGACAAGCAAGGCGAATGCTACAAAGAACTAAGCCAACAATACATAGCCCGCTATGTTTACGACAACTTAGCCGGAGATATATTTGAACTCAGAAGTAAGATTATAGAAATAACGCCGCAACTTAAGGAGCATCTGCGTAGAGAAGCGCAAAAAGAGTCGAAAAGCGGTTTCTCTTTCTTCAGATTGTTCAAAAAGAAATAAATAATAACCCTATAAAACAAAAACCATTATGAAAAAGATTTTTTATGTACTGACAGTAATCCTGCTTACCGTTATGGGTAGCATGAACACTTATGCGCGAGGCGGTAAGAAGGCAAATGCATATACTGATGCGCTGAATTGGACAATGCAACGCTCATGGAGCAACGGATTTAAGGCTCTGCCCGATGTTTGTACCAACTTGGTAGAATTCAAAACTCAATATGAGAAGAATAAGGCGCAGTGGGATGCCGCTTTCAAATGGCTGGCTACACACGATTTGCTGACTATAGAAAAAGGACGCCACAAAATTGAAGGTACCGACTTGGTTGCATCTGTAGAAGATAGCAAAAACGACCCGCTGGCTAAGCGTGGAACAGAATCGCATTATTATCATATCGACTTGCAGTATGTAGTAAAAGGCAACGAACGTTTCGGATTATTAGACCATGCTACATCTAAGCCCAACAGAGAATGGAAGCCGGATATCATCACTTATGATTATCAGGTAGACAAAACCATGTTTATTGATTCTACTCCCGAACGTTTCTTCTTGTTCTTCCCTTGCGATTGGCATATCGCAAAGATAGAAACCGATAAGCCCGACCAAACTATCCGTGTTATCGTCATTAAGTTAGACTACGTGAAATAATTGCGACGGCTAAAAACAAACAACCTCCCGCATCTGCTCACACTGTGAACATGATACGGGAGGTTTTTTGTTTATATTGATACTTATCTATCAGAACATGCGGCTTACACGCGCTATTCCGGCAACCAAAGCATCAACTTCGGCCTTGGTGTTATACAAGCCGAACGAAGCTCGTACTGTACCTTCTATACCCAAGCGACGCATCAACGGCTCTGCACAATGATGTCCGGTGCGTACGGCTATACCCAAACGGTCGAGCAATGTACCCATGTCAAGATGATGGATATTGCCTACAAGGAATGATATCACCCCACCCCTCTGCTCGGCTTCGCCAAATATACGCATGCCTTCTATCTCTTTCATTCGTGCTATGGCATAATCGGTCAACTCATGCTCGTAAGCAGCAATCTCATCCATGCCGATGGCAGAAACATAATCGAGTGCCTTAGCCAACGCTGTACTGCCGATATAATCGGGAGTTCCTGCTTCAAACTTAAACGGAAGTTCATTGAACGTAGTTTTTTCGAAACTTACATTCTTTATCATTTCGCCTCCACCTTGATAAGGCGGCAAACGGTCGAGCCAATTTTCTTTAGGACCGTATACTTTATGTCCGCTGAATACGAAGAAGTCGGCATCTAAGTCCTGCACGTCGACCGGAAGATGCGGAATGCTCTGCGCTCCGTCTACCAATACCGGCACACCATGAGCATGAGCAATCTTTATAATCTCCTTTACCGGATTAACAGTTCCAAGAACATTCGACACATGAGCCACCGACACGATACGAGTGCGCGAAGAGAACAGTTTCTCGTATTCATCAATCAGCAACTCTCCTCTGTCGTTCATCGGAATAACCTTCAGCACGATTCCTTTACGAGCAGCCTGCAGCTGCCACGAAACGATATTGCTATGATGCTCCATCACAGAAACAATCACTTCGTCGCCTTCTTTCATCTGACTGTCGGCAAAGGTAGCCGCCACAAGATTTATGCTCTCTGTGGTGCCACGGGTAAACACAATCTCGGATGTGCTGCGTGCGTTGATGAAACGTCTTACCGTTTCGCGCGAAGCTTCATGAAGATTAGTAGCCTGCTGAGACAGGAAATGTACACCACGATGCACATTAGCATTTACCGAATAATACTCGTCAGTAATCGACTCTACCACGCAACGCGGCTTCTGGGTTGTAGCCCCATTGTCGAGATAAACCAACGGCTTATTATACACCGTACGCGACAGTATCGGAAAGTCTTCTCTAATTTTCTCTATATCGTACATAATAAACGTGTCTACTTATTTACAGATGGCACATCCTTGGCACTTGTTCAACTCGCCACGAAAACGCTTTTCTACCAACAAATGCAAGCGGTCTTTCAAGGCTTCCATACGAATATTGTCTACCACCTCGTTTACGAACGCAAACATCAGCAACAAGCGTGCTTCTTTCAATGATATGCCTCGCTGCTGCATATAGAACAACGCGTTTTCATCAAGCTGTCCTACGGTTGCTCCATGCGAACACTTCACGTCGTCGGCATAGATTTCCAACTGCGGCTGAGTGTACATACGCGCTTCGCGAGTAGCGCAAAGATTGCGGTTAGTTTGCTGAGAGTTGGTATGCTGTGCTCCTTCGCGCACTAATACCTTTCCGGCGAAAGCTCCTATCGCACTATCATCGAGTACGTATTTGAAGAGCTCGTTGCTGGTACAATCAGAAACCTTATGGTCGATAAATGTGTTGTTGTCTATCTGTTCGTTCTTATCGGCTATAGCCATACCGCAGAGGTTTACTTCCGCACCACGTCCTGCCAGAGTTACTTCGGTAGTATTTCGTGTAGTTCCGTTGTGAAGGGTCATGCCGTTTAACAGCACGTTACTATTAGCCTCTTGGTTGACGTACAAATTACTGAAACGCACAGTACTGTTATGTGTTTCTTCCAACTCATACAAGTCGAACACAGCACCATCACCTACAAACGCCTCAATAACCTGAGTCGACAAGAAGTTGACTTCGTCCATCGCATGGTCGCAAATCAACAACTTAGCCTGTGCTCCGTCTTCTACAATAATAAGAATACGGCGATTCACCATAAAATCGACATCCGCACGAAGGATATTAACCAACTGAATAGGCTTATCCATCACCACGTTCTTAGGGATGTACATCAAAACGCCATCCTGAGCGAACATCGTATTAAAAGCGGTAATCGCATCTTTCGATGTATCTGCCAATTTTCCGTAATACTTCTTAACCAGTTCTGGATGCTCTGT
>ERZ1026846.2140-NODE-2140-length-11033-cov-5.234378_pt1 | contig 11033 bp, 9 predicted proteins | sample MGYA00380153_ERZ1026846 | MGnify/ENA primary metagenome ERZ1026846 (study PRJEB33269, sample SAMEA4719789) | human gut metagenome | biome: human-associated habitat; feature: organic feature; material: feces | place: Cameroon | collected 2013-10 ... | reverse complement strand
TAGTTGCCGGTTTCGTCTGCTACTTCCTCTCGAACTTCATCAGCAACTCCGCCACGGCGGCCTTGCTTATCCCTATCCTTATCGTAGTCGCTGAGGGTATGGCCGATCCGGCTGCCGCCAACAACGCCGCGTTTATCGCTATGGGCGGAACTCAGGCTATGATCATATTCATCGCTGTGTGCGCGTCCATCGCTATGCTGTTCCCTATCTCCACACCTCCGAACGCCATCGCGGCCTCTACCGGACTTGTCGAGACCAAGGATATGGCGAAGGTCGGTATCATCATCGGTGTCGTCGGATTCATCTTCGGATTCTTCTGGCTCACCAAGATATTCCCGTTCGCACAGTAATTTTTCAGTAATATCAGAGAAGCTGTTTTGGGAAAGAAACCAAAGCAGCTTCTCAATGCTTAAAAATCAGTTAGTAGTTATTAAAATGAACAAAATTTTCACTTCACTTGCCGCTTTGGCAATGTGCGCCACCCTTGCGGCGCAGGAGACGAAACCAAAGGTCAGTCTCTACGGATTCATCCGGAATTATTATGCTTTCGACACACGTGAGAGCGTGGCCGGAACGGAGGATTTCTTCTATTATCTTCCTAAGGATGAGTTAAAGAGAGTCGATGTCGATCTGAATGAGCAGAACTCTCTCCGTTTCGCTGCCATCACTTCCAGGATCGGACTCAATGTGACTGGCTATGAATATAATGGCCTGAAGTTCGGTGCCAAGATCGAGACTGACTTCTACAACGGTCTCTCAGGTGTCACCGGAACAGCCGTCCTTCGTCTTCGTCAGGCATACGTCACTGTCGGAAAGAATGATTGGTTGGTTACCGCCGGTCAGGCTTGGCATCCGATGGCCGCTGATATGCCGGATGTGTTCTCCCTCAACACCGGAGCTCCTTTCGGACCGTTCAGCCGCACGCCTCAGGTCAAGTTCGACTATAACTTCACGGACGCTCTTTCTTTGACAGCCTCGGCCATCTGGCAGATGCAGTACACTTCAGCAGGCCCTGGCGGAGCCTCGGCCAACTACATCAAGTACGGCTGCACTCCCGAGATTTATGCAGGATTGAACTACAAGACCGGTGGACTTCTTCTCAAGGCCGGAGTGAATGTGCTTTCCATCAAGCCAAGGAACAACAACTTGGAGGTAAAGGTTGACGACCGCATCACCACCGTCACCCCGTTCTTCTACGGACAGTACAAGAGCGGACTGTTCTCCGCCAAGGTCAAGACAGTCTTCGCCGAGGCCGGCGAGCACGTCAACCTCAACGGTGGCTATGGTGTGTCCGGCATCAAGGATGACGGTGTAAGTTATGAATATACCCCTACCCGCAACTCCTCTACTTGGGTGAGCCTTATGTACGGAAAAAAGACACAGTGGATTCTCTTCGGTGGTTATGTTAAGAATTTCGGAACGAAGGATGACATGTATGGCGCGAAGGACGGTTACGCTCCTGCCGTAAACCTCTATTTCAGCAAGAACAGCTTCTCGAATATGAACCAGATGTGGAGGCTCACTCCTACCGTGATCCATAACATCGGCAAGTTCGCGATCGGTCTTGAATATGAGCTTACGAGTGTACAATATGGTGATTACAAGACTATTGACGGTGTGAAATGCATCGGCGCCAACGGTCTTGCCGAGGACAACCTCCACTGGATCACCAACCATCGTATCCAGGCTCTGGTCAAGTTTACTTTCTAATATTATTGTTTGACAAGTCAAGGCTGTTGTCGGCCTTGTACGGAAAGATTGACGCTATGAAGAAGATAATCCCAATGCTGGCATCGGCCATTGCCCTGTCACTTACCGCTTTACCCTCTGAGGCACAAAGCCATCTGGTGAAGTTGACCAATCATCTTGAACCATACGGCTTTTTCCGCGCGAGCGCCATTTTCGACGCCCGCGACTCCAAGGCCGACACCGAAGACTTGTTTTATTATGTTCCTTACGACAAGGAGATAAATCTGGAAGGCAACGACATCTGGTACAACCCTTCCATAAAAATGTCCGCCATCACGACACGTCTTGGAGTGAACCTTACCGGATTCAGGTACGGATCGTTCAATGTAACCGGAAAACTGGAGACGGATTTCTATCTGTTGACGGGAGGCTCCGCGTCGCTGAGTCTCAGAGAGGCTTACCTCAAGTTTAACTGGGACAATCTCGGTGACTTTTTCAAGTCTGTGTCTGTCAAGGCTGGCCATGCATGGCATCCTATGTCCTTGGACATGCCATACAGTGTCGGCTATGAGGCCGGTGCCCCGTTCAATCCATACGCAAGAAGCCCTCAGTTGATGTTTGAGACTAATCTGATGGATCGCTTCACTTTCACGGCGGGGCTTCTTTATCCGATGGAGTTCATGCCTACGGGACCACAAGGACCATCAGCTGACTATGTCAAGTATGGCCTTGTCCCGGAATTGTACGCTGGCCTGACATATTCATCAAAGTACATCAAGGCCAGGGTCGGAGCGGATTTCATAAGTTTGGTTCCTCGTTGGCGCACGACCGATTTGACCTATTACCATGATGTCGGAACTAAAGTCAAGGACCGCATTTCCATGATCAGTCCGATGGCCTGTTTCGAGTTCAGCAAGGGTATGTTCAAAGTCAACGCCAAGGCCGTTCTTGCCTCGGGTGGGGATCATCTCCGACTTATGGGAGGTTATGCTGTCTATGACAAGTCGGACGATTATAAGTACAAGTACACCCCTCTAAGGTCGGTCACAGGATTCGTCTCGGCAAGTTATGGCCAGCAATGGCAATTCATCCTGTTCGCCGGAGGCATGACGGCGTTGGGTGCCGGTCATGACCTGATCACAGATGACGAGACAGGTTATGCGAAGACCGCCTACATCTATTACTTTGATGGAGGCTTCAAGAATATCCGCTACATGTTTCGTGTCGCTCCGGCGGTCGCGTTCAATCTCGAAAGACTTACATGCGCCATTGAATATAATAGCACAGGCTTGATTTATGGACAGATGAATGAGTTGAATGCCAGAGGGTTGGCTAATATGGGGGAACATCTGATCATCAATCATAGAATCCTTGGAGTGGTGAGATATTCATTTTAGTGTCATGGTTTAGTGAATATTTTGTCAAAAAATCTTGTCTTTTAGAATATTTTTCCGATATTTGCCGTGTTGAACTAATAGAATGAGAAGTTTCAATCATATCCACCTACATCTTCACCATCGCCAGAAGCGGAGGTGACTTTGTCGTGGGTATCTGTTTATGAGGGATATTAAGGTCAAGGCTCGCTTCCGTTTTGGTGGCGGGCCTTTTTTATAAAACGAACGACAAATGTTAAGAATCGCGATTCAGGCCAAAGGCCGTTTAAGTGAAGAAAGCCTCACACTGCTGCGTGAGGCCGGTATCGAGGTGGATGACACCAAGCGGAAATTCCTGTCCAGATCCAGTAATTTCCCGGCTGAGATACTCTATTTGAGAGACGATGACATTCCACAGGCAGTCGCTCAAGGCGTGACGGATTTGGGTATCGTAGGCTACAATGAAGTCTGCGAGAGGGGTGAGACAGTGGAGGTTGTTGACCGTCTGGGCTTTGGACCGTGCCGCATTTCTTTGGCGATCCCCAAGTCTGAAGAATATACCGGACTGGAATATTTCAACGGTAAGCGGATAGCTACATCGTACCCGAACATCTTGAGCAAATTTCTGAAAGATAAAGGAATAGATGCATCGATCAACGTTATCGCAGGCTCTGTGGAGATCGCTCCGACCGTTGGTATGAGCGATGCTATCTTCGATATCGTATCTTCCGGCGGGACGCTTGTGAGCAACGGGCTCAAGGAGGTTGAGAAGGTGGTGTTCTCGGAGGCGGTGCTGATTTCGGGTGGCAATCTTTCGGATGAAAAGACTAAACTTCTGGAACAGATAAAGTTCCGCTTTAACGCTGTCCGGGACAGCCGTGGAAAGAAATACCTGTTGATGAATATCCCCAACGACCGGATCGAGGATGCCATCCAGATTGTTCCGGCGATGAGGAGCCCGACTGTGCTGCCGCTTGCGCAAAGCGGGTGGTCTTCACTGCATTCCGTTGTGGATGAGAGCGTTTTGTGGGAGAAGATCGAAAGCCTGAAGGAGATTGGCGCGGAAGGGATTCTTGTGCTCTCGGTTGAGAAGATGGTTTTGTAGGTGTTGAATATTTATTCGTTATTTTATGCGGAATTTTGATTGTACGGTCACTTCGACAAACTCAGTGACCCCAATATATAATAACCCTCCCCGGATCGAATGGCCGAAACTGATCTCAAGGGCCGCTGAAAGCGATTCCGACATCGATGCAAGTGTAAGAGCCACCCTTGAATATGTCCGGACACAAGGCGACAAGGCTGTTCTGGATCTGGAGTCCCGCTATGACAACATAGTTTTTACTTCTGTTGAAGCCTTGAAAGTCAGCGACAAGGAAATCGCGGAAGCCACCGCTTCCGTTTCACCAGAGTTAAAGGCGGCCATCGCACAGGCATATTCAAACATCAGGAAATTTCATAGCGCGCAGATGCCGCAAACAGTTAAGGTTGAGACTTCACCCGGTGTCGTCTGCTACCAGAAGGCCGTTCCGCTCCGTAGGGTCGGACTGTATATTCCTGGCGGGCGCGCGCCTTTGTTCTCGACGGTTCTGATGCTGGCCGTCCCTGCCTCCGTGGCTGGCTGCCCTGAAATCGTTCTCTGCACACCTCCTGACAAGGATGGGAAAGCCAATCCTGTCATAGTCTATGCGGCTTCGGTCTGTGGAGTCAGGAATATATTCAAAATCGGTGGCGCTCAGGCCATTGCGGCTATGGCTTATGGAACGGAGACGCTCGCCAAATGCGACAAGATTTTCGGCCCTGGCAACCGTTATGTGATGAAGGCCAAGCAGATGGTCGGGCTGTCGGTCGCAGCGATCGATATGCCGGCCGGTCCGTCAGAGGTTATGGTGCTGGCTGACGGGACCGCTGATCCTGAGTTCGTCGCAGCTGACTTCCTCTCCCAGTCGGAGCACGGGCCGGACAGCCAGTCGATCCTGGTCTGCACATCGGAGGCTATCGCAAAATCCGTGGTGGATGCAGTCGCAAGACAGACCGCAAGGCTGAGTCGGGGAAGTATCATTGCCAAAGCGTTGGATCACAGTCGGATGGTCGTTCTTACGAGCCGTGAGGACATCATCGATTTCGCCAATGAATATGCTCCTGAACATCTCATCATATCTATGCGTGATCCTTGGAGCGTGGCGGATAAGGTGGTAGCCTCCGGGAGCATATTCATTGGAAATTATTCTCCTGAAAGCGCCGGTGATTATGCTTCAGGAACGAATCATACTTTGCCGACGAGTGGTTGGGCGCGTTCGTTCAGCGGGTTGAATCTGGATGCGTTTATGAGGAAGATGACGATTCAGGAGATTTCGCGTGAGGGTTTGTCTGGACTTGGTGATACAATCCGTACAATGGCTTTGGCCGAAGGGCTTGACGCTCACGCCGCCGCTGTTGAAGTAAGACTTGAAAAATAATCAGTAATGAATATAGAAGACGTTCTTAAACTCGTAAGGCCAAACATCTTAGGTCTTGAGGCATATTCGACCGCCCGGGACGACTGCGGTTCGAACCAGCCGGAAATATTCCTTGACGCCAACGAGAATCCTTACAATAACGGCATCAACCGCTATCCGGATCCACACCAGAAAGCCTTGAAGGCAAAGATCGCGGAGATCAAAGTGATCTCTGCGGACAGACTGTTCATCGGCAACGGGAGCGACGAGGCGATTGACCTTGTTTACCGTGTGTTCTGCGTACCGGGAGCAAGCAATGCCGTGTCCATCGCTCCGAGCTATGGAATGTACGAGGTGGCAGCCGCGATGAATGACGTGGAGTTCCGGAAAGTCCAGCTGAGGCCGGATTTCTCAATGGACACAGAGGCGATGCTTTCCGCGGCGGACTCCAAGACAAGGCTGATGTTCATCTGCTCGCCGAACAACCCGACAGGAAACTCGTTCCCGGTGGAGCAGATCGAGGATATTCTTGAAAGATTCGGCGGCGTGGTGGTGCTGGATGAGGCTTACATCGACTTTTCTGTCAGACCTTCGCTGACATCATTGGTCAAGAGATACCCTAACCTGATTGTGCTCCAGACGCTTTCAAAGGCTTGGGGTATGGCAGGTCTCAGAATTGGATTGGCGATCGCTGATCCTGCTGTCATCGCTTTGATGTCCAAAGTCAAATACCCGTATAACATCAATGTCCTGGCTCAGAAGATGGCATTGATGAAACTGGACGGGGCGGCCAAGGATAGGGCTGTGGCCGAGATTGTGGGACAGAGGTTCCGGCTGGAAAAAGAATTGGCCAAATGTCCGGAGGGCAAGGGAATATATTCAAGTGACGCTAACTTTCTGTTGGTCAGGTTTGACAATCCGGATGAGGTTTACGAGAGGCTGCTTGCGGGTGGTGTCATCGTGCGGAACCGTTCCAAGGTCTCAGGTTGCGAGGGGTGCCTTCGCATCACTGTCGGGACTCCGGCGGAGAATGACAGGCTGCTGCGGCTGCTGTCCTCTCCGGTCGCTGAGCCTGTCGAAGCGACCACCCCCGGTATGGAAATATTAGGCGAAAGACATATCAGAATTGTACGTGACACCAAAGAGACAAAAATCTCACTTGAACTGGATTTGGATTCCATTGGAGGTTCTGGTCGTATCTCCACCGGCCTCCCTTTCTTCGACCATATGCTTGAGCAGATTCCGAACCACGGAGGCGTGGCACTTTCCATCAACGCCAAAGGCGATTTGCAAGTCGATGAGCATCACACGATTGAAGATGTCGGAATCGTCTTCGGAGAAGCGATCAACGCTGCGCTCGGCTCGAAACTCGGCATGGCCCGCTACGGCTTCGTCCTCCCGATGGACGACTGTGACGCCGCTGTCCTGATGGACTTCGGAGGGCGTATTGATTTCAAATGGAACGCGGAGTTCAAACGTGAGAAGGTCGGCGATGTCCCGACCGAGATGTTCAGCCATTTCTTCCAGTCTGTCTGCGCCGGAGCGAAATGCAACCTGCACATCTGGGCGGAGGGCGAGAATGAGCATCACAAGGCCGAGGCGATCTTCAAAGCCTTCGCAAGGGCTCTGCGGATGGCTGTTGCGCGGACCCCGTTCCCTTACGAACTCCCATCAAGCAAAGGCGTGTTATGATAGCGATAATTGACTATAAGGCCGGCAACATCCGCTCGGTCGAGAACGCTCTCAAAAGGCTCGGCGCTGAATATGTGCTGACCGCTGACCAGGAGGAGATCCGTCGTGCCGACCACGTGATCCTGCCGGGAGTTGGGGAGGCTTCCTCCGCTATGAAAGCCTTGGAGTCCACAGGCTTGGCACCAGTCATAAAGTCATTGACCCAGCCTGTTTTGGGAATATGCATCGGAATGCAGCTGATGTGCGCTTCAAGCGAGGAGGGCGACACGGAATGTCTTGGAATATTCACCCCGAAAGTCACCCGCTTCCCGGAAACTCCCGGTGTCAAGATCCCTCACACCGGGTGGAACACAATCTCTGGGCTGCGCGGCCCGCTTTTCAGGAATATTCCCGAAGATTCGTTCGTCTATTATGTGCATTCGTACAGCGCGGGAATATTCCCGGATCAGACTGTCGCTGCGACTGAATATGCCGGTGTCCGTTTCAGCGGGGCGCTTCAGCGGGACAATTTCTTCGGGACACAGTTCCATCCGGAGAAAAGCGGAACGGTCGGGACTGAAATATTGAGGAATTTTATTGAATTATAATTTGTTGGCTAAGCTTGTTAATTGCAAGCGATTATCTGTTTGTGAAAGTTATGAGGAATTTTAACATAATCCCGGCCATAGATGTCATCGAAGGCCGGTGCGTGCGTCTCACCCAGGGTGACTATGCGAAAGAGAAAGTATATTCAGACAACCCTGTCGAGATGGCGAAAAGTTTTGAGCGGGCAGGGGCCACAAGGCTTCATCTTGTGGATCTGGAAGGGGCCAAGGCCGCCTGTCCGAAGAATCTGGATGTGCTAAGGAATATAACTAATGCGACCGGACTGAAGGTCGAGTTTGGCGGCGGGGTGAAGTCGGAGGAGTCTTTGAACGCTGTTCTGGATGCCGGGGCTGAATATGTCATCTGCGGAAGCGTGGCCTTTACCGAACCGGACATATTCAAGGAATGGCTTGGCCGCTATGGGGAAAAAATCATCCTTGGGCTGGATCTGAAGAATGGTCTGGTTGCGACACACGGTTGGAAGGAGACTGTCCCGATGTCAGCCGTGCAGGCTATGGAGTCTTTTGAAGGGCTTGTGCGTCAGGCTATTGTGACGGAAGTTTCAAGGGATGGAATGTTGCAGGGCGTGAATCTGGAGTTTTACGCCGGCCTTCAGCAACAGTTCCCGGAAGTGGAGATCATCGTGAGCGGGGGAGTGTCCAGCTACGAGGATCTGGCCGAGTTGAAAAAGTTTGGACTTCGCTCTGCAATTGTCGGGAAAGCCATCTACGAGGGGCGTGTGAGACTTGAGGATTTGTTCAGGTAATATGTTGGCGAAGAGGATTATACCTTGTCTGGACGTGAAGAACGGGCAGGTTGTGAAGGGAATCAATTTCGAGGGCTTGCGTGAGGTCGGTGATCCTGTGGAGATGGGGGCGTTTTACTCCGCACAGGGGACAGACGAGCTGGTCTATCTGGACATCAGCGCTTCGTCGGAAGGACGACGGACTTTCACGGATTTAGTCGTGCGGATTGCGGAACGGATTGATATTCCGTTCACTGTGGGTGGGGGAATATCTTCGTTCGAGGATGCGGCCAGGCTTCTGGATGCTGGTGCGGACAAGATCACGGTCAACACGGCGGCGGTGTTTCATCCGGAGATCATTTCCAAGATCGCTTCCCGCTACGGCTCCCAGTTTGTTGTCGTGGCGATTGACGCGAGGATGGTCGCTTCGATGAATGCAACTTCTCAGACAGAAAAGACTTGCTGGCAAGTAATGACACACGGGGGCAAAACGCAAACCGACAAGGAATTATATTCCTGGGCCAAAGAAGCGCAGAACCTCGGTGCCGGCGAAATCCTTTTCACCTCAATGGATCACGACGGTACCAAGAACGGCTATGCCGTGGGGGTATATTCCCGTCTCGCTGAGGAACTTACCATTCCGATAATAGCCTCGGGGGGAGCCGGAAGCATCGCTGACATCGAGGAAGTTCTGACCATAGGTCACGCCGATGCCGCCCTTGCCGCAAGCATATTCCATTACGGCGAAATCTCCATCCCCGATTTGAAAAGTACCCTCCGCTCCCACGGAGTGAATGTAAGAATATAAAAGGAACTTTATGAATATGATTGATTTTAAGACTCTTAATGTCGGTGCGGACGGACTTGTGCCGGCCATCGTCCAGGACCGGAACACCCTTCAGGTCCTGATGCTCGGCTATATGAATGCCGAGGCTCTGGAAAAGACCCAGACAAGCGGCCTGGTGACATTCTTCAGCCGTTCCCGCCAGACCCTATGGACGAAAGGGGAGACCAGCGGCAATTTCCTTCATCTTGTCTCCATTGCGGTAGACTGCGATTCGGACACACTTCTTGTCCGCGCGATACCTGACGGACCGGCCTGCCACAAAGGCACGAAGACCTGTTGGGGAGACGCGGTACCGACAAGCACCGGCTTCATCCGCGAGCTTGAAAGTGTGATCAAAGGCCGTCACGAGCAGATGCCGGAGAAGTCCTACACCACGTCACTGTTCAAGGCAGGGACTCCGAGAATGGCACAGAAAGTCGGCGAGGAGGCCGTCGAGACCGTCATCGAGGCCGTGAAAGGGGATGATGAAAGGATGATCTACGAGGCCTCCGACCTTGTCTATCACCTTCTTGTACTTTTGGTCAGCAAAGGCTACGGCATCGCCGATCTGGAAAAGGAACTTGAGAAGAGGCATAAATAGTCGGCCATAATTTTGTTTTTCACAGAACAGAATGCGAACTTAGCGAGCTGTTAGTGTAATACCGTTTTTCAGATGAGTTCAGACAGAATATTCATTTTTGACACCACTTTGCGTGATGGCGAGCAGGTGCCTGGGTGCCAGCTCAACACTGTGGAGAAAATCCAGGTGGCAAAGGCTCTTGAAGAGTTGGGAGTCGATGTCATAGAGGCTGGTTTCCCTATTTCCAGTCCGGGAGATTTCAATTCGGTCGTGGAGATTTCCAAGGCCGTCACCTGGCCGACGATCTGCGCTTTGACACGCGCGGTGGAGAAAGACATCGATGTGGCCGCGGAAGCCCTCAAATACGCCAAGCACAAGAGGATACACACAGGGATCGGGACTTCCGACTCCCACATAAAGTACAAGTTCAATTCCACCCGGGAGGAGATTCTTGAGCGAGCCGTCAGAGCTGTGAAATATGCCAAGAAATATGTCGAGGATGTGGAATTCTACGCTGAGGACGCCGGGCGTACGGACAATGAGTACCTTGCCAGAGTGGTCGAGGCGGCCATCAAGGCCGGGGCCACGGTCGTGAATATTCCTGACACGACAGGCTACTGTCTCCCTTCCGAGTACGCCGCCAAGATCAAGTACCTTGTTGACAATGTGGATGGGATTGACAAGGCTGTCATCTCGACCCATTGCCACAATGATCTCGGTATGGCCACCGCCAACACCATGTCCGGTCTTCTTGCCGGTGCGCGCCAGTGCGAGGTCACCATCAACGGCGTAGGCGAGCGTGCCGGCAACACGGCCTTGGAGGAGATCGCCATGATCATCAAGAGCCACAGCGACATCCCTCTCGTGACCAACATCAACACGACCAGGATCACTCCGGTGAGCCGGATGGTATCGAACCTTATGAATATGCCGGTTCAGGCGAACAAGGCCATCGTCGGACGCAACGCTTTCGCGCACTCCTCAGGCATCCATCAGGACGGTGTCCTCAAGAACGTCAGCACCTACGAGATCATCGACCCCAAGGAAGTTGGGATTGACGACAACGACATCGTGCTTACCGCCAGAAGCGGCCACGCCGCCCTTA
>ERZ1026846.2133-NODE-2133-length-11072-cov-10.757375_pt1 | contig 11072 bp, 9 predicted proteins | sample MGYA00380153_ERZ1026846 | MGnify/ENA primary metagenome ERZ1026846 (study PRJEB33269, sample SAMEA4719789) | human gut metagenome | biome: human-associated habitat; feature: organic feature; material: feces | place: Cameroon | collected 2013-10 ... | reverse complement strand
GTGCTAAAGAATGCGTTTTTCTTAAATTTGTATTTATCTTGATCTGTTTTTTATCAATTTCGTAAAAGCAAAGTTTAAAACTGAAATGTAGAACAATTTTTGCTAACTCTGATTGTATTAAAATGGCTAATTTATCTGTTTGAACTTTTGTAAATACAGGCTAATAGATTTACCAAAATCTCAATATTTAGTGTTTGATGTTGTATACTATGCCTTTGTTTTTTTCAGGGATCATTTTATGAAAGAATTCATCAGCTTTGAAACATATGCAAATGATGCGATAAAGCTTGCCGATATGATTAAAAAGACAGGTCGTACCTTCAAGTCAATTATTGTTATTACTCGTGGTGGTTTATTTCCTGCAACCATCTTAAGTGCTCAGCTTAATATCAAAAAGATCGATACTTTCTGTCTTGCTTCTTATTCAAATAAAGTTGGTGGTGAAATTCAGGAATTAAAGAAGCCTGTTATTGATCTTAAAGATGCACTATTTGTAGATGATCTGTCAGATTCTGGAAATACAGCTAGATATGTTAAGCACGTATATCCTGATGCTTTCTTTGCATGTGTATACGTTAAAGAACATGGCAAAGATTATCCTGACTTATATGTTAAAGAATTTCCTCAGGACACATGGCTTGTTCAGCCTTGGGAAATTGATTAGTAACAGCTTTAAGTATTTTCTATTATCTGCTTATTTGCTAAATTTTAACTTTTTGCCCAAATGTAGAACGGGCGTTCTTATGTTGTGAAAAGTGGTTATAAATTAGCCAATAAATAGCTTATAGTTAAGATATTTGATAAAATGCACACAGTTTTTTTATAAAAGAGAACTAATAAAATCCTTTTATAAATTTATATAAAACTATGATTGGGGGAATAATTATGAAAAAGGCTTTATTGATTGGTGCCTTAACTTTATGCACTTCAATGTCATTTGCTAATGCTGAAACATTAAAATTTGGTACTGAAGCTACTTTTGCTCCATTTGAGTTTACAGATAATAAAGCAAACATCATCGGCTACGATGTAGATATCATCAAAGCTATTGGTGAAGCTGAAGGTTTTGATGTTCAGGTAGTGAATATGCCTTTTGATTCATTGATTCCTGGTGTATTAACTGCTCAGTTAGATGGTGCTATTGCAGGTATTTCTATTACAGAAGAACGTGCAAAGCAGGTATCTTTCTCAGATCCTTACTACAAATCTGGTATCAGCGCTATTGTAAGAAAAGCTGATGCAAAGAAGTATACTACTTTAGATTCTTTAAAGAATTCTAGATTATGTGCTCAGATTGGTACTACTGGTGCTAGCTATGGTAAAGAATTATCAGGTAACGTTGGCACCTACAACACTGTACCTGAGGCTTTCATGGAGCTTAAGAACAAGGGCTGTGAAGCTGTTGTAAATGATAGACCTGTAAATCTGTATTTCTTACAGACCAAAAAGGACGATTCATACGTTGAGGTTAAGGATCTGGCAAACGGTGAAGAATACGGTATTGTAGTTTCAAAGAAGAACCCTGAAGTTCTAAAGAAACTAAATGACGGTTTAAAGAAGATCCGTGAGAACGGTACATTTGCAAAGATCCACGAAAAGTGGTTCTTAGTTAAAGAATAACTGAAGATAATTGGGCACGTAAGTGCCCTATACATAAGAAAAATTACAATGAATTCAATTATTGAATATTTTCAGACTATCGACATTGACTTTGTAACCAGTACTTTAAAATTACTATTAACAGGTGCACTGGTTACTTTAGAGATCACTTTAGTAGCTGTTACTTGTGGTGTTCTCATAGGTCTTTTCGTTGGTATCGCTGAGCTTTCAAACTATAAGATCTTAAAATATCCTGCAAAGGTATATGTAGATATCATTCGTGGTACCCCTTTACTGGTTCAGATCTTTATTATCTATTTTGCTCTGCCTGCACTATTAGGCGTAAGAATTGAGCCTTACATCGCTGCCGTTGTAGCCTGCTCAATCAATTCTGGTGCATATGTAGCAGAAATCTTTAGAGCTGGTATCCAGTCAATCGATAAAGGTCAGTTTGAAGCAGGTCGTTCTTTAGGTTTGACCTGGTCACAGACCATGAGAAAGATTGTGATCCCTCAGGCTTTCCGTCGTACCATTCCTCAGTTAGGTAATGAGTTTATTGCCATGTTGAAGGATTCATCACTGGTATCTGTAATCGGCTTCGAGGAATTGACAAGAAAAGGTCAGTTAATTATTGCTGCAACCTATAGATCATTTGAAATTTGGACTGCTGTAGCCATCATCTATCTGATCATGACTTTAACTATCAGCCGTCTGGTTGCATACCTTGAGAAAAAGTACAATTCTAAAGGACACTAACTGTAATGATTATCATAAAAGATCTCTACAAAAGCTACGGCAGTAATCAGATTTTAAAAGGTATCGATCTGCACGTAAAGAAGAGCGAAGTAGTAGTTGTAATTGGTCCATCAGGTTCAGGTAAAAGTACACTTTTAAGATGTGTAAACTATCTTGAGATTCCAACCTCAGGTACTATTACCATCAACCAGGAAACTATTACCAAAAAGACTGATATTAATCACATCAGAGCTGAAGTTGGTATGGTGTTCCAGCACTTCAATTTATTCCCTCATATGACAGTGCTAGACAACATTACCGTAGCTCCTATAAATGTTCGAAAGAAGAGCAAAGAAGAAGCTGAAACTAAAGCTATGGAGCTTTTGGAGCGTGTAGGTTTAGCTGATAAGGCAAAGTCATATCCTGATCAGTTGTCAGGTGGTCAGCAGCAACGCGTGGCCATTGCCAGAGCTCTGGCTATGGAGCCTCAGGTAATGCTTTTTGATGAACCTACCTCTGCTCTTGATCCTGAAATGGTTAATGAAGTTTTAGATGTAATGAAAGATCTGGCTCATTCAGGTATGACCATGATGTGTGTAACCCATGAGATGGGATTTGCCCGTCAGGTTGCAGATAGAGTTTTATTTGTAGATCAGGGTAAGATCTTAGAAGATACAACTCCAGAGCTACTCTTTACCAATCCTCAGCATGAGAGAACTAAAGAGTTCTTAGCTAAGATTTTATAATCAAAATTTAAATCTGTATGTGAAGGTTGGTTGGGGTTCCGACCTTCACATTTAAATTATCCAAAATATTAGTCCACAAAATTCGCCTGTTATCTCAAATAACATTACCTCACTGAATAAAAATATTGAGTTAACGGTCAAATCTATTATAACTTTTTGAAATTTAACAAAATATATATTTACCAAAAGCCCTTTTAAAAAAACTGTATTTGTTTATAATTCAGCAAAACGCATTTATAAGGCGACCTTTATGTCAAATATGTCAAATACAGAAATATCAACTCATTCAAGATATACAGCACCAACTCACGGATTGTTCTCTCTGAGCTGGCCTATATTTATTGATCTTGCAATGCATTATCTTACCGTTACTATAAATATTTACATGGTAAGTATGATTTCTTTGCAAGCTGTGGCTGAGCTTAATGTCGGTTCTCAGGCATTTCAGCTGGCTTTTACCTTATTCAATTTCGTCAACATTGGTGTCTGTGTCTGCTGTGCACAGGCATTAGGAAACGGAAATAAAAGTATTGTACGAAGAGTTATTCACATGGGACTCGGACTTAACATTGTCTGGGGTATCTGTATTGTACTTGTATGTTTCTCTGGAGCAGGTGTTATCTGTAAAATCATGAATATCCCTCCGGATATTTTTCACACCTCCAAAGAATATCTGATGCTTATTTCATTTACTTTTTTTGCAGAAGCCATAAATCTCTGTGCCAGTGCAATCTTAAGAGCTCACGGATGCACACGTGATCCTATGTATGTGAATATTGCCGGTAATATTATTATCATTTTTGGCAACTACATTCTCTTATTTGGTAACTTTGGTGCTCCTGCTCTTGGTATTTACGGTGTGGCAGTAAGCACACTTGTTTCAAGATTTTTAGCTGTAGGCTTCCTCTATTACCTCATGGTAAAGAGAACCAATGTAAAGATTGTTCCTAAATTCTTTTTTATAATCAAGAAAAAGGTCTTAAAACAGATATTCTCTGTTGGACTGCCTGGCGCTGGTGAGAATTTAACCTGGCAGCTGCAGTTTTTATTTATGACCTCAATTGTAGGCACATTTGGTACTGTTGCTTTAGCAACACAGGGAATTTATGCCCAGATGTGCGGTCTTATCATGCTGTTCTCAATCTCTGTTGGTATGGGAACAGAAATTCTGGTATCACATTATGCCGGAGCCATGCAGTTCAACCTTGCAAACAGACAGCTTTTGCATTCTGTAAAAATGGGCATGCTGATTACAGCTTTACTGTCAGTTAACATTCCATTCTGGCTTGGAGATACTGTTTTATCAATCTTTACAGATGATCCAAGAGTTTTTGAAATGGCAAGACCAATTTTCTATGTGTCTGTAGTAATGGAAGTTGGAAGAATTCTGAATATCATTATCATTAACTCCTTAAGAGCGGTTGGCGACACGAGATTCCCTGTGATCATGGCTGTAATTTCCATGTGGGGTGTGTCTGTAACAATTGGCACTTTCCTGAGTGTATATATGCACATGGGCCTGCTTGGTGTCTGGATAGGCTTCTGCTGTGACGAATGCTCTCGTGGCGTGATCATGCTTATCAGATGGAAAACTAAAGGCTGGGTTAAGGCTGCAAAACGCAACTACCGCATAAATTACATGAAGAAAAAGGTTCAGAAATCAGCTCTTAAAGCGTAATTCACACTTTTGGATCGTTTTTTTTGAGTGTTTAAGATATAAATTTTTGTGATATAGTTAATCAAATTTTATTGTTAACAGGTGATAACATGTTTTTTGATCGTATAGAAGCTGCTCCTGCAGATCCAATCTTAGGTTTAACTGACGCATACAAGAAGGATCCTAACAAGGATAAGGTTAATTTAGGTGTTGGTGTATATCAGAACAACGAAGGTAAAACAGTTATTCTAAACTGTGTAAAGGCAGCTGAAAAGGTTTTACTGGATACTGAGGAGACCAAGTCATACCTGCCTATCACTGGCCTTCCTGAGTATGGCCGTCTGGCACGTGAGTTAATCTTTGGTGCAGGTTCCGAGTTGGTTGACGGTGGAAGAGCAGTTTCATGCCACTGTCCTGGTGGTACCGGTGCTCTGCGTATCGGTGCAGATTTCCTGCATCAGCAGAACATTGCAAGCACAATTTGGATTTCAGATCCAACCTGGGCTAACCACTATCAGATTGCAAAGTCAGCTGGCTTAAAGTTCGAGCGTTATCCATACTATGACAGAGCTAATCACAATTTAGCTTTTGACAGAATGTTAGAGACATTGTCACAGGCTAAAGAGGGTGATGTGGTGTTAATGCACGCTTGCTGCCATAACCCAACTGGTATCGACCCTACTCATGAGCAGTGGGAGCAGATCGCAAAATTCATCGCTGACAAGAAGTTAATTCCATTCATCGACTTTGCTTACCAGGGCTTTGGTAGCGGTATCGATGAGGATGCTTTCGGCGTTCGTACTATCGCTAAGTACAACAAAGAAATGTTAATCGCAAGCTCATTCTCAAAGAACTTTGGTTTATACAATGAGCGTGTCGGTGTATTAACTGTCGTATCAGCTGATGCTGAAACTGCAGCTAAAGTACTGTCACAGGTTAAGATTTCTGTTCGTACTGCTATTTCTAACCCTCCTGCACATGGAGAGAAAGTTGTTACCACCATTCTTTCAGATAAGAACCTACGTGCTCAGTGGGAAGAAGAGTTAAAGGGGATGAGAGATCGTATCCATCAGATGCGTTCATTACTATCAGAGAAGTTAAAGGCAGCAGGCGCTGGTGACTTCGATTTTATCAACGAGCAGAATGGTATGTTCTCATTCTCTGGTCTTGATAAAGATCAGGTTGAGGCATTACGTAAAGACTTCGGTATTTACATTGTAGGTTCAGGCCGTATCTGTGTTGCTGGTATCAACACCAATAACATCGACAAGGTTGTGTCTGCAATTACAGCTGTTGTAAAGAAGTAAACATTCTTTTTATTTAACTTAGATCCAAAGCCTGCTCTCTTAAACATGCAGGCTTTTTTGTTTTCGAGGCAAAAATATGAAATACACTTTGCTGGTGCTTCTTACTGAAGACAACGATAACTACAGAACTCAACTTGAAGAACGTATTTCAGATTTAGAGTGTATTGAGGAAATCAGGTATCTGCATATAACAGATTCAGTAGATTTAAAAAAAAGAGCGGAAACAGAAAATTGCAATATAAAAGTCAGTGTGAAGATTTCATTTTCAGGCCTGACAGGTGGTACGCTGACATCTAAAATTCAAAAGGAAGTAAAAGATCTTGAAGGAAGGTACTGTATGATACTGCCTCAGAGTATGTTACCTTCAAAAAAATTTTTTCAATATGCTGCTAATGTTCCCGATGAGTCAACAGGAGTTCTCATTTTAGGATTGCACGACAACAAAGTGGTAGGAAAAGACTGTCTGCAGTCAGCAGAAGATAACTACACCATCTACACTGTTTATAATAAACAGCCTTCTGAAAATGATTTTGAAAACTGTGTGCTCTGTAAGGCTGAACTTCTAAATTCAATTCCTCCAGCTTTAAATGGTCATTTTTCAGTTTCTGCTCTGTATCAGACAATCTTAAGAGATGGAAAAAAAGCAGCCTATGCAGTCAATGAAAGGTTGTGTTTTGACAGGAAAACAGGTAACAGCCTTACAGACAAAAAAACATATTCAAAAGATCTTAAAACAGCTAAAAGAAAAGGCATAGTACCGTCACAAAAAATGTCATTTTTAGAAAAGCTGTTTTCTATAAAAAAATTCAATGGAAGGACTTTATATACGTTTTTAGGCCAGACCGTATCTGTAAAAGTTAAAAAAACACCTAAATTCCCTTCTAATGCTGTTGAAGTAGAAGAAAAAGTAAGAGATTTGAAAAAGTTAACAGATCTGGATTTAAAAAACTCAAGAGCATGTCTTTTTGCATCATTCACTAAAGACGGTCTTGTATCCAACAATACCTTAGACTACTTAAAGAGTTTAAGAGAATACTGTGATGTTATTGTTTATGTGGCTGACAGTAAAGCTCTTCCTTTGACAGTAGAAAAGTTAAAGAAACTTTGCGACTGCGTCATTGTCAAAAGACATAAAGAATATGACTTCGGCTCATACAAAAGAGGGTATCAATATCTTTCAGACAGTCATCTTCTAGAGAAAATTGACTCTCTTTTAATCTGTAATGACAGTGTTGATTTTGTAGGAAACAGTGAAGATCTTAAAGAAATCTTTACAAAGGCAAAAGCAGATGATGCGTATGCTCTGTGTATGGCTACATACGGATTTGGTAAAAAAATAAAAAATCACAGGTACGAATGGGCAAAAAATCCTCATTTGCAGAGCTATTTTATGGTTTTGGACAAAAAGGTCTTTACCGCTGAATATTTTAAAAAGTTTATGTCAGGAATAAAACGCATTAAGAGTAAGACCGAAATTATCAAAAAATATGAAATGGGTCTATCTGAAATGTTAAGAGAGAACAATGTAAAGATGGGATCTTTCTATCCGTATGATGACACCAATATTGTCAATCCGTATGCAATCTATTTAAATCAGTTTGTTAAAAGATCTGTTTTTGTAAAACACATGCTGTCAAAATAAGTTGGTCATTTATCACTGTTAAAAAGAGATCGAATATTATTCAAAACTGAAAAAGATCTGAAAAGCAACTTTGAAAATTAGAATAATAAAGCAGATAAAACGTTTCATTTACAGCAGGTGTGACAAATTTTTTTGTATAATTAGGTAAGGGTGTGAACTGTAAGCCTTGTAATATTTGGATAATAAAATGAACTTTCATAAACCAAATTTAAAACTTAATTTCAAGACAAACTTAGTGGGTAAAATCATTTTAGGTGTTATAGGAATTTATGTCCTGTATGTCTTAGCCATAGGTTTAATTTCCTCAACCTGTCCTGAGCACTACACCGCTCCTGATTTAGGTGATAATGCCACAGATAAGGACAAAGCTATGATAATGGCAGATGCTGTAACTCACAGCCTTGATACAGAACTTGATTCTGTCTTTGGCTGGATACCAAACGATCTGCTTTTTGTGCCAAAAATTTTAGATAACATCACTTCATATCAGAAGGGGGTTATCTATGCAACCCGCCCCGCTTCTGATATTGTTGCAAAAACTGTATCTAGATATGGCAAAAATGACACTATGGATCCTCGTCTTGTGGATGCAACTTCACGTTACTTTGTATACTCAAGTGAAGTATGGGGATTCTGGTTTGTATACGATGCAGAGGGAAAATACAAGGAAGGTATCCGCAACTGGAAGGCCTGGGCTACCTCTGTAGATTCAGGCGCCAAAAATGCCGGTGTCTACAATGTAAAAACCGATGATGTCTACTCAATTCTGAAATACTGTTCTCAGATGCTTGAGTTCGCTCTTGGTACTCTGAATAATGAAAAAATCAGTCATTTTGACAGTGACAACAATATTTACTTTGCAAAAGGTGTTGCCGCTGTTGTTGAGGATGTCCTCAGAGGACTTATTTCTGTGGACAAGGAAGTGGTTGTCAGAGGTGGTGCTGAAAATGTACAGGCTGCATTGGACAGACTCGACTACATCAGAAATTTTAATCCATGGTATGTAGTAGCAGGTGGTAATACAAGAGGCGATGCTATGCTGCCAAATCATGTGGCAGGTATTGCAAGACACATTGACGTAGCAAGTAATCGTATCAGCGATATCATGCTGTCAATGGAAAAATAGTCCTGCCAGCCATGTTAAAGAGCATATTCAGCTTTTTTGAAAACCTTGTACCTTCATTTCCGCAGAGGAATGAGGGTACTCCTCCTAAAAATCCCGTAAAGTTTATTCTTTTTTTTACCAGAGGTCTGTGTGGATTTTTCATTGCCGCATCGGTTCTCAATTCAGTAATAGCAATAGGTGAAGCGTTATTCTTTGTCTGCCTTGGTCTGGTTGTTGACTGGACATCATCATCAACACCTCATAATTTTATTGCGTTGCATGGTACATCAATTTTAGTTATGCTCTTATGCGCTGGAGTGATCCTTCCTGTAGCTTCCGTTTTGCATTCACTGTTGATCCATCAGACAATCTCAGGTAATTATTCAAGTCAGATAAGATGGCAGTTGCACTCCTATCTTTTAAATCAGTCTCTGTCCTTTTTTAATGAAGAGTATGCAGGATCTCTTGCCAACAAGGTAATGCAAACCTCTGTAGCTGTCAGAACAGCAGTGATGAAACTTATTGATGTCATGGTGCACTTGATTGTGTACATCGCCACCATGCTTATCATGCTGTCAAATGCCAATATCTCCTTGTGCATACCGCTTGCAGTCTGGCTGATACTGTATATTTCCTCTCTGGTCTGTTTTATTCCTCAGTTAAGAAAAGCATCAAAGCAGCAGTCTGAACTCAGATCAACAATGGTTGGAAGAATTGTTGACAGCTATACAAATATTTCAACAGTAAAACTCTTTGGCGGACATGGCAAAGAGGAAAAATATGCAAAAAATGCCATGGATGAATTTAGACACTCCGAATACAGGGCATTAAGAATTCTCACCATGTTTGATGTAAGTGTTCAGTTTATGAACTACACTCTGCTTATTACTCTGGTCATGCTCTCCCTGTGGCTGTGGTCAAATTATCTGGTTACTCCTGGTGCTATTGCCATAGCGACAGCTATCGCTATACGTATGATCAATATGTCCAGATGGATCATGTGGGAAGTTGGTGCCATCTTTGAAAATCTGGGAATGATTTACGATGGTATTCATACAGTTTCAGTTCCGGTTAGCGTCAGAGATCCAGAAAATCCTGTAAAAATCGATTCTTTTTCAAATGAAATTGAATTTTCTCATGTGTCTTTTGGCTATAAAAAGTCTGTAGGGATCATTCATGATCTGTCGATGAAGATAAAAGCTGGTGAGAAAGTAGGAATTGTAGGACCGTCAGGTGCTGGCAAGAGTACTTTAATCAGTCTTTTATTACGTTTTTATGATGTCGATTCTGGTTCTGTCTCCATCGATGGAGAAAATATAAGAAACTTTACACAGGATGATCTCAGAAGTTTATTCTCAATGGTAAGCCAGGATACTTCGCTTATGCACAGAACCGTAGGAGAAAATATTGAATACGGTGCTGAAGATGAACTTCAGAAGGCTGAACTTGAAGAAGTTGCGGCTGCAACAGACTCACTTAACTTTATAGAAAATCTGTCTGATTACAGAGGTGGTGCCGGCTTTGACTCTGTTGTAGGTGACAGAGGTGTAAAGCTGTCAGGAGGTCAGAAGCAGCGTATAGCCATAGCAAGAGTTCTTGTAAAAAATTCCCCAATTCTCATTCTTGATGAGGCAACGTCTGCTTTAGACTCACAAAGTGAGAAGTGTATTCAGGAGAATCTTGAAAAACTGATGCAGGGAAAGACAGTAATAGCCATTGCCCACAGACTTTCCACACTCAAGAAAATGGACAGAATTGTAGTTCTTGAGAAAGGGCAAATAGTTGAAAGTGGCAGCCATGAAGAACTTTTAAAATCTGACGGAATGTACAGAAAACTCTGGGATCTTCAGACTGAAGGTTTTATAAGTGACATAACGGCTTAGGGAATTAAAGCAGAACTGTAAAAAAATCTGACAGGCTCATAGTCAGTCCGACACTGAAAAATTAAACTGTAAATGCGGAACATGAAAATGAGTGAAAATCTAAAGCCTCCACTCGCCAAATTGCATGGTCAGTCATATTTCCGTTAATTGTTATTGTACTCCCACAAAAAATGGATGAGTCAAAGATATGATGCCATATAAAAGGTTTGATTTCTTTAATTTTATTTTTTGATGTGATCCTGTTCTCTATCGGTTTTGTTCTGTATGAAGTGTACAGTTTTTGTGTAGAAAGCCACTATATGATCAACGTCCATGAACAAAAATTAAATACTGAAATTTCACCTGTAAAACTGAATTTACTGATTAAAAATAATTAAAAAAATATTTAATTATGTTAA